>Ga0208823_1001567_pt1 | contig 17903 bp, 19 predicted proteins | sample AD_UKC075_MetaG_FD_184440 | JGI IMG/M metagenome (GOLD analysis project Ga0208823, IMG submission 184440) | Active sludge microbial communities of municipal wastewater-treating anaerobic digesters from USA - AD_UKC075_MetaG (SPAdes) (version 2) | ecosystem: Engineered > Bioreactor > Anaerobic >... | reverse complement strand
GGTCGCTTGATGTTACGACAGCTTTGCAAAAAAACCGCCTCTGTAGCAGAAATAGCAAGAGGAAATTTAGAATTAAATTTGGAATTTATTTAGTCATTGATTTTTATACAGCCTCTAAAGTTGAAATATTTCCATCAGAAACAACAATAGAAAATGAATTAAAGAAATTAAGAAATGAACGTATTCTTGGAAGAGAACGAAGTCTTGCAGCTATTGTCGACATAAAAACGACTGAGCTACAGCATGCAAAGGATGAAATAAAACAGTACTCAATTTCATTGGAAAAGAAAGTATTAGAACGGACCATTGAACTAGAGAATTTAAACAAACAACTTTGGAAAGAGATTGAAGCTCGCAAGGATACTGAGAAAGAACTAGAAAAATTAAACAGCGAATTACTTGCGATTAGTATTACGGATAAATTGACCGGAACTGCCAATCGGCGACATTTTGATAATGTCATATTAACAGAATGGAATAGAGCAAAACGAACTGGGTTTCCAGTTGCATTAATTATTGGTGATGTTGATTGGTTTAAATTATATAACGATACATATGGTCATCAATCAGGAGATGAATGTTTGAAATTGGTGGCAAGAGTGTTAAATAACAGTGCAAAACGGACTTCTGATCTTGTAGCACGTTATGGCGGAGAAGAATTTGCAATTATTCTTCCTATTACCAATCAAGAGCAAGCCATCAATATTGCAGAAAATATGATAAAAGGCTTTCGAGATCTAAATCTACCACACTCCAAATCAAAATATGGCTATGTAACAATTAGCCTTGGTATTGCAGTCATGGCGCCAGAACCAGAGCAAATAGTAGATATCTTAATAAAAGCAGCAGATGATGCTTTGTATCTTGCGAAAGACAAAGGCAGAAACCAATATAGTCTATTTAATACTATTAAATAAAAGATTTGCCTACCCGTAATCGATAATGTTGGGTGGTGAGGTAGGCAGCTATCGAAGCAGTGGTGTGCAAGCACGAGGTCAATACCGGCCAGCGCCTGTTTATCTTCGCGCATTCCGCTTTTTACTGGAATCCCGCTCGCGCAGTTCCCCACGCAGCACAACCCGGCGTACCGCCTGCGCCGGTTGTGCGATCCGCTGCAACAAGAGTTCGATAGCGGCCTGCCCAATGTCGTAGGTCGGCTGCGCGATCACGGTAATTCCTGGTTCCACCAGTCGTGTCCAAGGCAGATCGTCGAAGCCGGTCAGCGCGATCTGTTCCGGCACCTTGATTTTCACCTCCCGCAGCGTCTCCAGCAGTCCAAGCAAGATCAGGCCGTTACTGGCGATCAATGCCTCGGGATGTGGTGGGCGACAGAAGAATTTATGGGCGGCGCTGCGGGCATGGTCGACAGTAGCGGTTACCGCTTCGACCTGCGGTTCCAGACCATGGGCCGCCATCGCTGCCATATAGCCTTCGCGGCGCTGGCAACCGGTAGCGCTGGCAGCGCCATAAAAAAGCACATTGCGTGGGTGGCCATTCTCGATCAGGTGCGTTGTCAGACGGTAGGCGGCATCGACGTTGTCCAGCACCACCGCATCGGCGGCGGTGTCGCGATCGCATCGGTCAACGAGCACGACGGGAAAGGGGTAGTCGGCCGAACGGAAATCGGCTAACAGCGCCAGCGTGGGCGACAGAATGACACCCGTCACGTTTTCGTCCCGCATCAAGTCGAGATAGAACGCCTCCTTCTCCGGATTCTCATCGGTGTTGCACAGAATGACTCGGAAGTGGTTTTGATAGGCGACATCCTCGACGGCACGGCTTATTTCAGTAAAGAAGGGATTGCGGACATCCGAAACGATCAGTCCGATGGTGTCGGTACGGCGCGAGCGTAGTCGCCGAGCCGCTAGATCGGGCCGGTAGTCCAATGCCTGGGCCGCCGCCAACACCCGCTGACGGATCGATTCGCTTACGCCAGCGTGCCCGGCCAACACCCGCGATACCGAGGCCACCGAAACGCCCGCCTGGTGGGCAACGTCCTTGATTTGCGCCATCTCTGCTATTCTCCAATGATAAAAGTAAACGATTACAAATAATTGTGCGCAAAAAGCTCGTCCGTGCAGGGCGGCATAGCGCTATATATTAGCAAGTTAGAAAAATCTTTCGGCATCTTACCATATCGATCTGGCCGATCTGCTGATTTGATAAGGATCTATTGACTTATATTTTGTAATCGATTACAAATATTACCGCGTAGACTATAACTACAAAAATGATTATCCAATGAAAACGATTACTAGATCCTGCATCCGGGTCGACGCGAACGCCGCCACCAAAGACGAAGCCATCTATATCGCTGAGCAATTGCTGGCAGATGCCGGCTATATCGACAGCCTGTTGAACCCCGTGATACATCCGCCCGCGAGGATAACCCCCATGAACAAGACCACACTTTCCCTAGCCATCGCCGCCGCCCTGGTCACCCCGCTCGCCGCCAATGCCGACACTATTCTGTACGGTGAAGCCCGAGTATCGGTGAATTACATCGACAACCACATCCAAGGTGTCGATACCTACTGGGATGTGGTCGATGACGGCTCCAAACTGGGGGTGAAAGGCACCGAAGATCTGGGAGGCGGTCTGAGCGCCCTCTACCAGTGGGAATTCAGCGTCGACATGACCGAAGGCGGGAATTTTGGTGGCCTCAATCAAAAATTCTCCGGTCTCACGGGTGGCTTCGGCACCTTGACTCTGGGCACCCAGGACACGCCGTACTGGAAAGTGCTCAACGTGATCGATATCTGGAACAGCTCCAAGGTACTCAACGGCTCGACCTATTTGGGGGGATCGGTTACCCCGGAAACCAACGTGAGCGGTGCCCTGTCCACCCTACCCAATAACGTCGATTACCAGACACCGATCTTCAATGGCTTCAGCGCCGAGGCGATGCTGGTGCTGGATAGCAACGCGGCGAACACGATGCTGGGTTCCCCGAATATCTCGAATAACATCGATATCTGGAGTGTCAACTTCAAGTACAACCAGGGTCCGTACTTCGCCGGGCTGACCTACATCCAGCTCAACGGCGGCAACAACGTCGATCTCGGCAACGGGCGAACTGTCGACCTTGATCTGGACAACTGGGGTCTTGGTTTAGGGTACAAGGCCGATCAATGGCTAGTGGGCCTGATTTACGAGCAAGGCAACTTCAACAACGTCAACTTCGAGCGTCAGGTCCGTGTGGATGGTGTGCCGCTCGCCACTGGTTCCGACGCTAAAAGTTGGTACCTCACTGGCCAGTACGCCTTTGGCAACAACACCATCCGGGCCGCCTACGGCCAGACCGACACCGGCATCGACGGCCAGAGCACGATCGACAACTACCGGTTGGGTTACCAGTACAACTTCAGTAAGCGGACCTGGATTTGGGCCGAGTACAGCGGCCGTAGCGCCGATACCCCCTTCTACAGCGATCAAGACGTGGTCGCCGCCGGCACCCGGATCTTGTTCTGACGCACAGCGAGTGTTGAACCCTTGGTTGGTGGATACCGCGCCGAGCCTTGGGCCGTATCCCCGTTCTCAGAATCGGTTGCAGGAGCATCACGGCATGAACTTGTGTGACACGTATTTAGCACTCGGTCTCAAGCGATCTGATGACATGCTGGTTTCCACCAAAGTCTGCTCGCGCTGCCAAAGGCGCGTGACCGAGTATCGGTTTACGGCCTGTGAAGGCTTTGCCATCACTACCTACCACTGCATGGAACATGGTGACGTAATCCCCGTGCGTGATAACCCTCCACCCCACTATCCCTAAAATCCTATTCCGTCGAGGTGCAAACGCTCATCGAAAGTCGCAGAGGGGCGAAAGGCCGCACGGGGGCATGGCCTGATGTCAGAGGGTTACTCGAACCAAGGGGACAGATCAGGGCTGTTCAATGCTAGACAAGCAGCTAATTCTATAGACTTTTCAGACGAGAGGATGAACTGATGCTGTTGCCGACTTATCTCGCTGCGATCCCTGATCCCCGCCGTGCCCAAGGTCGGTGGTATCGCTTGGAGCATGTGTTGTTGTTCAACATTCTAGCAATCCTGTCGGATGCCACGTCGTACCGCAAGGTTCTTATCATATCGATCTGGCCGATCTGCTGATTTGATAAGGATCTCTTGACTTATATTTTGTAATCGATTACAAATATTACCGCGTAGACTACAACTACCAAAAGGATTATCCAATGAAAACGATTACTAGATCCTGCATCCGGCTCGACGCGAACGCCGCCACCAAAGACGAAGCCATCTATATCGCTGGGCAATTGCTGGCAGATGCCGGCTATATCGAATCCGGTTACATCGACAGCCTATTGAGACGCGAACAGGTCGCCAACACCTTTCTCGGTAGTGGCGTCGCCATTCCGCATGGCATGATCGACGATCGCCATCTCATCCATCACACCGGCATCGCCATCCTGCAATTGCCAAACGGGGTGGAGTGGAACGCTGGCCAAAAAGCCTATCTGGTGGTGGCCATCGCGGCCCAATCGGACGAACACATCGGTTTACTGCGCCGGCTCACCCGCTTGATGCAGCAACCCGATGCTATCGATGCGCTGGTTCACGCCCACAATCCTCTGGTATTGATGACGGCTCTTGGCGATGCCCCCGTCCCGACCGCCACGCCCGCACCAGAAATCGCCTCTGCTTGGCCTGCCGACGCCGAAGCAGCCTGGACCGTGGATTACCCCAACGGCCTGCATGCCCGTCCCGCTACCCGTTGGGTCGAAATCGCCAAGCGTTTTCCTTGCGAGCTGCGTGTCTACAAGGACGCTGAGTTTGCCGACGCCAAGACCCTGACCGACCTGCTCGCGCTCGGTATCACCTGTGGCGTTACCTTGCGACTGGCTGCGCGTGGTCCGGATGCCTTGCGCGCCTTGAATACTCTGCTTGACACCGTCCGTGGGTTGTCGGCGGTGGAACAGGCCGATGCCGAGCGCGCGCGCCAAAACGCCTTGGCCGTCCGTAAAACCAAGCCCGATTGGACCCCGAGCGGCGCACCGCGCACTCTGTATGGTTTGGGCGCCAGTCCGGGATTGGCGGTCGGCAAACTGGTTCGCCATGTTTCCCCGCACATCGACGTCACCGACCAACCCGGTGATGTGGTGGCTGAAGGCGAGGCGTTGGAACAGGCGCTGCTCGCGGTTCGCGCCGAACGCGAGGAATTGGAAGGGCGCACCCGCCAGCGGCTCAGTGCTGCCGAGGCCGCCATTTTCGCTGCCCAGCGCGAATTGCTGGCCGATCCGGTGCTGACCCGCGATGCGCTGGCCACGATCATGCAGGGCCATGGCGCCGCCTGGTCCTGGCAGCGGGCGTTACGGGCGCGCATCGATAAGTTACAGCAGGTGAGCGATCCATTGCTGGCAGCCCGCGCGGTCGATCTGCGCGATGTCGGCGAACGGGTTCTGGCCCAGTTACTTGGTATCGAACGTCAGCAACTCGCCCTGAGCGAACCGTCGATCCTGGCGGCGGACGATCTCACCCCATCCGATACCCTGCACCTTGACACCCGCCATGTCGTGGGGTTGGCGACCAGCGTCGGCGGTCCCACTTCCCACACCGCGATTCTGGCCCGGACGCTGGGTTTACCCGCCATCGTGGCGGCCGGTCCTGCTTTACTGACCGTGCCCGAGGGTGGGATCGCCGTGTTGGATGGCGGTAGCGGTTGCCTCTATGTCGATGTGAGCGAGGCCGACCAACGCAGCGTGGTCGAGGTGATCGCCCGCCAGGTTGCCGCCCGCGAGAGCTTGCGCGCGATCCGCCATTTGCCAGCGACCACCACCGACGGCCATACGGTCGAGATTGCCGCTAACGTCGCCAACCCGAAACAGGCCAGCGTCGCGCTGGACGCCGGCGCTGAAGGCATCGGCTTGATGCGCACCGAATTCCTGTTCCTGGAACGCGATAAGGCGCCGGATGAAGAGGAGCAATATCAGGTCTATCGAGAGATGGTCGAGGTCACGGCCGGACGCCGACTGATCATCCGCACCCTGGATATCGGCGGCGACAAGCAGGTGCCCTATCTCGACTTACCGCGCGAGGAAAATCCTTTTCTCGGCGTGCGCGGCGCCCGGCTGCTGTTGCAGCGGCAGGATTTGCTCTATGCGCAGTTGCGGGCGCTCTATCGCGCTGCGCAGCACGGACCTCTGTGGATCATGTTCCCGATGGTCACTCACGTCAGTGAAATCGAAGCCTTGCGCGGGCACTGCGAATTGGCGCGCGAACAGGTGAAAGGGCCTGAAGTCAAGCTCGGCATCATGGTCGAAGTCCCGGCAGTGGCGGTGATGGCCGATCGCTTCGCCGCGATGGTGGATTTCTTCTCCATCGGCACCAACGATCTGACCCAATACACACTGGCGGTGGATCGTCAGCATCCCGAACTGGCAGCCCAGGCCGATAGCCTGCATCCGGCAGTGCTGGCGCTGATCGATGCGACGGTACGCGGTGCACAAGCCGCGGGCCGCTCGACCGGCGGCGGTTGGGTTGGGGTCTGCGGCGGTTTGGCGGGCGATCCGCTGGGTGCGCGGATCTTGACCGGTCTCGGCGTCGATGAACTGAGCATGAGCGCCCAGGACATCGCTCCGGTGAAAGCCGCCCTGCGCGGCGAATCGCGGGCGTCGATGCAGGCGCTGGCCCAACGCGCCCTGCGCGCCTGCACTGCTGCGGAGGTCCGCGCCCTATGAATCCTTTGAATCCGTTTGCGGAATCTCCGCGTGTGGTCACCGTCGCCCTCAATCCAGCGCTGGACCAGACCATTGAGGTCGCCGATCTGCGCCTCGGCACCGTCAATCGCGCCCTGCGGATGCAGGTCGATGTTGGTGGCAAGGCGGTCAACGTCGCCTCCTGCTTGTCCGATTTCGGGATAAACGCTGCTGTGACCGGCCAGATTGGCCGCGACAACGCCGCGCTGTTCGAGGAATTGTTCCAGCGCAAGAAGATTGCCAACCACTGTTGCTATTTGGATGGCTTGACCCGGATCAACAGCAAGCTGGTCGATATGGTCAGCGGCGAAACCACCGATCTCAACATGCCGGGGCCGGAATTCACCCCTGCCGCCGCGACCGAATTGCTGGAGCAACTGCTGCAGCGCCTTGATGCGCTGGTCCAGCATGCACCGTGGATCGTGCTGTCTGGCAGCTTGCCACCGGGAATGCCCGTGGATGTCTACGCCACGATCATCCAGCGCGTGCAAGCGGCAGGCGGCTCGGTGGTGCTGGACACCAGCGGCGCGTCCCTGCAGGCCGGGCTGGCGGCCGGTCCCCGGATCGTCAAGCCAAACCGGCACGAACTGGCCGAGCTGGTCGGTCGACCGCTCGATACTCTGGAATCGCTGGTCGCCACCGGCCGAGAGTTGTTGGCCGGCTCATCGGCACTCGAACTGGTCGCGGTATCGATGGGTGGCGATGGCGCGTTGTTTCTCACTCGCAAGCAGGCGTTGCGCGCCTTACCGGCGCGAGTGCGCGTGAGCAGCACGGTCGGGGCTGGCGACGCCATGGTGGCGGGACTGGTCGCGGCCCAGCTCGAAGGCTTGTCGTTGGCCGATGTCGCCCGACTGGCCACCGCTTTCGCCGCCGCCAAGCTGACCCGGCTCGGCCCGCATCTGCCACGCCCGGCCGAGGTCCGCACCCTCGCGCGGCAAATCGGCGTGGCATCCATCGACTGAGTCGATCTTGAATATCGCCCCGGAACATAAAACAACAGGAAATCCAACCATGGCCAAACTCGTTGCCGTTACTGCATGCCCAACCGGCATCGCGCATACCTTCATGGCCGCCGAAGGGCTGGAACAAGCCGCCAAAGCGCTCAACCATGCTATCCAAGTCGAGACTCAAGGCTCGGCTGGAACGCGAAACACCCTATCCGACGAGGACATCGCCGCGGCCGATGTCGTCATCATCGCAGCCGATACGCGAGTGGATACCACCCGGTTCGCCGCGAAACCGCTGTACGAAACCACCACCGAGCCAGCGATCCGCACCGGCGCCGCCGTGATCGAAGCTGCGCTGGCCAGCATCCCCACACCGGCTGCACTGGCTGCACCGGCAGCGGCGGGGCTGAAAATCGTCGGCATCACCTCCTGCCCGACCGGCATCGCTCACACCTTCATGGCGGCCGAGGGATTGGAGCAAGGCGCCAAGAGCCTGGGCCATGCCGTCAAGATCGAAACCCAAGGTTCGGTCGGTGCCAAGAATACCTTGACCGCGGAGGACATCGCGGCGGCGGATCTGGTCATCATCGCCGCCGACACCCAGGTCGATAAAAGCCGATTCGCTGGCAAGCGCCTCTACGAAGCCAGTACCAAGGCGGCCATCCACGATGGGGCCGAACTGGTGCGCAAAGCAATGACCGAAGCCAAGGTTGCGGGTGGCGTGGCGAGTGGCGCCAGCTACGACGATCAGGTCAAACAGGCCAAGGCCCAGCAGGCCTCGGCCCGCACCGGCGCCTACAAGCATTTGATGACCGGCGTGTCCTACATGATTCCTTTCGTGGTCGCTGGCGGTCTGCTGATCGCGTTCAGCTTCGCCATCGGCGGCATCAATGTGTTCCAGGACGCCAACCAAGGCACATTGGGCTGGACCCTGTTTCAGATCGGCGCCAAGGCTGGCTTTACCCTGATGGTGCCGATCCTGGCCGGTTTCATCGCTTATTCGATCGCTGACCGACCTGGCATCGCGCCTGGCATGATCGGCGGCATGATCGCCAGTACGGTGGGTTCGGGTTTTCTCGGCGGCATCGCCGCAGGTTTCATCGCCGGCTACGTCGTCCAGCTTCTGAGTGACCACATTCCGCTGCCGCGCACCCTGGCGGGCCTCAAGCCGGTGCTGATTCTGCCCTTGCTCGGCACGCTCATCGTAGGGCTGTTGATGTATTACGTGGTGGGCGAACCGGTTGCCGCCGCCCTGGCTGCGATCACTGCTTGGCTCAAGGGCCTGCAGGGTAGCAACGCCGTCTTCCTCGGGCTGTTACTGGGTTCGATGATGGCGTTCGACATGGGCGGTCCGGTCAACAAGGCGGCCTATGCTTTCGCCACTGGGCTGATTACCAGCCAGGTTTATGCACCGATGGCGGCGGTGATGGCAGCCGGCATGGTACCGCCGTTAGGTTTGGCCCTGGCCGCCTTCCTGTTTAAGAATCGATTTTCGCTGGATGAGCGTGAGGCAGCCGGTGCGACCGCCGTGCTGGGCATATCCTTCATCACTGAAGGCGCGATTCCCTACGCTGCCAAGGATCCCTTGCGGGTCATCCCGGCTCTGATGATCGGGTCAGCCGTCGCAGGTGCCATTTCGATGGCGGCCGGTTGCGATCTGCGGGTTCCGCATGGTGGCGCATTCGTGCTGTGGATTCCGAACGCAGTGACCCACCTCGCGCCCTATCTTGCGGCGATCGTGATTGGCACGCTGGTGACCACCATCGCGCTGTTCTTCTTCAAGCGACCGCTCGGGGCCAAGGTTACGGCCCAAGCCAGCAACGCGTAAGCCATTTTCCTGTGGTGGCGGGGTATGGAATATGGAATCCATTCCTCCCCCTTCCCACGGTCGGTGCAGATTTCGACCGTGGGTTTTTTACTGTCATGACACAGAGCGCACGTGAGACTACCCTATGAAAATCGCCGTATTCAGCAGCAAATCCTACGATCGTCAGTCGCTTGAACGCTATAACGTGTCATTCGGGCACGAGCTGACATTCTTCGAGCCGCGGCTGTCGTCCAATACGCTGGCACTGGCGCGGGGTTTTCCCGGCGTGTGCATCTTCGTCAACGATGTGTGCACCGCTGCCGTGATCGACGAGCTCGCCCAATACGGTACGCGCATCATTGCCACCCGCAGCGCCGGCTACAATCAAATCGACTTGGCGGCGGCGAAACAGCATGGAATCCTGGTGGTGCGGGTGCCGGCCTATTCGCCCAACGCGGTATCGGAATTCACCCTGGCGCTGATTCTGACTCTGGGGCGCAAGATCCATAAAGCCTACAACCGCAGCCGAGAGTTCAATTTCGAAATCGCCGGGCTGGAAGGGTTTGAGCTACGCGACAAGACCGTGGGGGTGTTCGGGACTGGGAAAATCGGCCAGATGGTGATCAAGAACTTGAGCGGCTTCGGGTGCCGCATTCTGGCCTACGACAAGTTTCCCAACGACGAGGTGAAACGATACGCCACCTATGTGGACGGGCCAACCTTCGCCCGTGAATCGGACATCATCACTTTACATTGCCCGCTAACTCCCGAAACACACCATATCCTCAATCAGGAAACCTTGCCCTACCTGAAGGATGGCGTGTTTATCGTCAACACCAGCCGTGGCGCCCTGCTCGATACTCGCAAAGTGATCACCTTCCTGAAAAACGGCAAGATCGGCATGCTGGCTATCGACGTGTACGAGGAGGAGGCCGATTACTTCTATCAGGATCTGTCCGACAAGATCCCGACCAACGATGAATTGGCGCGACTGCTGACGTTTCCCAATGTGCTGGTGACCTCGCACATGGCGTTCCTGACCGATCACGCCCTGCGCAATATCGCCGAAACCACCTTGGGCAACTTCGCCGAGTTCGAACGCACCGGGCAATGCGCCAACCAGGTCGGATGACTGAACTCCATCGAGACTGACGACCGCCTCGACGGGAGCCAAGGGGTTCAACACGACGCTGGCGATTTCCGCGCCAAGATACGTTCTTGGCGTTCTGCCGAGCGCTTCCCGATATCGCCGCTATCTCTTTGCGTTGCCCTGAAAAATTGCATTGAGCCGATCGGTTGGACCGAGATCGATTCGCAGGGTGTACTGCTTCAACACAGTCTCTACCAGATTGGAAAGCGGGCGATTTTCTTCCTGCGCCAACCGCTTCAAACTTTCCCGAAGTTCCGGATCTATCCGAACGTTCAATAAGACCTTTGCCATTGTCGCTATCCGATGGTCGTATTACAATCGTTGTATATCATACAGCGCACCTGCGAATTCTGCACATCGTGCGATAGTTGCCACGTGGCAACATATCCTTCTAACTATCCTTCCATAATGCGTTAGAGATTGGATGAAAAGGACAATATGTCTCAGGTCATCGCGATAGCGAACCAAAAGGGCGGCGTTGGGAAAACCACAGTAGCGGTCAATCTAGCGCGAGCTCTCCAGCTCGCAGGGCGAAAAGTGCTGCTCGTGGACTCGGATCCGCAGGGCTCTGCCCGCGATTGGTATCAGTCCAGCCAAGATCGAAATCATGACATGCCAGTCGTTGTCGGCGTCGATCGGCCGGTGTTGGAAACGAGTATCCAGCAGTTACGTGGAGCATTCGATACGATCCTGATAGATGGAGCCGCCAAACTGCAAGACATGACCGTGTCGGCGATCAAAGCGGCTGATTTCGTGCTCATCCCGGTACAGCCTTCAGCTCTCGACATCTGGGCAGCTGAAGACTTGGTCGAGTTGATCAAAGCCAGGCAATCCGTGACTGACGGTAAGCCGGGCGCGGCTTTTCTGGTCAGTCGACAAATTGCCGGAACCCGTTTGGCGAATGATGCCGATAGCGCGCTTCAGGCATTGAATCTACCGATTTTGGCCGCACGGACTACGCAACGAGTCGCTTATGCCGAATGTATGAGCACCGGTAGTACTGTTCTTGACATCGAAGCGGATAGTCCAGCAGCGGGTGAAATCAAAGCCATTATGCTCGAATTGCAAACCTTACTTATGAGTCCGCCAGAAGCATAGATATGGCAAAGAAACCTTCTTTAGCCGAGACGGCGACTAGGCCAACCGGTCGGAACCGCGCTGCGTCGATTGAAGAACTAATCCGAACGATGCAGCAGCCATCGTCGGATGTATCATTACAACCACGCGTTCTATCCATCGATCAGCTGAAGCGCGGTCGCTATCAGCCAAGGCAAGTTTCGGACGAACCTGATGCAGAACTCTTGGAACTTGCCGACAGCATCCGGACATTGGGTCTCATCGAACCGATTGCCGTTCGACCCCTTGAGGAAGGCCGCTACGAAATTCTGGCGGGTGATCGACGTTGGCGAGCGGCACAGTTGGCGGGTTTGACCGAAGTGGCCGTGATTGTGCATGCAGTAGACGACCAAACTGCAGCCGCCATGGCGCTCGTGGAGAATCTACAGCGACAAGATTTGAATCCTCTCGAAGAGGCGGCGGCAATGCAGCGGCTCCGCGAAGAATTCAAACTGTCTCAAGAGCAACTAGGACGGTTATTGGGAGTATCGAAATCGGCGATCAGCAGGACGCTGGGATTTTTATCCTTACCTGAAGAAGTGCAGACCTTGCTGAGATCCCATCACTTAGATGCAGGCCATGCCAAAGTCCTGCTCAATCTGCCGCTGGAAACGCAGATTCAACTAGCCAGACAGGCGGTTGCAAAGGGATGGTCGGTACGGGAACTCGAAAACCGTAAGGCGGCTTTGGAGATCCAAACAGCGATGGCACAACCAGGCATGCGAAAAGTGTCCACCGATTACGACCTTCAGCGCTTGGAGTCGCTCATGAGCACATGGTTGGCTGCGCCTGTGCGGCTTTCAACCCGTAAGACCGGTAAGGGTTGCATCACGATTCACTTTACCAGCGCCGATGAATGTACCGGCATCCTGCAAAAAATAGGCTTTGACCTGGAGCAGCTCTAACCAAGCTGTGTTGCCACGTGGCAACAGCCTCGCCGGTTTTGGTCATCCGATCCGGTTTGGCACAGCTTCAGCCTCTGAAAGCCGAATAACAACCCTGCCCCTTGCGCAGCGCCACCTCATCAATCCCCAAGGTCTCCAATGTGGAAAAGGTCGTCCAGTCCACGGTCGGTGCCAAACGCGCATCCAGGATGCCTTCCACCGCCTTGACCCCCAAACCCAGCGACCGGCTGATATCGGCCACCGTACTGTGGATCAGCCGCTTCAAGAGGTCCTGTTCGAACGCCGTGGTGTGCGGACGGTTGGATGGGCTACCCGCACATCGGGCAAGTCTCAAGGGTACAGCCAGGGTCATTGGCATCGTCAACGGTCCATCCGCAGGAATACCCGGTCAACTGCTCACTCTTCGGCGTCCAGTGCCATACCCCTACATCTTGGGGTCACCACGGGAAGTCTCATTGAGCCCGTTTTGATTGATAAAAAATTAATTTTTGTTTAGCTGCGGCTATGATAGAATTATAATAAGTTGCGTTATTTTAATAGTAGTTATACAATTGAAATATGAAAAACCAAGAAGCAACAGCGATCTTCGAATCCCTGTCATCGGGGGTGCGATTGGATATTTACCGACTTTTAGTCAAAAAAGGCACTCAAGGGCTGGTGGCGGGCGAGATTGCCACCGCACTGGATCTGCCGCCGACCAATCTGTCGTTTCACTTTCGCGCGATGACACAGGCCGGTTTGTTGACCGTCGAACAGGAAGGGCGCTTCCAACGCTACCGAGCCAATATTCCTCTGATGCTGGATCTGATCGCATACCTGACGGAGGAGTGCTGTGCCGGTCATCCGGAAGCCTGTGCCGAACTGCGGGCAGCCTCGTCCTGCTCTGATGCGCTGTTGCCACCACTGTCGGTTGCCCAATGTCAGGATCGGCGATAACCGTTTTTTGCACGCTGGACATTCGCGCCAGCAACTGAATTCACAGGGCTGTGTGTTATCGACATGCGAAATTTATTTTAATACTAGATGAATATTTCAAATGAAACTCATGTTCAGATACATTGCGACTTCTCACTCCAACGGTGGAGAGTGAAGCCATGACAGCGCTCGCCATCAAATGGTCACGCCGGAATCCGTGGGGTTTCCTGGGTGTTTCCGCCGTGCTGTGGTGGAGTCTTTATCAATTGCTGGCTCCGGCTGCCGAAGCGCTGGTAGCGGCGTTACCGGTCACGTCTGAAAGCGCGTTGAGCCATGCGTTGCAATTCTTCTTCTACGACACACCCAAGGTATTGCTGCTGCTGACCGGTGTCGTGTTCGCAATGGGCATGGTCAACAGTTACTTCACGCCGGAACGCACGCGCGCCCTGCTGGCGGGGCGGCACGAAGGGGTCGCCAACGTCTTGGCGGCCAGTCTGGGGGTGGTGACGCCGTTCTGTTCTTGCTCGGCGGTACCTCTGTTTATCGGATTCGTCCAGGCAGGTGTCCCCCTGGGCGTGACCTTTTCCTTTCTGATCGCCGCGCCGATGGTCAACGAAGTGGCGCTGACGCTGTTGTTGGGCCTGTTCGGCTGGAAAATCGCGGTGCTGTATCTCGGTTTGGGCTTGACGGTGGCCATCGCCGCCGGTTGGCTGATTGGCCGGTTGCGGATGGAATCTCATTTGGAAGACTGGGTGCGCGACTTACCTAAAGCCTCGGCCGAGTTCGCGGCGGAAGCCCTGACGCTGGGCGATCGTATCGAGCTGGGCCTACAAGGCGTGCGCGAGATCGTGGGCAAGGTATGGCCCTATATCATCGTTGGCATCGCGGTGGGAGCAGGGATTCATGGCTATGTGCCACAGGAGGCGATGGCGTCGCTGATGGGTAGGGACGCCTGGTGGGCGGTACCGCTGGCGGTCGTCATCGGCGTTCCTCTGTACACCAATGCGGCCGGCGTCATTCCTATCGTTCAGGCACTACTGGCCAAGGGCGCAGCGCTCGGCACGGTGCTGGCGTTCATGATGAGCGTCATCGCGCTCTCGCTCCCAGAAATGATCATCCTGCGCAAGGTGCTCAAGCTCCGGTTGATTGCCACCTTCGCCGGCATCGTAGCCGTCGGCATCTTGCTGGTCGGCTATGTGTTCAACGCCGTTTTGTAACGGCTGCAATCAGATTTCTCCAAGAGGAATAGATTATGAAAGACATCAAAGTATTAGGAACGGGCTGCGCCAATTGCAAAAACACGGTCGCGCTGATCGAACAGGTCGCCCAAACCAAAGGTGTGGCGGTCACCGTGCACAAGGTGGAAGACCCGCGCGATATCGCCAGCTACGGTGTGCTGCGAACGCCCGGCGTGGTCATTGATGGTCAGGTTGTCCATGCCGGTGGCGTGCCAGGTCGCGAGAAAGTCGAGCAGTGGTTCGCCGCCTAGGGCGGACCCGGCGCTTCAGCCGACCGCTGTTCGCGTAGTCGATTGTGCTCGGTCGTCGTTTTCTATCCATGTCGAAGGAGGGTCTATGAAACGATTCCATGTTCACCTGCATGTGGACGATCTGGAGGCCAGCATGGCTTTCTATTCACGGCTGTTCGCCGCCGAACCGACACGGGTCGAAGCCGACTACGCCAAGTGGATGCTGGACGATCCCCGAATTAATTTCGCGATCTCTACGCGGGGCCACAAGCCCGGCTTGGATCACCTGGGCTTCCAGACGGACAGCGCTGAAGAACTGGTGGCCATGAAAGCAGCGGCGCAAGGAGCGGAAATGGCCTTGCTCGATGAAGGTACCACCACCTGCTGTTATGCCAAAAGCGAAAAGCACTGGATCATCGACCCATCTGGGGTGCCTTGGGAGCATTTTCGCACCCTTGGAGACATTCCTGTCTTTAACGAACGGGAGGCGCTTGAAGGAAATGTCTGTTGCACGCCGCCTTCCGGCGTTGCTTGTGGCGAGTCCAATGCCAAGTCCGGGTGTTGCTGAAGACTCACCATGAATGAGAAGACTTACAACATTCTCTTTGTTTGTACGGGTAACTCCGCTCGTTCCATCATGGCCGAAGGGTTAATGAACGTCATGGGCGGCGGACGTTTCCGCGCTTTCTCGGCAGGAAGCGCGCCCGTGGGAGAAATCCATCTCCAAACCTTAAAGCTATTGCGTGGCCTGAACATTCCCACGGATGGATTGCGCAGCAAGGGTTGGAACGAATTTGCGGCGCCTGGAGCCCCTGATTTGGATTTCGTCTTCACGCTTTGCGATCAGGCGGCCGGCGAAGTCTGTCCCGTTTGGCCTGGCCAACCCCTGAGCGCCCATTGGGGCGTGGAAGATCCGGCGGCCGCTCCCGGAAGCGAGCGCCAATTTCGCAACGCGATGATCATTCTCACCCGTCGAATTGAATGGTTTCTTTCGCTGCCATTGGTCACCATCGACAACCTGTCCCTGCAAAACAAACTTGACGAGATCGGCAAACAAGGAGCCACGAATGACGATTAATATCTTGATCTTATGCACACACAACTCCGCGCGCAGCGTGCTGGCCGAAGGGATGCTCAACCATCTGGCCGCCCGGCTGGGCCGTGATATCAAGGCCCACAGTGCCGGTAGCGCGCCCAGTGGGCGAATCAACCCGTTCGCCATTGAGGTGCTGACAGCCGCTGGTATCGATTGCAGTGGCTTTCGCAGCAAATCCTGGGATGAATTCACGCATGCCGATAGCCCGCCCCTGGCGGCCGTCATTACGGTGTGTGACAGCGCCGCCGCCGAAACCTGTCCGATCTTCCACGGCGGGCGTGGGCAACCGGTGAAGGTGCACTGGGGCTACCCGGACCCCTCCAACGCCGACGGTGGCGACGACGGCAAGCGTCGGGCCTTTGACCTGACTCGCCAAGCACTCGGTTATCGGTTGTTGCAACTGTTGGCGTTGCCTTTAGAGACTCTGGACCCTGGACAATTACAAGCGGCGCTGGCCGCCATTGCTGACAGTTGATGGAGTTTGACCATGACGACAACCACCCTGACCGCCCGCTCAATGCCTGCTCCCATGACGTTTTTCGAGCGCTACCTGACGCTGTGGGTCTTTCTGTGCATCGTGGCTGGCATCCTGTTGGGTCAGTGGTTGCCGGGCGTTTTTCAAACCATCGGGCGTTGGGAAATCGCCCGCGTCAACCTGCCAGTAGGCGTGTTGATTTGGGTGATGATCATCCCGATGCTGGTCAAGGTCGATTTTGGCGCGCTCGGCCAGATTCGTCAGCACGTCAAGGGTATCGGCGTGACGCTGTTCGTGAACTGGCTGGTTAAGCCGTTCTCGATGGCCTTGCTGGGCTGGATCTTTATCCGCCATCTGTTCGCGCCGCTGCTGCCCGTCGAGCAGATCGACAGCTATATTGCAGGCTTGATTTTGCTCGCCGCCGCCCCTTGCACCGCTATGGTGTTCGTCTGGAGCCGGCTGACCAATGGCGACCCCTTGTTCACGCTCTCGCAGGTGGCCCTCAACGACACGATCATGGTGTTCGCCTTTGCCCCGCTGGTTGGTTTGCTGCTGGGTCTCTCGGCCATCACGGTGCCTTGGGACACGCTGGTGACATCGGTGGCGCTCTATATCCTGATTCCGGTGATTCTGGCGCAACTCTGGCGTCGGCGGCTCCTGGCCAAAGGACAGACTGTTTTCGATGCGACCATGGCAGCGGCCGGGTCCTGGTCGATAGCGGCGTTGCTGGCGACGTTGGTGTTGATCTTTGCCTTTCAAGGCCAGGCAATCATTCAACAGCCCCTCATTATCGCCTTGCTGGCCGTGCCGATCCTGATTCAGGTCTTTTTCAACGCCGCGCTGGCTTACGGGCTGAATCGGTGGGTCGGCGAAAAGCACAACGTGGCCTGTCCGTCGGCCCTGATCGGGGCCTCCAATTTCTTTGAATTGGCCGTGGCCGCCGCTATCAGCCTGTTCGGCTTTCAATCGGGCGCGACGCTCGCCACGGTGGTTGGGGTACTGATCGAGGTGCCCGTTATGCTGTTGGTGGTCGCGCTCGTCAATCGCTCAAAGACGTGGTACGAACGCTCGACATCCAGCCTTTCGCTAACATGAGGTCGGTCGGCAAGAATGGACGCCAAGGAATCAGGTTTTTTATTAACCCGGCAATCAAATAGGTTTTGATATCATTCAGGCATGGACAAGATCGACGCCCGCAAGCTCCTGAACCGCCCCGGTTTTCCCGGAGGCTCCCACTCTTGAGAAGATGGAGCCATGAGAAAGCCAACGAAATTTTCACCCGAGGTTCGGGAACGGGCCGTTCGGATGGTGTCC
>Ga0208823_1001565_pt1 | contig 17925 bp, 16 predicted proteins | sample AD_UKC075_MetaG_FD_184440 | JGI IMG/M metagenome (GOLD analysis project Ga0208823, IMG submission 184440) | Active sludge microbial communities of municipal wastewater-treating anaerobic digesters from USA - AD_UKC075_MetaG (SPAdes) (version 2) | ecosystem: Engineered > Bioreactor > Anaerobic >... | reverse complement strand
GCGGGTGGAGACGACGCCGGGTTGGCGGCGGATGAGGTCCTGCATTCCCCAGAAGCAGCCACCGGCCAGGATGGCGGTCTTGTAGTCGCTCATTCCTTCTTCATACCGGGGATCCGCGCGGTTGTCCGCACCGCGCTGACACCTGTTCTAGTTTGGTCATCGTGGCGTCGACACGCTTTTCCAGAGCCGAACTCCTTGACGCATTCGCCGCCTTCGAGGCCGTCGTCGACAGGTCGGCCCGATCCGGGGAATGGGACGGCTGGGTGGCGCACTACACCCCGGACGTCGACTACATCGAACACGCGGCGGGCACGATGAAGGGCCGCGAGCAGGTGCGTGACTGGATCCGCCGGACGATGACGACGTTCCCCGGCAGTCACATGGTGGCGTTCCCGTCGCTGTGGCATGTGATCGACGAGGAACGGGGCCGGGTCATCTGCGAACTGGACAACCCGATGCGTGACCCCGGCGACGGCACCGTCATCAGCGCCACCAACATCTCGATCATCAGCTATGCCGGCGACGGGCTGTGGCACCGCCAGGAGGACGTCTACAACCCGCTGCGGTTCCTCAAGGCGGGTATGGCGTGGTGCCGGAAGGCCCGCGAGCTCGGCACTCTCGACGACGCCGCGGCGGACTGGATGCGCCGGTACGGCGGTGACCGGTGACGCCGAAGCTGGTGATCGGGGCCAACGGCTTCCTCGGTTCGCATGTCACCCGGCAACTGGTCCAGGCCGGTCACCGGGTGCGGACCATGGTCCGGCAGAACGCTCGCACGACGGGGATCGACGACCTCGGCACCGACCGCTACGTCGGCGACATCTGGGATGACGACACCCTGCGGGCCGCCATGACCGGGTGCGACGACGTCTACTACTGCGTCGTCGACACCCGCGGCTGGCTGGTCGACCCGGCGCCGCTGTACCGCACCAACGTCGAGGGCACCCGCCATGTTCTCGACGTCGCGGCGGCCGTGCACCGCGAGCATCCGTTCCGCGCCTTCGTCTACACCAGCACCTACGCGACGGTGAACCGCCGTCGCGGCCGCACGGCGACCGAGGCCGACGAGATCATCGACGAACGCCGGCTCACCGACTACGTCCGTTCCCGGCTGATCGCCGAACGGATGGTGCTGGCCCGCGCGCGGAGCGGGGACCTGCCCGCCGTCGCGATGTGTGTCTCCACCACCTACGGAGCCGGGGACTGGGGGAACACCCCGCACGGCGCCATCATCGCCGGCGCGGCGTTCGGGAAGCTGCCGTTCGTGCTGGACGGGATCGAGTTGGAGGCGGTCGGGGTGGACGACGCCGCTCGCGCGCTGATCCTCGCCGCCGAGCACGGGCGGGTTGGGGAGCGGTACCTGATTTCGGAGCGGATGATCAGCAATGCGGAGGTGGTGCGTATCGCCGCCGAGTCCGCCGGGGTTCCCGCTCCGGCGAGGAAGATCCCGCTCCCGGCCACCTATCTGCTGGCTGCGCTGGGCACCGCAAAGGCACGACTGCGCGGCAGCGACGAGCGACTCACCCTCAACGCCTTGCGCTTGATGCGTGCCGAGGCGCCGGTGGACTGCAGCAAAGCGAGATCCGAACTCGGCTGGGATCCCCGCCCGGTGGCAGAGTCCATCCGGGAAGCCGCCCGATGGTGGGTGCGGATCCGCGCAGCCCAGCACAAGGCCCGGTAGGGCAAGATCGTTCCATGGCCAAGAACGGCGGCGTCGCGCACTGGTTCAGCCGGATTCCCGACCCCCGCCAACCGCTGCCCGGGGACCGTGAGGCCGATGTCTGCATCGTCGGCGCCGGGTACACCGGCTTGTGGACGGCCTACTATCTGCGGCAACTCGACCCCGCATTGCGGATCACCGTGCTGGAGGCGCGCTTCGCCGGTTTCGGGGCATCCGGGCGCAACGGCGGCTGGCTGTCCGGGCTGCCGCCCGGCCATCGCGGGCTGCTGGCCGCGCAACACGGCCGCGACAGTGTCGTCACCTGGCAGCGACTGCTCAACGAGGCCGTCGACGAAGTGATCGACATCGCGGCCCACGAGGGCATCGACGCCGACATCGTCAAGGGCGGCAACCTCGAGGTCGCCCGCACCCCGGCTCAGGCCAAGCGGCTGCGCCACGAGGTCGACGAGGACCGCAGTTGGGGTGTGGACGGCGTGCAGGTGCTGACCGCGGCCGAGACTGAGGCCCGCATCCGGATCGACGCCCCGGTACTCGGGGCCTTCAACCCGCACTGCGCTCGGATCCAGCCGGCCAAACTCGCCCGCGGTCTGGCAGACGTGGTCGAACGCCTCGGCGTGAAGATCTACGAGCAGACCCCGGTCACCGACATCGCGAGCGGCAGGGCCGAAACCACCCGCGGCGTGTTGCGCGCGCCGGTGATCCTGCGCGCCACCGAGGGGTTCACCGCTCGGATGCGCGGGTTGCGGCGGCGCTGGCTTCCGATGAACAGCGCCATGATCGCCACCGAACCATTGTCGCCGGACGTCTGGGACGGGATCGGCTGGGAGGGCCGCGAGACCCTCGGCGACCTCGCGCACGGCTTCTTCTACGCCCAGCGCACCGCCGATGACCGGATCGCCCTCGGTGGACGGGCGGTGCCCTACCGGTACGGCTCCCGCATCGACCGCGACGGCGCCGTCGGGCAGGAGACCATCGACTACCTCACCGGCGTGCTCAACACCGTCCTGCCGCAGACCCGCGGTGCCGCGATCGCGCACGGCTGGTGCGGCGTGCTGGCCGTACCCAGGGACTGGTCGGCTGGGGTCACCTTCGACCCGGCCACCGGGCTGGGTGAGGCGGGCGGCTACGTCGGCCACGGCGTGACGGCGACCAACCTTGCCGGACGCACTCTGGCCGATCTGGTGCTCGGGCGGCGGACCGAGTTGACCGGGCTGCCCTGGGTGGACCACCACTCCCGGCGCTGGGAACCCGAACCGCTGCGCTGGCTGGGCGTGCGCGGCCTGTACACGGCCTACAAACTGGCCGACCGCCACGAGGCGGCCGGCCGCGCCGAGACCTCCCCGGTCGCGGTGCTGGCCGATCGGATCACCGGGCGTCCCTGAGCGGTCCGGTGTCTGAGCGGACGCTTACCTTCCCCGGACCCGTCAGCCCGGCCCATACCCTGGCCCCCCAGCGTCGCGGTCCGGGCGACCCCTGCTTCCAGATCGACGCCGAGGGTGCGATCTGGCGTACCAGCCTGCAGCCCACCGGCCCGGTGACCGCCCGAATCGTCCGCGCTGCTCCCGACACCGTCACCTGCCGGGCCTGGGGCGACGGGGCCGAGGAGTTCCTGGCCAACCTGCCGGCACTGCTCGGCGCCGATGACGACGACGCCGACTTCCAGCCCACCCACCCGACGGTGGAACAGGCCTATCGCAGGGTTCGGCACCTGCGGATCGGACGCACCGGCCGGGTGCTCGAGGCGCTCATCCCCGCGGTGCTCGAACAGCGTGTCCAGGGTGTGGAGGCGTTTCGGTCCTGGCGGCTGCTGGTCACCACGTTCGGCACGCCCGCGCCCGGACCGGCCCCGGACCGGATGCGGGTGCCACCCTCCGCTGAACAGTGGCGGGCCATCCCGTCCTGGGAGTTCCATCGGGCCAATGTCGATCCGGGTCGGATGCGCACCCTGCTCGGCTGTGCCGCGCGCGCGGACTCCCTGGAGCGACTAGCGGCCCGTCCGCCCGCGCAGGCGCGGGAGGGCATGACGTCACTGCCCGGCGTCGGGGAGTGGACCGCCGCGGAGACGGCCCAGCGGGCACTGGGCGACCCCGACGCCCTATCCGTCGGCGACTACCACCTGTCGGCCATGATCGGCTGGACCCTGCTCGGCCGCCCGATCGACGACCAGGCGATGGTCGAACTGCTCGAACCGATGCGGCCGCACCGTTACCGCGTGGTGCGACTGCTGGAGGTCAGCGGCCTGGCGCAGCTTCCGCGTCGCGGACCCCGGCTGCCGAGATACCGGATCAGCGGTCTGTAGCGGCCGTCACCGCTCCAGCGCGGCATCGCGCGCCGGGCGGCTCGCGAGTTTGTCGTCTTTGCCGCCGAACAGCACCGGGTAGAGCGCACCGGCCAGCGCCGCGCCGACCAAGGGCGCCAGCCAGAACGCCCACAACTGGCCGGGTGCGCCGGCGCCGTTGAAGAACGCCACCCCCGTCGAGCGGGCCGGATTGACCGAGGTGTTGGAGATCGGGATCGAGATGAGGTGGATCAGGGTCAGGGTCAATCCGATGGAGATGCCCGCGAACCCCTTGGGGGCACGGTCGTCGGTGGAACCCAGGATGACCAGCAGGAAGATGAAGGTGAGCAGCACCTCGGTGATCAGCACCGCCGTCAGCGAGTACCCGTGCGGCGAGTTGACGCCGTAGCCGTTGGCCGCCATGTGGCTGTTGGCGTTGAACATCGGCCGGCCCTTGGCGACGATCAGGATGGTCAGTCCGGCGAGCAGACCGCCGATGACCTGCGCAGCCCAGTACGACGGCAGCGCCCGCCACTCGACCAGCTTGGCGATCGCGGCACCCAGGGTGACGGCCGGGTTGAAGTGGCCGCCCGAGATGGTGCCGAAGGCGTAGACGCCTGTCAGGACGGTCAGTCCGAAGGCCAGCGAGACGCCGAGGTAGCCGATGCCGACCGAATTGTCGCCGGCCGGGTTCGCGGCGAACACGGCCGCGCCGCATCCGCCGAAAACCAGCCAGAACGTTCCGATGAACTCGGCGGCGAGGCGGTGACCCATGGTCGGGGGATGCGCGGAGGCACTCATGAAACTCAGCGTGACAGAACTGATCGGACCCCGCTGACGGTTGTCCGATTGCGGTGCCGAAAGGAACCTTGCACATACCACCGGGGGTATGTAAGCTCAGCGGTGGACATACCCCCAGAGGTATGAGATAGGGAGGCGAGTCGATGATGGCCGACGAACGCAGCGGCGCCGAAGTGCTGCATCGGCTGCGCCGGGCCCAGGGGCAGCTCGCCGGGGTCATCGCCATGGTCGAACAGGGCCGGGAGTGCCGCGACGTGGTGATCCAACTGGCGGCGGTCTCCAAGGCGCTGGACCGGGCCGGGTTCAAGATCGTGGCCTCGGGGCTGCGTGACTGCGCCGCCGGCCGGAACTCCGGCGATGGCACCTGCCTCACCGAAGCCGAACTGGAAAAACTGTTCCTCGCCCTCGCCTGACGTTTCCTCACCCGCAAAGGAGCCGATATGAAGTTCAACCAGTACTACCTCGAGTGCCTGTCGCACGCGTCCTACCTGATCGGGGACGAGACCACCGGCCGCGCCGTCGTGGTCGACCCGCAGCGCGACGTCAGCGAGTACCTCGCCGACGCCAAGGAACTCGGCATGACCATCGAACTGGTCATCGAGACCCACTTCCACGCCGACTTCATCTCCGGACACCTGGAACTCGCCGAAGCCACCGGCGCCAAGATCGTCTACTCCTCGGTCGCCCAGCCGGAGTTCGACTTCATGCCGGTGGCCGATGGTGAGCGGTACTCGCTCGGCGATGTCCACCTGCAGTTCCTGCACACCCCGGGACACACCCCGGAGTCGATGAGCATCGTCATCTACGAGCACGCGGGTGACACCGAGCCCTACGGCGTGCTCACCGGCGACACCCTGTTCATCGGTGACGTCGGCCGCCCCGACCTGCTGGCCTCGATCGGTTTCACCCGGGACGAACTGGCTGACAAGCTGTATGACTCGCTGCACACCAAGCTGATGCCGCTGCCCGATGCCACCAAGGTCTATCCCGCGCACGGCGCCGGGTCGGCCTGTGGCAAGAACCTGTCCACCGAACTGTGGTCGACGATGGGTGAGCAGCGCCGGACCAACTACGCGCTGCGGGCCAAGGACAAGGCGACGTTCGTCGACCTGGTGACCGAGGGCCAGCCGCCGGCGCCGGGGTACTTCGTCTACAACGCGATCCTCAACCGCCAGGGCCGCGAACTGCTCGACGAGACCCAGATGCCGCCGGCCATGAGCTACGACGAGGTCAAGGCCGCCGTCAGTGCCGGGGCCGTGCTCGTCGACGGCCGGACCCCCGAGGAGTTCGCCTCCGGGTACCTCGACGGCGCGATCAACATCGGGCTGGAAGGCCGCTACGCCGAGTTCGCCGGTTCGGTGATCAAGCCCGACGTCGACCTCATCCTGATCGCCGAACCGGGCCGCGAACTGGAGGGCAAGAACCGGCTGGGCCGGATCGGCTTCGACCGGGTGATCGGCTACCTGGCCGAGCCCTACCAGGTGATGCTCGCCAACCCGGGCGAGGTCCGCGTCGCCTCCCGGCTCACCGCGCCGGCGATGGACGAGCGCATGCGCGATGTGCCCGACCTGCAGATCGTCGATGTGCGCAATCCGGGCGAGGTGGCCGCGGGGATGATTCCCGGCGCCGTCAGCATCCCGGTGGGTCAGCTGCCCGACCGACTCGCCGAACTCGACCCGGCCAAACCGACCGTCGTCTACTGCGCCGGCGGATACCGGTCCTCGGTGGCGGCCAGCCTGCTGCGTCAGCGCGGATTCGGTGACGTCAGTGACATCCTGGGCGGGTACAACGCCTGGGAAGTCGCCGGGGCCAACGCTTAGGCTGTTTTTCATGACGATCCAAGCCAAGCACCAGGTTCTGATCATCGGCGGTGGCACAGCCGGGATCACGGTCGCCGCGCGACTGCTCCGCAAGGGGTTCACCGACGTCGCGGTGATCGAGCCATCGGACAAGCACTACTACCAGCCGATGTGGACCCTGGTGGGTGGCGGCCAGGCGACTGCCGCGTCCACCGAGCGCCCGGAAGCCTCGGTGATGCCCAAGGCCGCCACCTGGATCCGTAAGGCCGCCGCCGCCGTCGACCCGGAGGCCAACACCGTCAGTTGCGAGGACGGGTCGGCCTACGGGTACGACGTGCTGGTGGTCTGCCCCGGCATCCAGTTGGACTGGGACAAGACCGAGGGCCTGACCGAGGCGCTCGGGCACGACAGTGTGTCGTCGAACTACAGCTACGAGCTGGCACCCAAGACCTGGGATCTGATTCGCCGCACCCGCAGTGGCTCGGCGGTGTTCATGATGCCGTCGGGCCCGATGAAGTGCGCGGGCGCGCCGCAGAAGATCGCCTATCTGGCCGCGGACTACTGGCGCAAGGAGGGGGTGCTCAAGAACATCGATGTGCACCTGGTCGTGCCCACGCCGCGCGCGTTCGGCATTCCGGCGATCGCGGACAACCTGGATCGGGTGATCGCCGGCTACGGCATCCACCTGCACACGTTGTCGGAGATCACCGCGATCGACACCGACTCGCGCAAGGTCACCGTCAGCGCGGTCGGGGAGGGCGGCACCGACAGCACGCTGTCCTTCGACATGCTGCACGCGGTGCCGCGGCAGTCCGCGCCGGACTGGATCAAGGCCAGTCCGCTGTCCACCGGCGAACCCACCGGATACGTCGAGGTGGACAAGCACACCATGCAGCACGTCCGATACCCGAACGTGTTCGCACTCGGGGACGCCGGATCGACGCCGAACTCCAAGACCGGGGCGGCCATCCGCAAGCAGGCGCCCGCGGTGGTCGCGAATATCCGGGCGTTCCTCGACGGCCGTCCGCTGCCGGGAAGCTACAACGGCTACGCCTCGTGCCCGATCGTGACGTCATCGCACGACCTGCTGCTGGCAGAGTTCGACTACGACTTCACCATCACGCCGTCGTTCCCGATCCTGGACCCGACCAAGCCGCACCGGGCCTACTGGTACATGAAGAAGTACGGTCTACCGGTCCTGTACTGGAACCTGATGCTCAAGGGCCTGGCCTAGCGCCTGCGAGCGTCTGGGGTCAGGCGTCGAGGTCCTTCTCGACCAGTTCGGCGATCGCGGCGAGGACGGCTTCGTCCTCGGTGTCGATGGTCACCTGGGCGCCCTTGCCGGCCCCGAGGGTCATGATCATCAGCGCCGACCCGGCGTCCACCGGATCCCCGCCGTCCAGCGACAGGGTCACCGGCACACCGGCGTTGACCACCGCTTCGGAGATGATCGCGGCGGGGCGGGCGTGCAGGCCGACGGCCGACCCGACGGTGACGGTCTTACTGGGCATGAACTGCTCCTTCTGCGGTTGGGGAGGGTCGGACGAACTGCTTGGCGGCGATGACGGCCAATGCGCCCACCACCGTACCGGCGGCCAATGCCACCAGGAACCAGATCAGATGGCCGATCGCGAAGAACACGAAGATGCCGCCGTGCGGGGCCTTGAGCGTGACGTCGAAGGCCATGATCAGGGCACCGGTCAGCGCGCCGCCGGCCATCATCGAGGGGATGACCCGGAACGGGTCGGCCGCGGCGAACGGGATGGCCCCCTCGGAGATGAACGACGCCCCCAGCAGCCAGGCTGCTCGGCCGTTCTCCCGTTCCGGTTCGCTGAACAGTTTCGGCCGCAGTGTGGTGGCCAGGGCCATCGCCAGGGGCGGCACCATCCCGGCGGCCATCACCGCGGCCATGATCTGCAGCGACCTCGGCTCGGCGATGCTCAGGCCCGCGGTGGCGAAGGCGTAGGCCGCCTTGTTCACCGGACCGCCCAGGTCGAAGCACATCATCAGACCCAGGATGATCCCGAGCAGGATCACCGATCCGCCGCCCAGTCCGTTGAGCCAGTTGGTCAGACCCGAGGTGACCGCCGCCAGTGGCCGGCCCAGCAGCAGGAACATCAGCAGGCCCACCGCCAGCGAGGCCAGCAACGGGATCACCACCACCGGCATCAGGCCGCGGAACCACTGCGGCACATTCCACCCGCTGATCCACAACGCGGCGAATCCCGCGATCAACCCACCCACGATGCCGCCGATGAACCCGGCGCCGACGAACACCGCCACCGCCCCGGCGGTGAACCCCGGTGCCAGTCCGGGCCGGTCGGCGATCGCGAAGGAGATGTAGCCGGCGAGTGCGGGCACCAGGAACCCGAACGCCAGGCCACCGAGGGTGAACAACACCGCGCCGAGGTACTGGCCGATGCCGCCGTCGGGCAGGTTGGTCAGCGAGTTGGTGGTCGCGATGATGTGGGCGAGTGAATCCGACGTGCCCTCAGGCGTATTGGCGATGTCGTACCCGGCCAGCAGGAATCCCAGTGCGATCAGCAGGCCGCCGGCCGCGACGAACGGGATCATGTAGCTCACGCCGGTCAGCAGGATCTGCCGCAGCCGCATTCCCCAGCCGATACCGCCGGCCGCCGTGGATCCGGTCGCCGCGGACGTCGCCGCCGCGGCCCCCTCCACGCGCGCGGCGTTCGGGTCGCCGGCCGCCGCCACCGCCTCGGCGATCATCGCGTCGGGTTCGTTGATCGCCCGCTTGACCCCGGAGGCGACCAGTGGTTTCCCGGCGAACCGGCCGCGATCCTTCACCCCGACGTCGGTGGCGAAGATGACGGCGTCCGCGGCGGCGATCGTCTCGGCGCTCAGCGGTGTGCTACCGGAGGAGCCCTGGGTCTCCACCGTCAGCTGGACGCCGGCCCGCTCGGCGGCCAGTTTCAGTGCGTCCGCCGCCATGTAGGTGTGGGCGATCCCGGTCGGGCAGGCGGTGATCGCGATGAGGGCCCTGGTCGTCGGTACCGATGCCGGGGCCGGCGCGGCGGGAGCGGCCGGCGCCGGGGCCGCCGGGGCCGGGCGGAGTACCCCGTCGACCAGCGCCACCACGTCCTCGGCGGTGCCCGCCGTCCGCAGGTCGGCGACGAACTCCGGACGCACCAGGGCGCGGGCGAGCGCGGTCAGCATCGTCATGTGTTCGGCCCCGCCGCCCTCGGGGGCGGCGATCAGGAACACCAGATCCGCCGGACCGTCCGGGGCGCCGAAATCCACCGTGGGCCGGAGCCTGGCGAACGCGATCGACGCCCGGCGGACCGCGGCAGACCGGCAGTGCGGGATGGCGATCCCGCCCGGCAGTCCGGTCGCCGACTGCGCTTCCCGGGCCAGCGCGGCCTCCAGCAGCGGCTTGGTCCCCTCCGCGCGGCCGGCCTCGGCCAGCAGGGCGGCCAGCGTGCCGATCACGGCTTCCTTGTCACCGCCGGCATCGGCGTCGAGGAGCACCAGGCCGATGTCCACGATCGAGGTGTCCGAAGGGCGGGAAGCAGCGGTATCGGTCATGACACACCTTCAGGGGGTTCGGCCAACGCGGTGAGGCTCACCCCGTCGAGGTTCAGGTGGGCCGGGCTGGGCAGCGCCGAACCGGGCAGCGCGGCAGCGGCGCTGCCGTACGCGACCGCCATCTGCAGCCGCTCGGGTGCGGTCAGGCCCGCGACCTCGGCACGGATGTAGCCGGCGAGGGACGAGTCCCCGGCGCCGACGGTGCTGACCGCGGTTACCGGCGGGGGAGTGGCCAGCCAGGCGCCGTCGCCGTCGACCAGCACCGCACCGGCCGCGCCGAGGGTGGCCAGCACTGCACCCACGCCCTGCTCGACCAGATGCCGGGCCGCGGCGACCACCGGCCCCGCGTCGCCGCGTGCCAGCGGGCTCTCCAGCGACTCGGCGCTGACGCCGGTGAGCCCGGCCAGTTCCTCGGCGTTGGGCTTCATCAGATCCGGGGCGGCGCGGTGCAGGCCCGCCGCCAGGGCGGCAAGCGGCGCGTCGGAGGTGTCGACCGCGACCTGGCAGCCGTGCGCCCGCAACGCCGCGGTCATCTCCGAGTACCAGGCGTCCGGCAGGCCGGGCGGCAGCGAACCCGACAGCACCACCCAGTGGCCGGCCCTGGCCCGCTGCACGACGGCCCAGGCCAGCGACTCGGCCTCGGTGGCGTCCAGGGCGGCGCCCGGCTCGTTGACTTTCGTTGTGGTGCCGTCGGTTTCGGTGATCGCCAGGTTCGTGCGCACCGGGTGGGACACCGGGACGGCGTGGAACTCCACCCCCTGCTCGCGCAGGCCGGCCAGGATCGGGTCATGCCCGGCGGCGGGCAGCACGGCGACGGTCTCCACCCCGGCCAGGGTCAGGGCGCGCGCGACGTTCACCCCCTTGCCGCCGGGTTCGGAGGTCACCGAGGTGACCCGGTGCACCGCGCCCCGCACCAGTTCCCCGGGCAGGGTGACCGTGCGGTCGATGCTCGGGTTCGGCGTCACGGTGACGATCACAACGTCAGATTGTCGCCTGTTGTGCCGTGCGGGATGCCCCGGTTTGCTGTAATCCAACCCATGACTGAGAACGAGGCCACGGTGCTCACCGGCGTCCCAGTGGTTCCCGGGGTCCGCTTTGCGCCGGTGATCCGGGCCAATCGGCTGCCGTCCCTGGACGAACTGGACACCGGCGGACAGATCTCCGAGGACGGCCGGCCGGCTGAGGTGGCCCGGTTCACCGCCGCCGCCGCCGCGGTGGCGCAGCAACTGCGGGACCGGGCCGCGGCCGCGACCGGTGCGGCCGCGAAGGTGCTCGAGGCCACCGCGCAACTCGCCCAGGACCGGGCCTGGCTGGGGTCGGCGGAGAACGCCATCAAGGCCGGCCAGCCTGCGGTGCGGGCCACCGCGCAGGCGGCCACCCAGTTCATCGAGATGTTCACCAAGATGGGCGGGCTGATGGCCGAACGGGTGACCGACCTGAAGGACATCCGGGACCGCGTCATCGCCGAACTGGCCGGGCTGCCCGCACCGGGTGTGCCCGATCCCGTCGAGCCGTCCATCCTGTGCGCCGAGGATCTCGCGCCGGCCGACACCGCCGGCCTGGACCCGCACCGGGTCGTCGGCCTGGCCACCTCGCTCGGCGGACCCACCAGCCACACCGCGATCATCGCCCGGCAACTCGGAATCCCGTGCGTGGTGGCGGTCCACGGTCTGGACGACGTTCCGGTCGGTTCGATGGTGCTGCTCGACGGCAGCCGCGGCACCGTGACGGTGGATCCGGACCGGGCGGACGCGGCGGCGGCGGTCGCGGCGGCCGATGTCGCGGCGGCGGCGATGGCGGGCTGGACCGGACCGGGCGCGACGGCGGATGGCCACCCGGTGTCGATCCTGGCCAACGTGGCCGACGGGACGGCCGCTCGCGCCGCCCGGCAGGCCCCGGTCGAAGGCGTGGGGCTGTTCCGCACGGAGCTGTGCTTCCTGGACGCCGACCGCGAACCGACCGTCGACGAGCAGGCGTCGATCTATGCGGAGGTGCTGGAGGCGTTCGCCGGGCAGAAGGTGGTGATCCGCACCCTCGACGCCGGGTCGGACAAACCGCTGAAGTTCGTCACCAATCCGGAGGAGGCCAATCCGGCGCTGGGGGTTCGGGGTTTCCGGATCATCGCGATCGACGCCGACCTGGTCACACGCCAGTTGGATGCGATCGCCGCGGCGGCGGTGCGCACCGGCACCGCGCCGTGGGTGATGGCGCCGATGATCGCCACCCCGGACGAGGCCCGCAGATTCGCGGATCTGGCCCGCGAGCGCGAACTCCACCCGGGGGTGATGATCGAGGTGCCCGCGGCCGCGCTGTTGGCGGACCGGATCCTCGAGCACGTGGAGTTCCTGTCCATCGGGACCAACGACCTGGCTCAGTACACGATGGCGGCGGACCGGATGTCCGCCGATCTGGCCACGCTGACCGACCCGTGGCAGCCCGGGGTGCTGGCACTGGTTGCCAAGACCGCCCGCGCCGGACAGGCGGTGAGTAAGCCGGTCGGGGTGTGCGGGGAGGCGGCGGCCGACCCACTGCTGGCCTGCGTCCTGACCGGGCTGGGCATCACCTCGCTGTCGGCGGCGGCCTCCGCGGTCACCCCGGTCGGCGCCAAGTTGGCCTCGGTGAGCCTGGCCCAGTGCCGCGAGGCCGCTGAGGCGGTGTTGCACGCGTCCAGCCCGTTGGGGGCGAGGGAAGCCGCCTCAGCGATTCTCGGCTGAGGCCATCGGGACCCGCCTCAGCGATTCTCGGCTGAGGCCGTCGGAACCCGCTCGACGGGATACATCAGTTCCAGCTCGCCGATGTTGGCCGCCGCGGTCACCAGCGGCAGCGCGGCGACGGCGGGGGCCGGGCCGTCCGCCTCGGCACGCAAAGCGATGACGAACTGCTCGCTGAGTTCGGGCACCGAGCGGTTCGGGTCGCTGCCGTCCAACCTCGCGCACAGCGCGGCGGTGTGTTCCTCCAGCACCGTTCGCGCCCGTGGGTACGGCCCGGGCGGTGGCGGGACGATATCGGCGATCAGGTCCGACGCCGTCCGCAGTCGGGGGATGCGGTTGGTGGTGTCCAGCAGGTCTGCGTCGATCACCCCGTTGCTCTCGGCCAGATAGATCCGAATGGTGTCGGCATGGGTGCGCGCGTCCACCACGGCTTCCCGGCCGAGTTCGCGCAGTTCCGCGTCGGTGGCCGCCGAGGCGCCCCGGGTCACCCGCAGCACGGCCCCGTTCAGATAGCGGGCGCCCGAATCCATCGCGGCGTCAATGGCCCGCCGGACGGCGGCCGCCGCACCCTTCGGCCAGAGCAGCATGGAGACCATCAGCCCGACCGCCGCGCCGAGGACGATGTCCTCGACGCGGATCAGCCCGGCCTTCCAGCCGATCGGGTGCAGCATGTTGAACACGATCAGCACCATCATGGTGAACATGGCCTGGCTGGCGACGAAGGAGCCGACCGCCAGCACGTAGGTGGAACCGAACGCCACGATCGGCAGCAGGGTCCACAACACCACCGGGTCGATTCCGACCACCGAGATCAGGGCTGCGCCGAGGGCGAAGCCGATGGTGGTGCCGGCGATGGCCCGCACGGCGCTCACCCGGGTGGTCGCCGCACTGCTGCGCAGTACCGACAGCGCACCGAGTACCACCCACACCGCGTTCTGAACCGGGATGACGTAGGTGGCGACCAGGGCCAGCGCGAGGGCCGCACCGGTGCGCAGGCTACCCACCACGGTGGCCGACCGGGTGCTCACGTACCCCGACAGCGCACGGACGGCGGCCCGCTTGCCGACGACCCGGTCGGCGACCCCGGTCTCGGGGAGTTGCCGGCCGAGCAGGCGGGCCCACAGCGGCCGGGAGTCGGCGGCGGTGGCCGAGGCGATGATCCGGCCGGTCAAGCCGATCGTGGCGGCCGTCGTACGCCGGTTCAGCAGATCACGGCCGAGATCGACGGCGGCGGCATCATCGGGGGCGGCGAGGATATCGCGAATGTCGTTGTCGTAGTGGGTCATCGCCACCAGCTTGTGGGCGGCGACGACGCGGTTCAGTTCCGCGGCGTGCTCGGCGTCGGGGGTCTCGAGGGCCGCGGCGCTGCTGCGCAGCACCTCGACGCTCAGCGGGGCGAGGTGTCCCAGTTGCAGGGCGGTGCCGGTGCCGACCCGGCCGCTGAGCCACTGGAGGTTGGACACCACCCGGATCAATGCGCGGCTGCCGGCGCTCATCGCGATGGGCCGGAACGCGGTGCCCACGAACTTGCGGCGCAGCGCGTCCATCGCGGTGGTCACCGGGTCGGACCCCGCGTCGGACCCCGGGTCGGACTCGGCATCGGGCCCCGCGGTTTCTGTCCCCGCGAGCCGGTCGGCCAACACGGTGCAGACCCGGGCGGCGAGGGTGCGCAGTTCCCCGCCGTAGCGGGGCGGGAACAGGAACAACGCCGCGGGAACGCAGATCAGCAGCGCGATCAGCCACCCCAGCAGCCGTTCGTCGACCGGGCCGGCGGGAATGGTGCACACCGGCAGCAGGAACGCCATCAGCGCGGCGCGCTGGCCGGCGGCGAATATCTCGCTGAGCAGGCCCAGCAGGCTGACGCCCGCCCCCACCGCGAAACACAGCGGTACCGCCAGCCACGGGTACGGGGCCGCCAGGGTGCCCACCGAGATCAGGATGGCCCCGGTGACCGCCAGACCGCAGAAGGCCAGCGCCCGGGTGGCAAGCGGGCCGGGGAAGTTGGAGACGATCAGCAGCGAGATCGAGCCGAACACCGCGAACGCGGGCGCCTGGGTGCCGTCCGCCAGCAGGTGGGAGACCAGGGCGACGATCGGGATGACGATGCCGGCCCGCAGTGCCCTGCGGGCGCCGTCATAGCCCGGGTCCCGCTCCCGCAGTGCCTCGCGCCACCGCTGGAAGGTGTTGCCCAGCACTACTTTTGCGGTGCCGAGGCGGGAAGCGGGGGCGGTGGCACGTCGGTGAAGCGGCCGGCCTCCAGGTCATCGAGCATCCGCGTGCTGAGCCAGGCGAAGACCGGGTTCTCCCGGGGCAGGGTCGACTGCTCGTAGCCGACGAACACGAACACCGCCCAGGCCGCGTACACCTCGGCCTGCCGCGGGTCGCCGACGATCGTGAGTGCGGAGTTGTAGAGGATCTCGAATCGCTCCCGGTCGACCTCGGTCTGCACCCGGAGCACGTCCGGATCCACCGCACTCCACGCGCGGATGGCGGCCTCGGCGCTGTGCGGCAGGGCCAGGGCCACCTCGATGGCCGCCTCGATGCGCCGGCGCGGCTCGGACTCGGTGCGAATCGCCTCGATGATCCGCACGGTGCGGTCCTGGCGCCAGTAGGAGATCAGGTCGGTGGTGTAGGCCGACCAGCCGGTGAAGTAGTGATAGAAGGAGCCCGTCGTCACACCCATCCGCCGGCACAGTTCGGCCAGTTTGAGGCCGCCGAATCCGAGCTCGGCCAGAATCTCCAGACCCGTCTCGAAATACGAGTCGCGGACCGCTCCGGCTGCCATGAATGCAACGATAGGCCCAGGGGTGTTCGGGCAGAGAATCTTCGGGCAAGCTAGACGAATGACGGTTCAGACCACCACCGACCACGCCCCCCAGAGCGGTTCCGCCGGGGTGCTCGAGCAGGTGCGCGCGGTGTTCAACACCGGACGCACCCGGCCGATCGCCTGGCGGGAGCAGCAACTCCGGGCCATCGAGCGGATGTGCGACGAGCGCGAGGCCGAGATCTGCGCCGCGCTCAGTGCGGACCTGGGCCGCTCGGCGTTCGAGGGATGGTTGGGCGATGTGGCCTCCACCAAGGCGGAGGCGGTATTCGCGGCCAAGCACCTGCGCAAGTGGACCAAGCCCAAGCGGGCCGGCCTGCCGCTGGCGCATATGCCGGGCCGGGCGTGGGTGCAGTACGACCCACTCGGGGTGGTGCTGATCATCGGCCCGTGGAACTACCCGTTCTTCCTCTGCATGTCGCCGCTGGTGGCCGCCGTCGCGGCCGGCAACGCCGCGGTGATCAAACCCTCCGAACTCGCGCCGGCCACCTCGGAGCTGATCGCCCGGCTGGTGCCGCAGTACCTCGACCCGGATGCGGTCCGGGTCGTCGAGGGAGCCGCCGACGTGACCCAGGATCTGCTGTCGCAGGGCTTCGACCACGCATTGTTCACCGGCGGTACCGAGATCGGCCGCAAGATCATGGCTGCCGCCGCCCCCACACTGACCCCGGTGACCCTGGAACTGGGCGGCAAGAGCCCGGTGCTGGTGCTGCCGGACGCCGACATCGACGTCACCGCCCGCCGGATCGCCTGGACCAAGCTGCTCAACTCCGGGCAGACCTGCATCGCCCCCGACTATGTGCTGGCGGATCGGTCCATCGCCCGGGAACTCACCGAGAAGATCGTCGCGACCATCGCGAAGTTCCGCGCCGAGGAGCCGGACGCGGCGCTGCGGATCGTCAACGAGCGACAGTTCGACCGGTTGGTCGCGCTGATCAGCGCAACCGAGGGGAGGGTCGTCACCGGAGGCGGCTCCGATCGCGAAACGCTGCGGATCCAGCCGACCGTCGTGGTCGACCCGCCCGCCGGGGATTCGGTGATGAGTGACGAACTCTTCGGGCCGATCCTGCCGATCATCACCGTCGACTCCACCGAGGAGGCCGTCGCCTTCGTCAACGCCCGGCCCAAGCCGCTGGCGCTGTACGTGTTCACCAAGGACCAGCAGCGCGGCCGCGAACTCGTCGACCGGATGCCGTCGGGCGGGGCGGTGATCAACCACATCGCGATGCATTGCCTGGTGCCGCAGTTGCCGTTCGGCGGTGTGGGTGCCAGCGGTATGGGCGCCTATCACGGGCAGTGGGGTTTCGAGGCCCTCAGCCACCGTCGTGCGGTACTGTCCAAGCCGGCGAAACCGGACCCTGGTCTGCTTTATCCTCCCTACACCGAGCGCGCCAAGAGCATCCTTCGCCGGCTGCTGTAAGCCCGGGCAAACACCTGTATTGAGTGGTACGCGTCCTCGCCGGGGCGTGCCGGAGTCTGTGAAACATCACGACTGTGGCACAATCCAGGGGTGTCTGATGTTGCCCGCCGGGGTCCCGGCCGCCCGCCGGCAGCTAAGTCTGCGAATACCCGGGCCCGTATCCTGGATACGGCTCGTGAGGTGTTCGGCGAGGTCGGGTACGACGCGGCGACGTTTCAGGAGATCGCAGTCCGGGCGGATCTGACCCGTCCGGCCGTCAACCACCACTTCTCCAGCAAACGGGAGCTGTACCGCCAGGTCGCCGCGCAGACCAACAGCATGATCATCGAAGCGGGGGTGCGGGAGGCCCACAAGCGCCGGGGCTTCGCCGATCAGATGGATGCGTTCATGGCGACGGTTCAGGCTGAAGGCAAGGACCCCGCCGTGGCCGCGTTTCTGGTGACCTCGGTGCTCGAGGCTCAGCGGCACCCCGAACTCGTCGGCAACGGTGACGATGTGCTGGCTGGTACCCGTCGGTTCGTGGGGAATGCTCTGCGGGAGGCGCAACTCGCCGGCGAACTGCGGCCGGACGTCGACATCGAGGCCGTCACCGAGACTCTGCTGGCGATGCTGATCGGGGTGGGGTTCTATGCCGGGTTCTGCGTCGGCCCCCGAGGGAGTGGCCGGCGGGTTTCCGCGGTGACCGGTGAATTCATGAAGATGCTGCGGGGGACGGGGCTTCTCTCCAGCGACTAAGGTGGCACCTCAGCTCCGAGGTGCCTCACGTAAAAGTGAGCGCGAAGCGGTGGGCGGTGCCTCACGTACTTTGAGCGCGTGAGGTAGGCCTGCTCTACGTCTTGGTCAATCGGTTGATTGACGGTTGCAA
>Ga0208823_1001555_pt1 | contig 18024 bp, 17 predicted proteins | sample AD_UKC075_MetaG_FD_184440 | JGI IMG/M metagenome (GOLD analysis project Ga0208823, IMG submission 184440) | Active sludge microbial communities of municipal wastewater-treating anaerobic digesters from USA - AD_UKC075_MetaG (SPAdes) (version 2) | ecosystem: Engineered > Bioreactor > Anaerobic >... | reverse complement strand
GTGGCGCAGCCACGGCCTCAGGCGGCCGGCGCGACAAGCTCCAGCGCCAGGCAGAGGTCGGCCCAGGCGCGGGCCTTGTCCGCCGGTGCACGCAGCAGGTAGGGCGCGTCGAAGGTGACCACCAGCGGCACGCCGTGGAGCTGGTGCACCTGGCCGCGCAGCTGGCCCAGCGGGTCGCGGCGCTGCAGCAGGGCCTGCGCGGCCACCCGGCCCATGGCCAGCACAACGGAGGGTTGCAGCTCGGCCAGCAGGGTGGCCAGGTCGGCCTGCAGACCGGCACCTCCGACCGCCTGGGGGTTGCGCTCCAGGCAGGCGCGGAACACGCGGGGATGCTGGTGCAGGCGCATGGCGCGCAGCATGTTGGCCAGCAGCTGGCCGGCGTCGCCCGCCCAGGGGTCCTGGGTGGGGCCGTGGGCCTCGGTCACCAGCAGCCAGCCGGCGCCGCGCCCGGCGGGGGCCTGGGCCGGGTCGAGGCCGGCGAAGAGCAGCTGCGGCGGGGCCAGGGTGTAGGCCGTGGCCCCTGCAGCCGCCACGGTGGGGGGCGCCGTGGGGGGAGCAACGGGTGCGGGCGCCAGTGCGGGAGCCGGTGCCACAGCGGGAGGCCTGGCGGGAACCGCCGGTTTTTCTGCATCCAACAGGCTTTTCGCGACCGTTCCGCCAGGGCGTTCAGCTCCGGAAACAATAGCATCCGCTGCCAGCGGTGGCTCGGGCAGCCAGACCCGGATGTGCATGGCCTCCAGCATCGCGCGCTGGCGGGCGTCGAGCTGCAGGGTCATAGTTTGAGGCTCATCACCAGCGCGTCCTCGCGCTGCCCGCCGGCGGCCGGGTAGTAGTTCTTGCGCAGGCCCACCTGGCGGTAGCCCTGCGCTTCGTAGACGGTGCGGGCACGGGGGTTGTTCACCCGCACCTCCAGCCAGAGCCAGTCGGCGCGCTGGCCAGTGGCCCAGATGCGCAGCGCATCCAGCATCACCCGCGCCCAGCCCTGGCCCTGGTAGGCCGGGGCCACGGTGATGTTGAGCAGGTGCACCTCGTCCACCCCGCGCATGGCCACGAAATAGCCCAGCAGCTGGCCCCCGGCCACCAGCAACTGCGCCTGGTAACCCGAGCGCAGGGCATCCACGAAGTTGGCTTCGGTCCAGGGGTGGCTGTAGGCGCTGGTCTCCACCCGCATCACGCTGGGCAGCCAGTCGGTGCTGAGCGGCACGAACGCGGCCTCGACAGCCTGCACGGCGGGAGCAGAGGGGCGCGGGCTGGGCATGGTGTGGGCGCTCAGGCAAGACCGGCGGCCTGCGCATGGCGTTCGTCGGCGCGCTCCTGCGTGGTCTTGGCCACCTTGTCGCGGATGTAGCGCGGCAGGGCCTGGTCGGCCGGCACCGCCTGGCCAGCGGCCAGCAACGCAGGCGCCAGCCGCAGCAGCGCGCTGGCGGTGGGCAGGGCGACCACCCGCATGGCGGCGGGCACGGCAGGGGCGATACGGCCAGGATAGGCGGCGTCGGCATTACCGGCCAGGGCCCAGCCCGCGGGCACCTCGATGCGCTCGGGGGCCAGCAGGCCGAAGTCGCCGGGCTCGCTCCAGCGGTGGCCGTCGAACTGGAAGGGCGCGGTGTAGACCTCGTCCATGCGCGCGTCGAGCACCGCCACCACCTGGGTCAGACCGTGCTGGTGGCGGGCTTCCTCGGCCACGGCCAGCAGGGTGTCCACCGGCAGCACGGGCACGCCCCCGGGCCGCGCGCCAAAGGCCAGGCCCTGGGCCACCGAACAGGCGGTGCGCAGGCCGGTGAACGAGCCCGGGCCGCGCCCGAACACGATGGCGTCCAGCGCCGCAAACGCCAGCCCGGCGCGGGCCATGCAGTCGCGGATGGCGGGGATCAGCGTGGCCGACGCCTGTGCGCCCCCGGCGCCGGTGTGCAACCAGACGCCACCGCCGTGCTGGACGGCAATGGACAGGGCTTCGGTGCTGGTGTCGAGGGCAAGCAGGTTCATGGGTGGGACCAAGACTGAACAAAAATGGAAAACAAAAACTCAATGTTCAGTTACGTTCACAGCAGGCGCGTCCCCATCAGATACGGCACCATTGAACAACTGTTGGAGCAGGTCCAATTTTTCGTGGACTTCTCGCACAATGGCTTGAGGGGGCACATGGGTTACCAAGCGATGCAATTCACCTTTAGTGAGCAGCATGCTGCCCCCTAACCGCTCCGCCAAGCGCCGGAAAAACTCTTCTGCAAAGGTACTGAGCTTGCGCCGTTCTGTCTTGGCCTCCCAAAGCACCCGCGCGATTTCAGGACTCGCTTGCTGCCACGCTGAAAAGTCTGCCTGCTCGCCGTCAAAAATCTGCTCAAGAACCAGTTCCTCAAGCGTCTCCTCGACAGCTAAGTGGGATTGCTGAGCGAAGAGATCTTCCTCTGCGTAATAGCTCTTTGCAAAAACACCCAACAATTCAGGCGTCACAAAGTAGTTTTCGGTTTCATAGCGCTTCCAGTACGCAATTTTCAGCATGCCATCCAAGTCACTTTGTCGATTTCGACCATCGTTATCTAGAATCGCCAGCCCTTTTAAGGCAGGCAATAAATTACGCAAACCATCGAAGTGCTGTTTTGGGGTTCCACCGAAGCCCCCCTCTACCCGTTCAAGTTCGGCCTCCATATTTTGACCCGGATAATTATTCTGTACGTAATAAGAATTTATCCGTTCATCCCAGATGGTAGCTACGGGGTGCCCCAGACGCACAGCCAGTGCTCGCAGCATATCTACGTCAGTACCCCCCTCGACGTACAAAACATAACCACGCTCCCGTGCCTTAACATAGTGCTCGGCACCAAAGTGCTTGAGACTGTCCCTAATGCGTTGCGTCTTGACTAAATTCTCCGCCCGCCCATCAAGCAACAGAGTTAGATTTTTATCAAGCGCCTCTTCAAGAATGACTTCTGAATGAGTGACTAGTACCACCTGTGAACCATTTTCACTGGCGATGTCCCGCAACAGCACATAGACCTGCTTTTGCCTCAGAATTTCAAGATGCGCATCAGGCTCATCAACCAGCAAAACGCTTGACTTGTGCGAATACAAATACGCAAATATCAACAGCATCTGCTGAAAACCCCGACCCGCTGACGACACATCCAGCGCATCCTTCGCGCCAGCCTGCCGATACTGCAGATCAATACTGCCACGCGTTGTTTCTTTGGGATCCGTCAGATTCACACCAAATAAACGACGCATAAGCCCTGCAATACGCTGCCAATCCTCAGTTGATTGATTGAAAACCATGAGGCAAAGATTACGTAGGACCTGGGCGGTCTGGCCTTGCCCCAGCAACACATCCACAGCCCCCGGCTTCAGGATATTTTCCTCCGGCTCCAACCCTGACATGGGATACAAAAGTGCGACATCAATACTTGCTGCGTATTGAATTAAATCGATATTGGACATGCCGCTTACATCGGGCGTGCAATAGATTAGCTCATCGCCGCGATGGCTGAACTTCATCGACAAAGGAACTACCTGCCCCTTGAACTCAATCCCTACAGTGATTGTCAGCGGTATTTTTTGAACCCGTGTGTTGTGCCAAAACAGACGTGTCCGCGTAACAGGCACGGCCACGATGTTGAGCCGATTCATACCGGTGGAAGTGCGCTCCGTGGCAGAAGAATCCTTTCGCACCTCATACCATGTACGAACGGCCTGAGACCACAGCGCCAGCGCTTGAATGGCGCTAGTCTTGCCGCAGTTATTAGGGCCAATCAGAACAGCCGGATGATCCAGTTCAATGCGCTGCGTATTACCAAAGCGCTTGAAGTTTTCAATTTCAAGATAGTGTAGTAGACGCATGCCCGTTGCCTCTTTTTGTGTGTTCAATCCCATGGACTTCGATCTTGCCTCTAGAGACGCTGATCGGAGCTTCTGTGCTGGTGTCGAGGGCAAGCAGGTTCATGGGTGGGTGGGGGCAGCGTAAAAACAAGCATCAAATGACCGCCATGCGCAGGTAATAACTCCGCATGAAGCTATTATTTTGAGAGCAAGGTGCCCCGCTGCACGCAGCCCGCCATTATCCCGAAAAGCGTCTGGCCCGATAGACTCGCGCCCATGCCTGCCTCCCCGACCCTGACCACCGCTCTGCGGGCCCTGCTGCTGTGCGCCGCCGGCATCACCCACTTCGCCCTGGCCCAATCCGCCGGCACCACCGGCCTGCCACCCGAGGTGGACGCCGCCCTGGCCCGCGCCAAGCTGCCCCGGGAGGCGCTGACGGTGCTGGTGGTGGATGCCAACGCCGGCAACGCCGCCCCCCGGGCCAGCCACCGCGCCCAGGCGCTGGTCAACCCGGCCTCCGTCATGAAGCTGGTCACCACCTACGCCGCGCTCGACCAGCTCGGCCCGAGCTTCACCTGGAACACCCCGGTCACCCTGGACGGCAAGCTGCAGGACGGCACCTTCACCGGCACCGTCTACATCAAGGGCCAGGGCGACCCCACCCTGGTGATGGAGCGGCTGTGGCTGCTGCTGCGCCGCCTGCAGGGGCTGGGCATCCAGACCATCGCCGGCGACATCGTGCTCGACCGCTCGGCCTTTGCGCCCAGCACCCACAACCCGGCCGAGTTCGACGGCGAACCCACCCGCCCCTACAACGCCGCCGCCGACGCGCTGCTGGTGAACTTCAAGTCGGTGGTGATGCGCTTCACGCCCGACCCCGCCAGCGGCCTGGCCCGCGTGGCTTTCGACCCGCCGATGGCACGGATGCAGCTGCAGGCCACCGTGCCGCTGGCCGCGGCCGGCACGGCCTGCAATGACTACCGCGCGGGCCTGAAGGCCGAGCTGGCCAACCCGGACCTGATCCGCTTCGAGGGGGTGTACCCCGCCGCCTGCGGCGAGCGGGTCTGGCCCGTGGCCTATGCCGACCCGGCCGCTTACGCAGCCCGCGCCATCGAAGGCATGTGGCGCGCCTCCGGCGGCCAGCTCACGGGGCGGGTGCGCGACGGCCAGGTGCCGGCCACGCTCAAGCCGGCATTCAGCGCCAGCTCGCCGCCGCTGGCCGAGGTGGTGCGCGACATCAACAAGTTCAGCAACAACGTGATGGCGCAGCAGGTCTTCCTCACGCTGAGCCTGCAGAACAAGGGCCTGGGCAGCACCGAGGCCTCGCGCGAACTGCTGCGCCAGTGGTGGCAGACGCGCATCAGCCCCGGCGACGCCCCGGTGATGGACAGCGGCTCGGGCCTGAGCCGCGAATCCCGCCTCAACGCCCAGGGCCTGGCCCGCATGCTGCAGGTAGCCTGGGCCTCGCCACTCATGCCCGAGCTGACCGCATCCCTGCCCATCACCGGGGTGGACGGCACGCTGCGCCGCATCCAGGGTGGCGCCACGGGGGCGGCCCACCTCAAGTCGGGCAGCCTGCGCGACGTGTGGGGCGTGGCCGGCTACGTGCACGGCGCCAGCGGCAAACGCTATGTGCTAGTGGCCATCGCCAACCACCCCAACGCCGCCGCTGTGCGCCCCGCCATCGAGGCGCTGGTGGACTGGACCGCCCGCGACCGCTGAAGACGAACCCAGGAACCACCGCTCCACATGCACTACACCCGAGTCAAAACACAAACTGATGGCCAAGACACCCTGGTAGGTGTGTTCTGCGCCGTGTGGCACCGCCAGCACAACAAGCTCGAACTGCTCCAGTCGCACTACCGCAACCTGCGCAGCCAGAGCCTGCGCGTGCGGATCATCTATATCTTCGATAACGGCGACATGCCACCCGACTGGTTGGACGCCGACTGCTACGTCTTCTCCGAGCCGCTGTCCATCTACGAGGCGTGGTCGGCAGCCGTGGCTTTCAACACCTCGTTTTATGTGATGAACCTGAACCTCGACGACCGGCTGGCCGTGAATGCGGTGGAGCTGCTGGTCGGGGCGGCCTGCGCATCTTCCGCAGCCCTCGTGGGTGGTGAATGGCTGGTCTGCTTCGACGAAGAGCACCTCGACCAGCCGTTCAAGGCCCCTCTGCTGCTCGCAACCGAGTTTGTGCCCGACTGGCCGCCCCGCCCTCACCAGCCCCCACACCAGCAACCCCACCAGCGCCTGGGCAGCGGCACGGGCGAGCGCGGCACCTTCGGGCCGGCGACACTGTGGCGAGCCGACGCCCTCGGAAAATACTACCCCAGCTATTTCGGGGACGGCTCCGCCATCAAATCCATGGGCGACGCGCTGTTCTGGGGGGTTTTCCAAAGCCACAAGCTGCGCACCACGCGCCTGCCGGTGCTGATCGGCAAGTACCTCTCTTCCCCGACAGACCAGGCCGAGTTCCGCCCCAACGAGGACATGGAGCGCCTACAGCGCCACGGCGTATCGGCCACCTGCTTCGCCAACCGCATCACCCGTGGCGAGATTCGCGAGTCGCCGCATCCGGCCCAGCCATAACCGAGCCCCAGCAGGTACCCCCCATGCCCCTGACCGAATGGATCGGCTTCGCCGCCGCCAGCCTGACCACCGCCAGCTTTGTGCCCCAGGCCTGGCTGACCTTCCGCACCCGCGACGTACGCGGTATCTCGCTGGGCATGTACAGCGTGTTCACCGCCGGAGTGACGTTGTGGCTGGCTTACGGCCTGCTTTTGCAGGCCTGGCCGGTGGTGGTGGCCAATGCCATCACGCTGGTGCTGGCGCTGTCCATCCTGGTGATGAAGCTGCGTTATGGCGGTACACCCGCGGTGGCAGCCGACCCGCGCGGCTGAACGGGCCCGGCGGCGGCGATGGAGCCGCAAAAATGTTTCCATCCGTGTTTTCCCACTCCCCTGCACATGCGGGTTGCCCCTATGATCCACAAAATAGAACGGTCGTTCTATTTATTTTTTACCCCCCAGGAGAAACAACAATGAAATACCTGAATGGCCTGGCCCTGACCAGTGCGGCTATCCTGCTGGCCGCCTGCGGTGGCGGCTCCGACACGGGAGGATCCTCCTCGGTGGACAACTCCGGCGCACGTGGCAGCCTGGTGCACAACCCGCCGCTGCGCGTCACCGGCATGACGGCGGCCGAATTCGCCACCCGGCTGGGTGAAACTGCCAACGGCAAGAGCCTGTTGCAAATTGCCGGCACACCGAAGTGCGGCGTGAACTTCCACTACATGGAGTACGGCACGGTGGGCGGCGCCAGCGAGGCCACCAACGCCACCGGCGCCATCATGGTGCCCACCGGCAGCGACCCGGCCTGCGCAGGCGCGCGCCCGATCGTGCTGTATGCGCACGGCACCACCACCGACCGCGCCTACAACATCGCCGACATCCTCGACCCGGCCCGCCCCGGTGCGTCCGAAGGCTCGCTGCTGGGCGCGATGTACGCGGCCCAGGGCTTCATCGTGGTGGCCCCCAACTACGCCGGCTACGACGCCTCGCGCCTGGCCTACCACCCCTACCTGAACGCCGACCAGCAGTCAAAGGAAATGATCGACGCGCTGGCCGCAGCCCGCAAGGCGCTGCCCAACATCGGCTCGGCGGACTCCGGCAAGCTGCTGCTCACCGGCTACTCCCAAGGGGGACACGTGGCCATGGCCACCCACCGCGCACTGCAGGCTGCAGGCCAGACGGTGACGGCCTCGGCCCCCATGTCCGGCCCCTATGCACTGGCCGCCCAGGGGGAGGCCACGTACTTTGGCAATGTGAACCTGGGCTCCACCGTGTTCACCCCCATGCTGGTGACCAGCTTCCAGCGCGCCTACGGCAACATCTACACCAACCTGACGGACGTGTACGAGCCTGGGTTTGCGCCAGGCATGGACACGCTGCTGCCCTCCACCACCCCCATCGGCACCCTGTTCGCGGAGGGTAAGCTGCCGCAGACGACCCTGTTCAGCAGCACGGTGCCCACAGCGCCCACACCGGCGCTGCAGGCCCTGTTCAACAACATCACACCACCGACCACCCCTGCGTCGCTGGCGCCGCTGTTTGCACTGGGTTTTGGCACCAAGAACCTGATCACCAACCAGTCCCGCGTGGACTTCCTGCTGGACGCCCTGGCCAACCCGGATGGTGCCGTGCCCGCAGTGACCACCGGCGCCACCGCCACAGCGCCTGCCCATCCCATGCGCAAGGCCCTCAAGGCCAACGACCTGCGCAACTGGAGCCCCAAGCGGCCGGTGATGCTGTGCGGTGGCAATGGCGACCCGACGGTGTTCTACAGCATCAACACACAGCTGATGAAGAGCCTGTGGACCGCCCCCTCGCCGCTGGCGCCCGCCGCTGGCCTGCTGACGGTGCTGGACGTGGATTCCGCCTCGCCGGGCGCAGGTGATCCGTTCGCCGCCGCCCGCGCCGGTTTTGCACAGGCCAAGGCCGCCACCTACGCCGCAGGCGGTGCCAACGCCGTGACGCAGGCCTACCACGGCTCGCTGGTGCCCCCGTTCTGCAACGCCGCCGCACGTGGCTTCTTCCAGCAAGTGCTGGCCTCCGGCATCTGAACCAGCATCCGCATCTGCACAAGGAATTCCCATGAAATCCCTCAACACCCTCACCGCCAGCGTGCTGGCGCTGGCCTGCCTGGGCAGCGGCGCTGCCTCGGCCCAGACCGAATGGCTTGCCGGCACCACGGTGCGCCTGGGCTACACCCACCTGGCGCCCAACTCCAGCGCCACCGATGCCGTCGGCCCCCTGCTGCCCGGCCCCCCGTCGGGCGTCAGCCTGAAGGTGGACAGCCAGAGAACGCTGTTCTTCTCGCTGGCCCGCGACATCAACCCCAACGTGGAAGTGGAGCTGGCCCTGGGCCTGCCCCCCACCCATGACGTACGGGCCGAGCTGTCGCCAGCCCTGCCCCCCAATGTGCAGCGCCTCAACGGCCAAGTGATCGCCAAGGTGCGCCAGATCGCGCCCACGCTGTACGTCAACTACAAGTTCGGCGAGGCCAACAGCGCCTTCCGGCCTTTTGTCGGGCTGGGCGTGAACTACACCAACTTCGACAAACGTGAATCCACCGCACTGGGCAACCAGCTCAACGGCGGCCCCACCGACCTCCGGCTGACCGACTCCTGGGGCCTGGCCGCCCAGGCCGGCCTGAACTACAAGATCAACGACAAGTGGTCCCTCAGCGCCGCCGTGCTCACCGCCCGCGTCAAGACCCAGCTGACCGCCACCACCGCCGGCCAGGCACGCAAGATCGATATCCGCTTCCGCCCCACGGTGTTCACGCTGTCGGCTGGCTACGTGTTCTGAGCGGCGCAGCATTACCGCACCTCCGGGGCGCACAAAGAGTGGTTTACGCTCTTTGTGCGCCCTTTTTCATACTGAAACCACCGCTGAATGCACCCGGCAATGCCGCAATCAACGTGGCGGGTCAGGTGCGCAAACACAGCGATTGACACCCACAAGAAAGCGTAACGCCGTATCGTGCGCCGACCCTGGGATACAGGATGCATCGTGATTTCACCCGGGGGTATAAACCACAAACCAACTCAAAGCACCACCACATTCACACCATGACCTCTTCTTTGCCCCAGGCGGCCATCACTGCAGTGCTTCCTGTTGTGCTATGTGGTGGCAGCGGCACGCGGCTGTGGCCTCTGTCGCGCGCCGGCCACCCCAAGCAATTCCTGGCGCTGGCGGGCAACACCCCCCAGCACAGCTTGTTTCAGCAGGCCACGCTGCGGCTCGCCGCGCTGGCCACCTGTGCAGCCCAGGGCCACGGCGCACTGGCCGTGCAGCCGCCCCTGGTGGTGGGCAACGAAGAACACCGCTTCCTCATGCTCGACGAGCTGCGCGCCCTGAACACCGCACCCGGCACCGTGCTGCTGGAGCCCACCGGGCGCAACACCGCCCCCGCGCTCACCCTGGCCGCCCTGCAGGCGCTGGACGGCGGCACCGACCCTGTGATGGTCGTCACCCCGGCCGACCAGACCGTGACCGACCCCACCGCCTTCACCGCCGCGCTGCACCAGGCCATCCACACCGCCGCAGGGGGCGGCATCGCCATCCTGGGCATCACCCCCGACCGGCCCGAAACCGGCTATGGCTACATCCGCAGTGAGCCCGCCGACACCCCCGGCGCAGCCGACCGGGTGGCGCAGTTTGTGGAAAAGCCCGACCTGGCCACCGCCCAGCGCTACCTGGCCCAGGGCGGCTACCACTGGAATTCGGGCATGTTCGTGCTGAAAGCCTCCGTGTGGCTGGCGGCCCTGAACGCGTTCCGCCCCGACATTGCCACCGCCTGCCGCAGCGCCTGGGCCACCCGCAGCACCGACGGCCCTTTTGTGCGCCCCGGCCACACCGCCTTTGCCCATGTACCAGCCGAATCGGTGGACTACGCCGTAATGGAGCACTGCCCCGGCAGCGCGTTTGACATCCGCATGGTGCCGCTGAACGCCGGCTGGAACGACCTGGGCGCCTGGGAAGCCGTGTGGCAAGTGGCCCCCAAAGACGACGCCGGCAACGCCACCACCGGCGACGTGCTGCTGCACGACAGCCGCAACTCGCTGGTGCATGCCACCAGCCGGCTGGTCAGCGTGGTGGGCATGGACGACGTGGTGGTGGTGGAAACCCCCGACGCCGTGATGGTGAGCCACCGCCACAACAGCCAGGACGTGAAACACGTGGTGGGCCAGCTGCACGCCCACCAACGCACCGAACACACCACCCACCGCAAGGTACACCGGCCCTGGGGCTCGTATGACAGCGTGGACGCAGGCCCCCGGTTTCAGGTGAAACGCATCATCGTCAAGCCCGGCGCCGCACTCAGCCTGCAAATGCACCACCACCGCGCCGAACACTGGATCGTGGTAACCGGCACTGCCGAAGTCACCGTGGACGACAAGGTGATCATCCTCACCGAAAACCAGAGCACCTATATCCCCCTGGGCGCCGTGCATCGCCTGGCCAACCCCGGGCGCGTGCCGCTGGAGATCATCGAAGTGCAGTCGGGCTCTTACCTGGGCGAAGACGACATCGTGCGCTTTGAAGACACCTATGGCCGCACCACCGCCGGCCAAGCCGGCAACCCCTGACCCTCTGCGTAGCGGGCCAGCCCCCAGCACCAAGACCTTCTCCAAGACCTTCTGAAACACACCGCATGAGCACCCAAGCCCCCGCCCCCGGCCACGGCACCCCCAAAACCGCCCTCATCACCGGCATCACCGGCCAGGACGGCAGCTACCTGGCCGAATTCCTGCTGGCCAAAGGCTACGTGGTGCATGGCATCAAGCGCCGCGCCAGCTTGTTCAACACCGCCCGCGTGGACCACATCTACCAAGACCCGCACATCGACAACCGCAACTTTGTGCTGCACTACGGCGACCTGAGCGACAGCAGCAACCTCACCCGCATCGTCCAGCAGACCCAGCCCGACGAGATCTACAACCTGGGTGCCCAAAGCCACGTGGCCGTGAGCTTTGAGAGCCCCGAATACACCGCCGACGTGGACGGCATGGGCACCCTGCGCCTGCTGGAGGCCATCCGTATCCTGGGGCTGGAGAAAAAAACCCGCTTCTACCAGGCCAGCACCAGCGAGCTGTATGGCCTGGTGCAGGAAACCCCGCAGAAGGAAACCACCCCCTTCTACCCCCGCAGCCCCTATGCCGTGGCCAAGCTGTATGCCTACTGGATCACCGTGAACTACCGCGAGGCCTACGGCATGTATGCCTGCAACGGCATCCTGTTCAACCACGAAAGCCCACGCCGCGGCGAAACCTTCGTCACCCGCAAAGTCACCCGGGGCCTGGCCAACATCGCCCTGGGCCTGGAAAACTGCCTGTACATGGGCAACATCGACTCATTGCGCGACTGGGGCCACGCCCACGACTACGTGCGCATGCAGTGGCTCATGCTGCAGCAGGCCCAGGCCGAAGACTTTGTGATTGCCTCCGGTAAACAGGTCAGCGTGCGCGAATTCATCACCCGCAGCGCCGCCCAGCTGGGCGTGACCCTGCAGTTTGAAGGCAAGGGCGTGGACGAGGTCGGCACCGTGGCCGCCATCACCGGCGACAAAGCCCCGGCCCTGGCCGTAGGGGACGTAGTGGTGAAGATCGACCCGCGCTACTTCCGCCCCGCCGAAGTGGAGACCCTGCTGGGCGACCCCCGCAAAGCCCAAGAAAAACTCGGCTGGGTGCCCGAGATCACCCTCGACCAGATGATCGAAGAAATGGTGGCCCACGACCTCGACCAGGCCCGCCGCCATGCCCTGCTGAAATCCCACGGCTACGGCGTGGCCGTGAGTGTGGAGTAAGCCCATGGATTGCCGCGCTGCGAACCAAGACATGGATCGCCGCGCTTCGCTCGCCATGACGGACACCCCCCACCGCGTCATCGCGAGGCCGCAGGCCGTGGCGATCCATGGCGGAGCGGGGCGCGGCGCATGGATTGCCACGCTACGCTCGCAATGACGAACCGAGACATGGATCGCCGCGCTACGCTCGCAATGACGGATACCCCCCCCACCTCGTCATCGCGAGGCCAAAGGCCGTGGCGATCCATGGCGGCGCAGGGCACGGCGCATGGATTGCCGCGCTGCGCTCGCAATGACAAACCAAGACCTGGATTGCCACGCCGCGCTCTCCATGACGGACACCCCCCCACCGCGTCATCGCGAGGCCAAAGGCCGTGGCGATCCATGGCGGAGCAAGGCGCGGCGCATGGATTGCCACGCTACGCTCGCAATGACGGGATCCCAAGACATGGATTGCCACGCCACGCTCGCGATGACGGACACCCCCCACCGCGTCATCGCGAGGCCAAAGGCCGTGGCGATCCATGGCGGCGCAGGGCACGGCGCACGGATTGCCACGCTGCGCTCGCAATGACAAACCAAGACATGGATTGCCACGCTGCGCTCGCAATGACGAACCAAGACCTGGATTGCCACGCTGCGCTCGCAATGACGAACCAAGACCTGGATCGCCGCGCCACGCTCGCCATGACGGACACCCCCCACCTCGTCATCGCGAGGCCAAAGGCCGTGGCGATCCATGGCGGAACAGGGCGCGGCACATGGATTGCCACGCTACGCTCGCAATGACGGGATCCCAAGACCTGGATTGCCCCGCCACGCTCGCAATGACGAAACCCAGCACCCTATGACCACATCCCCACGCATCTTTGTCGCCGGCCACCGCGGCATGGTGGGCAGCGCCATCGTGCGCACCCTGCTGGCCCAGGGCCAGCCTGCCAGCGACATCATCACCCGCACCCACGCCCAGCTGGACCTGACCGACCAGCAGGCCGTGCGCCAGCTATTTGCCACCGAGCGCATCGACCAGGTCTACCTGGCCGCAGCCAAGGTGGGCGGCATCCACGCCAACCACACCTACCCGGCCGAATTCATCTACCAAAACCTGATGATGGAGGCCAACGTCATCCACCAGGCGTGGAGCGCAGGCGTGCACAAGCTGCTGTTTTTGGGCAGCAGCTGCATCTACCCCCGGCTGGCCCCGCAGCCCATGAACGAGGCCGCGCTGCTGACCGGCCCGCTGGAGCCGACCAACGAGCCCTATGCCATTGCCAAGATTGCCGGCATCAAGCTGTGTGAAAGCTACAACCGCCAGTACGGCGCCAGCCACGGCACCGACTACCGCAGCGTCATGCCCACCAACCTGTATGGCCCCGGCGACAACTACCACCCTGAAAACAGCCACGTCATCCCCGCGCTGATCCGCCGGTTTCATGAGGCCAAAGCCAGCCAGGCCCCCCGCGTGGCCATCTGGGGCACCGGCACCCCGCTGCGCGAATTCTTGTACGTGGACGACATGGCCGCCGCCAGCGTGCACGTGATGAACCTGGACAGCGCCACTTACACAGCCCACACCCAGCCCATGCAAAGCCACATCAACGTGGGCTATGGCAGCGACGTGACCATTGCCGACATGGCCCGCACGGTGGCCACAGTGGTGGGCTACCAGGGCGAAGTGACGTTTGACACCAGCAAACCCGACGGCGCGCCGCGCAAGCTGATGGACTCTGCCCGCCTGAACACCCTGGGCTGGCACGCCCAGGTGACGCTGGAAGACGGGCTGGCGCGGGCGTATGCCGATTTTTTGGCAGCGCAAAAATAACAACCGTCCGTGGCCCCGTCCACGTCATTGCGAGTGCAGCGCGGCAATCCATTCTCCGCACCGCATCAGCTCCTAAATTAATAGCATAATCCACCCTTCCTAAGAGCGCTACAAGCCATTTCGATGCCCATTCCCGGCATAGACCGCGCTCCGGCCGCGCCACCCGATTGCCACCCCGGCCCCGACGATCCCATGACCGCCCCCCACCAACGCCAATGCCCGACTGGCAGACCTGTGCCACACGCCCAGGCTGGCCACCCGAGTTCGACACCAAGTCGTATAAGCCATTGATCTGTATAGGCGCCGCGTTTCGGCTGCCACTACAACAGAGTCAATTGAGCGTCGTTCGAGGGTTTCTTGATCTTCAATGCGGCTAGCACATCGGCATGGCGTTGGGCGATGGTCGATACGCCCTGGATGGGCGCGGCGTTGTTGATGCTCACGCTGTGGCGCTGGATGCGCCGCAGGTCGGCAAGTGCTGATTCCGGCGATAGCGGGCTGCCAGCCAGCTTGAGCCGCTGGCGCATCACGCGGTACAGGATCAGCGCGATGAAGCAGATGCCCGCGTGCGCCCGGATCCGCTCGGGCAGCCGGTGGAACACCGGTGCAATCTCGATCTCGGACTTGAGCACCCGGAACCCCCGCTCGATGTCGGCCAGCGCCTTGTAGCGTCCGACCACTTCGTGCGGGTTGAGATCCTGGACGTTGGTCACCAGCAGCAGCTTGCCGTCCATCGCCTCGGCCCGTGCCAGCGCCGTCTGGTCGATGTCATAGGTGAACAGATCGGACTTCAAATCCACCTTCACGATGCGCGCCAGGTGCGCATCGCTGACCTCGTGGAAGAAGCGCGCCTTGGCACCGGAGTCCGACAGTTTCCTGCCGCGCTGCACCTTGCCCCCGTCCTGCGCGTCGAGTTTGCCCGCCAGTTGCTCGGCGCGCTGCTGCAGCTTGGCAATGCGTGCTCGGCGTTGGGCGGTCTGCTCGGCCGCCTGCTGCGGGTTGTGCGCTACCACCAGGCGCAAGCCCTGCCACTGCGCCTCTTCGATGCTCTCCTCCTCGGATGCGGCCACCCGGGCGCTCAACGGCTCCAGAATGTCTGCGAACTCGCCGTAGCGGCGCCCCGGCACTGCCAGGATGAACTCCAGCGCCCGGCTGCCTCCCAGGCACAGCACAGACAGTGCCTCGATGTTGTCCAGCGAGAGCAGCCCTCTGTCAGCCACTACCACCAGCCGGCGAATGTGCGGGTAACGCGCAAGCACCTTCTTCAGGGTCGGCTCCAGCGTTGGTGCCTCTGCTGTGTTGCCGTCGAACACTTCGTGGTAGATGGGCATCCCGTCGGCCGTCTGCACCACGCCCAGCATGAACTGGCGGGCAATGCCCCCTTCCTTGGACATGCCGAAGTGGCGCACGTCGCCTTCCTGCTGGCTGAGCCCGGCCGCGCGGATGGTGGTCAGGTCGTAGAACACCACCGACAGGTCCTCGTCGATGAGCGGGCGCAGCAGCCTGGCCACGCATTCATCCACCGCGTCCTGGTGGTCCATCAGCGCATCCATGCTGCGAAGCAACTGCTGGTGTGTGATGGCGCCCGCATCGATGCCGGGCATGCTCACCGTCTGCAGCCAGCGCAGCACGCCCAGCTTGGAGTCGGGATCGCACAACCGGTTGAAGACCATCACGCGCAAGGCGTGTTCGACGGGGGTGGAGAAGCGTGCGCGACGAAACACCGCCGACAACCCATCGAAGCCCAGCTCGTGCCACAACTGGTCCAGCGCCCAGACATCGCCCAATGCAAGCGCTGACTCGAAGCGTACCTGGGGCGCCGACGTATCGGAGAGCGATCGGCCCTTGGAGCGCAGCAGACCCTCAAGAAGGGAGTCGACCTGGCCGCCGGACTCGTCGACTCGTCCTATGGTGGCGACAGTGCGCTGGCGGGGCTTGCCGCGTTCATCGCGGAAGGACTCGACCAGCTGGGCGTAAGTGTGACCGCCGGACCGGGTGAGCTTGATGAACATGGAGGGAGTGTAGCAGCGGCTTTAAGCATTGCCAGCACAGATAGACAAATAAATTGCCACTACAGAAACTCTTCGGCAACGCGTCCAAGTCATTGATTGCAAACACCTCGACTCGGGTGGGAGCCGAAAAATGGGCGTTTGGTGTCGAACTCGGGTGGACCAGACCCATGAGCCGATACCCCATGCAGCCCGCCGTCTACATCCTGGCCAACCAACCACACGGCACTTTGTATGTAGGCGTGACGTCAGATTTGGTCAAACGGGTGTGGCAGCACCAGAACAATCTGGCTGCGGGATTTACGCAGAAGTACGGCGTGCACACGCTGGTGTTTTTTGAGTTGCACGCCACGATGTACGACGCCATCAGCCGGGAAAAGCAGCTCAAAGCCGGGTCCAGGGCCAAGAAGCTGGCGCTGATCGAGGCGATGAACCCGGCTTGGCAGGATTTGTACCCGGGCTTGCTGTAGGCACCTTGGCCCGTTATCGGTACCGCGAAGCACAGACATGGATCGCCGCGCTGCGCTCGCGATGACGCGAGTCTTGTCATTGCGAGCGCAGCGTGGCAATCCATGCCCCCGCGCCACGCCCGAAGATGGATCGCCACGGCCTGCGGCCTCGCGATGACGCGCTGGGGGGTGTCCGTCATCGCGAGCGAAGCGCGGCGATCCAGGTCTTGGTTCGTCATTGCGAGCGCAGCGCGGCAATCCATGCCCCCGCGCCTTCTCGCAACGGCATTCCCAGTGGCACTGAGCCAGTGTTGGTTTTCGCCATTTTTCGCATTTCACATCGGATCGTTTTTTGAAAATCCTCCTCTATGGCATCAACTTTGCCCCCGAGCTGACCGGCATTGGCAAGTACACCGGCGAGATGGCCGCATGGCTGGCTGCGCGGGGGCACGATGTGCGGGTGGTCACCGCGCCGCCGTATTACCCCGACTGGCAGGTGCGCCCCGGCTATTCGGGCACCACCTGGCGGCGTGAGCACTGGCAAGGGGTGGAGGTATGGCGCTGCCCGCTGTGGGTGCCGCCGCGTCCGGGCGGGGCCAAGCGGCTGCTGCACCTGGCCAGTTTTGCGCTGGGCAGTTTGCCGGTGATGCTGCGGCAGATCGTCTGGCGGCCCGATGTGGTGTGGGTGGTGGAGCCCCCGCTGTTTGCCGCGCCCACGGCCTGGGCGGTGGCGCGGCTCAGCGGGGCACGCGCCTGGCTGCATGTGCAGGACTACGAGGTGGATGCGGCGTTTGACCTGGGCCTGCTGCGGGGCCGGCGGCTGCGGCAGGTGGTGGCGGCGGGCGAGCGCTGGCTGATGCGGCGGTTTGACGCGGTCAGCACCATTTCGCAGCGCATGCTGCAGCGGGCGCAGGCCAAGGGGGTGGACGCCGCCCGCTGCACGATGCTGCCGAACTGGGTGGACCTGGCTTCGTTTGCCTCGGCGTCGGCGGTGGGCGCACAGGCCTACCGCCAGGAGCTGGGCGTGCCCGCCGGGGCCGTGGTGGCGCTGTATTCGGGAAACATGGGCGCCAAGCAGGGGCTGGAGGTGCTGGCAGACGTGGCCCGGCTGTGCGCTTGCCCGGATGGCAGCAGCCCGGTGTTTTTTGTGTTCTGCGGCAACGGGGTGGGCCGGGCCGACCTGGCAGCGCGTTGCGCGGGCATGGCGCATGTGCGCATGCTGGACCTGCAGCCTGCCGAGCGCCTGCCCGACCTGCTGGCGATGGCCGACATCCACCTGCTGCCGCAGCGGGCCGACGCGGCCGACCTGGTGATGCCCAGCAAGCTGACGGGCATGCTGGCCAGCGCCCGGCCGGTGGTGGCCACGGCGCACCTGGGCACCGAGCTGGCCAGTGTGGTGCAGGGCTGCGGCCTGGTGGTGCCGCCGGAGGACGCGCAAACCATGGCCGACGCGGTGCTGCTGCTGGCGGCCAATGCGGGGCTGCGCACAACCATGGGCGCCAATGGCTTGCGCCACGCACTGCTGCACCTGGACCGCGACGCCGTGCTGCAGCGGTTTGAG
>Ga0208823_1001553_pt1 | contig 18060 bp, 16 predicted proteins | sample AD_UKC075_MetaG_FD_184440 | JGI IMG/M metagenome (GOLD analysis project Ga0208823, IMG submission 184440) | Active sludge microbial communities of municipal wastewater-treating anaerobic digesters from USA - AD_UKC075_MetaG (SPAdes) (version 2) | ecosystem: Engineered > Bioreactor > Anaerobic >... | reverse complement strand
CGAGAGGCTGGTCAAGCGCCGCGTTGAGCGCGATCAGCCCGCCCAGCGAGTGCCCGCCGATGAAGTAAGGCGCTTCAGGCGCGGCGTCCCACGCACTCTGGACGATGGCGGCGAAGTCCTCGCGGTACTCGCTGAAACTGCCGATGTGCCCGCGCTTGCCGGGGCTTTCGCCGTGCCCGCGCAGGTCGGCCATGTGCAGGGCGTAGCCCGCCTCTGCGAGCGCCCGCGCCAGGCCCTCATAGCGCCCGGTGTGCTCTCCGATGCCGTGTGAGAACGCGAGAATGGCCTTCGGCTTGCCGTCTGGCAGCCATGTCCGTGTGACGAGGCGCAGCCCGCCTTCCGTTTCAGTGTGGCCTGCACTCTGTCGCATCGATGCTCTCCCCGGTGTGTGTGGTGGCTAAACGGGCAGGCGTGTGCCGACGCGGCACAGTATAGCCCGCTCGCGCGGTTCGCTCAAGCGGGTGGGGCGGATGGCGGTGTGACTAGAACCCCCACCAGCGACCCGAAGGGTCGCTCCTCTCCTTCCCCTTGCAAGGGGGAGGTTGAGAAATCGCGCTGCGATTTCTCACTGGCAGTCTGCATAGCCAACTCACCGCGACAGCCAGTCGCGCCGGGGTGAGCGGCAAGTACAGGGGGATGCGTGACATCTTGCCGCCGTTTGTGCTGCACGTTACAATCTTCACAACTTTTACAAATTTGTAAAACTTAAGCCCATACGGAGAGACAAACGAATGCGACGTGCGTTATTCATCTGGCTGGCTCTCGTGGGGATGCTTCTGGCGGGCTGTGCCGCCGGCGCGAATGGCGAGCCAGCCGGCCCCGCGTCCGCAAGCGCGGACGAACCGGGCGAGGCGGTAGCCCAGCCCGAGGACGCTGCTGACAGCGAGCCGCTGCGGGTGGCGCTGCTGCCCATTCTCGACAGCCTGCCGTATTACGTGGCGGTGGAGAACGGCTACTTCAATGAGGAAGGCGTCGCGGTGGAGGTTGTACCCGTGGCGAGCGGGTTGGAACGCGACCAGCTCATGCAGTCGGGCGAGATCGACGGCATGCTGACCGAGCTGCCCGTTGTGGCGAACTTCAACCAGGGCGGCACGACCGTGCAGGTGCTGATCAGCGCGCGCACGGCCTACCCGAATGCGCCGCTCTTCCGCGTGCTGGCCGCGCCCGGCTCCGGCCTTGAGACGGCGGCTGACCTCGCGGGCGTGCCCGTCGGCATTGCCGAGAACACCATCATCGAGTACGTGACCGAGCGCCTGCTGCAGAACGAGGGGCTGGCGGATGAGGAGATCGTCGGGCAGTCCATCCCGGCTATCCCGGAGCGCTTCCAGTTGCTGATGGAGGGGCAGATCGAGGCGGCCACGCTGCCCGACCCGCTCGCACAGAGCGCCATCGAGCAGGGCGCGATCAACGTGATCGATGACTCGGCCTATCCTGAGGTTGCGGTGAGCGTGCTGGCCTTCCACACGGACTCGATCGCAGAGAACCCCGAAGCGATCCGCGCCTTCCTGCGCGCCTGGGACCGCGCGGCGGAGGCGATCAACAACGACCCCGAAGCGTACCGGGCGCTGCTGCTGGAGAGCGTGCAGGTTCCGCCCAACGTGCAGGAGACGTACGCCATCCCGCCCTTCCCGCGTGCGGAGGTTCCGACCGAGGCGCAGTGGCAGGATGTGAACGAGTGGCTCATCGAGAAGGGCCAGCTCGATGCCGCGCTGCCTTACGAGGAGTCGGTGTCGGCGGAGTTTTTGCCGTAGCCAATGGTCAAAACCGCAATCGCTTGTAGGGGCGCGTATTGCGCGACGTACGTCGCGCAATACGCGCATCCTTGCGCCCTATGCACCCCCTTCGACGGCCCTTCGGGCCGCCACTTCCCCCTGTTAGGGGGCAGTTTATCTCGTCACGCCACCTGATCGCCCCCTCATAGGGGGAGATGGCGGGGGTCGCGAAGTGACCCCCGTCAGAGGGGGTCTTGAGGCACGTGTTGTAATAACAGATACGCGACTACCTATGATCGACGTCGATGACTTGACTTTTGTATACGGCAAGCACACGCCGGTGTTCGAGGGCTTCAACTGGCATGTCGAGACGGGCGAGGCATGGGCGGTGATCGGCCCCTCCGGCTGCGGCAAGACGACGCTGCTCGTACTGCTGACCGGGCTGCGCCATCCGTCGGGAGGCAGCATCCGCATCGCGGGGGAGCCTGTCACTCGCCCGCGCCCTGAGACGGGCCTGATTCTGCAGGATCATGGCCTGCTGCCCTGGGCGACCATCCGCGAGAACGCCCGCCTCGGCCTGAAGATCCGCGAGTTCTACGGCCCCGACGGACGCCACGCGCCGCGCGGAGAGCGCCTCAGCCGGGCCGCCGCCGAGGAACGGGTGCAGCGCTGGCTGGAGCGGCTCGGCATTGCCGGGCTGGCGCAGAAGTATCCGCAGCAGGTTTCCGGCGGGCAGCGGCAGCGCACCGCCATCGCGCGGACGCTCGCGCTGGAGCCCGACCTGCTGCTGATGGACGAGCCGTTCTCGGCGCTCGACGCGCCCACCCGCGAGGACCTTCAGGAGCTAACCGTCGAGCTTCAGCACGAAACCGGGCTGACGACCATCATCGTGACGCACAACATCGAGGAGGCTGTGTACCTGGGGCGGAAGATCCTCGTGCTGCACGAGCCGCCAAACCGCGAGGCGCACATCGTTGAGAACCCCGGCGCGGGCCAGCCGGGCTACCGCAACTCAGCCGCGTACCTCCAGCAGATCGAGACGGTGCGCGGGCTGTTGGGAGGGCGCGCATGAGGAAACGCCTTTCGCTGACCAATCTCGCCGCCGGGCTGGTGATGTTCCTCGTGCTGTGGCAGGTGCTTGCGTGGGTGGTCAACCGCCCGATCCTGCCGCCGCCGACCGTCGTGCTGCCCGTGTTCGTCAAACTGCTGCCCGGCGTGCTGGGGCGGCACACACTGGCGAGCGCCGGGCGCGTGCTGGCGGCGACGGGTGCGGCGGCGCTCCTTGCCACGCCCATCGGGCTGGGGCTGGGGCAGATGCGCGCACTCGACCGCATCTTCTCACCGCTCATCGCCATTGTGTACCCCATCCCGAAGATCGTGCTGCTGCCGGTCATCTACGTGCTGTTCGGCATCAGCAACTTCTCGAAGATCTTCCTCATCGCGCTGATCCTGTTCTTTCAGGTGCTGGTCGTCGTGCGGGACCAGGCGGCCAACCTGCGCCCGGAGCTGATCTTCTCGGTGCGCTCGCTCGGCGCGGGGCGGCGGGCGCTGTTCCGCTTCGTGTACCTGCCTGCGTCGCTGCCCGCCGTGCTGACCGCGCTGCGCGTTTCCGTCGGCACGGCGATTGCGGTGCTGTTCATCGCCGAGCAATCGCTGACCGAGTGGGGGCTGGGCTACTATATTGTCGTGCGGACCTATCAGGTGCTGCGCTACCCAGAGATGTACGCAGGCATCCTCGCAATGAGCCTGCTGGGGCTGGGGCTGTACTTCATCCTGGACTTTGCCGAGCGGCGCGTCAACCCGCACCTGTACGTGGAGGAGGGCTGAGTGGCAGCACTGGAAGGGCGCGAGCGCGCCGCCTACGTGCGGCGGATGTTTGGCCGCATCGCGCGGCGCTATGACCTGATGAACCGGTTGATGACCTTCGGGCAGGACCGGCGCTGGCGGCGCTACGTCGTTGCTCAAGCCGATCTGCCTGCACAGGGCCGCCTGCTCGACGTGGCGACAGGCACAGGCGACATCGCGTTTGAGACGCTGCGCCAGCGCCCGGCGGCGGAGGTCGTCGGCGTGGACTTCGCCACGGAGATGATGCGCGTGGGGCAGGCGAGGCCCGGCGGCGAGCGCGTGCGCTGGATCAACGCCGACGCCCTCACCCTGCCCTTCCGCAGCGCCAGCTTCGACGCGGTGACCTCCGGCTACCTGATGCGCAACGTGGCGGACGTGCCGGGCGCGTTCCGCGAGCAGATGCGCGTGGTGCGGCCCGGCGGCAAGGTGATCGCGCTCGACACCTCGCCCCCGCCGCGCAACTTGCTCCGCCCGTTCATTTTGTTCCACCTGCGCGTGGTCATCCCGCTGCTGGGGCGGCTCGTTGCCGGGGACCCCTCCGCATACACCTATCTACCCGAGTCAACGCAGGCCTTCAAAACGCCGGAGGAACTGGCCGCCATCATGCGGGAAGTGGGGCTGGTGGACGTGCGCTATCGCCGCTTCATGTTCGGTACAATGGCTGTACACGTCGGCACACGACCAGAGGAGAGTGTATGACCGCACAACCGCAGATCTCCGGGTGGCAGGCGTGGCTGCTCGCCGCCCGGCCCAAGACCCTCCCCGCCGCCGTCGCCCCGGTGCTGGTCGGTACGGCGGTGGCGCTGCACGACAACGCCTTCCGCGCGCTACCTGCGCTGGCGGCGATGCTCGGCGCGCTGCTCCTGCAGATCGGCGTGAATATTGCCAACGACTACTTCGACTACGTGCGCGGGGTGGACCAGCCCGACCGCACCGGCCCGACGCGCGTCACGCAGAGCGGGCTGATCGCCCCGGCGCGGGTGCGGCTGGGCATGGTGGTCGTATTCGGGCTGGCGGTGCTTGTCGGCGTGTACCTGGTGATCGCGGCGGGCTGGCCGGTGCTCGTCATCGGCATCGCGTCGATCCTCGCCGCGCTTGCGTACAGTGCCGGGCCGTTCCCGCTGGCCTCGCACGGGCTGGGCGATCTGTTTGTGTTCATCTTCTTCGGGCTGGTGGCGGTCGTGGGGACGTACTACGTGCAGGCACAGCAGGTCACAACGCTGGCCGTGCTGGCGGCCATCCCGCCGGGGTTGCTCATCACCGCGATCCTCGTTGTGAACAACCTGCGCGATATCGCCACCGACCGCCGCGCGGGCAAGCACACGCTGGCCGTGCTGCTCGGCGAACGGGGTACGCAGGTCGAGTTCGGCGTGCTGCTGGCGCTGGCCTACCTGACGCCGCTCGTGCTGTGGCTCGGCGGCTGGCTGGGTGCATGGGCGCTCATCCCCTGGCTGACGCTGCCGCTTGCCGTGATCCTCGTGCGCGAGATCGTCACGCTACAGGGGCGGGCGCTCAACCAGACCCTCTCCGGCACGGCCCGCCTCGCGCTGATCTTTAGCATCCTGTTCGCGGTGGGCATTTTAGTTTGAGTCCACAGATGACACGGATTTCACAGATGAAAGAAGATGATCCACGAATGACACTAATGACACTAATATTTTTATTTCAATTCATTCGTGCCATTCGTGTCATTCGTGGACAATAAAATCCGTGTCATCTGTGTCATCTGTGTCATCTGTGGATCAACTCATGCATATCCTCCCTGAGCTTGCCGTACAGTGCGCGGAACTGCTCGCGGTGCGCGGCGTAGAAGGCCACCGCCGCCGGATCCGGCTCGACGCGATCGGTAGGCCGGGGCAGCCGGGCGCAGGCCGCCTCGACCGACTCGTAGACGCCCGCCGCCACTCCGCCGAGCAGCGCCGCGCCGAGGCTGGCGTGCTCCTCCCCGGCTGAGATGGCAAGCGGCACGCCGTACACATTCGCCTGAATCTGCCGCCACACCGCCGAGTTCGTCGCCCCGCCGGACGCCACCACCTGCCGTACCTCCCCATCGCCCATGCCGGAGGCCAGCGCGAGGCACTCCGCCAGCGCCATCGTCACGCCTTCCATCACCGCGCGGGCGAGATGCGCCGGCCCGTGGTGCAGCCGCAGCCCGAGGAACACGCCGCTCGCCGAGGGGTCCATGTGCGGCGTGCGCTCCCCGGCGAGGTAGGGCAGGAAGATCAGCCCTTCCGCGCCGGGCGGCACGCCTTCCGCCAGCGCGGAGAGCCGGGCGTAGGCGTCCGCCAGATCCTTCATCCCCAGCAGATCGCGCAGCCAGCGCAGCGACAGCCCTGCCGAGAGGATCGCAGCGAGCGCATACCAGCGGCCCGGCACGGCGTGGTTGAAGGTGTGCATCCGCAGGCCCGGGTCTACGTGGGGCGCGGCAAGCGGGTGAAAGACCTGCCCGCCCGTGCCGATGGTGACGGAGTCCGTGCCGGGGTCGAGCAGCCCGTGCCCCAGCGCCTGCGCGGGCTGATCCGCGCAGCCCGCCGCGATGGGGATGCCGGGGCGCACGCCGAGCGCGGCGGCGACCTCCGCGCGCAGCCCGCCCGCCGCCTCCGCCGAACCGAGCACGGGCGGCAGCCAGCCGGGCTCGACCGTGCAGCGCTCGGCCAGCCAGCCCGACCACTCGCCACGGGCGATGTCCAGCAGCCACGTCGAGGCCGCATCGCTGACCTCGGTCGTCGCCTCCCCGGTGAAGCGCATCCGCACGTAGTCCTTTGGCAGCAGCACGGTTGCGGTGCGGGCTGTCGTCTCCGGCTCGTGCTCGCGCAACCAGCGCAGCGTCGGCCCCATGAACCCGGCAACTGGCGGGCCGGGGGCGTGCTCGGCCAGATCGGCGGGGTCAAGGTCGGCGAGCAGGGCCGTCGCCTGCGGCCCGCTGCGTGTGTCTGCCCAGATGATCGCCGGGCGGACCGGCTCGCCAGCCGCGTCGAGGCAGACCGTGCCGTGCATCTGCCCGGAGAAGCCGATACCGCGCACGGACTCGCCGTCAACGCCCGCCCGCGCGAGTGCGTCGCGGCTTGCCGCCACTGCCGCCTCGAACCAGTCGCCGGGGTGCTGCTCGGCCCAACCGGGGCGCGGTGTGTGCAGCGCGACCTCGCGCCCGGCGGCGGCCAGCACGCGTGCCGACTCCGCCTCGACGACGGCGGCTTTCACGCTGGAAGTTCCGATGTCGATGCCCAGGAGAGTGCCCATGTCGTGCTCCGGAGTGGTGAGAGTCCACAGATGGCACAGATTTCATAGATGAAAGGTGAGGTGATCCACGAATGACACTAATGACACTAATATTTTTATTTCATTTCATTCGTGCCATTCGTGGACAAAATTATCCGTGTCATCTGTGTCATGTGTGGATCGCTAACTATGCTGTTTCAGCCTTGCCTGCTATTATGGCGGTATCGCATGTAGAGGCAAAGCGGAGGGAGCAGCCGTGCCGCACATCTATGATATCAGCCGCACCATCTCGCCGGAACTGGCCGTGTGGCCCGGCGACGAGCCTTTTTCATTTGAGCAGGTGCTCAGCATTGAAGATGGCGGCAGCGTAAACCTGACCACCATCACGCTCAGCCCGCACACGGGCACGCACGCCGACGCGCCCTGGCACTGCGATTCGCGCGGCGCGCACCCCGCTGACCTATCGCTTGAGCCGTACATCGGTCCGGCGCATGTTGTCACTATCGAGAGGCAGCACGGCGGCATCACCCCCGCCGACCTGGAGGGGCGCGATCTGAGTGGGCTGCAACGCCTGCTGATCCACACCTGGGTCAGCGATCTGCCTGAGACGCAGTGGCCTGAGGACTTCCCCTACCCGACGGTCGAGCTGGTGGACTGGCTCGCCGAGCGGGGCGCGGTGCTGCTCGGCGTCGATATGCCCTCTGTGGACAGCTTCCACAGCACGAACCTGCCCGTGCACCGGCGTCTGCAGGCGCATGGTATCGCCAATCTGGAGTTGCTCAACCTGCGGGGTGTGCCCGACGGCCTGTACGAGCTTGTCGCGCTGCCGCTGAAGCTGGGGGGCGTGTGCGGCAGCCCGGTCCGCGCGGTGTTGAGGGGGCTGGAGTAAAACTCCGCTTCGCCGCGAATGTAGGGGCGGGTCTCAGACCCGCCCCTACTTACATCTGCAATTTCTCTACACCTCCTCCTTGCAAGGGGGAGGTTGGACCACAGCCGCAGGCTGCCGGTCCGGAGGGGGTTCTTCCTCTAATCCCCCTCGGACATCTCCTCGTAGGCCTGCTCGATGGCCTCGTGCGCCTCGGCGTCGAGCGTGATCACGCGGTAGACCTCGGCATACTCGCACCCGGCGAGGTTGCCCATCTCGCGGCTCATCTCGCGCACCCACTCCTCGATGTCCGGCCCAAGCTGCGACTCGTGCTTGAACAGCGCCTCCAGCTTGCGGTCCATCACGTCGGTGATGTCCACCGCGTGCGTCGGCTCAAGCGTCAGCATGAGGTACAGCTCTTTGACGGAGTGCGGTTCGTAGCCCTCATCGAGAAGCTCGGGGAAGATGGGCCGCGTGCCCGCGCTGGGGAAGGTCGCGTAGACCGTCGCCTCGCCCGCCGCGCGGTGGTCGGGGTGGTTGACGTATATCCCCTCGACGAAAATGGTGGTGGGGTCCTGCGTGACGACGCGGTCGGGGCGCACCTCGCGGATGACGCGCGTGATCGCCTTGCGGACCTCCAGCGTGGGTTCAAGCGTGCCGTCACGGAAGCCCAGGAAGCGCACGTCCTTCACGCCGAGCACCTCGGCGGCGGCCTGCTGCTCGGCGCGGCGACGCGCGGCCAGTTCGTCGGGGTCCACGCCGGGGTCGTTGCTCCCGGCGGAGCCGTCGGTCACGATCAGGTAGGTGACTTCCGCGCCTGCTGCGATCCACTTGGCGACACTGCCTGCCACGCCAAACTCGATATCGTCGGGGTGGGCGGCAACGACCAGCACCCGCTGCGGGGTGCGCTCTTCAAGCTTTAGCTGCATCTCGATCTCACTCCTCGGCCCTGTGGCTCAGATAGAGGGCACGTGTTGTCTGCAAACTGCCCTGATTGTAGCAGCCGGGCCGGGGTGATTCATCTGGCGCAGTGGGGATGATTCAGCCTGTGCTTTTCTCGAGTAACTCTACCTCAGTAAGTATTTACCGTTTGCCAAAGTTTGTCTCAATAAACTCCTGTGCCTTGGTAAAGGCATTGAAGAAAAGTGGGGTACCGGCAAATGACAAAGGCGACACAGGGCCGATTGTCATGAAGGAGTACTCACGACCATCAGCATTAAACGCCGAATGAGGATCTCGAAACTGCTGATACAGTCGCAAGGAGTCACTATCTCCACCTACCAGTTCGCGCAATGCCTGCAACTCAGTACCAGATGCGAGGCCAAAACCATAAAATGAGATCCTGAGCTGCTGTCTGATTTCCTTATCAAGGCTGGCCAGAGTCAGACTCAGGAACATCCAACCAAGCCCGTATTTCCTAGTTGTCCGTACCGCGTCAACTAGCCGACTACGAATATCTCTCTTCTTAGCGTTTTCTATCCGACCCTCCGGCGCAAGTCGATGCGCTTCGTCCATTACTACTAACGTATTAAGGTTACCTCCACGCTGATACTCACGCTCAGCTCGTCGAATGATCTCATCTAGGAAATTATCTATTAGTAAGGGCTTGATCTTGTCCTCCCAAGCCGTCTTAGATATCCCCTCCGGAGACCGTGATAGATCCACAACAATTAGTGGCCGCCGTTTCTCATCTGCCTTTAATGCACGACTAACGATAGCTCCTGGATCAAGTGCCCCTTGCCCGCCGGTGAACAAGCCTGTGATAGCCTGCCAGCGTGACCAGTAGTTGCCTTGCATTCCCTCGCTAAGCGCTTCCTGAACAAATGTTCTTATCCTATCAATAGCACCTTGGCCTGTATAGACACGCTGAATATTAGTGTCTACACTGTTTAAGGCATCTGTATATGCTTCGAATGAGGAGAGCTGCTTTAGGTTATATTTTCCACGTAAGTCATTTGTGACATAAAATGCCAAATCCTCTTGGTAGGAGCCCCACTTGACTCCAAGCATAGAGAAGAATTCGAATTCGACCAGCAGTTGCTCAAAAATGTCCCAGCGAGCAAGACGGAGATTAGCGAGATCATAAACTTCAAACGGCCGTTCAAGACGATGCAGAACAGGCGGACACAGTACATTCCCCATATTTACTTTCGTAGGCTTATTTCTAAGCCCCATACTAAACTCACCCATTGGGTCAAGAACAAACAGTCCCATTTGCTTATGCCGACTGTAGGCTAACAACATCATCCGTGCCAGAACCGATTTGCCTGAACCTGTCTTGCCAAAAACGCCAATGTGATATGCCTCACCTGCGCCATCAACACCTGTGCCAAAGTGTTTGAACCATAGAGGCAACTTTGGTTTTGATCCGTATGCGTACCCAAGATAAAAGAGCTGATCCTTGTACGGGGCTAAAAGGCCATCAAGGACAGCATCTGTCACTACATGGATCCGTGTTCCGGTTGCAGGCACTGTCCCCAAACTGCTTGGGTAAAAACCATCCGGACCCTCTGCAAAAACTGCACTCACTGTCATCTGACCAAGATGAGTGTCCTGTCGTCCGCTCACCGCATCTACTACGCCGCGCTGACGAATAATGCTGCGCATTGTCGGATCTTCATGCCAGATGTTACGAAGCGAAATGTCTGTTATCTGACCGAGGGCGTAATGAGGTTCGTTATCTTGGAGGAATCGAAAAATGGCGAGCTCCCCGACTAATTTGCTCTGTACGGCACTTTCCATAATGTCGAGCGAGAGAGCGGTAGTGGAGGATGGTGATCCAATGACGCCAATATGAACTGCTGCATCAACTAAATGACTAACTTCCTGCATAGGAGTTATTGTCTGAGTGGTCATATCATCCTCCTGATTCAGTTCTATAGCCATGTAATGCTAGGAAGATATCGGCAAAGTCACCATCATAGCTGGCTGCCAACCGCTGACTTGCTACTTGGCGAAAAGCCGGAAGGGCGGTTGACAGTGTCTTTACCCACCTGTCGGCAATGTAAAGTGGGTAAGGCTCGAAAATTGCGCCGGTAGCACACTGGTGTCGCACCGCTTCAATTACGGCTGCTAGCCTTCCTGGCGTTTCCGCTATTGACCGGCTGATCTCTAGTCTAACGGCAGGAAGATGCAGGTGCGGACGATAGTAAATTACCCGAATTTCGGACGAGAGATGGAAGGTTATTTTCTTAGCAGTGTTAGCAGTCTCCTCGGTAAGCAATTCAGTGTTTAAGTGCCAATCTTGAGCTCGTCCACTGCGGCTCACGTTGTAAAGAGCTATAGGTTTTGTGAATTCTCCGGGCTTCAAAACATTTGTGAGCACGGCTCTATCGTCTTGACTAGCTGGCCACCCCATTATTGAACCAATCTCTCTTCTTGTTGTGTATTTGGGGACGCCAACCCAAGCTCTGTCAGTACGTTCTGCGCGTAATACTACAAAATAAGCATCCAATATCTTCTGAATGTCGCGTAAGAGCGCAATCGAGGCTTTCAAGTTGGGATGCTCTTTAACGGCATTAAGTGCTTGGTTAAGAAAAATAAGCGGTGTTGTAAGTGAACCATCGATAAAGACCACGTCATGAGGAGCTGAACTTGCAAGGTCAAGCTCCATTCCAATCATTAGCGCTCGGACAATAGTTCCAGTGTTAGCAGAATGTGGTTCGGTTACAAGATACGTTTGGTATTGTAGATTTTCCGGCCATAGACGTTTTTCGGAAGGTGGTGTCAGTCCTTCAGCACCAACTGCTGCTGCGGCAACAATATCCGTTGCTAACAAGCGTTCAATTGCAAATGCACCGTCGATACCACAAGTTGTGGGAATCTGTACATTAGGAAGGGATGATTCGTGGCGAAGCCATCCTCCCCCCTCTAACTCACCGCGTAGTCGTGACTGATCAATCTTTGTATCCGTAAAGGCAAGTAATAGTTCCTCACTCACCTCAGTTGTCCGCTGCAACATTTCCTCAACGAGCGCAGCGGGCAACCCCGCAAATGGGTGATCCTGATCAAGTAGCACGGCCTGATCTCCCGACTCACTTTAGTATTAGCATGTTTTTGATTGCAGCCTTTTTCCAAGCATGCCATCCATCAACACGTTCTGCTCTAGGGCACAACCACCGCTCACGCCAATAGTTGGCAAGTTCTTGGAAAGGTAGGTCAACATATTGAGGAGTGGTGTCCCGACCTTCCATATAATCTTTGAGATTTGTTATCAAAGGAAACAAGAAAGCCTCTCGCTTAAGCCCATGTATCATCAGCTTTCTAGATAAACCTAACTTGTCGAGTGCTCTGAGGATAGTTTGCCACTTGGCTCTTGGTCCGCTGCCATATCCCATTCTCACTGCAATCCCCTGGCTAGCAAGGTATTTGCAGAAAATCGGATACAGTCGCTCTAGATGGAATGTTCCATAACCTTCTGTGTAGCCAATGGAGACGGCAATGTTGATGTCTCGGTATTTAAGTCGGTTGTAGATTGAGCTACGACCGAACGCACTGGTTGTTGTAAGCGCAACCAGTTCCGCAGGAATAATGCGCTCCTCCATTTCTGTTACTCTGCCTGAATATTTCTGTCGATAGGCTGCACGAACCTCATTACTGGATGCAGCGAGCGCAACTAATTTTCCTCCCAACAACCGATTGTAGGGCGGAATAGCACCCAGCGTCTGGATATCCATTGTTTGGTTTACAATTTCCGTTTTTCGCCCATTAGGATAATTGAACTTCTGATCTCTCACTGGAAAACTCAGAGGTGGCGATTGCAGACAGAGTATTCCTATTAGCTTGTCGTTAGATCCGTCGACGATCAGAAAGCGCATTCGACGTCCAAAGCCTGATGAGAACGGAAGCGACCAAGTTAGGCGGGCGATGCGGAACAACTCATGCTGCCATTGTTTTTGTACCTCAATTAGAATTGGCTTAACGGCGTTTGGCTGAACGTCACTACCGTCTGCAAAGTACTTAAGGTATTTGGGGAGTCTTCGATTCAGCCAGTCTTGACGCCTTTGTAGTTCTTGGTGTTTGGCTGGTTCATGAAGTTTTCGATACACGTTTTTACTTTGCTCGTCAGGGAGGAATAGCTCTCCATCTCGGATCTCAAAGCCTAACGAGATAAGTTCATCAAAAACCTGTTGCCGAATGTCGTTCTTACTGTTGGTCATGTGGGCCCTGTGGATTACTTGGAGGATGACAACTCACAGTGTAGATTAGTCAATACAGATGAGCAAGAGCAAGAACTAGTCTTAACAGGAATTCCCCTATCATGGACCTCTTCGATTACAGCCGCCAGCAGCAGACCGAGCGCGACGCGCCGCTGGCCTATCGCATGCGCCCGCGCACCTTCGACGAGTTCGTCGGGCAGCAGCACATCGTCGGGCCGGGCAAGCTGCTGCGGCGGGCCATCGAGGCCGACCGCCTCACGTCCATCATACTGTGGGGCCCGGCGGGCAGCGGCAAGACCGCGCTCGCCAACATCATCGCCAACAGCACCGCCAGCCACTTCGCCACCATGAACGCCGTGCTCGACGGCATCAAGGACCTGCGCGAGATCGTCGAGGCGGCGAAGGAGCGGCGCGGCATGCACGGCCAGCGGACCGTGCTGTTCATCGATGAGATTCACCGCTGGAACAAGGCCCAGCAGGACGGGCTGCTGCCCCACGTCGAGCGCGGGGATGTCATCCTGATCGGCGCGACGACCGAGAACCCGTACTTTGAGATCATCCGGCCCCTGCTCAGCCGTTCGCGGGTGTTCCGGCTGGAGCCGCTCGCTGACGACGACCTGCGCGCGGTGATGGAGCGCGCGCTCGCCGACGAGGAGCGCGGGCTGGGCCGGATGCCGATCGAGATAACCGACGAGGCGATGGCGCACCTCATCCGCATTGCGGATGGTGACGCCCGCACCGCGCTCAACGCGCTTGAGCTGGCCGCCCTCACCACCCCGCCGGGCGATGATGGCACGATCCGCATCGACCTGGAGGCCGCGCAGGAGAGCATCCAGCAGCGCGCCGTGCACTACGACAAGGGCGCGGATGAGCACTACAACACCATCAGCGCGTTCATCAAGTCGGTTCGAGGCTCCGACCCCGACGCGGCGCTGTACTGGCTGGCCAAGATGATCGTCGCGGGGGAGGACCCGCGCTTTATCATGCGGCGGCTGCTGATTCTGGCCGGGGAGGACATCGGGCTGGCGGACCCCAACGGCATCGTCGTGGCGAGCGCGTGCGCGCAGGCCTTCGAGTGGACCGGGCTGCCGGAGGGGCTGTATCACCTCGCGCTGGCGACGCTGTATCTTGCTACTGCGCCCAAGAGCAACAGCGTCGGCGCGTTCTTCGAGGCGCGGGCGGAGGTCGAGCGCGGGGAGAGCACCGTTGTGCCCGTCCACCTGCGCACCAGCCCGCAGAACCCCGCCGATGATCACCCCGAATATAAGTACCCGCACAGCTTCCCCAACCACTACGTCGAGCAGCAGTACCTGCCCGATGGGCTGGAGGGCAAGCGGTGGTACGAGCCGTCCGACCAGGGCTATGAGGCGCGGATCCGCGAGTGGCTTGAGAGGTTGCGCGGCAGCCAGTGATACACCATTTTCTGCAGTGCGGATGATGGTTTTGAGCCCACAGATGACACAGAGCTCACAGATGGGGAACGAGCTAAAATCTGTGTCGTAACTTACTGCAACGGATTGAAAATAGCGATCCTCGGAGAGCTATCAAGCGAGGAGACAACCCCGGTGAAAATCCTGATCGCGACGCGGAACCCCGGCAAGCTGCGGGAGTATGAGGAAATGCTGGCGGGCCTCTCGGTGAACGGCGAGCCCATCGACCTCGTCATGCTGGACGACCTCGGCATTGAGACGGAGGTCGAGGAGACCGGCGACACCTTCGAGGAGAACGCCGTGCTCAAGGCGCGGGCCTACGCCGAGCAGAGCGGCCTGCTGACCCTCGCCGACGATTCCGGGCTGGCGGTCGATGCGCTCGGCGGAGCGCCGGGCGTGCTCTCGGCGCGCTACGCCGGGGAGGACGCGACGGACGCCGACCGCTATCGCAAGCTGCTGCGCGAGCTGGAGGGCGTCCCGCCGGAGGACCGGGGCGCGCGGTTCGTGTGTGCGGTTGCGCTCTGCACGCCGGAGGGCGAGGTCTACACGGCTGAGGGCGACGTGAAAGGTCGCATCGCGTTCGAGCCGAAGGGCACGCAGGGCTTCGGCTACGACCCCATCTTCTACATCCCTGGCCTGCGCATGACGATGGCCCAGGCCGACCCGGAGATCAAGAACCGCATCAGCCACCGCGCCGAGGCACTCAAGGCCATCCGCCCCGTGCTGGAACGGGTCCTCACGGGGGGTGGGGTATAGCAGCGTCAACGGTAGGGGCACGCCATGCTGTGCCCCACAGCTGTCAGGTTAAGCGAGCGAGGACTTGACTGTAGCCAACCTCCCACCCCCTTCGGCGCCGCTCGCCCTGCGAGCCCGCCACTTCCCCCTGCCAGGGGCAGTTTATCCTGTTGTGTAACCAATCGCCCCCTTATAGGGGAAGGTCAGGGGTCCTAAGTCTGGCTGTAACAATTGGCCAGCCTTAGTTTACAGGCATGGGGCGTAGTAGGGGCAGGTCTCAGACCTGCCCCTACACCATGGTTTACACACACGGAGCCGCGAAGTTTATTCGCGGCGGTTTTTCTTGCTCTCACCCCCCATCCTCCTCAATCGCCCGCCCCTCGGCGAAGCTCACGCCCTCGATGAAGCCCCGCGCCCGCTCGGTGAGCGGATACGCCGCCTCCAGGAACTCCCAGAACGCCTTGCTGTGGTTGGGGTGGACGCGGTGCGCCAGCTCATGCGCGATTACGTAGTCGATCACCCACTGCGGCCAGCCCTTGATGCGATCGCTGATGCGGATGTGCCCGTCCGTCGTGCCGCCGGTCGTGCAGCTCCCCAGCCGCTGCTGCATGTTGCCCACCCAGCGGATCGCCCGCCAGGTGATCTGCCCGCCGAAGTACGTCGCATTGATGTACTCCGCCCGCGCCTGCAGGTCGGCGTCGGTGCGGCGTTTGGCGAGCGCTTGCTGCCGGGTAAGCTGCGCGGCGATGTCGTCAAGCAGCGGCTGGATCTGGCGTTTGGGCAGGCGGTAGGGCACGCGCAGCAGGATCGAGCCGTCGGGTTGCTGCTGCCAGCGTGCTGACTTCTTCAGGCGGCGGTCGCGTCGCAGGGTGACGGTCACCTCGCCGCCGCGCGGATCGCGGATCGTGTACTGTGTCTCTGTCATGTTCTGCCGGGCAGGAACTGCTCGTCGAGCCATCCGGACAGGATCTCCGCGACCTCGTGCGGATGCTCGGACGGCAGGTAGTGCCCCGCCTCCTCAACGAGGTAGAAGGTGGCACCGGGCAGGTTGTCGGCAAGGAACTGCGACAGGCGCGGCGGGGTCATCCGGTCGTGCGTTGCGCCGACGACGAGCGCCGGGCAGGTGATCTCCGCCAGCCGCTCGCGGGCGTCGAAGTTGTTGCAGGCGAGGTAGTCGCCGTGAACGACCTCCGCCGGGCAGGACTCAAGCTGCCGCCGCCCCGTGCGCTGGAGCTTCTCGTCAGCGTGCGGACCCCAGGCGTACATCTGCACGAAATCGACCAGCGCGGGGAAGTTGGTCAGCGCATTGCCGAGCAGCGCGTCGGAGACGGGCAGGTGTGCGCCGGTGGTGATCAGGGCGATGCCCGCTACGCGTTCTGGCGCGGCGAGCGCTATCTGCAGGGCAATCGCGCCGCCCATCGAGTGCCCGACCGGGATGAACTGCTCCACGCCGAGCGCATCCATCAGCGCAAGGAGGTCGGCGGCATAGGCGGCGATCGATGTGCGGCCCGGCCCCGGCGAGCGGCCATGCCCCGGGAGGTCTGGGGCGATGGTGTGGGCGCGCGCCAGCCGGCGCACCTGCGGCGGCCAGTGCATGTGCTGTCCGCCCGCCCCGTGGATCAGCAGCAGCGGCGGGTAGGGCGAATCGGATACGCGATACTCAAAGTAGAAGATGTCCTGCTCGCCAATGGTGACGGTCGGCATGTGCGGTCCTTCAGCTTGTGGCGGGTCAGTATGCCCCGATTATAGCAGGGCCGCGGCGGCTGTTCGCAGCCCGGTATTGTAGGGGGCCAGCATGCTGGCCCCATAGCTGCCAAGTTAAGCGAAGATGCAGGCTGATATTAGCCTGGCTTCGACCCCCTTCGGCCCTGCCTGCGGCAGGCCCACTTCCCCCTGTTAGGGGGCGTGGAGAAACAGCGTAGCCGTTTCTCCCAGGGAGTTGGCGCAGCCAACTCCACGTTGTACTGTCGCGTGATTTGATCGCCCCCTAGCAGGGGGAGATGGGGTTGCGAAGCAACCTCAGAGGGGGTCCTATGGTAGGGGCAGGTCTCAGACCTGCCCCTACCGGTAATTATTCAGTGATTCACGCCCCGCACTGATGCCCCGGCGTAATATCCGCCCCGCAGCGTGCGCAGTGGCGCGGGCCGGGCATCACCTCGCCGCAGTGCGAGCAGCGGCGCGGCATCGTCAGGTGCGGCGGGCAGGCGTGCGGCTCGACCTTCGGCGGGCAGACGTGCGGCGGCGTGATGTCCACCCCGCACTGCTCGCAGAACACCTGCCCCGGCAGCAGTTCGCCGCAGTTCTCGCAGCGCCGCAGCTTCATCGAGGGGCACACGTGGATCGGGTCGGGGCGGTGAACGTAGGTCGGCGGGGCGGCGGGGCAGCGGTGCGACGGCGTGATCTCGGCGCCGCAGGTCACGCAGAAGCGCCGCGCAGGGAACGGCTCGCCGCAGGCCAGGCAGCGCCCAACGGGCGGGTGCTCCGCGCAGACGTGCGGCAGCGGGTGCGGCTGGCACACGTGTGGCGGCGTGATATCGGCCCCGCACGTTTCACAGTAGGTGGGCGGCTGGAGCATCTCCCCGCAGTGCGGGCAGGGCCGCGCGGGGAGGGGCAAACACTGGTGCTGGCGGTCGAGGGTTTGCTGCATGTTGGGTTCCCCTTCTGAAGGCGATTTCACTGATCCTTTACGCAGAAGCGGGCTAATTGTTGCACTCGCCGGGTGTGCGGTATCATCAACCGCATGACAGACCTGGCACCTCTGCACGATGCGCTGATCGACTGGTTCAAGCACAACAAGGAAGACCTGCCCTGGCGGCAAACGGACGACCCGTACCGCATCTGGCTCTCGGAGATCATGCTCCAGCAGACGCAGATCGCGACGGTGCTACCGTACTACGCCCGCTTCCTCGAGCGCTTCCCGACCGTCGAGGCGCTGGCTGCCGCCCCGCTGGACGATGTGCTCAAGCTGTGGGAGGGGCTGGGTTATTACAGCCGGGCACGGAACCTGCACCGCGCCGCCCGGATGGTCGTTGAGGAGTTCGGCGGGGAGTTCCCCCGGACACTGGAGGGCTTGCGGGCGCTGCCCGGCGTCGGCC
>Ga0208823_1001539_pt1 | contig 18161 bp, 17 predicted proteins | sample AD_UKC075_MetaG_FD_184440 | JGI IMG/M metagenome (GOLD analysis project Ga0208823, IMG submission 184440) | Active sludge microbial communities of municipal wastewater-treating anaerobic digesters from USA - AD_UKC075_MetaG (SPAdes) (version 2) | ecosystem: Engineered > Bioreactor > Anaerobic >... | reverse complement strand
GACACACTGTGGCCCTCGGGCACGGCGAGGCGCACCTCGTCGTCGAGCAGGTTCGTGATGACGAACTGGTCGAGGTCCTCCTCGCCCCGGCCGATGTCGGTGCCCTCGTAGGCAAATGCCACGGCGAGGTCGCACTCGCCAGCCTTCAGTGCGGCCAGGCTCTCGGGGGGCTCGGCCTCGGTGAGGGTGATGCTGATGTCGGGGAAGCGCTTCTTGACCAGCGACAGCGCGCGCGGCACCAGGGTCGCCGACGCCGAGGGGAAGGCCATGAGCCGCACCCGCCCGCTGCGCAGTCCGGCGATTGCCGCGACCTCTTCCTCAGCCGCGTCGATGGCCGCGAGCACCGGGGTGGCGTGGCGGGCGAGCACCTGGCCGGCCTCGGTGAGGCGGACGTTGCGGCCGACCCGCTCGACGAGCACGGTGCCGGTGCGCTGCTCGAGGCGCCGCACCATCTGCGAGATCGCCGGCTGCGTGTAGCCCAGCGAGGTGGCGGCCGCGGTGAAGCTGCCCTCGTCGGCGATGGCCTTCATGACCCGGAGTCCTGCGGCGTCGATCATGCCCGCATCCTATAACGCCGAGTTATCTCCGGCTATGAGTTCTGCACCCCGCGTGATCCGACTTCCTGCGCTGCAGCCACCTGACTGGGTCGTCCCGAGGTGGTTGGCGTGCAATCAGTCGGGGGTGCGAGGTGGCTGGAGTGTAATCAGTCGCGGGTGGGGTGGGAGGATCCACGCCATGCCGGATGCCGTCGCGCCACTCACCTCCGCGCTCTCCGCTGCGGTACCACTCACCGAGGCTTCGCTGGCCCCGTTGGCCGCGATGCTGTTCGACCACCCGGGCACGCTGGTGCTCACCGGTGCCGGGATGTCGACCGACAGCGGCATCCCCGACTACCGCGGCCCGGACGGCCAACGCAGGGTCACCCCCATGCAGCACGGCGAGTTCGTCGGCAGCAGCGCGGCTCGGCAGCGCTACTGGGCGCGCTCGTTCATCGGCTGGCAGCGGTTCAGCCACGCCGAGCCCAACGACTGCCACCACGCGGTGGCCGCCCTCCAAGCGCGTGGTGTGCTCGGGCCGGTCATCACCCAGAACGTCGACGGGCTGCACCAGGCCGCGGGCAGTCGTGACGTCACCGAACTGCACGGCACGCTGGCCGAGGTGCTGTGCCTGACCTGTGGCACCCGCACCGACCGCGACCTGCTCCAGGCCCGCATGGCCGAGCAGAACCCCGGGTTCGAGGCGCTCGCATCGGGTGAGGCGCCGGACGGATCGCGGGTGAGCAGCCAGATCCGCCCGGACGGTGACATCGTGCTCGACGACGCGCTCGTCACCGCGTTCCACCTGCCGCACTGCAGCACCTGCGGCGCCGACACCCTCAAACCCGACGTCGTCTTCTTCGGAGGCTCGGTCCCGCGAGAGCGGGTCGACGCCTGTTACGCCCTGACCGATGAGGCATCGGCCCTGCTCGTGCTGGGTTCGTCGCTGGCCGTGATGTCGGGGCTGCGGTTCGTGCGGCACGCGGCCAAGCGCGGCATCCCCGTCATGGCGATCACTCGCGGGCCAACACGCGGTGACGACCTCATGACGATGCGCCTGGACGCGCCCTTGCGGCCGACCCTGCGCGCCCTGGCCGATCACCAGGCCTGACCCGTGGAGCGCTCCAGCGCCGGCCGGGCAACGGTGCGCCGCCGTGACGATCCGCGCCATGACGATCCGCCACATGACGATGCGTGAGTGACGCGGGCAACGCCCCGCCGCCGACCCGTCGTGCTCTGGCAGGCGTACGCTGAAACCATGGGAGCCACCGGGTCAGGACCCTTCGAGAACGACGACGCACTCGACTTCCTGGGGGGTCTGGAAGATCTACCCCGCGAACAGCGGCCGGCGGCGGTGCTCGCCGCACTCGAGACCGTGCTCCGGTCAGCCGGGGTCGTCGAGGCCCCGCAGATGTGCGAGGCCGTGGCCGGCGCAGCAGCGGTGGGCGCCAGCGTGAATCCCGCTGCGGCACAGGGGGAGCCGTACCTTCCGCAGTGGCTCGTCGACGAACCCCTGCCGACGGGGGACCAGGAGCTCGTGGAGAAGTCGCGGCAGGTGCTGCGCCGCGCCGTGCGCTCGCACGACAACGAGTGGTGGGAGCTGTGGGTGGAGGCCGGGCTCGGCGATGACGTCACGGCATCCTGTCGTCGGGCCCTGGCGTGGCTCGGCGACCGCGACGACTGACAGTCAGACGCGGCGCAGGACTGCCGTGACCTTGCCCAGGATCGTCGCGTGGTCTCCGTCGATGGGTGAGAACTCCGGGTTGTGCGGCATCAGCCAGACCTTGCCGTCGCGCCGCTTGAACGTCTTGACGGTGGCCTCGTTGTCGAGCATCGCAGCGACGATGTCCCCGTTCTCGGCGTTGGGCTGCTGGCGCACGACGACCCAGTCGCCGTCGCAGATCGCGGCGTCGATCATCGAGTCGCCGACGACCCGCAGGAGGAACAGCGACCCCTCGCCGACGATCTGGCGGGGGAGGGGGAAGACGTCCTCGACGACCTCGTCGGCGGTGATCGGCAGGCCGGCGGCGATCTGGCCGAGAACCGGAACGTAGGTGGCCTCCGGGCGCTGGTCGTTGATGCCGGTGACGTCCTCGTCGTCGTGGTCGGGCACGCCGCGGTAGCCGGGCTCGTCGCTCGCGGTGTCGGGGGAGATGACCTCGATCGCCCGGGGGCGGTTCGGGTCGCGGCGCAGGTAGCCCTTGCGCTCCAGCGCCGACAGCTGGTGGGCGACCGAGCTGGGGGAGGTCAGGCCGACGGCGTCGCCGATCTCGCGCATGCTCGGCGGGTAGCCGCGCCGGTCGATGGAGTTGCGGATGACCTCGAGGACCTTGCGCTGGCGGTGGGTGAGCGCCCCGCCGTCGCCGCGGTCGGGCATCTCGTGGATGTCGGCGTTCCTCGGACGTGCCATGTCGACCCCTTCGGTCACGGTCATCGGCGCTGGTGTCAGTTCCAGTCTTTTCGCAGGTCAGGCCGACTGTCGGTGTTCGTCGGCAGGATCTCCTGCATGACGACACCCTACGAGGCTCGTACAGAGAATTCAAACATTTCTTCGAGGTGTGTCTTGAGTGGCTCGAACATTCGTGCTACAACTCGTACAGACGTTCTATCGAACACCGGTTCGACGGTGGCCCCGGCCACCGAGATGGAGGAGACATCATGAGTGCACTCGCGTGGGACCACACCGAGCTCGGGTACGCCGGCTCGACCCCGAAGCGTCCGCACCTCGTCCTCGTGCAGGGTGGTGCGCGAACCACGGCGGATGCCGGTGGCGTTCGCCTCACGCGGCGCGGTCGCCTGGCGCTGTTCCTCCTCGTGCTCGCGGTCGTGGCCGTGACCAGCCTCACCGGGCTGCGCGGGGCAGGGGCGAGCGAGCCGCTGCGGGCGGTGACGGTCGCTCCCGGCGAGACGCTGTCGCAGATCGCGGTGGCCGAGCTGCCGACGTTGTCGATGGATCAGGCCATCGTCGCGATCCAGATTGCCAACAACCTCAGCACCGCGCAGGTCAGCGCCGGTCAGCAGCTGGTGATCCCGAGCTCCTGACCCTCATCCCACCGGGTGCCCGTGAGGCCGCCGGTGCTCCAGACCTGAGTCCCTCGACCCGGCTCAGAGACGCCGAGGGGCGTCGCCCCCGTGCAGGGGTGCGGCGCCCTTCGTGCTGTCGGCTCCCGTTCATCCACCGTTCGGCCCTTTCTCGCCGCACGGACTACCGCCGGTCCCGCTGGCGTCCTACTCTGGCGCGTGGACAGGAGTCGTTCTGGGTCGGCTACCTGTCCGACAGGGACATCGACGGGGCCAGCTGCAAGAAGGTGACGCCCGCCTCGGAGATCAAGTCGTGGGTGATCCCGGCGCCGGCGACCGGCACTCAGTACGCCCTCGTCACCAGCAAGGCCGGCAACGAGAACGCGCTGGAGGAGGGGCAGTACCCCAACCAGGTGTGGTGGGCTCCGAAGGCGGCGCAGGGCAACACCGTGACAGCGGTGGCCGGGAAGAACATCTCTCACGTCATCTGGTGCACCATTCCCAAGAAGACGACGACGACGCCGCCGCCGCGCACCTCCCCGCCGGTCACCAAGCCGCCCGTCACCAAGCCGCCCGTCACCAAGCCGCCGGTGACCGGTCCGGTCGTGGAGACCGACCGCGTCGCTGACACCGGGTCCGCCGCGGGCTTGGGTATGGCAGCCGCCGCCACCGTCCTCGCCGCTGGCCTCGGTGCCGTGGCCTTCAGCCGTCGTCGTCAGGGCAACCACCGCTGATGACTGCTCGCCCACTGCGTGCGGTGGGCGTGGCCCTGATCGTCCTCGCCGTCGCGCTGCTCACCTGGGTGATGCAGCGCGGCGGCGACGCCGTTCCCGTCGCTGCGATCCCGGCCGCGGCCTCCTCGGCACCATCGATCACCACGAGCACTCAGAGCCCCACGCCCACCCCGACGGCAACCACGTCCCCGACGCCAACCGCCACGGCTACGCCGACCGCCACTGCGACGGCATCCGCATCCAAGGCACCGTCCAGCGAAGGTCTACGCATCCGGATACCGACGATCGGCCTCGACCACGCCATGCGCGGTCAAGGGCTGAGCTCGAACGGCACGATCGACCCGGACCCGGGCACCGTGATGTGGTTCAAGGGCTATGAGCGGGTTCGCCCCGGCAAGGTCGGCACGGCGGTCATCGCCGCGCACGTCGCCACCGGGAAGCGGCCCGACGTCTTTGCCGACCTGGCCGACGTCGACGTCGGCGACACCATCGAGGTCGTCGAGGACGGCAAGTCGGTGAAGTACCGCGTGACCCGGGCGGGGGCCATCGACAAGAAGAAGGTCACGACCGACCAGACGGTCTGGGGTGCGAACACCTCGCGGACCAGGCTGGCGATCATCACCTGCGACGACGCGTTCGGACTGCGAGGTGACGGCCACCGGGTCGCCAACTTCGTCGTCATCGCTGACAAGGTCTGACGCCGCGGCGCCGACGCTAGCCGAAGGTCAGGTCGAGAGGGCGCTCCAGGAAAGCAGCGAAGGCCGCGGCCGCGTCACCGATCGCGTCCTGATCGCTGGTATCGAGAGGGGTGTCGCCCGTAACGGCCACCCGAACCGACGCGGCCGTCACCATGCGCTTCCACACCCCGACGTCCTCATCACCCACGACGACGATGCCCCCACCTGCCTCCGACACCAGCCGGGCCCGCGACGCCGACGGGTCGCGCCGCGGGAAGCCGGTGTCGCGGTAGGTCAGGCACACCTCGTCAAACGTCGACAACAGCAGGGCGCGCGGCGCGCGCGAGGTGCGTGACGACATCCGAGGGTCGAACCAGAGGGTGTGGCCGCCTGCCTCGACGTGGTCGAGGTCGCCCTCGAGGTCACGCAGGGCTGCGCGGATCTGGGTGAGGGTGAGGGTTGACCAGCGGGCCAGGTCCCGTTCGGATGCCGGGCCGTGGCCTACGAAGAATCGTCGCGTGAGCTCTCGGCGGGCGTCGTCGGCGTCGAGGCTGTCGAGCAGTGCCGGGGGCAGCGTCTCGTCGGCGAGCACGTAGGTGTGCTCAGCACCGCGCGGCGGGCCTGAGCAGATGAGGGCCCGCATCTCGGCGACGATGAGCAGGTGCGCGAGCCGTTCCACGTCGGTCGGCAGGCCAGCGGCCTCGACGTGCGGCCGCAGCTCGCGGCGGGTGTGGGGTGTGGGCCCGGCGAGGACCCGCTCGAGCACCCGGAACGCACGCAGGATCAGGTCGTCGTCGAGCCCCAGCCCGCGGCGGCGGCCGTTCAGGGAGGACTCGACGCGCGGGCCGGTGGCGTGCTGCATCCAGCGCAGGTCCTCGGGTGCGACGTGGTGCCAGGTGGGGCGCAGCACGTGGGTGCGCACCCAGCCGCCTGCCGCCTGCTCGGCCAGCAGGCCCGCATAGGTGGTGCCGGGCGGCATCCGCATCGCGAGGGACCACGCGGCCAGCGGCGCATCCTGGGACTGTACGGCCGTGAGGAGCCGCACCACATCGCCCCCGCGCGGCAGCCCAGCCGCCGACAGGCGCTGGGTGGCCAGGCGCCGTCGACGCACCTGGGGCAGGGATGCCGTACGCACAGCGGTCATCGTCGCACCGACCCCTGACGGGGGTCGTCGGCTCGGGAACAGTTCGGGGGTGCCTTGCGTTCGATAGTGTGTAATCAAGTAATTACTGCAAGGAGAAGCGTCATGCGACACCCCCACTTCACCCCCTCAGAGTCAGACACCCTCGGCGCCTCGGGCACGGCCCGTGGCCTGCGCGGCATGCACGGCATCCGCGGTCCCCGTGGCGGGCGCCCCGGCCCCGGCGGCGGTCCTGGCGACGACGGCCCGCGCGGTCCCCGTGGCCCTCGCGGCGCCCGTGGACGCGGCTTCGGCCGCCCCGGTGGCTGGCAGCAGGGTGACCTGCCCAGCGCCGACGACGCCCAGAGCTGGTTCACCGGGCGCCTGCCCGACGACTGGTTCGACGGCGTCGAGATCACCGTCGACCGCGAGGAGATCACCGTCATCGGTGTCCTCGCCAACGTTGACGCCGAGACCGACCCGGCCAAGGCCGAGGGCCGGATCAGTCGGTTCCGCGCCGACACCCGTGACGAGCGCATCGCCATCGCGAGCGAGGCCCAGGCCCGCTACCAGCGCACCGTCTCGTGGGGCGCGCGCGTCGGCGAGACGACCGTGATGTTCACCCACCTGGCCGTCCCGGTCATGACCCGGCTGCGTCAGCCCGAGCGGGCCGTGCTCGACACCCTCGTCGACGCCGGTGTGGCTCGCTCCCGCAGCGACGCCCTCGCGTGGTCGGTGCGCCTCGTGGGTGAGCACGCCGACACCTGGCTCGGTGAGCTGCGTGAGGCGATGGCCGAGGTCGACAAGCTGCGCGCCAAGGGCCCGACGGTCTGATCAGGTCAGCGTGCGGCGCATGACCAGGCGCGGCATCTTGCTCGCCACGGCATCCGTCGTGCCGATCACCGCGAAGCCGGCACGCTCGAACATCGAGCGCGTGCCGACGAAGGCCATCGTGGTGTCCATCCGGCCCACTGGATCCACGGGGTAGGCCTCGACGGCGGGTGCGCCGTGGGCGGCGGCGTGCGCCACGGCCCCCTCGAGCAGGTGCCCGACGACTCCTTGGCGCCGGTGCCCGCCGCGCACGACGACGCACACGATGCTCCACACCGGCACGTCGTCGACCGGCCGGATGAGGGCACTGTGCACCAGTCGGGGGATGTCGGCGCGCGGCCCGATGTTGCACCACCCGACGGGGATGCCGTCGCGGTAGGTGACGACGCCGGGCGGCACGTCGCGCTCGCACAGGGCCCGCATCGCCCGTTCCCGCTGGTCGCTTCCGTCGCCGCCGAGCTCGCGGATGTCCGCGGCGCGAAGCCGGTGCGACAGGCACCAGCACGCCACCTCGCGGCGGTTGGGGTTGACGATGTCGGCGTAGTCGTCGAACCGGTCGGGTGTCACCGGGTGGGTCTGCCAGGTTGCCGTGTCCATGGGATCAGGGAATCACCGACCCCTGACGGTGCCCCCAGGAATCGGTCATCGCGTGTTGTGCGGGAGGTCGCCCACGGCGACACGCCCGAACGTTCGGTGGGCGGACGGCATCCGAACGCCCTGACCTGCACAAACGGAACTCGCCACGCCGAAACACCCGGAATGTCTTGCGGCCCCCGTCACAGTGAGTCAAGATAGCCACCACATCTAGTGGTTACACCCGTGTAGTTCGTCCACATGTTGTGCACACGAAATACCGGTCATCCACAGGTTGTTCACACCACTGTCCACGGGTTCGTCCACAGGACGCCACAGCACAGCCCAGACGAGGGGGGTCCCATGCACTGCCCGTTCTGCCGCCACACCGACTCCCGCGTCATGGACTCGCGGGCCACCGACGACGGTGCGAGCATCCGCCGGCGCCGTCAGTGCCCCGAGTGCGGTCGTCGTTTCACCACCGTCGAGACGGCCAGCCTGAGCGTGGTCAAGCGCTCCGGCGCCACCGAGCCGTTCAGCCGCGCCAAGGTGCTTGTCGGCGTCCGCAAGGCGTGCCAGGGCCGCCCGGTCAGCGAGGACGACCTCGCCCGCCTGGCCCAGCGCGTCGAGGAGACCATCCGCAGCCACGGCAGCGCCGAGATCGACGCGCACGAGGTCGGCCTGGCCGTCCTCGAACCGCTGCGCGATCTCGACGAGGTCGCGTACCTGCGCTTCGCGAGCGTCTACCAGGCGTTCGACAACCTCGAGGACTTCGAGTCCGCGATCACCCTCCTGCGCGCCGAGCGCGACGCCGCAGGCATCGAACCACCGGGTCGGATGCCGTCCGCCCACCCCGCGGGGTAGCTCGCCGTCGTCCGTCGTCGCCGGCAACACCGGCCTCGGCAGCGATGTCAGTGCCTCGCAGTAGAACAGACACATGTCAGGTCACCACGGCCCCCGAACGGGGCAGAAGGTAGGGAAACGCATGACCGAGACCGCCGGAGCACGTGCAGGTGCCCGCAAGTCCGCCCGCGGCAAGGGGGTGACCGTCGAGCGCATCTTCACCACGCCCGGGGTGCACCCCTACGACCAGGTGACCTGGGAGAAGCGCGACGTCGTCCAGCAGAACTGGAAGACGGGGGAGACGATCTTCGACCAGCGCGGGGTGGAGTACCCCGACTTCTGGTCCGTCAACGCCAGCACCATCGTCACGACCAAGTACTTCCGCGGCGCCGTCGGCACCCCGGAGCGCGAGACCGGGCTCAAGCAGCTCATCGACCGCGTCGTGCTGACCTATGTCAAGGCCGGTAAGGACCACGGCTACTTCGGCACCGCCGAGGACGCCGAGATCTTCGAGCACGAGCTGACGTATGCCCTGCTGCACCAGGTGTTCAGCTTCAACTCGCCCGTGTGGTTCAACGTCGGCACCGCGAGCCCGCAGCAGGTCAGCGCCTGCTTCATCCTCAGCGTCGACGACTCGATGGACTCCATCCTCAACTGGTACAAGGAGGAGGGCTTCATCTTCAAGGGCGGCTCCGGTGCCGGCCTGAACCTCTCGCGCATCCGTAGCTCCAAGGAGCTGCTGTCCTCGGGCGGCACCGCCTCGGGCCCGGTCTCCTTCATGCGTGGGGCCGACGCGTCCGCGGGCACCATCAAGTCCGGTGGCGCGACCCGCCGTGCAGCCAAGATGGTCGTCCTCGACGTCGACCACCCTGACATCGTCGAGTTCGTCGAGACCAAGGCGCGCGAGGAGGACAAGATCCGCGCCCTGCGTGACGCCGGCTTCGACATGGACCTCGGCGGCAAGGACATCGTCTCGGTTCAGTACCAGAACGCGAACAACTCGGTGCGCGTCACCGACGAGTTCATGCGCGCGGTCGAGGAGGGCAAGGAGTTCGGCCTGACGTCGCGCAAGGACGGCTCGGTCATCGAGACCATCGATGCCCGCGAGCTCATGGGCAAGATCGCCAAGGCCGCGTGGGAGTGCGCCGACCCGGGCATCCAGTACGACGACACGATCAACGACTGGCACACCAACCCCGAGACGGGCCGCATCACGGCATCCAACCCGTGCTCGGAGTACATGAGTCTGGACAACTCCTCGTGCAACCTGGCGAGCCTGAACCTGCTGAAGTTCCTGCGCGACGACGACAGCTTCGACTCGGTCATGTTCCAGAAGGTCGTCGAGCTGGTCATCACGGCGATGGACATCTCGATCTGCTTCGCCGACTTCCCGACCGAGCCGATCGGTGACACCACGCGTGACTACCGCCAGCTAGGCATCGGCTACGCCAACCTCGGCGCGCTGCTCATGGCCACCGGCCACGGGTACGACTCCGAGGGTGGGCGCGCCATCGCGGCGTCGATCACCTCGCTGCTCACCGGTGCCGCCTACAAGCGCTCCGCCGAGCTCGCCGCGGTCGTCGGCCCGTACGCGGGGTACGCCCGCAACGCGGACGCCCACAAGCGGGTCATGCGCAAGCACGCCGCCGCCAACGACGCGGTGCGCACCGTCACGACGATGGACAAGGACATCCACCGCGTCGCCACCAAGGCGTGGGACGACGTCGTCAAGCTCGGCGAGAAGAACGGCTACCGCAACGCCCAGGCGTCGGTGCTCGCCCCGACCGGCACCATCGGCTTCATGATGGACTGCGACACCACCGGCATCGAGCCCGACTTCTCGCTCGTGAAGTTCAAGAAGCTCGTCGGTGGCGGCTCGATGCAGATCGTCAACCTCACGATCCCGCGGGCGCTGCGCCAGCTCGGGTACACCGAGGAGACCGTCGAGGCGATCGTCGAGTACATCGCCGACAAGGGTCACGTCGTCGACGCTCCCGGCCTGAAGCCCGAGCACTACGGAGTCTTCGACACCGCCATGGGTGCGCGGGCCATCTCCCCGATGGGCCACGTGCGGATGATGGCTGCGGTCCAGCCGTTCCTGTCCGGTGCGATCTCCAAGACGGTCAACCTGCCGGAGACGGCGACCGTGGAGGAGATCGAGGAGGTCTACATCCAGGGCTGGAAGATGGGCCTGAAGGCGCTGGCCGTCTACCGCGACAACTGCAAGGTGGGCCAGCCGCTGTCCGATGGCGGCTCGACCGCCAAGGACGCCGCGGCCGACAAGGCCTCGGCCGCGGTGGCTGCCGCGACGACCGAGATCGTCGAGAAGGTCGTCTACCGGCCGACGCGTGAGCGCCTGCCGAAGCGTCGGGCGTCGCAGACCATCTCGTTCGCTGTCGGTGGGGCCGAGGGTTACCTCACGGCCGGCACCTACGACGACGGGCGGCTCGGCGAGCTGTTCCTGAAGTTCGGCAAGCAGGGCTCGACCCTGGCCGGGGTCATGGACGCCTTCTCGATCGTCACCTCGGTCGCGCTGCAGTACGGCGTGCCGCTGGAGACGTTCGTCGAGAAGTTCACGAACATGCGCTTTGAGCCGGCCGGCATGACCGACGACCCGGACGTGCGGATGGCGCAGTCGCTGATGGACTACGTGTTCCGACGGTTGGCACTGGACTACCTGGACTTCGACACCCGCTCGTACATGGGCATCCACTCCGCGGAGGAGCGGGCGCGCCAGCTCGAGACCGGGTCGTACGCGCCGGTCGACGAGGAGACGGGTGAGGACCTCGAGGAGGAGCTCGAGTCGTTCAGCCAGGGCATCGGGGCGTCGTCGAAGAAGTCGGATGCCGTGGCACCGGTCGCGTCGTCCGCTGCGGTTGCGCCGTCGGCCGGGTCTGGCGCTGGTTCGGCGGCGGCGGGGGAGCCGGGCCACGCGCTCGACGCCTCGGCGGTGTCGTCCGGTGCTGGTGCGGCATCGGCGCGTGAGGTCTCCTCGGAGATCCACTCCTCGGCCGACCTGCTCGCGATGTTCGGCGACTCCAAGGCTGCGGACGCGCCGATGTGCATGACCTGCGGCACCAAGATGCGCCCGGCGGGCTCCTGCTACGTCTGCGAAGGCTGCGGAAGCACCAGCGGCTGCAGCTGACTATTTCGAAGGCACGACACGCTGTGCCCGGGTGGAGACACCCGGGCACAGCGCACAGAGAATGTCCAGAGGGTCGAATCACCAGTCTAGGGAGTCATCGTGCACCGTGTGGAACGTGAAGTTCCCGCATTCGAATTCGTAGACCTGTTCGCCGGCATCGGGGGTCTTCGGTTGGGTTTGGAGTCCATAGGGGGTGAGTGCGTCTTCTCATCGGAGTGGGACAAGTACGCGGCGAAGACCTACGCGGCTTGGCATGGGGAGACACCAGCCGGTGACATCAACGAAGTCGAACCCATTTCCATCCCGGACCACGACATCTTGGCGGCAGGATTTCCGTGCCAGCCGTTCAGCCTTGCAGGAGTGTCCAAGAAGATCTCACTCGGCAGAGCCCATGGCTTTGACGACGTGAAGCAGGGAAATCTGTTCTTCGCGCTCGCTGAGATCATTAGCGTCAAACAGCCAGCCATTATCCTGTTGGAGAACGTCAAGAACCTGCGGTCGCACGATAGGGGGCGCACCTGGCGCGTAATCTCAGACACCTTGGACTCGCTTGGCTATGAAGTGCATTCACAGATCCTTGATGCCGCTGGTTGGGTCCCCCAGCATCGGGAGAGGATCTTCATTGTGGGATTCCGACGTGACATCTTCGCTGGGGCCTTCCCGGATGAAGTGCCGTTCGAATTCCCAACTCCGTCGGGCGAGCGCCACGAACTGCGCCACATACTCGATGCAAGGGTGGATCGGAAATACACCCTGAGTGATCACCTATGGGCCTATCTGCAGATGTATGCGGCCAAGCACAAGGCCCTCGGTAACGGTTTTGGTTATGGCCTGCCGGACCTCGGCGGAGTCAGTCGCACTCTTTCGGCCCGCTACCACAAAGACGGCTCTGAGATCCTGATCAACCAAGGGCCTAACAAGAATCCGCGCCGCCTCACCCCCCTGGAGGCGGGGAGACTTATGGGGTTTCCGGTGGATGAGGACCGTTACAAGATCGTGGTGTCCGACACGCAAGCCTACCGTCAGTTCGGCAATGCAGTGGTCCCGAAAGTCGCTGCTGCGGTCGCGCGCCAGATCGATGTCGTGCTACAGCAGGCGACGCTCGTCGGCGTCGACTGGCGGGGAGGGCCCACGAGTGCGCTCGCCGCTGGCTGATCGAGTGATTGCCGCAGCTCACGAGAATGGGGTCGCCTTCCTCAAGCGAATCAGCCCGAATGATCTAGGGATCACTGGAGCTCATCAGCGTGGCTATTACTTGCCCAAAGCGGTGGCCAAGTTCTTCACGCCGGACCTTCCTGTACGGGGCCTCAACTCCGAGCATGAGATCACGATAGATTGGTCGGACGGGCATTCGACATCCTCAGTAGTCAAGTGGTACGGCAAAGCCAAGAATGAGTACCGAATCACGAGGTACAACCGCATTCCACGATTCCACTACTTGTTACCCGAGCGCCTCGGTTCGGTTCTTGTCTTGGTGCAGTCAGATCAGGACCGTTGGCTGGGTGACGTTCTCGAACGTGATGACGATGTCGATGAGGTTCTAGCCGCGCTCGGCCTCACGTTGGATGACTCGTCATGGGCGCTGTACTCCAGCGAAGGTTTAGCTGAGAGGTCGTCGGAGAGCACATCGGAGTGCGAGAAGAGGAAAATTGAGAACTTTGCAGAAGCGCAGGTCGATTTCCCCACCACACGGCGAATGGCGGCTGCAGCTCGCGATGTCGTGAATTCATGCAACGACGCCCGAGTGCATGATGTGGATCAGGCTCTCCTGGAGCTGATTCGTGTTGAGTACGATCTTTTCCGGGCCGTGGAGCGTAATATCATCAGACCCGAGATCACAAAGGGATTTCGAACTGTTGAAGACTTCTTAAGTCTGTCTCAGACAGTGCTGCAACGCCGAAAATCGCGTGCCGGGCGGTCCTTTGAGTATCACTTGGAGGATCTCTTCAGGTCGCGAAACGTCCCGTTCGAATCTCAGCCTATGCTCGATGGCACGCGGCCTGACTTCGTCTTTCCGTCGGCGGAGGCCTATGCCCGGCTCGATGGCGATGCAGATACGTCCGGGGTGCTCGTGGTAACAGTGAAAACCACATGCAAAGACCGCTGGCGCCAGGCGCTGGCGGAAGGCCCCAAAGTGTCCACGAAGTATCTCATAACGCTCCAGCAAGGGATCTCCCAGAACCAGATGCGCGAGATCCGTGCGGCCAACGTCAAGCTCGTCGTGCCCGTGGACTACCACGAAGCGTTTGCGCCAGATGACCGCGACAGCCTCGTCTCGCTCGAGGACTTCATTCAAGTTGCCGAACACTTGACGGCCTAGCGGTGGCGGAACCACCAAGAGCCTCGAGCGAGGCTGTGTCACGTCGCTTCGCCAAACAGAAGCGGCGTGACACAGCCCCCGAACTTGCACTCCGGCGTGAGATCCACCGGCGCGGGCTCCGCTATCGAATCAACTACCCCGTTCCTTCCAGGTCTCGGAGGTCGATCGATATCGCGTTCCCGAAGAGGCACCTGGCCGTCTTCGTGGATGGATGCTTCTGGCACGCCTGCCCCGAACACTCGGTCGAGTCCAAATCCAACTCAAACTGGTGGGTCGAGAAGCTTGAAGGAAACGTTCGTCGTGACCAAGACACCAATGATTCCTTGGTCAATGAGGGGTGGAGGGTCCTCAGGTTCTGGGAGCATGACCTCAGGTCCGAAGCCTCGGTAAGTGCGGCGACCGACTACGTCGAGGAACTGGTGAGTGCATCTGGGTCCAACTCGGCCAGTACAACCGCCAACTCCGTGGCATCAAGCACCGATAGATCTCGGTAGCCACTCGTCAGCGTGACTTCCTTCATGAGGGCCCGAAGCCAAGTCTCCGTGGCCTTGCCCTCTGCTCGATAGCAGTGCTCCAGTAGCGCGAAGCGTATCCCCGAAACCAAGCCAGCATCACGATCGAAGATGGCGAGGATGCGATCCTCGTTCGCGAGGGCAACCTTGAGATATGCCCACGGATCGCCGCTTTCAGAACTGAGGGGACGTGTCAGTCCTGGGTCGAAAGTCATGTCAGCCAGCCACCACAATCGCGAAATGCCGTGACGAATGAGCACACCGTAGGTGGCGCTCTTCATGAGCCAGCGGTCCTGTGTCCGGTTTTTCCACGATCGGATGTCGCTGATCGGCCATCGTTGCTCCATGTAAGGGCGACAAGGCCCCAAAGCAAGGTAGGTCCATAGTCGCTCGTCTGCTGCGGCCACCTTGGGCATCGCGCCCAGAGCTTCGTATATCAGTACGGCGTTCTCAATCTCCGCCTTGGCGCGGTCTGGGCCTGTTGTGAGGTCCGGGAGATCCGACGAGTCAAATGGGAGTTCCAGCAGGTTATCCGGGTCCCTCACGAGCGAAGCGGAGAGTTCTAGGAAGTCGTTGGGACTGGTAGCGTCCTGGAGCGCACCCCAGATCGCATCAGTTGAATCTTCGCGAAGAACTCGAGCCCGTCCCACACTACTCACCTTCTTCATCTTGTATTAGGAGTGCGAGCCGATTGAAGCCTGTGGCAATGGGGTCGCCGAGGATCGCTTGAGCTTGGACAAGTGGGTCGGAGCCGGTAACCGAGTGGCGCTCGCACAGAGACCGCAATGTAGCTTTCCATCCACCCACATCCGGGTCAGTTTCGGCAGCGCAGTCCACAAGGGCTTGGACCAATGCTGGGAGCACGACGGTGGCGACTTGTACCTCGGGCATGGCCGCTTGGTCAGTGAACTGTTCGTACTGAGCTTCCGGAATATACACGTCGATATGTTCATCAAGACTTGAGTCGATGTCGACGAATGGCTTCTTGCCTTCCTTCTTCAGGAAGCGGAAGCAAGACTCCAACGGAGGTCGCATCGGGTCATAGCTCTTGCGGGCGTCAAAGGAAAATGTTCCCGCATGTGCCAGAACGGCTCCGCGCGCCACCGCGAACGTTGCACCTCCGTAGTCGCCGTGCTGCGACGCTAGGTCGAGGTCTAGAGGTCGGCCAGCCACGATGTACAGGGAGATGTCAGTACGGCCGTCAACATCGTCTTGATCTAGTTGTGCCTCACACCGCAGTGAACCATTGTCGAGGGGCGCCACCCTGAGATCTAGAGCCCCTGAACTGAAAGTAGCAGAACACTTCCATCGGGCACGGATAGCGGCAGCGCCGGTGTCCAGCATCTCTTCAAACTCTGCGTTCTCGACACGGACGTCGAACTGCAGATCAACGAAGTCGGGTGCGGGCGTGACGAGGGCGGAGCTGATGCGAAAATCTCCACTGATGTCATCAGAATTGTCCAAGACCGGATGCGGGTAAGATCCTCGGCTAGCCATTCTTCACCGCCAGGCGGTACGCACGACTCGTGTTGAACTTGACCTCGATGTGATTCGTTGCGCCGGCCAGGACAGTAACATCATGGAGCGTCATGCCAGTAGCTGCGAGAGGTCTCCTATCGAAGCCGTCAACAAGGTAGGCGGACTCGATGAGGAGGTCGTTCGACTCTTCTCTGCCATCCGCTCCTAGCGTGGCTAGTGCTAGATCGCCATGGGCATCTACCTCGCTACGCAATACGATTACTGAGCCCTCTCTCTCTGCGGGGTGGAAACTGCGGAATTCAACGTCCCCCGCGTGGATGCGGGATGTTCCGTCGCCTTGGCCGCCCTGACCCGTCAGATCTCCGCCTCGATTCTTGCGCTCCTTACCCGGGCCGCCTGAGTTCTTCCCCTTGACAACCTTGGAATCGCCTTCCGGATCGGCGATCGCAGGTCTGCGAACTGATGCACGAAATGTCTTTTGATGTTCCGTGGGCACTTCGTATGTAGCCGAAACTTGGCCTACTCGCCTTCCTGACTCAGCGTCCGTGGCGTCATCGGCATCCGCAGGCCTTCCGTTGCCGGTCTCCGTGGAGTTCAGATTGCTAACGAGAGGGAGCAATTTTTCGAGGCCCTTGATTCGGGCTGTCTCCGAAGCATGCACGTTGAGTCGCTCGCGGAGGGCATCACGAGTGAACTCCTTGAGATGCCTCACAATCGCTGCGTTCGACCGGGGACCGTGCGAGTTCCACCGTGAGTGCTCGGGGGGTTCGATTCCGCGGAGTAACTCGTTCCCATCCGGGTCGTCACACACAAGGACCGCAGCATATGCTCGAGGAATCCGATGAACGAAGGTGTCAATTTTCATGAGAGGCTGGCGCATTGTTAGCGTCCCCATGGCCTTCTTGAGCTCGGTATCCTCGTACACGTATAGGCGGTATTCGCCTAGGTCCCGGTGACTGCCCACAGTGGGGGTCTCGTCTTGGAGAGCGCGGTAGAAGGGCAGTGTCTCGCTGCGCAGGGCATCGTCTTCTTGGAGAGCCTCGGGAAGCGTCGTCGCGTTGAGGCACCACGACTCTGTGGGTGTTGTGCCGTGCACCTCCAATTTGTCGTTGGCGATAGCAGCAAAGAAGTTCGCGGCGACCGCGCGACGGATGAGATGCAGTTTCGGGTCTCGCCGAGCATCGCGATAGGCGACGACGAACACATCCGTTCCCGGCTCTCTTCGCATGGGGAACTCGGAGAAGAGCACTTGGTTGCGTGGGTACTCGAAGTCTGTGGATTCGAGTTTTGTATAGAACCCTTCACCCCGGTGCCGGACACCATCCGAGTCGTGGTGGGTGGCAAGTCTTGTGTAGCCCGCCGTAACCACGTCCGAGTCGTCGCTGCGTTGCGTCCGGTAGTAGACCGTAGACATCTGGGACGCCATAGGCCCGACCGCGGACCCAATCCCGAACGAGCCACCGCGGCCATCTTGCCCAGCGGAGGCGCCGGTCCCTCGAGTCAGGATGCTCAGGGAGGACTTCTCGTCACCGATGGATTCGCTCCCACGAAGGCCCTTGGTGCCAAAGTCAGAGATCGCCAGCGTCCAGACGGTCTCTGAACTAGCGATGGCGTGGGCTTCCTTCAGTCCTGAAGAGCCTTGTAGGTCCTCGGCGTCTTCAACTGCCCAGGACATAGCACGCCGGAGTCCCTCAATGTCTGGGATGGTTGAAGTCTCGACGGGCCGGAGTTCGAAAGTGACACGGACAATGTCTCCCTCCCTTCTAGCATCCAAGGAGTTCTGGATGAGCTCGCGCGCGATTGCTTCGCTGGGCTCCCTGCCTGTGAAATACTCCGCAGACGGGTTGTTCGGCCCTTCATAGCCGGATCGCCCGGCCTCCTCGAAGTAGAAGCCGAATTCAGGACTCGTCATCGAAACGTACCCTCCTGCTGGAAGCTGACTGTGGGTCAAACCTAGCCCGGCATTCCCGAAGCTCGTCCTCTAGGGGTCCGAAAAGGGCGTCGACGTCTTCGTGTGTGAAGTCGTAGTTCTTTCGGTTCGAGAGATTGCCCAGCAAGGCGATCTCTCGAATCAGGCGGTCACCACGCGCGACAGCGAGTCGCTTGAAGCGGTCGCGCTTCGACTCCATGCTGCCCTCCTGACTAGATATCGGGAATATAGCGGCTTTATAGACAGCGTGCAAGCCGTTCGCCAGGTCGTCTTTGGTTCTGTCCGACGCACATGCGGACTCTCGGGCAGGTGCCTAGCCTCGGCCCTTCACGATTGAGGGGCTGACACGCCCCTAGATTGCACCAAAGTGCCTGTCCTGCAACGAGATACTTGACTTGCGAAGGTCCAAGAATCACGTACGGGAAGGCACCTGGTAAGTG
>Ga0208823_1001533_pt1 | contig 18215 bp, 15 predicted proteins | sample AD_UKC075_MetaG_FD_184440 | JGI IMG/M metagenome (GOLD analysis project Ga0208823, IMG submission 184440) | Active sludge microbial communities of municipal wastewater-treating anaerobic digesters from USA - AD_UKC075_MetaG (SPAdes) (version 2) | ecosystem: Engineered > Bioreactor > Anaerobic >... | reverse complement strand
GGAAAAGACGATCTTTGATTGTTGAGAGTCATGAGTTAGTTAATAATATGCTTATTGAGTATATTTTTGTGTATATTTTCCCGTTTATTAGCGCTTTTGATAAGAGGGAGATTGTTTCTTTTTTGATCCTGTTTGTTATAATTGGTAGTATTTATATTAAAAGTGATTTGATAGCGGTTAATCCAACGCTTTCTCTTTTGGGTTATAGTATTTACAAGGTTAGTTATCGATACGAGGATGATGTGTCGCGTGTTAGAGAGGGGTATTTGATTTCAAGGGGTTTGGATGATGTTGGTGTGAAGGTTGAGATGAGTAAGGGAGTTTTTATCCATTTTAGAAGTAAGAAGATGGGAGACTTCTTGCCAAGTTAGTTAAAGTAATCCCCTAATTGTTAGGGGATTACTATTATTCTTTCGTAGTTTCTAACGTCTTAATCTTTTCGTCTAGTTCTTGTAAATACGTATTAAGTTCAGCTACTATGCCTTTAATAGCAAACGCTGTAAGTTTATTACCTTGTTCTTCGTTAAAGAACATGTTTAACAACTTCGCTATTTTATCTACTTCTTTTGAATAGAATCCTGTGTCAGACATATATTACCTCCTTAACAATTTTTTAAGTAATGTATGTTTTTCATCTAACTCTACACTATTATAATCTATACTTTCAATATCTTCACCATCAACGGATATTTGAAATCCTTGTATTTTACGGTTCATAACTTCAAATACAGGTTGTTCATATTCGTTAATTAAATCTATTATAACTTTCTTACGTTGTGACGATAACCTGTATATCCTGTTAGTTCTTTGTATACGTTTAGATGGATTCCATGGTATATCGTACTCTATTAAATAATCTACATCAGGTAAGTTCACTCCATACGCCATAGCATCTGTACCTATTAATACATTAACTTCGTTGTTACTATTAAACTGTTTAAGTATTTCTCCTCTATCTTTAGAACTTACTTCACCATAAATTCTGTACGGTTCTATACCAAATACTTTAACTATCTCTTTGTATATAACATCTTGTACTGACGTCCATTGAGTGAATATCAATACTTTATTGTTGTTAATATCTATTTCACGTAATAACTCTATTAACTCTTTTAATTTATTAGATTTATAATTGTTTGGAATAAGTTTAATCATATCTAATTCTGGATTAGTTTCTTTAGCAAATTTAAGTATAGTACTATCAGAATTCTTTAATGCTATAGGATCACTAGCTATTATTCTGTATAAACTTGTAACCATTTTACGTAAATCTTTCTTATCTAACCAACCTAGATTTTTTTCCATTACATACATATCAAATATAACTTCTAACATATTCATAAGTTTCTGCTGCGTTTTGTCTACTTCTATAAACCTATTAAGTTCAGTTTTCTCTGGTAACTGGTCAGATACATCTTTTAGACTTTTACGTGTATAGAACTGTGAGAATGTTTTATTAAACATTAACATGTTTTTATTACCTACTGGCATATATTGTTTTTTACCATAATAGTATCTATAATCGTTTACAACAAACATTTTATAAAACTCTTTATCATTAAACTTTGTGTTAATACAGAATTTTAGTAAGTTATAGAAATCTTTTAAATCATTTTCATACGGTGTACCTGTCATTAACAGTAAATACACGTTGTTGTCTTGTCTAAGTTTATTAATAATATCAGTGTATATACTATACGTTTTAGTTTTATTATTCTTAAGTTTAGACGCTTCATCGAATACTAATAATACGTTGTTATTTTTAAACTCTGAAAAGAACATGTCTCTATTGTACATAGCTATTATATTCTCATAGTTAGTAACTATACATTTGTGTATATCTAAAAATTCTAAAAATGTATACATCTTTTTCTTACTGTTTTTATAACTTTTAACACCATTGTTAATCATATACGGGTTAAGTTCAGGTGCAAACTTGTTTATTTCATCTGTATATCCTGATATAACAGAGTTTAATGTTATAAACACTATATGTGTTATACCTAAAAGTTCTTTACATATCTTACTTATGCTTATAGATTGTACAGTTTTACCTAATCCTGTTGCATGTGCTATTATACTACCATTAAAATGTATTAAGTTATATACACTTTTAAGTACAGATTCTTTTTGAAAGTCTAACAGGAAATCATCAAGTTTAGTATCTATAGTATTAGATGGTATACTTTTACAATACTTAACAAACTCTTTACTAGTAAGCCTAGATAACACTATACTTTGTGCTCTTAACTGATGTTTGTTAACTATAGATTGTATACGTGGATCGTCTAATTTAACTGTTATAGGTGTAATTATAAATGTATTGTTATTTAACATATACTCTAAGTTAGTATCTGTAGTGTATGTATACCAAACCTTATCATTATAGTTAAACCGTAAATCCATATCGTTAACTATACTATCCCATACTAATAAATCTTTATACTCTTTATAATGATCAAAATATATACGTATTTGGTTATCTATTATTATATGCAATTTATATACCTACCTTTTTTGTTAATTTGTAATGGAGGTGATTAGATGGACTATGAACAAGAAATTAATACACTAAAAGAACAAGTGTAGTCTATTAATTAGTCAATATCTATTATAACACAAGATATATAGGATATTAAAAACGAATTAGTTAAAAAACCTGATTAGGTTGATGTATCTGAAGCATATGATAAAGTAGAAGTTATACTCAACAATTATTCTAATTTACTTAAAACAATGAATTCATAGATATAGTAGATTAAAATTGATATCAACAATATCAAATCAGAGTTATAACAAAAATTTTATAGAAACGTAACAATATAGAAATATAAATATGGTATAGTTTGTTTAGTAACAACTATTTCTAGAAACTTTTTAATAATGTTTTCTATACCAAGAGAAGGAGTCGTAAAAGACTCCTTCTTTTGTTATAATAACTGTACTAAATATGTCTTTAAGAACCCAAAACTACCTTGTTCGTAATGGTTAGTAAAGTTATGTGTAATTCTAAGTTGTGTACGGTTAAAGAAATAATCTTTGTCTAACTTCCAGTCTGTATATGCAGTATTGTATGCTTTTACTATATTCCATATAGGTTCTAAATAGTTAAGTTTGTATTCATGTTCTATATGTACTTTTAAATTGTCTATTGATATATCCTATATACCTTCGTAATAATCTATTTTTATATCTACAGTTTCTGTATACTAACAACTACCTGTAATTGATACTGTCTAATTAGTGTTACTATGATCAACTATGATTTCAGTACCATCTGTAGTTATAAGTATATAATCTGTTTGATTATAATACAGTTTTAGTATATCGCCAGTAGTACCAGTTAATCGTAGTTGCATAGTGTTCTTGTTAGTATCATGATAAAAGTATTTGTATACACTCCAGTCGTAACTGCTAGGTTTATGGTCAAACTCAGTACCATGTTGTATATAATGTTTATCTTTTGGATATAAGTTTATATACGCATAATCTATGTTATTATGTAAATACCGTTCGTTTATTAATATATCATCTAAATAAAGTGTAAATAACGGTTTTTGGAAACTGTACGGTATATAGACTTGATCAGTTACTGAGTATACACCTTGTTCTACATTACTTTTCTGTATAAAATTATCTTGCTGTACCTTTGTTGGTGAATAGTTAATTAGATTGTTTATACTAACATATTGGCTGTAATCGAATTGTTCATATACATACTACTCTTTAAATATACTTCTACGTGCATCTGTATTCTAGTCTATAGGAGTTTGATTATGATTGTATGTAAATACACTTTCAGTTAATACATCTTTATACGTAGCTATACTAAAATCACTCTATGGTTCGTATCCTATAACTAGTTTAATACCTTCTAAATCACCTAAATTAATGTTAATAATAAAATCATCTTTTAAATACACGTTTTCTTTTGTTAAATCTATACATTTCGTATACCGTTTACCTTGATACATTATTTCTATTTCGTTGTTAGCTAATGAGAATATATATACACTTTTAATAGGTTTTAATAATTTCCCTAAATTTACTGTAGAACTTTCTTCCATAGTAATTAAATTGTCTGTACTAACAAGTTGTACTGATATACCTTTAATCTTAAACTTACGTGTACCTAATTCTTGTACTTGCTGTTCGTCAAAATAGTTACGTATCATTTCAAGTTTTTCGTCGTTAGTTAAACTTAATCCGTTTATATACTGTACCTACTCGTTTATTATATCGTTGTTAGTAATATCATGTATATCTACAAGTACTGGGAACTGCCAGTATTTATGATTAAGATTATCGTATTTATCTGATATCAATTCTGTTGGTATATCTTTAAACCAGTTAAATGTATGTGTCACATTATCTTTATCAGTAACTTCTACATATACACCATTTATAATAATAAACGTTTCTTTAGGAGTCATCTCTGATACTGGTATTCTAAACCTATCATCGTTAATAATTATCTTACCATCTTCTAATACATTACGCTAATTTACATTACGTAAATTAATTGATTTCTGGTAGTTATCTAAACTCTAATCATCTAATTCTACTGTAAAATAATATGTTTTCTTTAACTACTAGTCTATACCAGTTATACGTTGTGTATCTGTTTGGAACACTCCTGTAGATGTTAGTACTGGTATACCATTATGTGGTTTATAATACTGTTTATCTAATGTCTTTTCATACTCTTCTTGATATGTGTTGTTTATATCCTAAAATAAAATAGGTTCTGTAAAAAATGTTGTATAAAAATAAATAAAATCAAACGGGATTTCACAGTTAATTAGTAGTCTATACAACACTTTATCTACAAACCCATTTTGTTCTTCTACTTTTATAGTATCTAATTCTGTATACGCTATTTGCCAGTCTATATCTCTTAACTCTTTTTCGTTATCTATAAACTATTGAACTTTAGACTATATATCTTCATCTGTTTCAGCTAAATATAATGTAGAATACTACTGATACGTAGAATCATAATAGTAGTAATTGAAAAATACGTTAGGATGTTCTGAACTCTATAGTATATATCTAACATTATTTTCTATATCTTCTAAATAGTTATCGTTTAGCTAGAATTCTAATGGTTCGTTTATATTACGTATATATGAAGTAAACCCTGTATCTAACTCTATATTATGCATCTATGATGTACCGATACAGTAATAATCCATTATTATTTTAGCTATATTGAATTTATTAAAGTAAATATCATGGTCTATAGTTACAGACTATTTAGTTAAAGTATCCTATTTAAATAACCGTACATTATAATCTATATAATTACCTGATTCGTCTATAACATTAACATACTAGTCTATACCATCTTTAGAATAAAACATGAATGTATTAGATTGTGTATCGTATGTGAAGTTTATAAGTCTATTAGTTATATTTATTCTATACACACCAGTTTGATTAAACGATAACATTAGTATTTGCTATTTATCTGAACTTATATGTGTAGTATACCCATCAGTGTGTATATAGAAACCTTTAAGTTCGGTATAGTTACTTATATCAGGGTATATATAGTTATTAGTAGAATTCTAGTTAATAGCACTGAACTTATCGTAGTATGGATCAAACCGTTCTTGATACCCTTTTATCTAATTGTATTTATCCATTTCGTATACAAGATGTTTATATACCTACTCTTCAAAATTATAGTCAGGAAACTCTTGTATAAACTGTAAATCGTTACTTATCATATCTGTACTTATATTGTTAAGTAACGAATCCTAATACTATTCTAATAACAACCGTTGTTGCTACTGTATAGTACCAGTTAACAGTACATCACGTATACTGTCTTGTGATATAAAACTATTATTCTTAAACTCTGGGTCTATATCTAATCCTATATACCGATACAGTCGTTGTAATAGATTCGATATATTTTCTTGTATCAATATAATCACCTGCAAACTCTAATTTTTTTCAATCCAGTAATAGCTGCTGAAGAAAGTTTAAACGTATCTTGTGGTGTAATATTTAACTATACGTATGTCCCTAGTTGTATGTATTCTCCGTTACGTGTTAATACAGAATTCTAATTGTCTTGCTAGTCTATACATAATATAAAATATCCGTTAAGATTAAGTTTAAACTGTATATCTTCTGATTCATATACAGATTTAAGTAACGATATGTATTCAAAGTCTAACAACTATTTATTAAACGTGAATAACGATGTACCTTTTAAAGAAAAGTTAAGACGTATACCGTTTATACCATACGTTATCTATTGATTGATTGGATACACTGTATCGTTAACTGTTATACTTTCTAATATAACTGTTTCTTTCATTCTTGATAATATCTATATAAAATTCTAATCTTTATCTACAACAAACAATGTTTCTGATGATTCTATAGGATACTCATATTCGTTGTATGTTAGTATCGTATCAGTAGATGTAGCAAATACACCTTTAGCCTAACAGTCTATATCATGGTCTATACTAAGGAAATTTGGTGTAGGTAAATATGAGAAGTTATACACATATTCATCTATTGTACTTTCTATATACGGCGAGAACAGTTCTTGATTGAACCGTTCTTTAACAATAAACTGGTTACTACTCTTCCTATCACGTATACGCTATACTAAATCACTTTTCTGTGTAAATGTTAAATTGTCTAATTCTAGTATATCGTTTATCATTTTTTGTCAACTCCTAATACAAACTATGGTGTGAATATAAATGGTTTCTTGTTTTTAATAGTAGTGTCATAATAGAAATACTGGTAATAACTATGATTCTCGTCCTAGTATATAAGTTTAGGAGTATCTAACACAGATTCATATACAAACGGTATAGGTTCTATAATGTATCCCTACTATCCTTGTATTAAAAATACTATCTCTAGTCCTGTTCCTGTATATACCATACTGTTAGTTGTTGTTATACTTAAAGTAGATGTAGGTACTGGTAACTTAAGTAATGTTATACCTAACTAGTTGTATTGTTCTATATCTGTATACACTGTATCGTTTATAACTACACTGCCTATAAATATACGTAATGGATGTAAAAAATTTAACACAAGTATATCTGATGTGTTTTGTATAGTTATATCTAATTGATGTTGACTTAATGTCAATTCTTTTGGTTGTGTATACTATACCTATCCGTATAACTCTGATTTAGTTAGTGTATTAGATGATATTTCCTACTAATATTCACGTACTATATTACCGTTTATTTTTACAGGAAATATCTCTGTTTCTATAGGATTGTATACATCTATTTCATCGTCTTTATACCCTAACAATAACTGATTGTTCTTTAACTTATTACGTGTCTAATTAATTGTATACAGCTGTTTATAATATTCAGCGTTATCAATTAGAAACTTGTTATCGGTAATATTTATACTATACACTAAATCTTCTACTAAACTTTCTAATGTACCATACTCTTTATACATCAACATCTACCTCTTTACAAATCAACGTTGATATCTAATGGGATATTTATCTGTTGTTCTTGATACTCTGCTAATTGTGCAAGTGTTGGCGCTATTTCTCTGTATAAACTTTCTAATATACTAGGTATTTGTGCTTTTAATACTGTATCTATTTCAAGTTCGTCAATCTTCTCTTTATACTCATAAACAGTTACTGTTTCAGTAACGTTATAAGGTGTACCTTCTTCTTCATCATAATTTGTAATTTCTTCTTCTACTTGTTTCTCTTTTATACCATATCTAAACGCATATCTAACTTTAGTTCTACCAGTTTTAACATTATCGAACACCTCTAATATAGTTATTTCAGGTGGTTTAGTACTGCTAATTGTAGCCATATTATCACTCCTTTTATAAATTTACGTTTTTAAAATAATCTGTAACTTTATATTTCTTTGGTTTATATACAATTACTTGTGAATTATATTTACCATTACGCATTAAACTATGTGTAATTACAGTATTATCATGCAGTTTAATACCTTTACCTTGTTTAAGATATTCGTTAACTATTAGTTCTGTTACTTTAAGTATTTCGTGTATAATTTGTTGGTCATATCCTGTAGTTTCATGTATTAAATATAGTAATCTACTATACTGTAATAAATCTTTATTATCTTTACGCATTATAACACCAGTAAATCTATTAATTCGTCTTTTAACATAGACTCTGTATACGGTATACCACGTTGATCTAATAAATCAAATAACTCACGTTTTGTGTATTGTTCATACTGTTTACGTTGTTCTTTTAACACTTTATCTATATCTTTTTGTATTTTGTTAATCAATTTATTGTCTGTTACTTTAGATAACGAATCTAACGATACAACTATCTTGTTATCATATCTATCGTATACAAGTACACCTTCATTTATATATAACCATAACATGTTCTTATTAAGTCTATATTCATTAATTAACGTATTAAGTGATATAAACATTATACCATTAATTTTGTAAAAACTGTTTACAGTCATTGAACTACCTCCTGTTCAAATATCGGTGATATATACTCAAATAAACTATCAAACTATTTTGTAGTTTTACTTTCTATATCTTCTCTTGTATTGTTATAGAACAGTTTAAGTTGATTACTAGTAAATCTAGACTCTATTTCTTCACGCATCTAATTCTATATGCTGTCTGTATACCTTAACTCACACTAATCTAAATATACAGATAACGGTGTTATGTTATCTAAACATATAAATATCTAAGCGAAATACAACTATTCTGGTAACCGTTGAAACAGCTAATACTTAAATTCCATATTAATTACCTCCTGATATAAATTAACTTAAAACAAAGTATTTTTTACAGTATCTGATTTTAATGTAATACCTAGTTTCTTTAAATTTTGTATAACAGTTTTATTAGCTACTTTACTTAACTCAAACTCGTATTCTATTTTATGTTTACTACTCAACTCCCATATCTTCTTAGCAGCTATTTCACCTATACGATCAACTTTATTAAGCGGTATTAACAGTTTCCCATCGTCTATAACAAAATCTTTGTAATGAGATCTGTTTATATCTACTTGTTTAAACTCATATCCACGTAACCGCATTTCTAATACTAATTCTATTATCATCATTCTATCTTTATCTTTTTTGTCTAATCCATAATCGTTATACAGTTTAAACAACTCTTTCTTTAAACTATTTAAATCTGTAAACGCTAAGTCTATACTGAACCCATCTGATTTAGTACTAAGTACTGTAGCATAAAATTCTAATGGATAATAGTATTTATACCATGCCATACGATACGAATGTATTAAATAAGATATAGCATGAGATTTTGGAAACATATATTTTATATGTTTTAATATCGATATATACCAACTAGGTACTTTATCTTGTAACATGGTTTCTTGCTCTTCAGTTATACTTTTACCTTTACGAACACTTTCCATTATATTAAACGATACTTGTTTGTCTATACCGTAACTTATAAGTTGGTTCATAATATCGTCACGTGAACAAGGTACTTCATCCATAGTAGCTGTACCTGATAACACTACATCACGTATATTGTTGAGCCATACATCTGTACCATGACTTGCACTACATATTTTGTTTAAATCAGAGAATGTTTTAGGATCAATTTCTTCTAACATCTGTTTTAAGAATGGTGTATTAAACTCTGGTATACCTGCAGTTGCTCTGTTTATAGGGAACCAGTTGCTGTTAATACCAAAGTTTTCGTATCCTTGAAACACTTTTAAAGGGTTCTTATCAGTTAAATCTATATCGTTTTGGTTAATACCTGTAAGTTCTTCTAAATACTTTATCTGTGTCATACTATCGTGACCTAACGCGTCTAGTTTAACTAAATCGTTATGTAAATCTATAAACTCAAAATGTGTAGTACATATATCGCTTTCTTTATTCGCTGGGTACTGTATAGGAGTAAAATCATACACTTCATTATCTTTTGGTATAAGTATAAGTCCACCAGCATGTGCACCTGTACTACGTTTAACTCCTATAACATTTTCTTTTATAACATTAAACAACTCTTTTTTAGTGTTATGTTGTTTAATGTACATAGCTGCTATACTGTTAGCTGTTTTATCTTTTATAGTAAGTATAGTACCTGCACGGAATACATTATCTTTACCAAATGTATCTACAACAAATTTATGAGACTTGTCTTGATATTCGCCGCTTATGTTAACGTCAATATCGGGACATTTTTCTCCATTAAACCCTAAAAATGTTTGAAACGGTATATCATGTCCATCACGTAACATTAATTTACCACAACTACACTGTTTTTCTGGTAAATCGTATCCATCTTTACAGTCACTGTATTCTATATATCCACAGTCTTTACAATAATAATGTGCTGGTAATGGATTAACTTCTGATATACCACATAGATATGCTACTAACGATGACCCTACTGAACCACGTGACCCTACATGATACCCATGTTGTTCTGAATCGTCTATAACCATTTTGGATATTAAGTATAATACTGAATATCCATGTTTAATTATCATAGATAATTCTTCTTCTATACGGTTAAGTATATACTCATCTTTAATGTCACCGTATATAGAATGTAATCCGTTATACGTTAACTCTTTTAACTGTTTATCGCTATCTAATATAACAGGATATTTAAGGTTACCATCTAACGGTACTATATCTTCTATTTGCATCATAAACTCAAATGTGTTTGTATGTAGTATATGTACAAGTTCAGTATCGTTAGTTGTAAGTTCAGTAACTTTATCTAACAGTTCATCTTGTAATAGTAAATGGTTGTTAGTTGTATGTGTAATTTTATTGAATTCAGATAACGCTTGATATGCTACTTTTTGGTATTCTGCTATATAATATGCGTTACTTACATATATAACAGGTTTTTTGTCTTTTACAGTATCGTACATTTTTTTAACTAATATACTCTTTTCATCGTCTGTTAATGGTAAGTCTAGTGTATCTGATGGACCTATTAGTATATAATCGTATTTATCTAAATCAGGTTGTTTGTCTAACATAACATCGTCTAATATATCACAGTAACTACCAAAATTGTTTGTAATTATTAGACCGTCTTTATACTGGTTTAATACTGAATATGGTAGTTTAGGTATACGATAGCAATAGTCTAGATGCGATATACTTATAAGTTTATACAGGTTTTTAAGTCCAACACGGTTCTTTACATACACGTTTATATTGTATCCACGTGCAGTTTGTGGTGTATTGATATCTATATCTATCAACGATTGAACTGTATGTATACCTTTATTGTTGAGTAATACTAACAGTTTTTTAAACAGTTCACAGGTGGTTTTAGCATCTTCATACGCTCTATGATGATCAAACTCTGATAATTTAAGTTTTTTAGCTAGTTTATCTAATGTATATGAATTAGATTTTATAAGTAGTCTTGATAGTTTAAGTGTGTCGATACACATATTGTTTAACTCTAACCCTATACATTTAAGTTTAGCGTTTAAGAAGTTATAGTCGAAGTTTATGTTATGTCCTACTAACACTGTACCTTGTATAAACTTATAGAAATCTATTAACACATCATGTTCAGACCGTTTACCTATAAGATCGGATTGTGTTATACCAGTAATATCAGTAGTAGTCTCAGATATATCACTGTATATAAGTTCATGAAACTTGTCTATTTCTATACCGTTCTTATACTTAACAGCACCTATTTCTATTATATTACCTGTATACATTAAACTTGTAGTTTCTATATCATATACTGTATATACGAAATCTTTTAAATATCCTTGTACAGGGTTTATAATTATACCTGATTTGTCTGGATATACATTGAGTGTAGCTGCATATACAGGTTTAAACTTGTTACGTTTAGCTTCTTTATACACTTTTGGTATAGCATGTACATTGTATAAATCAGTAATTACTATATTACTAAAATTGTACATATACGCATAATCGTATATCTCTTCAACTGAAGATATACCTGCCATCTGACTGTACTGTGACCGTATTTGTAATTCTACACGTTGAAACTGCCAGTCGTACATACCTTTTATATCGACTTTATAAATACCGACAGGGTTCAAATAAACCCTATCGTTAAATTGTTTTGGCGTTACAGCTATAAACACATAATCATGTTTATTTAAATCTAGTTCTTCAAATAACGATACTTCTATATAATCTGTGTTGTTAGATATAGTTAGTACAGTACGTGTATTTTGGTTTGATATAGATGATATGTACCCTTTATAAAACATGTATTTCTGTGATGTATCTATACTGTACTGGTCTGTACATCTAGATATATTAAACTTTTTGCCATACACTAACTCTAACATATCAATCACTCTCGATATAGTCAAGTAATAATACAAGTAACAATATTACTACGTTCATCTTTTCTCCTAATTTATTGTAGTCCTTAACTAACCCGTTGTACAGTTTAATTAAATTACTTTTCTCAGATTCTAATTCTTGTATTTTCTTATTAAGCATAGTTATTTCTAAATCTTGACGTTTATCACCAAATAAATAGCTTATAAACACATTAACTTTATCGTTGTTACTAGTTTTGTTACCAAACAACTCATTGTATATCTCATTTAACATATCGTCATTAAATTCATCCAAAGTTAATACCCCCTAACTTGTCTATCGAAATTCTCGATATTCTTTATAACATAATACTTTATTACATCTTGATAGTTTATATACACTAATAAACTCTGTATAAGTAAATCGTATAACATACTAACTTGTTTTGAACAGGTATCGTAATCAAACTGTGTATACGTTTTCCAGTGTTTCCATGGTATATACTCTAACACTTCTGATAACTGTAACATTAAAGCTTCATATATATTACTATTAACTATATACTGACTTATTAAAGGATCATCAAACAATCGTCTTGTTTCATATATTATATCATCTTTAACATCTTTATTTGTTAGATCGTGTAAACTGTACCCTTTATGTTTTATGTATATAAAGAACTGTAACTGTATAACAAAGTGTAATGCATCAATTAATTCAAATGTTTCTTCTATATCTTTATACACTCTATAACTTTGTTTTAAATACATAGACTGATACTCGTTAACTTCGTCTACTATACTTATAATAGTGTTACGAATAAGATTATCAATACCAAACTCATATAAATTACGTTTACTGATTATGTTTACCATTAAATCATATTGTTTATCAATAACTAAATACATATCTTTAAGTTCACTGTTAGCAATAACTTCTTCTGCTTGATTAGAAAACTTTTCTATAACACCTAACATACTCTGTTCAGTCATAAAATCCTCCTTTAACTACATTTAGAATTAGAACATACGGAACATATTTGACATCCTTCTTGTATAACAATAGTGTTTACACTACCACACGACGGACATACAGTATTACCTGTAGCAGATTCTATATAAAACCCACGTGAATCCCATTCTAATATACCGTTAGTTTCATAATATCTAAACTTATGTGTATCATACTTGTTTAAATTAGTGTTGTTAGACATTAAAACAGCAGCTTCTTTAACTAGTTTCTCTAACTGTGCAGCTACTGTATTAGAATATGAATGTTTAATCTTCTTAAGTTGGTTAATTACCATATCTATACTTCCACCTGATCTTAGTATATACGATGATAGTCTACCTATAATTTCAGCTTTTTCACCTGAGTTTTCTAAAAATATCTCTACAGGATTACCGTGTTTGTCTATAGACAACGTTAAATAGTTGTTACCTTTATCAGTTTTAAACTTTGTTGTTAACGAACGATACGTTTCTTCTCTATCAATAGGATTAATTCTACCTTTATGATCGATATTAACACTAAGTTTATCGTTAAGCTTTAATACTATCTTTTTAGGTTGTGTAGTAGTTAATACCTGTGTATCTAAACTACCGTCTCTGTATATAGTTACGCCTTTTATTACAGGAGATTTCATAGCGTATATAAACACATTTTTAACATCGTCTGGTGTAACTTCTTTACTCATATTTATAGTTTTTGATATAGATGATGAACAACACCATTGTACAGATTCTTGCATCTTTAAATGTGACATATAATCTATATCAGCAGCTGTTTTGTATATATCTTCGTATACACTGTATTCAGTGTTGATTTTCGATATACCTTTAAAACTACCGTTATTGTTTAGTACATACTGTTTTATAGTATCGTCTAAATTGTCTAATAACGGAGATACAAACTGTTTATACTCTTTTACGTTATCTTTAGTAATAACTTGTCTGGTATACGCAAAACTGTATATAGGTTCTATACCAGACCCCATATCACCTGTATCAGGTGTTTGTCCTATTAACGATGTAGTACCAGTAGGCGCTACTGTTGTTGTATTAATGTTACGTCTAGTTAATACACCTAACTGTTTGTCGCGTTCTAGAAAATTGAGTGTTATATCATATAACTTGTCTAGTTTAGTTTGGTCTATATTTATATATGATTCATATACACCTTTACGATACCATAATTCTGATGGGAAAATAGACGTATCAGATACGTCTGTAGCAAACATCATAGGCGATATGTATCTACCAGCTAAATACGATTCGTATAACGAACTCACTTCTAACGATTTCATAATTAAATATCCAAACGACTGTGCTTGTATACTGTCATACGGTATACCTAGTTTAATCAGTGTACCTGCTAGTCCGTAGAACCCTAACCCTACTGATCGTAATCCTAATACACCTTTTTTAACTTCTGGTACAGGATACATCATTAAATCATGTAACATATCTAACATATAATATGAGAATCTAGATAATGTTATAAACTCGTCTAGTAAGAAAGATGTACCTTGTACAAATTTCGATACATCTAAATGTCCTAAATCACATGTATCGTATATACCATATTTTACACTAGATATACCAGGACGTTCACCACAGTTATGACATATAACACCGTTAACTACACCTACATGATTATCTGAATCAACTGTAAAATCGTATACAGGTTCAATACCATTCTCTATTATACGTATAACAGTAGTCGATATATACTCTTTCCTATCAGATGGTCTAATTAACAATTTTTGTTTATTTGTATACGCACTAACAGAGTTAAGTAATAACCGTTTATTAAGTGTATCTTTAGCTTCAATAGCACGATAATATGTACTACCACTATCATGTTCTAATACTTCAAATAAAATATGGTCAGGTGTTACAGTAAGTGTACCACCGTTTTCTAATACTAATGTTATAGTTTGTTTATTACCAGATTCGTATACAACAGCTTTTTTGTATTTATGTTCAAACGGTTCCCATACTTTAATTTGTTTCCCAGCTAACTTACCTATTTCTATATACCCATTATCAGTTAATAGTTTTGAGTTATAACTAAAACATGGGTTAGTAGATTTCATAGGAATAGTATCTCTAAATGGGTTATAGTTATTGACTTTATCAAAAAATATAAACGCTGGATCGCCTGTTGACCATGCGTTATTAGATATTAAATCCATAAACTCTTGTGCGTTTATCTCAGTTTTATACTTGTTCCTATCAATTTTAGGATCAGCTATTTCTGATATAGGTTTGTTCTTATATGTTAATTTAATGTTTTCATTGTTTACATATTTATCGTATAAACTTTTAGAGTTGTTAATGCCTATAGACAAGTTAAACATATTAAGTTTATTGTCACCTTTATTATCTTTCTTAGCGTTTATAAACTCTAATATATCGCCATGCAATGTAACTTCGTTTTCCCAAAACTTATCGTAACTATCAAGTAATACTGCCATACCAGCGAACCTACGTTTATTACCTTGTTTAATTACTTTACCCATAGCATCGAACATCTTTAAAAACTCTATTGACCCTGAACTATCGCTATCACTACTGTTGATATATGAATATCTAGGTCGTAACTCACCTATATTGAACCCGATACCACCACCTGATTTAGATATTATACCTGCATCTGACATAGTTTTAAATATCCCTTCTATAGAATCATCTATATCAAGTATAAAACATGCTGATGATGTAAAGTTCTTTCTATCTAACATATCGTATATCTGTTTATACTGGGTATAACTTATTTCATTTTTATACAACGATTTAGGTGTACCTTTACCTAACGAGAATAATGCTGGTGAATTGAGTATAAACAGTCTATACTTTAAAAGTGTGTATACAGTATCTTCAAATCTACGTATTAAATCTATATGTGTATCAGAAAAATATAGTGTAAGTACAGATGCAAGTGTTCTAGCTACACGTTTAGATATATCTAACCATCCATCATCTTTTTCTTTATCAGAATATGTCATTATATATCGTTGTTCTATAATAGATACAGCTTGTGGTACTATACGTTCATCTAAATTAAGGTTTGATACACTATCTTCTACTTCATCTATTAAACTCAGTAGATGTGTTTTAAACTCTAAATTATCTTTATGTATACTAGACAAATACTGTTGCCATATCTCTTCATACGATTTCTCAATCATAACACTTCCTCCTGTACATTAATTATTTGGTCAAATGTTAATGGATTAAACCCAAAGAACCAGTACCCGTTAATGTATATAAGTGGATATCCTATACTTTCTTCTGTTATATCTTTCAACATTCTAATTATATCACGTTTACTATCTGCATCTAGTTTAGCAAATTCTGTATATACATACGGTACGTTACGTGACTGAAAATATTCTTTTGCTTTAATACACGCATCACAACCTTGTTTACCTAAAATAAATACTGTATCCATATTAATCATTGTATACACCACCTTTTATATAATTTTATCATAAAATGAGATAAATATATGGGAATCTATTCAAGATTCCCATGAAAAAATCTGCAGGGGACTCACCATTTTAATGGTGAGAGGAATGCAGAATCTCTCCTCCTTTTAAGATATTTGATATCCATAACCGTCATTCTTTTGTAGTAATGTAAGATATTTTGGATGTACATCACCAACACCATTTAATAAAAAGCTTGGTCTATGTCGTATTGCAATTCGTCCAATATGGATACCTTTATTTTTCCCTTTTGGTACGTTTGCTAAGACTATGTCGCCTGTTTTGTATCCCATATATGTTCGTTCTTTTGGACGATAACTCTTTGGAAACCCATATTTATCTACAAAACACATTCTACGCATTCCATGACCGTTTGCTGTAATTTCTAAGACTTGCATATCTGGTTCGAGTTGAACGTTATAACCGCTTTCTCCTACACAAGATGCATCTATCCAATGTTTCTTTGGATACCCTTGTGTTTCACGATTGTATTTTGTCTGTCCACCAGTTCCTACTTCGATAGGTAACCCTTCTTTCTTTAGTTGGTTAAACAGATACCAACGCGTTGCGTTGACTGCTGCTACATCTTTTAGTGGACTCTTTGCTCTTGCCTTGATTTGTTTCAATTTCTTAGGATTGTTAGCTAAGAACTCATCGATAGATTGATTATTTTTCTTCTGATTGCATTCATGACAGGCTAATGTTAGGTTACTTATTCTGTCACTTCCACCTTTAGATTTGGGTACGATATGTTCTATTTCTAACGGCACATTCTCTTTACCACAATAAGCACATTTCCTACCCCATTTTTCAAGTAGATACTCTTTTACTTCGTATCCATACAATGTCCCTCTTTGATACTCTACACCTTTAATCTCTGGGTTCTCAAGTTTTTGAGTATCAAAACGGACTAACTCCATTGAAATACTCGTAACTGGAGAAAAACGTCGAATACGTTTAACCCATGTAAGAATGTTTTCTGCACGACTTATGAGACTAGGTGGCAACCAACCCTCCTTTCTCTTCCTATTCAAGAATCTCGGTTGTCTGTATCTTGTCTTTCTGTTTCTTCGTGAACGTCTTACAGCTCTGCGGGTATCTAAATTCTTCTTAATTACATGTCCTCTGTGATGAATTTCAGCACTCCAAACAACTTTTTTGCCACGCTTAAAATTTGCCACTAAGGCAATCCCAGTATATTTACTTCCAAGATCGATTTTAACCTGCATAGGTTGTGAGTTTCCCCCTTCACGTTCTTTAAGAATAATCGTGAATGGGTAGTATCGAAATATAGCTGTCTGAATCCCTGGTCATCGTTACTCCATCTAGCGTGAATACTTTTCCGAATGCCTTAGTTTCGAAGATATCAATTCTCTGAAATTTAGTGACCCCAGAATAAATGACCTTTTCAACATCCATAAATA
>Ga0208823_1001528_pt1 | contig 18265 bp, 15 predicted proteins | sample AD_UKC075_MetaG_FD_184440 | JGI IMG/M metagenome (GOLD analysis project Ga0208823, IMG submission 184440) | Active sludge microbial communities of municipal wastewater-treating anaerobic digesters from USA - AD_UKC075_MetaG (SPAdes) (version 2) | ecosystem: Engineered > Bioreactor > Anaerobic >... | reverse complement strand
AACCGGCTCCCACTGTGAAAGAAATTGGCGCGCGCGGCCTTTCGGGGTGCCGGTGACCGACGCGGGCGGGAAGGTCGCGTCCAGGATCGACGCCATCGGGACGCTGAACGGCACCCGGGCCGCCACCGTCGAGACCAGATGCCACACCCCCGGCGCGCGGCGCACGGACAGCAGTTCCGGCACGGTCACCGATCCGATCTCCGCCACATGCCCCAGGTCGTTGCGCACCAGGTCGACGATCATGATGTTCTCGGCGACGTCCTTGGCCGAGGCGCGCAGCAACTCCGGGTCGGCGTGCAATGGCAGCGTCCCCTTGATCGGGCTGGACGTCACGAGGTCGCCGGCGCGGCGCAGGAACAGCTCCGGGGACAGCGAGGCGATTGCTCCCCACGGGCCGGCGAGGTAGGCGGCCCGCGCCGGCGCGGTGCGCGACACCGCGTCGGCGAAGAATTCCAGTGTCGATCCGGTCAGCGTGGCGGTGAACTGGGTGCACACGCAGGCCTGGTAGATCTCCCCGGCGCGGATGGCGGTCAGGCATGCCAGCACCCCGGCCCGGTGCCGCTCGGCGTCGGGGGCCTCCCAGGCGATGTCCCAATCAGCCGGGCCAGCGGGTGTGGTCAGCGCCGCGGCCACCCAGTCCGGCATGGCCTGCCCGGCGAGGCTCTCGAACCACCAGCAGCCGGTGTCATCGAGGCGCAGCACGCTGTCGGTCCAGCCGCCCGCGGCCGACGGGACCCGCGGCGGCGCACCGTCGGCGCCTCGGTCGGGGTAGGACAGGTACCCGATCCAGCCGCCACCGACCACCGCGCCACCAGGTCCAGCCGGGCCGTCGAACACCGCGGCCGGTTCGACCGGCCGGACATCGACGCTCGGGGCGATCACTGCCGCCGATCCGAACCACTCACCGATGAGGGCGGCCGGCGGCGGCAACGAGAGCCGTTCGGCGGCAAGCCCGATGGCACGCAGCACGTCGGCGGCGGTGCCCAGGTCACCCAACCGCTCGACGCGCATCGCCCAAGCCTGACGGCTCTGCCGAGCAGACGCAAAGTCGCGCAGATCGCGCCGGTTATGTGCGACTCTGCGTCTACTCGCGGAAGGGGAGTGCGCCGTCAGCGGCTGATCTCCCGGGGTATGTCCACCGACACCAGCTTCTCCGGGTTGCGCATGGCATACAGATTCGTGATCTTCCCGTCGATCACCTCGATCAGGAACACGCTGTCGGGCTGTTCGTTCCGATACACGAGCACGGCCGGAGCGCTGTTGTACTGCGCGATCTCGACCCGGTACTCCGAGTCGACCCGGCTAATCAGCCCGATGATGAACCGGGCGACCTTCTCGGCTCCGAACACCGGCCGTCGGGCGGCGCTGACCTTGCCGTTGCTGTCGGAGGTGAACGCCACGTCGGGGGCCAGGACGGCCATCAATGCCGCCACGTCACCGCTGGCCGCCGCGGTCAGGAACTCGGTGGTGATCTGCGCCGACCGATCGCGGTCGAGCGGCTCGAATCGCCGGCGCCGGGACTGCACGTGCTCGCGGGCACGGTGCGCGATCTGGCGCACCGCGGCCGGGGACTTCCCGACCGCGGTGGCGATATCGCCGTGCTCGAAGCCGAACACCTCGCGCAGCACGAACACCGCGCGCTCGTCCGGGCTGAGTGTCTCGAGCACCACCAGCATGGCCATCGACACCGATTCGGCGAGCACCACATCGGCGAGGCCGTCGTGGCCGTGGTGACCGTCGAGCAGCAGCGGTTCGGGCAGCCACGGGCCGATGTAGTCCTCCCGCCGGCGGGCCTGGGCCCGCAGCGTGTTCAGCGCCTGCCGGGTGACCAGTTGGGCCAGGTAGGCCTTGGTGTCGCGGACCTCGGCCAGGTCCACCTCGGCCCAGCGCAGGTAGCTGTCCTGCAGGACGTCGTCGGCCTCGGTTGCCGAGCCGAGAATCTCGTAGGCGATGGTGAACAGCAGCGGACGCAGCAGGGTGAACCGTTCGGCGTGTTCGTCGGCCCCACCCACGTCGGTCCCACGCGCGTCCGTCACCGCCGTGCCGCCTCGGCGGACGGCCGTGTGCCGCCCTTGAGCCAAAAGTAGGACCCCGGTTTGCGGGCCTCCCGGCGCAGGAAGCTGACGGTGGCCTTGCAGACCGCCTCCTTGATCGCCGCCCCCGCCCGGCCGCCGAGGTAGAGCGGCAGCGGGGTGTCGTCGGTGCGGGCGATCTGGATGGTGCCGGCCCTGCGGCCGAGGCTGATGCACTGCCCGGTGAAGGCCTGATTGACGGCGGCGGGCGGGTTGCCCTCGAGCCGGGCCAGCACGGTGTTGGCGGCCTGGGCGCCCAACGGAAGGGCGGCCTGGCAGCTCATCCGCAACGGTGCGCCCGATGGTGCGGCCGCATCGCCGGCGGCGACGATCCGGTCGTCGTCGACACTGGTCAGGGTCTCGTCGGTGAGCAGTCGGCCGATCGCGTCGGTGCGCAGACCGCTGCGGGCGGCCAGATCGGGCACCCCGAACCCGGCGGTCCAGATCGTCACCGCACTCGGCAGTCGGTGGCCGTCGTCCAACGTCACTGCGTGGGCGGCCACGGCGGCCACCGCCGATCCTTCGACGATCTCGACGCCGAGTGCGCGCAGTCGACGTGTCACCGAGCGACGACCCGGGCCGCTCAGACCCGGTGCGAGGACGGCTCCGCACACCAGCGTGACGGCGCGGCCGCGATCGGCCAGTTCCGCAGCGGTCTCGATCCCGGTCAGCCCGCCGCCCACCACACAGATCGGGGCGCCGGGCGGCGCCGCATCGAGAACGGCCGTCAACCGCCGCGCCTGTTCGAGATCGGCGATCGGATAGCCGAATTCGGCAGCGCCGGGGACCGTCGGGGTGGCGGCGCCGCTGCCGACGGCGTAGATCAGGTAGTCGTAGGGCAGTGGGTCGCCGTCGGCCAGGTGAACCCGTCGGGCCGCGGGGTCGATCCGGGTGGTCGTGTCGACCACCAGACGGACCCGCGGGCCGAGAACGTCGGCATAGGCGACGGTGGCGTCATCGGATCCGGTGACGAGTTGGTGCAGTCGGATGCGTTCGACGAACTCCGCCCGCGGGTTGACGAGGGTGATCTCGATGTCGGGCCGCAGTTGCAGATGGTTGGCCGCGATCACGCCGGCATAGCCGCCGCCGACCACGACGACCCGGGTGCGCTGCTCGGTCATGGTGTCTCCTATCTCAGGGGCCTGTGCCCTCAAGACACCGCGCGTCGCCGGATTGTGACAGCCGCGCCGCACATGTGGCTCAGATCACTCTCACACCAGTCCGTCACACCAGGCACTCACACCAGGCACTCACACAAGGCCTAGCGCCAGCATCGCGTCGGCCACCCGGATGAACCCGGCGATATTGGCGCCCGCCACGTAGTTGCCCGGCTGCCCGTACTCGTCGGCGGTGGACAGGCAGCGGTCGTGGATGCGGCCCATGATCTCCGCCAGCCGCACCTCGGTGTCCTCGAACGTCCACGAGTCGCGGGAGGCGTTCTGCTGCATCTCCAGCGCGCTGGTGGACACCCCGCCCGCGTTGACGGCCTTGCCCGGCGCGAAGACGACCCCGGACCGCTCGAAGCGCTTCACCGCCTCCGGGGTGCACGGCATGTTGGCGCCCTCGGCGACGATGCGGCAGCCCGACCCGATCAGCAGGTCCGCATCCGCGCCGGTCAGTTCGTTCTGCGTGGCGCAGGGCAACGCGATATCGCACGGCACCTCCCACACGCTGCGCCCGGCAATCAGGTGCGCCGCACCGCCCCGCGCCTCGACGTAGTCGGCCATCCGGCCGCGACGCAACTCCTTGATCTCCTTGAGGAGATCCACGTCGACGCCCTTCTCGTCGTGCACATAGCCGCTGGAATCCGAGCAGGCGATCACCGTGCCGCCCAGCGCGTGCACCTTCTCGATGGCGTACATCGCCACATTTCCCGACCCGGACACCACCACTTGCCGGCCGTCGAACGACTCGCCCCGCGAGCGCAGGATCTCGTCGACGAAGAACACCGCGCCGTATCCGGTCGCCTCGGTGCGGACCTGCGACCCGCCCCAGGTCAGTCCCTTGCCGGTGAAAACCCCGGACTCGTAGCGGTTGGTGATGCGCTTGTACTGGCCGAACAGGTAGCCGATCTCGCGCATGCCGACGCCGATGTCACCGGCCGGCACGTCGGTGTACTCGCCGAGGTGGCGGTACAACTCGGTCATGAACGACTGGCAGAACCGCATCACCTCGCCGTCGGAGCGGCCCTTCGGGTCGAAGTCCGAACCGCCCTTTCCGCCGCCGATCGGCATGCCGGTCAGCGAGTTCTTGAAGATCTGCTCGAAGCCGAGGAACTTGACGATCCCCAGGTACACCGAGGGATGGAAGCGCAGCCCACCCTTGAACGGGCCGAGGGCGGAGTTGAACTCGACGCGGAAGCCGCGGTTGATCTGCACCGTGCCGGCGTCGTCGAGCCAGGGCACCCGGAAGATGATCTGACGCTCCGGCTCGCACAGCCGGCGAATCACCGCGGTGTCGACGTAGTCGGGGTGTTTGTCGACGACGGGGCCGAGGCTGTGCAGCACCTCGAAGACGGCCTGGTGGAACTCCGCCTCACCGGGATTGCGGCGGGTGACCTCGTCGAAGATGTCGTGCAGGGTGGTGTTCAGCTGATTCATTTCACTCGGCCTGGTAGCGGGGGAAGACGCCCGACGGCGGCGGCAGGGCGGCACCGGGGGTGAGCCGGTTGGGCACCGCGGTGAACGCGCGTTGATCGGCGGGCTGGCCGAGCAGGTCGAGCAGCGTGGCCATCGACGTGGGCATCACCGGCTGGGTCAGCAGCGCGGCGATGCGCACCACCTCGAGGGTCGTGTAGAGCACGGTGGCGAACCGGGCGGGGTCGGTCTTGCGCAGCACCCACGGCTCCTCGGCGGAGAAGTAGCGGTTGGCCGCGCCCAGCACCGACCAGATCGCCTCCAGCGCCAGATGCATGGCGGTAGCCGCATAGTGCTCGCGCACCCGCTCCAGCAGTCCGTCGGCCGCGGCGAGCAGATCCAGATCCGCGGCGCTGAACTCGCCGGGCTGGGGCACCAGGCCGTCGAGGTTCTTGTTGACCATCGACAGCGAACGCTGGGCGAGGTTGCCGAACTCGTTGGCCAGGTCGGCGTTGATCCGGCCGACGATGGCGTCCTCGCTGTAACTGCCGTCCTGGCCGAACGGCACTTCGCGCAACAGGAAGTACCGCACCTGATCGACCCCGAAGGTGTCCACCAGCGCCACCGGGTCGACGACGTTGCCGACCGACTTGCTCATCTTCTCCCCCCGGTTGTAGAGGAAGCCATGCGCGAAAACCTTGCGCGGCAGCGGTATTCCCGCCGACATCAGGAAGGCCGGCCAGTAGACGGTGTGGAACCGGATGATGTCCTTGCCGATCATGTGCAGATCGGCCGGCCAATACCGTTGGTAGGACGCCGATTCGGTGTCCGGGAAGCCGACCCCGGTGAGGTAGTTGGTCAGCGCGTCGACCCACACGTACATCACATGCTCGGGGTCGCCAGGTACCGGCACCCCCCAGGTGAACGAGGTGCGGGAGATCGACAGGTCCTTCAGGCCACCGGAGACGAAGCTGACGACCTCGTTGCGCCGCACCTCCGGGGCGATGAAATCCGGGTGAGAGTCGTAGTGCGCCAGCAGTTTCTCGGCGTACGCCGACAGCCGGAAGAAGTAGGTCTGCTCCTCGGTCCAGGTGACCGGCGTCCCGGTCTCGGTGGCGACCCGGACGCCGTCGTCGCCGACGGAGGTCTCGGCCTCGGTGAAGAACCGTTCGTCGCGCACCGAGTACCAGCCCGCGTAGCTGTCGAGGTAGATGTCGCCGCGCTGCGCCATCCGCTCCCAGATGGCCGTCGAGGCGGCGTAGTGATCGGGGTCGGTGGTGCGGATGAACCGGTCGAAGGAGATGTTGAGCAGTTCCTGCAGGCGCTGGAACTCATCGGAGTTGCGGCGCGCGAGGTCGGCGGTCGCCATGTTCTGCGCCGCGGCGGCCTGCGCCATCTTCAGGCCGTGCTCGTCGGTGCCGGTCAGGAAGCGCACGTCGAAGCCGTCCAGCCGCTTGAACCGGGCGATCGCGTCGGTGGCGATGTACTCGTAGGCGTGCCCGACGTGGGGTGCGCCGTTCGGGTAGGCGATTGCGGTGGTGACGTAATACGGCGTGCTCATTTGATTTCAACCTTATTGGGTGGGCGAATACGGTGTTCGCGTGAGTCGCAGCCGTCCGGTGCCCCCGCCGCCAGAGCCGCTGGCCCCGTTGGTCGACGCGCACACCCACCTGGACGCCTGCGGCGCCCGGACCGCCGACGATGTGCACGCGATCCTGGACCGCGCGCAGGCCGTCGGTGTGCAGGCCGCGGTCACCATTGCCGACGACCTCGACTCGGCGCGTTGGGCCGCCCGGGCCGCGGACTGGGACGACCGGTTGTACGCGGCGGTCGCCCTGCACCCCACCCGGGCCGGGTCGCTGACCGGGGAGGCGCGCACCGAGATCGAACGGCTGGCGGGCAGCCCCCGGGTGGTGGCCATCGGGGAGACCGGACTGGACGCGTACTGGCCGGGCAAGCTGGACGGTTGCGCCGACCTGGCCATCCAACGGGAGGCCTTCGCCTGGCATATCGACCTCGCCAAACGCACCGGCAAGCCGCTGATGATCCACAACCGCGACGCCGACGCCGACGTGCTCGACGTGTTGCGTGCCGAGGGCGCCCCGCCGACGGTGATCTTCCACTGCTTCTCCTCCGGACCGCAGATGGCCCGCACCTGCCTGGACGCCGGGTGGGTGCTCAGCCTGTCCGGGACCGTCAGCTTCAGGAACGCGCACGATCTGCGCGCGGCGGCGGCGCTGATCCCGCCCGGGCAGATGCTGGTGGAGACCGACGCGCCGTTTCTGACCCCGCACCCGTTCCGGGGCGCGCCCAACGAGCCGTACTGCCTGCCCTACACCGTGCGGGCGCTGGCCGAACTGCTTGACCGCCCGGCCGAGGAGATGGCCGCCGAGGCCACCGCGACCGCCCGGGGGGTGTACCGACTGGCCTGACTGGGCGGGCGATTCCGGCGTCCGTGTTGCCCGCGACGGCGCGGTTCGTTACCGTCTCGTGACATAGCCGGAGCTTCAGACTTCCGGAAATCACGCCGTCGAGTCGGGAACTTCACTGTGAACGTGCTGCACAAACTCCACGAGGCGTCCTCACCCGCCCTCAGGCTGGCCGTGGCTGCGCTGCTGGTGGGCCTGGCCGGCGCCGGCTTCGTCGCACTGGCCTCCGTCAAGACCGTCACCCTCAACATCGACGGCACCGCGGTGACCGTCAGCACGATGAAATCGCGGGTCGCCGACATCATGGCGGAGAACGGTTTCACCGTCGGCGAGCGCGACGAGTTGATCCCCGGGGCCAGTCGGACGGTCGGCAACGCGGAGACCATCGTGCTGCGGCGCAGTCGCCCGCTGCAGATCTCCCTGGACGGCCGCGAACCCACCCAGGTCTGGACCACCGCCGCCACGGTCGACGAGGCGCTGGCGCAGCTGTCGATGGCCGACGCCGCCCCGGCCGCCGCGTCGCGCGGAAGCCGCCTGCCACTGCAGGGGATGGCGTTGCCGGTCGTCAGCGCCAAGACCGTGCAGATCGACGACGGTGGTGTGCTGCGCACGGTCCGGTTGGCGGCGCCGAACGTCGGCGGGCTGCTGGCCGCCGCCGGCATCCCGCTGCAGCAACGCGACGTCGTCATCCCGTCCGCCGCTGAACCGGTGACGGACGGTATGCGGATCCAGGTCACCCGGATCCGGCTGGAGAAGGTCACCGAGCGGGTTCCGTTGGAGCCGACCGCGCGGCGGATCGAGGACCCGACGATGAACATGAGCCGCAAGGTCGTCGAGGATCCGGGCGCACCCGGCGTGCAGGACGTCACCTTCGCCGTCGCGTTCGTCAACGGTGTGCCGACGGGCCGCCTCCCCGTCGCCAACACGGTCATCGTCCCGGCGCGGGACTCGGTGCTGCGGGTGGGGGCCAAACCCGGCACCGAAGTGCCGCCGGTGACCAACGGGGATCGTTGGGACGCCATCGCCCGCTGCGAGTCCGGGAACAACTGGGCCATCAACACCGGTAACGGCTATTACGGCGGGGTGCAGTTCGACCTGAACACCTGGGCGGCCAACGGTGGCCTGCGCTACGCGCCCCGGGCGGATCTGGCCACTCGGGAGGAGCAGATCGCCATCGCGGAAGTGACCCGGGCCCGGCAGGGATGGGGGGCTTGGCCGGTCTGCGGCGCCGGAGGCCATTGATGACAGTCGGGCTGCTGAGCCGGACCGACATCCGGAACCTGGCCAAGGAGCTCGACCTCCGACCCCGAAAATCGCTGGGCCAGAACTTCGTCCACGACGCGAACACGGTGCGTCGCATCGTGTCGGTGTCGGGAATCGCCGAGGCTGACCACGTCCTCGAAGTGGGTCCCGGTCTGGGATCGTTGACGCTGGCTCTGCTGGAACACGGTGTCGACGTGACGGCGGTGGAAATCGACTCGTCGCTCGCCGAGCGGCTGCCCAGGACGGTGGCCGAGCATGCGGACGGTGGTCAGCGGCTGACCGTGCTGAACCGGGACATCCTGGGTCTGCGGCGCTCCGAGGTGGCCACCCAGCCGACGGCGGTGGTGGCCAATCTCCCGTACAACATCGCCGTGCCGGCGGTGCTACACCTGCTAGCCGAGTTCCCCACCATCCGCACCATGACGGTGATGGTCCAGGCCGAGGTCGCCGATCGGTTGGCTGCCGATCCGGGGGGCAAGGAGTACGGCGTGCCCAGCGTCAAGGCGCGGTACTTCGGCGAGGTTCGCCGCTGCGGGTCGGTGCCACCGACGGTGTTCTGGCCGATTCCGCGGGTGCAGTCCGGGCTGGTGCGCGTTGACCGGTACGCATCGATGCCGTGGCCGGGGGACGACGAGTTCCGCCAGCAGCTTTTCACGCTCATCGACCTGGCGTTCGCCCAGCGCCGCAAGACGGCTCGCAACGCTCTGGCGGAGTGGGCGGGATCGGGTAACGCCTCGGCGGAGATGCTGCTGGCCGCCAGTATCGACCCGTCCCGCCGCGGCGAGACGCTGACCATCGCCGACTTCGTCCAGCTGCTGCAGCGGTCCGGCCGGATCTGACCGGCCGGATCTGACTGGCCGGATCTGACCGGCCGCCGGCGAACACCCGGTCATCGCCGCCGGGGCGCTACCCTCATCCGGTGCGCGACGGAAACACCGCGGCCGAGTGGGTGCCCACCGGGTCGGTGACGGTCCGGGTCCCCGGCAAGGTGAACCTGTTCCTCGGCGTCGGCGACCTCCGCCCCGACGGGTATCACGAGCTGACCACGGTGTTCCACGCCGTATCGCTCTGTGACGAGGTGACCGTCCGGGAGGCGGATCTGCCGTCCCTCCAGGTGTTCGGTGAGGGCGCCGCGGAGATCCCGACCGACGAGCGCAACCTGGCCTGGCAGGCCGCGGTGCTGATGGCCGACCACGTCGGCCGGGCTCCCGATGTCGAGATCACTATCGACAAGTCCATCCCGCTGGCCGGCGGGATGGCCGGCGGCAGCGCCGATGCCGCGGCCGTCCTGGTGGCCATGAACGAACTGTGGGAACTGGGCGTGCCGCGCCGGGACCTGCACGCGATGGCCGCCGAACTGGGCAGCGACGTCCCCTTCGCGCTGCACGGCGGGACCGCCCTGGGCACCGGCCGGGGCGAGGAACTCACGCCCGTCCTGGCCCGCAGCACCTTCCACTGGGTGCTGGCCTTCGGCGCCGGCGGCCTGTCGTCCGGGGCCGTCTACGCCGAGATCGACCGACTGCGGGAGGTGGGGTCGCCCCCTCGGCTGACCGACGCCGAACCGCTGCTCACCGCGCTGTCGAGCGGGGATCCGGCCCGGTTGGCGCCGCTGTTGGGCAATGACCTGCAACCGGCGGCGCTGAGCCTGGAGCCCGAACTGCGGCGGACGCTGCGCGCCGGCACCGAGGCGGGGGCGCTGGCCGGCATCGTGTCCGGCTCCGGACCCACCTGCGCGTTCCTGTGCTCGTCGGCCGATGCCGCGGTGGCGGTGGGCAGCGAACTGGCCGGGGCGGGGGTGTGCCGCACCGTGCGGGTGGCCAGCGGCCCGGTGCATGGCGCCCGGGTGGTGCCGGCGACCTGAGGTCTGCCCTGTTTGGCAGAAGTTTAAGGAGAGTCTAAGATGATCCGCGGTGACCACCAGCGGCCAGGCTCTGAACGCATGCGAATCGCCCACTGACAGTGGGCGAGGTAGCGCTGCGAGTCCGGCATCATCACCGATTCGAGACCGAAACGCTTCCCTGTCGTGCGGGCGTGCCGCACCCGCGGTGACTTTGGGCAGGCGGAATATTGACGTCCGGGTCGCTGAGTCACCGTCGACGCTGCGCCGGACGCCGAGGAGGTCGTCATGAGTCGTTTTACCGACAAGATGTTCCACAATGCCCGGACCAGTACCAAGGGCATGGTCACCGGCGAGCCCACCGAACCGGTGCGGCACACCTGGGGCGAGGTCCACGAGCGGGCCCGGCGGATCGCCGGCGGACTCGCCGCGGCGGGTGTCGGCCATGGGGACGCCGTCGGCGTGCTGGCCGGTGCGCCGGTCGAGATCGCCCCGACCGCCCAGGGCCTGTGGATGCGCGGTGCCAGCCTCACCATGCTGCACCAGCCCACGCCGCGCACCGACCTGATGCTGTGGGCCCAGGACACCACCAACGTCATCGACATGATCGAGGCCAAGGCGGTCGTCATCTCCGACCCGTTCCTGGCCGCCGTGCCGGTGCTCGAGGAGCGCGGCGTCACGGTGCTGACCGTCGCCGACCTGCTCGCCGCCGACCCCGTCGACCCGGTCGAGACCGGGGAGGACGACGTCGCGCTGATGCAACTCACGTCGGGTTCCACCGGGTCTCCCAAAGCGGTGGTGATCACCCACCGCAACATCTACTCCAACGCCGAGGCGATGTTCATCGGCGCCCAGTACGACGTCGACAAGGACGTCATGGTCAGCTGGCTGCCCTGTTTTCACGACATGGGTATGGTCGGCTTCCTCACCATCCCGATGTACTTCGGCGCCGAACTGGTCAAGGTGACGCCGATGGACTTCCTGCGCGACACCCTGCTGTGGGCCAAGCTGATCGACAAGTACAAGGGCACCATGACCGCCGCCCCGAACTTCGCCTATGCGCTGTTCGGCAAGCGGCTGCGGCGGCAGGCCAAGCCGGGCGACTTCGACTTGTCCACACTGCGTTTCGCGCTCTCCGGCGCCGAGCCGGTGGATCCCGCCGACGTCGAGGATCTGCTCGACGCGGGCAAGCCCTTCGGTCTCAAGCCCGAGGCGATCCTGCCGGCCTACGGAATGGCCGAGACCACCCTGGCGGTGTCGTTCTCGGAGTGCAATGCCGGACTGGTGGTCGACGAGGTGGACGCCGACCTGCTCGCCGCGCTGCGCCAGGCGGTGCCGGCCACCAAGGGCAACACCCGCCGGTTGGCGACCCTGGGTCCACTGCTGCACGACCTGGAAGCCCGCATCGTCGATGAGGATGGCAACCTGCGTCCGGCCCGCGGGGTGGGGGTCATCGAACTGCGCGGTGAGTCGCTGACCCCGGGCTACATCACCATGGGCGGCTTCGTCCCGGCCCAGGATGAGCACGGCTGGTACGACACCGGCGACCTCGGTTACCTCACCGAGGAGGGCCACGTCGTGGTGTGCGGCCGGGTCAAGGACGTCATCATCATGGCTGGCCGCAACATCTACCCGACCGATATCGAACGCGCCGCCGGCCGCGTCGAGGGGGTGCGGCCGGGATGTGCGGTGGCCGTGCGCCTGGATGCCGGGCACTCCCGCGAAACCTTCGCCGTCGCCGTCGAGTCGAATGCGTTCGAGGACCCCGCCGAGGTTCGCCGGATCGAACACCAGGTCGCCCACGAGGTGGTCGGTGAGGTAGGGGTGCGCCCCCGCAACGTGGTGGTGCTCGGCCCCGGGACGATCCCGAAGACGCCGTCGGGCAAGCTTCGCCGCGCGAATTCGGTGTCGCTGGTCACCTAAGCGGTCAGTGCACCTGGTTCTGCGCGGGCTTCAGGCCCACCCGGATCAGCAGTTCGGTTGCGTCGGCGGCCTCTTCGCACAGCAGGGGAACCTCGTCGCGCTCCTTGGCGCTGAACGGCTCCAGCACGAATGCCGCCGGGTCCTTACGGCCGGGCGGGCGTCCGATGCCGATGCGCACCCGTTGAAAGTCCTTGGTGCCCAACGCGTTCGCTATCGAGCGCAGACCGTTGTGCCCGCCTTCGCCACCGCCGATCTTGAGCCGGATCCGGCCGAAGTCGATATCCAGTTCGTCGTGCAGGACGATGACGTGGCCCGCCGGCACCGAGTAGTACTTCGCCAGCGGCCCGACGTGACGGCCGGACTCGTTCATGTAGGTCCGCGGTTTGGCGAGCACCACCGGCCGCCCGCCCAGTTGTCCGGTGACGATCTCCGCCCCGGACTTCTTGTGCACCGAGAACGGTGCACCGATGCGGGCGGCCAGCAGGTCGGCCACCATGAAGCCGACGTTGTGCCGGGTCTTGGCGTACTGCGGTCCGGGATTGCCCAGGCCGACGACCAGGAGCGGCTCGGCCATGACAACCTCCCCGGGTGGGGCGGACTACTCGCCGGCCGGCTCGGCGGCCTCGCCGGCCTCTTCCGCGGCGGCGGCCTGCTCCTCGACCGACTCGCCGCCGCCCTCGGACTCCAGGTCCTCGGCGGTCGGCGCGGCGACGATGTTGACCACCAGCATCTCCGGGTCGCTGACCAGGGTGACGCCGCCCGGCAACGGCACATCCGCGGCCAGAATCTGGGTGCCCTCCTCGACGCCCTCGATCGACACGGTCAGGCTCTCCGGGATGGACAGCGCCTCGGCCTCGATCTCGATCGCGGTGGCGTCCTGGGTGACCAGCGTGCCGGAGGCGGCCTCACCCTCGAGCACGACGTTGACCTCGACGGTCACCTTCTCGCCACGCTTGACCACGATCAGGTCGGCGTGGGTGATGGAGCGTTTGATCGGGTGCACGGTGACGGCCTTGGGCAGCGCCAGCTGCTCCTTGCCGCCGATCTGCAGGCTCAGCACGGCGTTGAGGCCGGACTTCCGCAGCACCGCCGCAAAGTCGCGGGCGTTGAGTTCGAGGTGCTGCGGATCGGTGCCGTGGCCGTAGAGCACCGCGGGCACCTTGCCCTCGCGGCGGGCCTGCCGTGAGGCGCCCTTGCCGGTGCGGGTGCGCACCTCGACGTCGAGCTTGTTGGTGGTGGCGCCTGTGGCCATGATGGTGTCCTGCCTTCCGGGGTGGTCATACCGCACGGCGAAGGCGAATAGCCTCGTCGATAACGGTGGCCGAACCACCCTCGCCGTGACGCGGGCCCAAGGTTATCCGATCCCCTGCCCGCGGCGGAAATCGGCGGTGGGCCGCCCGCGCGCAGGGGGCTGTTTCACCGGCTACATCACCGGCAGAGTCGCCGCTACTTCACCGCGACGTCGAAACCGTCGATGACCTGCTGGATCTCCGGCGCCTGCTCAGCGGCCTTGTCCGCCATCCCGGTCACGGTGAACTGCACCAGATAACGACGGAAGTCCGGGGCGCCGGTCACCGGGATGACGATCCGGTTGTAGGTGTGCACCCGCCCGCCGGGCTGGTCGTAGCTGCCCTCGATCATCGCCGACGGGAACCCCTTGAAGTCCTCGTCGGAGTAGTTCAGCTGGACGAAGTTCTTCGACAGTTTGGCATCGTCATCGGCGTGCTTCAGGGCGGCGGGAACGTCGAAATTGCCACTGAGCTTGAACACCATCACCATCGCCGTCGGGTAGCTGTTGTTCTTGGCGATCGCCTCGGTGCCCGGGGAGAAGTTCGGGTTGACGTACTTGGTCCAGCCGGCGGGGCGCGGCAGTGTCACCTTCAGGTCGGTGAGTTCGTCCAACGGGATCTGCTCGCCGGTGATCCCCATGCTGGCCAGGTACTCCGCGATCGGGACCGGCCGGGCCTCGGGATCCTCCTCGGCGCTGGTCTCGGTGGGGCTGGTGGGGGTGGTCCAGATCGACGAATAGTCCGCCGTCTCCGGACCGCACCCGACGGCGAGCCACGCCGCGGCGACGATCATCGCCAGCGCCGCGCCGCGGACGCCGCGAGTCTTAGGCATCCCCGTCGAAAAGCCCTGTCACTGAACCGTTCTCGAACACCGCGCGGATCGTGCTGGCCAGCAGGGGGGCGATGGACAGCACGGTCAACTGCGGGAACCGCTTGGACTCGTCGATCGGCAGGGTGTTGGTGACGATCACCTCACGGGCCCCGCAGCCCGCCAGGCGTTCGGCCGCCGGTTCGGACAGCACGCCGTGGGTGGCGGCGATGATGACGTCCTTGGCGCCGTCCTCGCGCAGCAGTCGCACCGCGCCGGCGATGGTCCCGCCGGTGTCGATCATGTCGTCGGTGAGTACGCAGGTCTTACCCTCGACCTCGCCGACCACCCGGTTCGACACCACCTGATTGGGAACCCGGGGGTCGCGGGTCTTGTGGATGAAGGCCAACGGGCTGCCGCCGAGGGCGTCAGCCCACTTCTCGGCCACCCGCACCCGGCCGGAGTCGGGGGAGACCACCACGATGTCGGACGTGGTGTAGTTGTCCCTGATGTAGCTGGTCAGCAGGGGCTGGGCGCGCATATGGTCCACCGGCCCGTCGAAGAAGCCCTGGATCTGGTCGGTGTGCAGGTCCACCGACACGATGCGGTCCGCGCCGGCGGTTTTCAGCAGGTCGGCGACCAGCCGTGCCGAGATCGGTTCGCGCCCGCGGTGTTTCTTGTCCTGCCGGGCGTAGGGATAGAACGGCAGGATCGCGGTGATCCGCTTGGCGCTGCCCCGCTTGAGCGCGTCGATCATCAGCAGCTGTTCCATCAGCCACTTGTTCAACGGCGCCGGGTGGGACTGCAGCACAAACGCGTCGCAGCCGCGCACCGACTCGTCGAAGCGGACGAAGATCTCGCCGTTGGCGAAGTCCCGGGCGGTCTGGGCGGTGACCTGCAGGTCGAGTTCCTTCGCGACCTGGTCTGCCAGCTCGGGGTGGGCCCGACCGGAGAACAGCATCAGGTTCTTGCGGTTGTCTATCCAGTCCGTGCTCACAAACCTGCCTTCACCTCGGTTCGGCTACCCGGGTCATCCTAAATGTTCGCCCTCGTCGGGGCGTTCCAGGGCCTTTCGGGCCGCGGCCGCCGAGTCGCTGTGGGGACGGTTGTGCAGCACCCAGCCGGGGATGATGCGCTGGCCGCCCGCCGAGATCGCCAGCGCGCCGGGCGGGACGTCCTCGCGCAGCACGGTGCCGGCCCCCGTGTAGGCGCCGTCACCGACGGTCACCGGGGCGACGAACATGGTGTCGCTGCCGGTGCGCACGTGCGAGCCGACGGTGGTGCGGCTCTTGTTCTCCCCGTCGTAGTTGACGAACACACTCGAGGCGCCGATGTTGCTGTGCTCGCCGATGTCGGCGTCGCCGACGTAGGTGAGGTGCGGCACCTTGGTGCCGGTGCCGATGGTGGCGTTCTTGGTCTCGACGAACGCGCCCAGCTTGCCGTCGGCCCCGAGGCGGGTGCCCGGCCGCAGGAAGGTGAACGGGCCGACGTCGGCGTGGTCGCCGATGACCGCCTCGCTGCCGTGGGTGCGCACCACCGAGGCGGCCTCGCCGATGTGGACGTCGGTCAACGTGGTGTCCGGGCCGATCCGGCAGTGACCGCCGATCCGGGTGGCGCCCAGCAGTTGGGTGCCGGGGGCGATGACGGTGTCGCGCCCGATCGTCACGTCGACGTCGATCCAGGTGCTGGCCGGGTCGATGACGGTGACCCCGGCCCGCTGGTGGCCGGCCACGATGCGCCGGTTGAGTTCGGCGGCCAGTTCGGACAGCTGCACTCGGTCGTTGACCCCGGCGACCAGGGCGGCGTCATCGACATGGTTGGCGTGCACGACGCGCCCGTCGGCGCGCACGATGGCGATGACGTCGGTCAGGTACAGCTCGTGCTGGGCGTTGTTCGACGACAGCCGGCTCAGAGCGGAGCGCAGCGCGTCGATGTCGAAGGCGTAGATGCCGGAGTTGATCTCCCGGATGGCCCGCTGCTGCGGGGTGGCGTCGGTCTCCTCGACGATGGCGATCACCTCGCCGTCCTGGGTGCGCAGGATGCGCCCGTAGCCGGTGGCGTCGGGCACCGTGGTGGTCAGCACCGTCACGCAGGCCCGCTGGTCCCGGTGTGCGGCGACCAGGGCCGCCAGGGTGTCGGCGTCGAGCAGTGGGATGTCGCCGGAGGTGACCACCACCGTGCCGCCGAAGTCGGCCGGCAACGCCGACAGACCGCACAGTGCGGCGTGCCCGGTGCCCAGTTGCTGCTCCTGGACGGCGACCTCGATGCGGCGGCCCAGGTGGGCGGACAGTTCATCGACGGCGGCGCCGATCCGCTCGCGGTCCTTGCCCAGCACGACCGCGAGATGCTCGGGGGCGAGCTTGGCCACCGCGTGCAGGGCGTGCGAGAGCATGGTCCGTCCACCGAGGGTGTGCAGCACCTTGGGGGTGTCCGAACGCATCCGGGTGCCGGCGCCGGCGGCCAGCACGAGTACGGCGGTTTCCGTTGATGTCATGGGGGGATTCCTCCCGAATCGCCTGCAGCGCCGGGAAAGCCCTCGCTCCGCCGCCAGGACTCGAACCTGAACTATCTGAACCAAAATCAGAGGTGCTGCCAATTACACCACGGCGGATTGCCCGTCACGGACGGTGACGGGGTTGCCCGCCAAGAGACTCTAGCCGCCCGCGGCGCCGCACCAGAATACGCTTGCCCGGTGAGCGCACCCGATCGCGGACACCTTCCGCCGCGGGCCCGGATGACCGGCACCCAGCGTCGCCACCAGCTGATCAACGTGGCGCGCTCGCTGTTCGCCGAACGCGGCTACGAGGGCACCTCCATCGAAGAGGTCGCCCAGCGCGCCGGGGTGTCCAAGCCGGTGGTCTACGAGCACTTCGGCGGCAAAGAGGGTCTCTACGCGGTGGTGGTGGACCGGGAGATGACCGCCCTGCTCGACGGCATCACCGCGTCGCTGACCAACAACCGGTTCCGGGCGCGGGTCGAGGCGGTGGTGCTGGCGCTGCTGACCTACGTCGAGGAGCGCACCGACGGGTTCCGGATCATGACCCGCGACTCGCCGGCCTCGATCACCGCCGGTACCTACTCCAGCCTGTTCACCGACGCGGTGAACCAGGTCGCCCCGATCCTGGCCGGCGACTTCGCCCGCCGCGGGCTGGACCCCGAACTCGCGCCGTTGTACGCCCAGGCCCTGGTCGGGTCGGTGTCGATGACGGCCCAGTGGTGGCTGGATGCCCGCGAACCGCAGAAGGAGGTGGTGGCCGCCCACCTGGTCAACCTGATGTGGAACGGCCTGGCCCATCTGGAGTCCGATCCGCAACTGCGGGACGAATGAGCGGGACCAATAAACTCAAGGACATCATGACCGCATCGGGGCATCAGCATGTCCAGACCCCGTTGGCGGGTCTGGTCGACACCGTTCTCGCCGCACCGGAATTCGCCGACCTGGCCGCCCGGGCGGGTTCCCGCCCGGATGACCTGGCGGTGGTCGGCCCGGCCAGCGCCCGGCTGTTCGTGGCCTGCGCTCTCGCGTCCGGGCCGGCCTCTCCGGCGGACTGCGGCCCCGCCGGTGGTCAGCCGGCCGGGGCGCCGCTGGTGGTGGTGACGGCCACCGGCCGCGAGGCCGACGACCTGACCGCCGAACTGCGGGCGGTGTACGGCGATCAGGTGGCGCTGTTCCCGTCCTGGGAGACCCTGCCGCACGAACGGCTCTCGCCCGGGGTGGACACCGTCGGCGCCCGGATGCTGCTGCTGCGCCGGCTGGCCCGTCCCGGCGACGCCCACCTCGGACCGCCGCTGCGGGTCGTCGTCACCACCGCGCGGTCGTTGCTGCAGCCGATGGCCGCCGGCCTGGCCGAGGTCGACCCGGTCACCCTGGTGGTCGGAGCCGCCCCGGCGGCGACATCGGACACCGGAGCCGAGTTCGACTTCGACGCCCTGGTCGCCCGGCTGGTCGAACTGGGCTACACCCGGGTGGACATGGTGGCCCGCCGCGGTGAGTTCGCGGTCCGCGGCGGCATTCTCGACGTCTTCCCGCCGACCGCGGAGCATCCGGTGCGGCTGGAGTTCTGGGGC
>Ga0208823_1001524_pt1 | contig 18284 bp, 20 predicted proteins | sample AD_UKC075_MetaG_FD_184440 | JGI IMG/M metagenome (GOLD analysis project Ga0208823, IMG submission 184440) | Active sludge microbial communities of municipal wastewater-treating anaerobic digesters from USA - AD_UKC075_MetaG (SPAdes) (version 2) | ecosystem: Engineered > Bioreactor > Anaerobic >... | reverse complement strand
CACCCTGGCCGGCAACCCGGCGCTGCCCGTCGCTGCGATGGGGGTCCCCGGCGGCTGGAGGCCCCCGCTGACGCCGACGGCGGGTGCCCCGACCCCGGAGGAGCCCAGCGCCGGCACGTGGACCTGGTGGGCGGTGAGCCAGTCTCGAGGATTGACGGGGGCTCCGTTGATGCGCACGTTGAAGTGCAGATGTACGCCGGTCGATGACCCGGTGGTGCCCTCGATCCCGATGGGTTGACCGATGGCGATCTGCTGGCCGGGGGTGACGAGCCGGCTGGCCAGGTGAAGGTATTCGGTGTGCACGCCGGCGCCGTGGTCGAGGATGATCATGTTCCCCCCGGAGGGTTCGGTGGGGGTGGACAGCACGACCCCGGCCAGGGCTGCCACCACGGTGGGCGTGGGGATGCTGCTGGCAAGGTCGATGCCGCTGTGCAGCTTCCACACGCCGGTGATGGGGTGGCGGCGCATGCCGTACTCGCTGGTGACCGTGAAGGGGCCGACTAGGGGCAACCGCACCGTCCCGTCGCCGACGGCCAGCTGCCCACCCAAAGGCTGTTGGCAGGGGTTGGCGGCGGCGACTGCCGCCTGGTTGAACAAGGTGAACAGGACCGCCAGGGCGATCCAGCCCAGCCCCGTGGCGGACACCACCACGGCTACCACGGCCGCGCCGGCCTTCTTCACCGCGTGCTCCCTTGCGGGGTGGCTCGGGCCACGAGCCACCCCTGTTGGCGGTGCTCCAACGCGATCAGGTAGTCGCCGGCATCGGTGGGGATCCGCACGAGGGTCTGCAGGTGGCTGTCGGCCTCTTGCGGCTGAGGCTGAATCAGGCCCGGCCCGGTGAGCCTCGTGAAGGGGACTCTGGTGGGGTCTACACCCGCGTAGTCCAATCGCCCCTGCGGGGTCATCAACGGCGACACCGCCGCCCACCAGGCGTCGCGATCGACGCCGGCCAGCGGTCGGGCGAACGCCCCCATGAACGCCTCAGCGGCCGCGATGGCTTGGCGCTGCTCAAGGGTGCTCGCGGGCGTGGCCGGTATGCCGCCGGTGGGGGCCGGATCGCCGATCGGCTCGAGCTCGTCCTGCTCCGTTGTCGACGTCGACGATGTCGACGTCGCGGTGGTCGCTGACGTCGTCGAGCTCGCGGTGCTTGTCGCCATCGTGGCGGCACGGCTCGTCGATGGTGACGAGCTGCCGGCCACGGGCCGAGGGCTGCTCGGTGAGGCGGTGGCCGGAGTGGATGGGGCGGGGACGCGCAGTAGCAGCACTCCGATGATCGCCAGCAAGACTGCTAGCCCGCCGAGCAGTGCAGTGCTTGAGATGCAGGGGCGGGACATGGGTGTCTCACCGGCCGCGCTGGGGTCGATGGCCCGGCCCGGGGGTCTTGGTCGACGCAGGGGTCTTGGGTCGGTGGTCGTTGAGCAGCGCCCTCAATTCGGCTTCCCGTCTGGAGGGTCCCGTGGTGGGCGCCGACGCACGAGTCTGCGACGGCGCTGGGGCCGAGCGACGCCGGCTTCCGGCCACGGGCGCGCCGGGCCGCGGGCCGACGGACGTGGTGGGGCGCGGCCGGGGCTGGGGCGCAACGGCGGGGACGGGTGGGGACGGGGCTGCCGGCGTCGCGGTAGGGGCCTTGACCGACGCAGGCGGCTTGGCCCGTCGGCCTGCTGCCCGATCGACCACAGTGTTGGCGCCGGACCAGGCGGCCGCCAGGCTGGGCGCGGCGCCGGCCGGGTTGCCGGCGACCACTTGGGCGGCGGCGGCTCCCAGGTGCAAGCCGACGCGGCCGCCGTCGAGCAGGTTCCCGGCGTACTCGCGGCCGAAGGAGGCCGCCGACGTGCCGGCGGTGTGGAGCCGGGTGAGCAGCTGGGCCTTGCGGGCGCCAAGTGCAGCCTTGGCGCCCGCCGCCGCTCGCGGTGCGTAGACCGGTGCCCCGATGGTGGAGGCCAGACCGAGCTTGGCGGCGCCGACTGCGCCCTTCGCGACGGTTTTGGCAGCTCCAGCGGCACGGTTTCCCGTGGCCACGCCGCCGCCATGGGGTGCTGCTCCTCCTCCCACGCCAAGAGCTGAACGCATCTGGGCGTGCTGGCGCATCTGTAGCAGGGGAAGAGCCACCTCGCGGGCGGCACCGATCACGCCGCCGCCGCCGCGTGGCAGGGTGCCGGGCCGGCGGGAGAGCCCGGAGGCGGCCGAGTGGCCCAACTTGCGGCCGTGCTTTTTGACGCGGGCGGCCAACAGAGCGACGGCGATGGTGGCGGACAGCAGCAGGATGTCGATGAGGATGAAGATCACCACCGGGCTCCAGTCGCTGGTGGCCGAGAACACCCCGTCGAGCACGAGCAGCAAGATGGCCATGCTGGTCAGGGCCAGGGTGATGAAGAAGACGCCGACGACGATCGTGGCCAAGCATTCGAACGCCGCGGCGCGGTTGGAGCCGGGAAGGATGGCGCGGATGACGGCGATGAGGAACTTGGCGGCCTCCCAGAGCACCAGCATGGTCAGCACGAACAGGACGATCGCCAGGACGAACACCAGCAGGAAGAAGAAGCTGGCGCTGGGGGTGACGACCAGCACCCCCAGTAGGGCCATCATGGGGTCGTTTGCGGCGGCCTCGGCTTGCTTGCCGCAGGCGGCGGCGATCGGGGTGCGGGCGTCTTGTCCGGCCGGCGGGTTGCGCAGGGTGGAGTCGTAGGTGCTGACGCAGTTGGCGGATCCGCTCTTGTCCAGGACCTGCCCGTAGTTGATGAGCTCGTGGGGGGTGCGCACGAGGGTGTCCAGGACTCGCTGTTGGACGAGTTTGCGTGCGTCGGCTGCGGTGACGACGTCGTTGCCGGTCATGCCCATGCCGCCCAGCAGCAGTTCGCTGGTGAGGCTTGCACCGGTGTCTCGGGCTCGCGCTAAGGCTCCGTCGTCGCTGGCGACCCAGCCCATGGGGTGGGCCAGCGAGGTGCTCACTAGGGCGGCAATGGCGACCGAGGTGACCATCTCGCCGATCGCCGCACCGTAGCGGGACCGGAACAGCAGGAAGCCGGAGATCAGGATCGACAGGGTGGTCAGGCTGGGCACGATGCCGATGCGGGCCACGACGTTCTCGATGACTTGGGCGCCGGCGCGGGCCGGGCCGCGCAGGAGTTCGAACTGGCGGAACTCCAACACGAAGTTGAGCAACCAGCACACGGCGACGACCCAGAACCGATAGACCATCCATCCGATGCTGGCCAGCAGCAGCGCGGCCGGCTTGAGCGGGTTGGTGATGTTGCCCCCGTCCAGGCTCAGTTCGTACTGCCACGGGGCCAGGCCGTGGGAGTCGGTGGGGCCATAGAAGGCCAGCCACGGGTTAGACACCCCGTCGTCGGCGCTGGCCATAGGGGCGCTCACCAGCGGTGGCACGAAGATGACCAGCAACCCGATCAGCAGCCGACGCTGCCAGGGCCGCATCCGGGCGATCCGGTCGTGGATTCGACGTATGTCGCGCAGCGTCCGCGCCCAAACCAGCCAGGTCCAGGTGATCATGCCGCGGTCCGGGCCTTGGGTGGGGTCGAGCAGACTGCGGCGTACCGCTCGGGCACGGCCGGGCCGAGGACCTGAATGGGTCCGATACCGCCGAACACATCCCGCAGCCACGCCTCGCCGCGACGCTCGGGTGGGACGCCGTGGTCGGGGTCGGCTGGAGCGGTGTGGAAACGCACCGCCTCGACGACTTCCTCGAAGGTGGGGTCGTCCTCGTCGATGCCCAAGTAGCGCACGGCCGCCCGGGCGAGTCTGTCGTCGGACTGTCGCATGATGATCCGGGTCGGAATGAGCCCACGCAGCGCGTCGCTACCCAGGTCGTTTTCGGCGTCGTGAGTGCCGATCGCCAGCAGGGCCTTGGGCCGGCGCCCTTGTCGGCCAAAGTGTTCGATGTCGTGGGCATTCTCCGGATTTCCGAACAGGTCGTACCCCTCGTCACACACCAACACGGATGCTCGAGCGATATCGGCGAAGGCGAACCGGCGGGCAATACCAAGAGTCAGGGTGTAGTAAGCCCGGCCGAACACCTTGGCCTGGGACAACTGACGGAACAGGTGCGGGGTGGCGATCTCCTGCTCGGTCGGCTGACTCATCGTGTGGGTGCGCCACACGATGACGTCGTCGTCGCCACCAACAGCAGGCAGGGTGTCGTCGAACACCAGCCGGCCCAGCGCCGACCCGGCGTAATTGCTCATCCGCTGGCCCAGCACCGCGGCATTCGGTAGCAGGCACTCGCCCTGCAGGTGGATCAAGACCGCTCGCAGAGAGTCCAGTCCGTGCAGGGCGAGGTATGCCGGGTCCAGCACCTGCCCGAGGGTGGTGCCGTCCTCTTCCTGCGGAGAGACACCCAACAGCTGGGTGAGGAAGCTGGCCGCGACCGGGGAGCCCTCAACGCGGCCGAGCACTCGGATCGGGTCCATCGACCAGGCCGGCTCGGTGGGGTCGACGATCGTGGGCGAGGTGTAGGTCGAGGCGAAGGTGGCCCACTCCCCCTCGTTGCTCTTGTCGATCGCCATCACCTGACCGCCGGTGTTGAGGATCGAGTCACACAAGGACTTGAGCCCGAAACTCTTGCCGGAGCCGTTCTCACCGATGAACACAACGGACCCGTTCTTGTCGATCTCGGGGTATCCCGCCGGATCCAGATGAACGACCCCGGTGCGGCCACTGGAGCGGTTCAGCGCGGCGGTATGGCCTTGGCGGCCACCCAAGTGGGTGGAGGTGTAGGGCACCAGGGCGGCGAACTGGCCACCGGCGGTGAACAGCGACCAACCACGCACCGACCTGGTGGTGGGCACCCCGATCTGAGTCGCCCACCACAGCTCGCTCAGCCCCCCACAGGGACGTTCGAGGCGGAAGTCGCTGCTGGCCATCACGGTGGCTAGGCCCTTGGCCCGATCCATGGTCGACTCGGCACTTTCCCCCGCCACGGTCAGGATCACCGTATGCTCCACCTCCACTTCCAGCCGGTCTCCGGCGAAGATCGACTGGTAAGCCGCCAACAGATCAGCGGCCAGGTCCAGTTCGCTAGTGCCCAAACTGGCCTCGTCGCTGCGCTGGTCGAACTGGTCGTTCAGCTCCCGCAGTGCCTTACGGTTCTCACGCATCACCTGGTCGCGGGAGTTCACTCGAAGCCGGATCGCCCAATCGACGTCGGCGGCCATATCGTCCAGGGCCGAAAGCAGCTCGGACCCAGGCCAGGCCAGCCCGCCCTGAGGGGTGTCGGTCAACACCATCGGGCACTGATAGGACGCGGGCTGGCCCAGCTCGGCTGCCCGAGGGTCGTTGACCTTGAGCACCCGCCGCGCGAGTGGGTTACGCAGCGTAGGCGCATCCTCATCCGACCATGCGCCCTCATCCAGGATCGGCTCCGGCAGCCGCGTGCACGCCAACGTGAGCTGCTCATCAACGCTTCCCACCTCCGGCGGTGGCGAGTCGAGCATTCCCCGTCGACAGGCGTGTTCGGCCAGCCACAGCTGCTCGGCCACGCTCGCCGGACGGGCAGCGAACGGGGCAGGGATCAGCTCGCCGATCTTGGCTGCCTGCGCCATGCGAGCTGCGATCTCCGCGGCGCTGGGATGCGCTCGCGGCAGGGCCAGCAGATCAGCCACGGTGCCGGCAGCGGCCCGCATGGGCGCGGCAACCCGGGAGCGGCCGGCGTTGGCCAACGGCACGGATAGGTAGTAGGCCCGCTCCCCCAGCACCAACTGGGCCAGCCTGTCCAGGTTGGCCTCGGCCTCCCGCGCCAGGTCTGGGCACTCGTGCAGCAGCACGCCTTCGATCTGCCGCTGCACCACCGCTACCGGGTCCAATGAGACCGCCACGCCGAGCATCAAGGCCTCCCCGTCCAGGGACCGCACCAGCAACCGGTGCAGGTCCCGAACGGCTCGCTTGTCCTTCATCGGGCGACGACCGTAGGCGACCGGGCTGATCCTCCACGTGGCCCACACCACCCCGTAGTTGGTCCAAGCCAGGTGCCCGGCCAAGTCGGTGATCGGATTGCGCATCATCGCTTCCTCAGGTAGTGGATCCCGCGGCCAGCAGCCGCTCGAGATTGGTCGCCGCGCGCGCCTGCACGGCGGGGCGAACACAGACAGGTTGGTCGACGGGCACGGCATCGCTGGGGACCGGCTCGAACAGCAACTCGGTCGCCGGGTCGAGTACGTCCACCCCGTCTGGCACCAGGACGCGCACGCGAGTCCGCACGGCCACGGGACGGTTCCGACTGCGGCGGCCGAAACGGGGGGCGGTCCACACCTGCAGCAAGGACAAGGCCGCGGTGAGCGGATCCCGCCCTCCGGACTTCACCAACCGCAAAACCATCGCAACGGCGAAGGTGACCCCGGCCTGCACGGCCAGATTGCCCAGGAAACCGAATCGTCCCCAGGCCGAGGTGGTGTTCGTGAGCAGGATGAAGGTGATACCCGCGCCAACTACCTGCGTGATCGTGTAGGGACCGAACGGAAGTCCGCGTTCCGATCCGGGCAGCTTGCCCACCAGGCGGGGGATCCGCCGGGCGCGCGTGTACCAAAGCAGCCCGTCACCGGCAGCTGGAGCGCTCACGTGTCAAGCCAGCGCGAGTGGTTGAGCTGCCCGACGATCACCGGAGCACCCTTAATGGTGCCGGTCATCTTGTCCTGGATGTCGGCCGAGTTGGCGTTGTTCAGGATGAACAGGAACACGATCGCTGCCACCGCGCCGGCGATGATCCCAGCGATGGCACCCTTGGCACGCCACCCCGTGATCAAGATGAACAGGGTGGCCATCGCCCCGCCCACCTTCTTGGCAGCGGCGTCACCAGAGGTGCCGGCGTTGCTCAGCCAAGCCCACCAGTCCGCGGATGGGACGGCGGCAGCCAGGGTCGGGGCACTGTTGTTGGCGACCTCGAGGAGAACAGACATGGACGGACTTCCTTTCAGGTGGGGGTATTACTGGAGGTAAGGACAGGTCACTGGGTCACCGCTGGACCCACGTCGAGGGAAGCGACTTCCCAGCGACCCGCGCGTGCGGTGACGGTCAGCAGCCACTGGCCCGTCGTCACCACAGGCGATCCAGTGGGGTCGCCGGCCGAGGTGGAGGAGCCGGTCGGGGAGCTGACCGAGGTGGAGGAGCCGGTCGGGTCGCCGGCTGAGATGGCAGCGGCCCGCAGATCTGCCGTCACGAGCAAGGCCACGCTGGTGCCGTCGGCCGGGGTGCCAGTGATCAACCCAGGCACATCACCTGTTGCGACGATGCTCTGCACGACCACCGCCCGGTAGACCGCGGGGGTCACCGGCCGAGCTGGATTGGCGGGCGCAGCCCACCGAGTCAGATCCCCGGACCCCGTGAGCAGACCAGTGAGGAACCCAGCGACCGTCGCCCCGGCCGCGCTCGACACCGGCACACCGGTCGAGTAGTCCATCTGGACGGTGGCCTCGCCCCCAGGGCCGGGAACCTCGGCCGGGATGGTCAAAGCCCGCGCCGCCGCGGTCAGCTCACCACCGCTAACAGCAACCGGCACCTGAAAATACCTACGCTGCCCAGCCGCCCCCGCTGGGGCAACAACGTCGGCGGCGACCAACACCGACCACACCCCCGGCGCCTCCGCCGTGGACCGCAGGACCCGTGCCCCACTGACCCTGGATCCCACGACCGGCAGGCGCAACTGCGTACCCGACCACCACCGCTTCAGCGCCGCAGGGTCCGAAGCGGACGCAGTCAACCAAGCCTGCACCCACCCCAGCGCGGTCTCCTCGGCCGCCACGCGCCGGGCCACCAGGTCGGGGCTCTCCTGAACGGACACAAGCGACACCGGGGCTGAGCGAGCACCCGACAAGGCGACCACCGCACCAGCTGGCCCCGCCAGCGCAGCCACAATCAACACCGGCACACTCAGCCGCGCAGCCGCCGACGACCCAGCAGTCCATCGCCCCCCAAGGGCCGGGACCCGCTGGCCAGACTCACGCCGCAGCCTGCCCAGACCTCGCCACATCGACGTCGACGTCCGCCCCTCCAGCAGGGTGCGGTCAGGCCTCAGGCGAGACCCCGCCAGGTCACCACCCAGGCCCGACCGCACCGGCTTCGACGCAGCCCGGACGCCACTCACGCCGCACCCTCAGACCGTGCGGTGAGCCGATCCAAAGCCGCCTGACCCACCACCAGCGGGCCACCCATGAACCGCCCCAATGCGGCGCAGCCGCCCGCAGCCAAGCCCGGCTCCAACAGAGCCGCCAGCAGCAGCTCGTCCAGCTGCGCCCGGGTGTGCAACGCGCTCGCCGCCGTGTCAAACAGTTCGTGGTCGCTGTGGACGTCCATGGGGTCCTCGTCGACGAAGGGATGGGTCACCACTTCTGTAGGTGCGCTGACACCCCTTCGTGTGAGGTCCTTGGCCGAGAAATCTTCGGCGCGCCCCTGTCCAGTTTCCGGATAGCCCCCTGACCTGCGGCGATACCGCCGACAAGGGGCCCGCAGCCCTGGCCTCAGGGTGCCGGCACGGTGGTCGGAGCGGCCCAACACGCAGGCCAGCGAGCAGGGGGACAGCGGTGCGCTGCGGGGGTTCGACCCACCCCGACACCCCGCCAGGAGTCAGCTCATGACCACCATCACCGACGTTCGCGTCGCGACCCGCCCCACCCGCAGTTGGTCCGGCATCGCCGGATCGCTCAATCGCTCATGGGATGTTGATCTGTGTCATCGGGCCCCCGTCGGAGCGGACGGGACGCCGTGGGCGCAGCTAGCTCCCGCACTGGATAGCTGCTGCACCACCGAGCAGGTGCTGGCGGTGATCAAAGACGGACCGCCGCAGGTGCACGACCAGGTCCTGCATGCCCTGCTGCGCCGTCTAGCGGCCGGGGACGAGCTGGCCGGACGCACCGTCCTGCAGACGATGCTGGGCCGGCTGCCGAGGATGATCCGGACCGCGATCGCTCGAGGTTTGGAGGACCCGCCGGCGGCCGCCGCCGAGGCGCTCTGGGAGGCGATCGCGACCTATCCCCTACACCGCACCACCAAGGTGGCCGCCAACCTCGCCCTGGAGGCATTGGCCGCCCTTGACGGGCCTCGCGATCGCAACAGCGAGCTCGCCGCCGGCGACCTGCTCGACGCGCACGTGCACCACGCCCAAGTCGCTGGCCGCATCCCGCCGGCGTCCGAGCCGCTCGAGGACGCCGCCTACGCCCTGACGTGGGCACACCAGCGGGGCCTACTGACCGAGGCGGAGATCCGACTGCTGGCCCGAGTGCACCTCGCGGCCGTTCGGCCCCCGATGACTCAGGTTGCCCGAGAGCTGGGCTGTTCACATGACGCGGTGCGCCAACGCCACTCGGTCGCGGTCGCCAAGCTCGCAGCCGCCGTTCGTCAGGCCCTCACCGAAGACCAGACCACCTGACCTTCACGTGGGGGGAATCCGCATCTCGGCTTCGATCCTCGTCGGGGCGCGGACCTCAGCCGTCTTGCGGGGCCCGGGTGGATCCCCGCCGAGGACGCTGAGCGGCGCCAACGCGGAGGGGTGACACACACCAGGAGCCCCCTGTTGAGCCATGATGGTCTCCCTCCGGTCCTCCCCTGGCCGAAGGGTTGGTTGTCCCGCCTCGGGAGAGTCGGTGGTGACAAGAACGTCCCGGGCTCTTGAGTCCCTACGCATTGCGCATGTAGTGCACATGTGCGCCACGTGTTGCGCCCTGGTTGCTAGCCGCGTGGCTACCCGTGGCGTCCCCTTGCGTCGCTCCTAGATGTCGCGCGTGCTGTGTCATGGCTGCGCGACGTGTCTACGCCTTATGTATCCCCTGGTTCTTCCGTGTGTACCTTCACGGTATTAGTCCAGCCTCGTGCGCTTGCTGCACCCCTTGCTTGGCGCATGCCTCTACCTGTGCATCATTTCGAGCCTTACACGTGCTTTCTCCTAGCGTTACTCCTGGTGCTGCCATATAGTCAACCCATGGTGTACCCAAGTGAGGTCACACAGTGACCAGCCCCCTGCACAGCACGTCTCACGTCATCGCTTGTGCAGTCGGCAAGGGCGGGACGGGCAAGACGTCCGTGGTGGCCAACGTCGGCGGCACGCTGGCCAGCGCCGGCTATCGGGTGCTGCTGGTCTCCCTGGACAGCCAGGACAATCTGGGAGAGGACCTCGGGTACGCACACGACGGTCGCAGCGACGACGGTGAGGCCCTGGCACGGGGGCTAGCGGGCCAGCCGCTGGTTGTGCCTCTGAGGGAGGTGCGCCCCAACCTCGATGTCGTCAGCGGCGGCCCTGCGGCCGACGCCGCCATCCACGAGGCCGCCGGGGGAATGAGTCCACGAGCGCTTCACGACGCGTTGCTCGGGGTCGCCCACGAGTACGACTTCATCCTCATCGACTGCCCACCCGGGCCCGGGTTCGGCACTCAGTCGCTTGCTCTGGCCGCCGCCCGCTGGCTGTTGGTCACCACCAAGCCAGACGCGGCAAGCCGCAAGGGCATCCGCCTGTTGGTCCCTGCCTTCCAAACTGCGCGGGAGCACAACCCGGACCTGCAGCTGATCGGCGTTGTGTTGTTTGCCATTCCCGCTCGAGCTGAACGTTTGCACCGGGAGCTGCGCGAGTTCCTGGAGGCCGAACTGGCTGGTTTGGCCCCGGTGCTGCGCACACGGATTCGGGACGCGCTCAAGGCCGCCACGGCCGCACGTGACCGTGGCGTGCTTGCGGCCGAGTTGGCCGGGATCAAACGCCCGAGGTTTTGGGAGATCCGGGCGGGCAAGGCCAGGGACGACGGGATCCCGGAGAACGCCGAGGCCTTGGCCGAGGACTATCAGGACCTGACCGCTGACCTGCTCACCCTCATCGCCACGAAGGAACCCCAATCATGACCGACACCCCGGCCCCCGTCGCTCCGGTCGTTGGCTCTCTCAAGGATGCCTTCCGGCTGGTGCCGCCGAAGTCGCGCACCGCTCCGCCTCGACCGGCGCCGGCACCTGCGGTGTCGCCCAGCCCAACGGCTGCGGTCGCCGTCCCGGCGGATTCGTCGCCCCCGCCGTCCCGGACAGGGCGCAAGGAGTCTCGGCCGGCAGAGTCGCCCGCGCCCACCTCGAGGCGGGCGGACAAGCAGTTGCTTGAGCGGCGCACTGTCTTCGTCCCGGACGAGGTGTTCGAAGCGGTGGCTCTGCGCTGCGACAAGACCAAGCTCACCCGTTCGCAGCTGGTGTTGCTTGCCCTGAACGAGACCCACAAGCGGTTGGCTGAGCTGGTGGGGGAGGACCTACGCCCGTCAGGGGTCACCAGCACCAACGACGGGCTGTTCGAGGACCTCGATTTGCATGTGGTGCGGCGGGCTGCCGGTGGCCGCCGACAGCTGACGATGCTATGGACACGCGCCCAATTGCAGGTCGTTGACCGCCTCGTTGAGCAGGTCAAGGCGCCGGACCGCTCCCACATGATCACCGTCGCGTTGCGTACTTGGCTGAACGAGACACCTGAAACTCCTTGACGCGCTTGGGACGCTGAGCCCGCCGCCCACAGAACCGAAACAGGGGGACCGTCGGTATGACCGCCACCATTGCAACTCCACCCACCGTCGCTGCGGCGGCGCCAACCGTGCGTGCCCGACGTCGACCAGCCGTGATCCTGCTGGGTGTCGCCCTGATCGCCTTGTGCGGCTTGGGCGGGGCATGGTTGGCCACCAGCGGTGCCAAGACCTCACCGGTCGTCGTGGCCCGGGCGGGCCTCACGGCTGGTCAGCCGGTCACCGAGAGCGACCTGGCCATCACTCAGATCGCCGGCGGCGCTGGGGTGGCCGTCGTCCCCGGAGACCAGGCTCGGTCCTTGGTCGGGAAGATCCCTGTCAATGACATCCCCGCAGGGGCACTCATCGCGCCAGCCCAGTTGGTGGGGGCCCTCACTCCCGGCCCGGGTAAGTCGATCGTGGGTATCCCCGTCAAGCACGGGCAGCTGCCCTCGATCGGGTTGCGGGCTGGGGACCAGGTCCTTCTTGTCGTGACCGCCAGCCCCGGCGCGGCCGCGGGTTCCGCCCCCGTCAAGCCCGGCACCTCCTGGGCGGGCGTGGTCGTCGCCGTCGGCGACCCGGCGGATGACTTGTCTCGCACCGTCGACGTCGTGGTCGACCAAGCTCAGGCGATCGACGTGGCCACCGCGGCGGGGACCAACGCAATCGCCTTGATCCTTCAAGGCCGGTGACGGGATGCCGGTGATCGCCTTAGCGTCCCTGTCGGGGGCGCCCGGAGTGACCACGACGGTGACCGCGTGGGCCGCCCACACCACCCAACCCACGCTCATCATCGAGGCAGACCTGGTCGGTGGGTCCCCGATCCTGGCGGGGGCTATGGCTGGCTCTCGACCTCACGATCGGTCGATCCTGGCGCTGGCTGAGACCCCAGGGGCATTGATCGAGCGGCTGTGGGAGCAGGCCATCCCGCTGCCAGAGACACGCGACCGGTGGCTGGTGCCCACCATCGCGTGGGCTGGGCAAGCGCCGGCGTTGACTCCGATCTGGCCGAGCCTGGGGCAAGCAGCCGCGACCATGACCCGTGACGGGGGCATGGATGTCCTGGTCGACCTGGGCCGGCTTCGAGTGGGGGAGGGGCCCTGGCCCCTGGCCGAGGCCGCCGACACCCTCATCCTGCTCACGGACGCCACCCTGCCGGCCATCAACACCCTGGCCGTCGGGGTGGAAGCGATCCGCGACCAGCTGCGCGCCACCGGCAGCCCACACCGATTAGTGATCGCCCCGTTGCATGCCGCGCCGGGCACCGACCGCGCCCACATTCGCCCCTTCACCGGAGCGGAGATTCAAGCCGCCGTGGCACCCACCACCGTCCTGCCCCCGATCCTGTACGCCCCCCGTCACGCAGCGGTCTACTCCGCCGCCCGACCCGCCCCGTGGCGCCACCGCAACAGCGGCTACGTCCGCTCCATCCGCGGGCTCATCACCGCCGCCACCAGTCACGCCGCCAACCTCGCCGCAGCTCTGGACGTCTAGGACCCCTGATGCCCGAAGAACACCGACCAGCACCCACGGATCTGCCACTGTTCGCCGCCCGGCCCGAGGCCAACCGCCCGGCCGCGCGAGCGCTGGCTGGCACCACACCCCCGCCGGGGTCGACGACGCCGGGCAATCCGTTCGTTCCGCCCGCGCCACCGGTGCCCGTCCCGCAACCACGGTCACCTGAGCCGGTGACCAGGGCCGGGGCCGCTGAGCCGCGGGTGGATTGGGGGACCGTCACTGAGTTGCGCGCCGAAGTCTCGGAGCGGATCCGGGGGATCCTTGAGCCTGGGGCGGCGCTGGATGCCGCTGTTCACGGCCAGGACGCCCAACGGTTGATTGAGGATGCCGTCCGCAGCCACAACCTGCGCCAACTCAGCCTGGGCCGGCCCGCCGTGGGTGTGGCCGAGCAAGCTGGCCTGGCCAAGGCCGTGTTCGATGCCATCTTCGGCTTCGGGCGCATCGAGCCGCTGCTGGCCCAGCCCGGTTTGGAGAACATCGAGATCCGCGGATACGACCAAGTCGTGTGCCTTTTCGGTGACGGGCGCATCGAGTACGGCGGTCCCGTCGCCGACTCCAACGACCAGCTGGTGCGTGAGGTGCAGTTGCAGGCCGCGCACGGCCGTGGCGGTGAGCGTAGTTTCTCGGCCACGGCGCCGCTGTTGGACCTGGCGCTGCCTGATGGGTCGCGTCTGTCGGCCACCGGGTGGGTGGGTCCTTACCCCATGGTGACGATCCGTAAGCACGGGTTGGTCGATATCGACCTGTACGACTTGGTCGATCTCAACAGCCTCGACGAGGTGGCGGCCCAGTTTCTTGAGGCGGCGATGTTGGCCGGCCGGTCCGCGGTGGTCAGCGGTCTGCCTGCTGCCGGGAAAACGACGTTCATGCGGGGGTTGCTCAATTGTCTGGACCCCGACGTGGCGATCGCCACGATCGAGACCGAGTTCGAGTTGCTGTTGCATCGGATGCCTGAACGGCATCGGCGGGTGTGGCCCGTCGAGGCCCGGGCCGGGGGAGGGGAGCGGGACTCCCGCGGGGATGTCATCGGGGAGGTCACCCTCAGGGAGCTGGTGCGTCACTCGCTGCGCCAGAACGTGGACCGCATCGTGGTGGGGGAGGTCCGTGGCGAGGAGGTGTTGGACATGCTGGATGCGATGACCGCGGGGCAGGGGTCGCTCTCGACGATTCACGCCACCGGCGTCCAGGAGACGATCGAGCGGATGGTGACCTGTGCGCTCAAGGCCGGCGCGCAGGTCACGACCGACTACGCCTACCGTCAGGTCGCCACCCACATCGACCTGATCGTCAACCTTGGGGTGATCGACCAAACCACCCGGGGGGGACGCAAGCACCGGTTCCTGCGAGCAGTCAGCGCCGTCAGCCTGGGCGACCAGCAGGGCACCGGCCTGTCGTTGACCTCGGTGTTCGCACCCGGCCCCGATGGACGCGCTGTGCCCACTGGGATGCTGCCGGACTGGATCGAGGAGCTGCGCGAGTTCGGGTTCGACCCGAACCTGCTCACCAACCGGGTTTCCCAGTACCGGGCGCCGCTGGATCTGCTGCCACCGGCCCCGGTCCGGTACGGCCGCCGGAGGACCGCGTGAGCCCCCTGCTGGGTGCCCTGCTGGGCATCCTGCTCGCCGGCGGGGTCCTGCTGATCAAGGCTGGGGCCACCCCCACCGTGCCGCCGACCAAAACCCCCGGCCCGAGCCCGTTCGCCCGCGCCGCTGGCAGGTTCTCCCGCCGCCACCAAGGCACGGTGGCGGCGGCCGCCGCGGTCGGGCTGCTGTTGGCTGCGACGACCGGATGGGTGGTCGCGGTGATCGTGCTACCGGTCGCAGCACTGGCGGCACCGGCCCTGCTTCGCAAGAACCACGGCGCTGCCGACATCGCGAAGATGGAGGCCCTCGAGGAATGGGTGCGGCTGCTACGTGGAGTGATCGTGGCCGGTATGCCGTTGACCGAGGCACTGGTCCGCACCCTAGATGCGGCCCCCACTGCGATCCACCCACAAGTCGAGATGCTCGTGGCCCGGCTACAGGCCCGTCGACCCGCGGATCAGGCGTTGTATGCCTTCGCCGACGAGATCAGCGACCCCCTGGGAGACCTGGTCGCCTCATCGCTGATCATCGGCGCGTCCGAGTCCGGGGTTGGCCTGGGCAAGGCCCTGGAGTCCCTGGCCGAGATGCTCACCAAGAAGGTCCGCAGCCGCCGCCGCATCGAATCCGAACGATCCGGGCTACGCAAACAGGCCCGGATGGTGATGCTCATCGTCGCGGTCACGTTCCCGCTGTTCGTCACCACCACCCAGTTCGGTCGGATCTACCATTCGCCGTTCGGGCAGGTGGCTCTGGTGATCTTCGCGACCCTGTTCGGGCTGTGTTTCTGGTGGCTGCACCGGCGGGCATCGTTCCCGCCGCTACCCCGATTCCTGGTCACCCCCCGAACCCTACGGGTGGGGGACAGGGGCCAACAGTGATCACCGTGATCCTGGCTGGGATGGGTGTCGGAGCCGGCCTGTGGCTCATCGTCCGGGAGTTGATGCCACGGCACCCGCAGCTGGCCGGCGCGTTGGCTCGCCTGGCCCCCACCAACCTGACCCTAAGAACCCCAACACCGGCCGGACACCAACATCAAGGCCTGCAGGCGGTCGGCGCGTGGGGACGGCGACACCTGTCCGGGCGAGGCATACTCGGCGCCCCCATACAGGACCTGCAGCTGCTCGCCGGGGCACCAGCCACCGCCGACCCAGACGAACAGCAACGGCTCTACGACCAAGCGGTCACCGCGTTCTACACCGAGCGGATCCTGGCCACCGCAGTAGGCGCAGCAGCACCAGCACTGATCATGGGCCTGCCAGCTGCGCTCGGGCTGATGCGGGTGCCATTCGTGCTGCCCGCCGGGGCCAGCCTGCTGCTGGCCGTGGTGATGTGGATCGTCCCGGTCGGCCAAGTCCGTGACAAGGCCAAGTCAGCCCGAGCGGACTTTGCCCGCGCCGCTGTCGCCTACCTGCAGATGGTCGCTGTGGCCCGAGTGGCCGGGCAGGGCGCCTCATCAAGCCTCACCGTCGCAGCCCGCCTGTCCGACGGGTGGATGTTCGTGCGGATCCGCCAAGAACTGCAGCGGGCCCAATGGGCCGGTGAAACCCCGTGGGGTGGCCTGAATGCCCTGGCTGCGCGCCTGGATCTGCCCGAACTCGGCGAGATCGCCGACATCATGCAGCAGGCCGCCGAAAACACCAGTGCTGTCTATGACCAGTTGATGGCCCGCGCCGAGTCCCTCGACGACCGAATCCTCGCCGTCACCGACACCAACGCCGCCGAAAACACCAGCACCATGGTCGTGCCGATCGCCTGCACCGGTCTCGTCTACCTCTTCGCGATCATGCTCGCCGTTATGGCCAGCATGCTCTAACGAGAAACTTCTTGACTTATCGCTGAGGATGGTGCCAGCACTACCACGGCTATCGCCTACCGGGGAGGAACCCTATGTCTCGTCGTCTCATCACCGCGCAGCTGAGGCTGCGCCAGGCCCTGACCGCCAGTCGCCGCGACGCCGGCCTGGCCACTGTCGAGTGGCTGGTCGTCGCCGTCGGCCTCGTTGTCGCGGCGACCGCTGCGGTCCTGTTCTATCAGAACGTCATCACAACCCGCCTGAGCGGCCTCTAGCCCCGGAGGCACGCATGCTGGGTCTGCTGCGGTCACGACGACACCCACGCCGATTGGGTGGGCTTCGTCGTGACCGCGGCGCCAGCACCCTGGAACTGGTCATCATCGGGCCGGTGTTCTTCGGGTTCATCCTGGGGATCATCCAAGTCGCGGCCTACTACCACGGGCGCAATGTCGTGACCTCGGCCGCGCAGATCGGGGTGCAGGCCGCACGCACTGTCAACGCCACCGCCGGCGACGGTTCCGCGGCCGCCTGGCAGTACCTCGGTCAGACCGCCCCCAACTACCTGACGGGGTTGACGGTCAGTACCAGCCGAGGTGGAGGCACCGCTCGAGTGGAGATCAGCAGCGACGCCCCGCAGGTGATCCCACTGTTGCCGCTGCCGCGGATCTCGGTCAGCGCCGCCGGACCCGTCGAGGTGGTGACCCGACCGTGACCCTGCGACGACGGGACCGTGGGGCGATCACCCTTGAGGCGGTCATCCTCACCCCGATCCTGGCTGGGCTGCTGTCCACCGCGATCGCGTTCGGGCGGGTCGCGGCCGCCACCAGCAACGTCGACGCCGCGGCATACGCGGCCGCTCGTGCTGCCTCCCTGCAGCGTTCCGCCGCCACCGCCCGAACCTCCGCGCAGGCGGCCGCGGCCGAATCGCTCGACCAGTCAGGGCTGCGGTGCACCGCCATGGCGGTCGACACCGACGCCACGCAGTACGCACGGCCGGCAGGCACCCCGGCGGCTGTCACGGTCCAGATCTCCTGCACCGTGTCGCTGGCTGACCTCGTGGTGCCCGGCATGCCGGGGTCCAAGACCATCACCGGTCAAGCCGTCTCCTCGATCGACTCTTTCCGAGGCCGATCATGACCGCTCGAGGCCTCACCCGCCTGGCGCGCTCGGTTCGGCGACACCGCCGAGACCGCGGCGCCACCACCTTGACGTTGATCACCATGGGGGTGGCGATCCTGATGGCGATCGCGCTGGTCAGCGACGGCGCCGACAAGGTCCGCGCCGGCCGCGACGCGACCTCCATCGCTCAGGAGGCCGCCCGCGCGGCTGGCCAGCAGCTGGCCAACCAGGCGATCACCGGACAGGGCACCAACCTGGACACCGGGCGCGCCGCGGCGGCCGCCCGCGCCTACCTGGCCACCGTCGGTGTCCCCGGCACGGTCAGCGTGTCCGGCGACACTGTCACCGTCACCACCAGCATCGCGTGGACCCCACGCTTCCTGGCCGGGATCGCACCTGGCGACACCCTCCACGGCACCGCGACATCGAGGGCGGCACGATGAGCTATCTCTCCCACACCCCACCCGTCTCCCGGGCACGGACCGTTGCGGTCGGTGTCGGGGCGCTGCTGGCGATCCTGGCCAGCAGCATCGGTATCCCGCTGCTGCTGCTCAAGTTCGGCGGCAACCCGCTCCCCACCCAGTGGCCCACGCCAGCTGAGGCGATCGCCGCGGTGACCCGTCCCGACGACGGCACCCTCTTCCTCGGTGGAGTGCGGCTGCTCGGCTGGCTCGCCTGGGCCGGGTGGGCGCTGAGCCTGCTCAGCTGCATCCCCGCCCAACTGGCCGGCCGTCGCCCGCCACGGCTGCCGGGCCTGTCCTGGCAGCAAGCCCGCGCCGGCGCCCTCACCGCCGCCGTCGCCGCGATGGTCAC
>Ga0208823_1001523_pt1 | contig 18286 bp, 19 predicted proteins | sample AD_UKC075_MetaG_FD_184440 | JGI IMG/M metagenome (GOLD analysis project Ga0208823, IMG submission 184440) | Active sludge microbial communities of municipal wastewater-treating anaerobic digesters from USA - AD_UKC075_MetaG (SPAdes) (version 2) | ecosystem: Engineered > Bioreactor > Anaerobic >... | reverse complement strand
AAGACGGCGGCCAAACCGAACTGACCAACCTCGTTCTGCTGTGCCCGTATCACCACCGCCTGCACCACCGCGGGATCATCACCATCACCGGCCCCGCCGAACACCTCACCATCACCGACACCAACGGAGAAGAACTCCCACCCGGATCACTGGCCCGACCACCGGCCACCCCACCACCAGCGGTCCCCCCATACCCCGGACCCACCGGCGAACGCGCCGACTGGTGGTGGTACGACCCCTTCCAACCGGAACCACCACCAACGAACAACTAGGCGAGCAACTGAGGGTGTGCATCATTCGGGATCCGACGGTGGTCTCAGCGCCGCGACGGCCGCCCTGTTGGTGTCGAACACCAGATGACCGCCCAATAGGTGCATTCGATCGAGGTTCGCCCGTAACTGCGGGCGCACCCGGGAGTAGGCGAAGGTGATGCCGTTGCCCTGCAACCACTGCAGTTCCTTGGCCAGCACCTCCGCTCCGGTGACGTCGACGTCCGTGACACCCTCCATGTCGAGGATGAACGCCGTAACCGGGTGCGGCGCGTCCCGGACCGCCCGGCGGAGCACCGCGCCGAGGGTCTGGGCGTTGCCGAAGAAGATCGGCGCGGCGAAGCGCATCGCGATCACCCCTGGGACGGTCTCGGCGGCACCGTCGGAGACGGTCAGCGACACGTGCGGGTCGTCGCTGCCCTGAAGGATGTCGACCGCGGGCCGGGCGGCTTTACGCAACAGGTTGATCAGGGACAGCACGAAGGCCAGCACGATCCCAGCCAACGGACCAATGAGCAGCACACCAGCGAAACAGGTTGCCGCCACGGCGAACTCGAAACGGGACAGCCGCCACAGCTGGCGCAACTCGGCGAGGCTGATCAGCTTGATCACCGAGACCGCGACAATCGCGCCGATGGCGGGCGACGGGATACCTGCCAGCAGGTCGGACCCGAACAACAGGATCAGCACCGCACCTGCGGCTGTCACCAGCATCGGCAACTGCGTCCGTGAACCGGCCTGATCCATCGCCGCGGCGCGCGAGGTGGCCGATCCGATGGTGAAACCCGAGGACAGTCCGGAAGCGAGGTTGGCCCCGCCGAAGGCCAGCAGGTCGCGGTTGGGCGAGGTGGCGTAGCCGTACTTGTCGGCGTAGGAACGCGCCAACAGCAGGCCCTCGCCTACGGTCACCATCGTGATCGCGGTCGCCGGCAGGATGACGGCCACCCAGTCATGCCAGCCAAGGTCCGGTAGCGCCAGTACCGGTGGGCCGGCCGGTACCGAACCGAGCACGGCCACACCCTGATCGGGCAGGTGCGCGACTGTCGCAGCCAGGGTTGCGCCGACGAGCACGATCAGCGCCCATGGCACCGTGGGCCACCGTCGCCGGGCCGGAACCAGCACCGCCAGCGCCGCCAGACTCAGGCCCACCGACCACCCGTGCACAGTGTCCAGTCGGGACAGCAGGGAGATCAGCCGTCCGAAGAACTCCGCCCCGCTATCGACCTTGACGCCCATCATCTTCGCGACCTGACTCAACAGAATGTCGGTGGCGAGTCCGCCGACGAATCCGATCAGGATCGGCTTCGACAGGAAGTCGGCGAGGAAGCCCAACCGGAACACCGCGCACAGGATGAACAGCAGTCCGCCGACGATCGCCTGGGCGGCGGCCATGGCGACGTACTGGTCGCTGCCCGCCGCGGCGACCCCGGCCAGCGCGGATCCCACCAGGGCAGCGGCGGCCGCGTCGGGTGCGGCCACCAGATGGCGCGAGGACGCCACGAGCCCGAACACCAGCGAGGGCAGCACCAGTGCATATAGACCGGCGGTCGGCGGCAGCCCGGCAATCTGGGCGTACCCGATGTTGAGCGGCAGGGCGATGGCCAGCAGTGTGACACCGGCCAGCAGTTCCGTGCCGACGTTGTGGCGGTTAAGCCCGGGGAGCAGAATCTGACTGGCTATTTCTCGACAACCTGTTTCTCGATGACATTGGGGGTGCTCGACGTGGAGCATAAGCAGGCGACGGCCGCGATCGCGGCCGCTAACGGTGCAGCGGTGAACACGCTGCCGTTCTCCGACACCGCCGACTTCGAGGACGCCGACCGCGGATTCATCGGCGCGCTGGAACCCTGCGTGGTCACCACCGCCGACGGTCGCGTGGCGTGGGACAACGACGTCTACTCCTTCCTCGCCGGCGATGCCCCGCCGACGGTGCACCCGAGCCTGTGGCGGCAGTCGATCCTGGCCGCCAAACAGGGCCTCTACGAAGTGGTCGAGGGCATCTATCAGGTGCGCGGTCTCGACCTGTCCAATATCACCTTCATCGAGGGCGACACCGGAATCATCGTCATCGACCCACTGGTGTGCACCGAGACCGCCGCGGCGGCCCTCGCCCTGTACCGCAAGCACCGGGGCCACCGCGAGGTGCGGGCGGTGATCTACACCCACAGCCATGTCGATCACTTCGGCGGCGTGCTGGGGGTCACCAGCGCGGCCGATGTGGCGGCCGGCAAGGTGGCAGTGCTGGCGCCGGAAGGTTTCGTCACGCACGCCGTCCAGGAGAATGTGTACGCGGGCACGGCGATGGCCCGCCGCGCCGCCTACATGTACGGCACCACCCTCGACCGCGGCCCGCACGGTCAGGTCGGCTGCGGGCTGGGTCAGGCACCGTCGACCGGTGAGGTGGCGATCATCGTGCCGACCATCGACATCACCACCACCGGCGAGACGCACACCATCGACGGCGTCGAGATCGAGTTCCAGATGGCCCCGGGCACCGAGGCGCCGGCGGAGATGCACTTCTACTTCCCGAAGTTCCGGGCGCTGTGCATGGCTGAGAACGCCACCCACAACCTGCACAACCTGCTCACCCTCCGTGGCGCGCTGGTACGCGACCCACGCGCCTGGGCCGGCTACCTCACCGAGGCCATCGACACCTTCACCGACCGCACCGACGTCGTGTTCGCCTCCCACCACTGGCCGACGTGGGGGCGCGATCGGATTGTGGAATATCTTTCGCTGCAACGGGATCTGTACGCCTACCTGCATGACCAGACGTTGCGGCAACTGAACCAGGGCAAGACCGGAATCGAGATCGCCGAGGATTTCGCCATGCCACCGGCCCTCGAGCAGGCCTGGCACACGCACGGCTACTACGGCTCGGTGAACCACAACGTCAAGGCGGTCTACCAGCGGTACATGGGCTGGTTCGACGGGAACCCCGCGCGGCTGTGGCAGCACCCGCCGGAAGCCGCCGGGCCGCGCTACGTCGCGGCGATGGGCGGGGTCGACCGAGTGGTGGAGATCGCCCAGGGCGCATTCGATGGCGGCGACTTCCGTTGGGCGGCAACGCTGCTGGATCACGCAATCTTCACCGACCCCGACCACGCCGCCGCCCGCCGACTCTACGCCGACACCCTGGTGCAACTGGGTTACGGCGCCGAGTGCGCCACCTGGCGGAACTTCTTCCTGGCCGGCGCCACCGAACTGACCGACGGCAACTTCGGCACCCCGGTGAGCGGCAACTCCTCGGCCCTGCTGGCTCAACTCACCCCCGAGCAGATGTTCGACATCCTGGCCATCTCGATCAACGGGCCGCGGGCCTGGGATCTGGACCTCGCGATCGACGTGACATTCGCCGATGCGGGTGCCAACTATCGGGTCACACTGCGCAACGGGGTTCTGGTGTACCGCAAACGGGATGCCGATGCCTCCACTGCGCAGGCGACGGTGACCCTGGCCAACGGGTTGCGCCTGATCGCCGCGGCCGCCGGCGATCTGGAGTCCGAGGGGCTCACGATCGGTGGGGACCAATCCGCTCTGGCCGCACTGATGGGCGTTCTGGACAAACCCGATCCCGCGTTCAACATCATCACGCCATAGACCATCATCACGCCATAGACCTCGTCGCGCCCTGAACGTCAGGGGAATCCGCCGTCGACGTGCAGGATCGACCCGGTCGTGTAACTGGAGGCGTTCGACATGAGAAACAATGCGGCGCCGACGATCTCATCCGGATTGCCGGCGCGGCCCAACGCGTAGTCCGCAAACGGGTTGACCTCGCCGAGGTTCCACGCCTTGCTGATGTCGGTGAGGAACGGCCCGGGCATCAGCGTGTTGACCCGTACCGTCGGACCGAAGGCTTTCGCCAGCCCCTCAGTCATGGCGTTCAGGCCCGCTTTCGCCATCGCGTAGGGCAGATACGACGGATGCGGTCGCAACGACCCGTGGGTGCTGACATTGACGATCACCCCACCCCCTGCTGCCCGCATCCGTTCGCCGGCCAGCACCGACAGCCGGAACGGCCCCTTGAGGTTGAGATTGAGCACGACATCGAACAACTGCTCGGTGACATCGGCGAGTGAGTCGTATAGCGGCGACATACCGGCGTTGTTCACCAGTACGTCAAGCCTGCCGAAACGGCCGTACACCGCGTCGATCAGTCCCTCCAACTCCCCCCAGTGCCCGACGTGGACCGCGTACGGCATTGCCGTACGGCCTGTTTCGGCCTCGATATCGGCAGCCGCCGCCACGCAGTTGTCGAACTTACGGCTGGCGATCACCACGTCGGCCCCGCACCGGGCAGCGGCGAAGGCCATCTCCCGACCCAGGCCGCGGCTTCCCCCGGTGACCAGCACCACCTTCCCGGTGAGGTCGAACAACCGGTCGGCGTACCCCTTGCCGCGGTCGACATTACGCTCAACGTCCATATCGCCCTCAGAACCCATGGCCCTATGGTGGCACCCATGCAGGTCTTGTTGATCCGGCATGCGCTACCGCACCGCACGGCTGTCGGCGAGGGCTCCGATCCCGAACTGGCCGCAACCGGCCGCGAGCAGGCCCTCCGGTTACCGGGGGCGCTGGCCCGCTTCCCGATCAGCCGCCTGGTCAGCAGCCCGCAGCGCCGGGCCTTCCAGACCGCCGAACCGGTGGCCGCGGCGGTCGGGTTGCCCATCGACATCGACGAGCGACTGGCCGAGTACGACCGCGGGATGTCGCACTACGTGCCCATCGAGGAGGTGCGCACCGAGCGCCCCGAGGACTGGGAGCGGATGGCCGCCGGACAGCTCCCGGGGGCGGTGGACACCGCGGCGTTCCGCGAGCGCATCCGATCCGCCCTCGCCGATATCGTCGCCACCGCGGAGCACCGCGACACGGTGGCGGTGTTCACCCACGGCGGCGTCATCAACGTGCTGCTGCATGAGGTGCTCGGTACCTCCAGGCTGCTGTCCTTCCCGGTCGACTACGCGTCGGTGACGCAGCTCCGCTATTCGCGGACCGGATCTACCACGGTGGCGTGTGTCAACGTGGTGGAGCACGTCTGGGATCTGCTGCCCCGACACCGGAACTGATCGCCCGACGCGGAGCGGGGTCGCGTAATCCGAGTTATGGATATGTCCGTCCGCCGCGTTACAGTGATGGCCGCTCGATGGGGAGTCGTGCACATCACTGTCTTTCGTATCCGGGGGGATTTGGAATGTCGTTCTCGCTTTTGCGTCACGGGGTTATCGCGGCGGTGTCCGGGGTAGTCCTGTTGGCGGCACCCGGGACTCCGTCGGCCAATGCCGCAACGGTCGTGTTCACCGGTGGCACCGGTGGAACACTGGGCACGTTGGTCGACGATGACTCGTTCGGCACCCACGAGACCTTTCTCGGGGGCGCCCACCACGGGGATACCTTCACCGTGGTCGACTACCCCAATTCCATGTGGCCGGTCACCGGTCCGCTGGATCCCACCTTCGGCGCCTCGGTCGCCATCGGAGCCACCAACATCGTGGCAGCCGTCCGTTCGACACCCGGCCCGTTGATCGTCGCCGGGATCTCCCAGGGTGCGGTGGCAACCCAACACGCGATGGCCGTGCTGAACGAGGATCCGGCAGTGTCCTCGGACACGGTCTTCGTGTTTGTCGGCGATCCCAACTTCGGCTTGTTCCAACCGCACGGGAATCGGCTGGCCATCCTCGACTACGTGCCCGAACCCGTTCCGGAGACCCGCTTCAACGTCATCGTGGTCACCAACGAGTACGACGGATGGGCCGATCCGATCGCCGACCCGACCAATCTGCTGACAGTCGCCAACGCCGTGATGGCGATGGCGTACGTCCACCCCTTCGCTCAGAACAGCGACCTCGCGGCGGTGCCCGCCGAGAACATCTCGGTCCGGGTCAACAGCCAGGGCGGTACCACGACGACGTACCTGGTGCCGACCGAGCACCTGCCTCTGACGATGCCGCTGCGGCAACTGGGAGTGCCCGACCCGCTGGTCGAGGACCTGGACGGCGTCCTCCGACCGATCGTCGACGCCGGATACGACCGCGGGGCCGAGCCGGATCTACCGCTTGAGCGCGGCCTGGAGGTTCTTCTTCGCGGTACGCCGCAACTGGAACATCCGCGCCGCACTCACCAGGGCGGTGATCAGCCCACCGAGAACCGCGGACAGCAGAATCGCGACTCCCAGCGGAAGAGTCCAGCGCCACGTGAGGAACGCGAACTCGGTCGACTCGGTGTTCTGGGTGATGAAGATCAGCAACACGATCAGAACCAGGAAGCCCAGGATCAACGACACCCACAGCGCCCCGGCGCGGGTGAACTTGACGTCTGAGACCTCAGCGGTCGGCAGCTTGTCGGCGCGTGGCTCGGCCTCCGCCGGCTGATCGCCGACTCCGATGTTGGGGTCGCTGCTCATCTGGCCATCTTGGCCTCTCGCAGCCCGGAAAGGAACCACCGCAGCCGCAACGTGTCGGTAACGGGAGCGCCGCATTGGTTAGGGTCGAGCAGACCGGGCGAAAGGACGACCATGGTGCGGATGGCGGTGCCCCTGCGCCGGCCGGCCCTGACGGTGCTGGCGGCCATGATCATGATCCCGCTCGCGGCGACGGCGGGCTGCGGCAGTTCCGACCCGCTGGGCGGGGGTTCGATCTCCGGCGACCTGAAGTCCGTGGTGATCGGTTCGGCCGACTTCCCGGAGTCGAAGATCGTCGCCGAGATCTATGCCCAGGCGCTGACCACCAACGGCTTCACCGTGGGCAGGCAGTTGGGTATCGGCAGCCGGGAGACGTACATCCCCGCGCTACGCGACCACTCCATCGACCTGATCCCCGAGTACACCGGCAACCTGCTGCAGTATTTCGACCCGGCGAGCACCGTCACCCGGCCCGAGCAGGTCGAACTGGCGCTGGTGCGGGCTCTGCCCGGTGACCTGTCGATCCTGACCCCGGCTCCGGCCGACGACACCGACACCGTCACCGTCACGGCCGCCACCGCGCAGAAATGGAACCTGCGCACCATCGGCGACCTGGCGGCACATTCCGCCGAGGTCAGGTTCGGGGCGCCGTCGGAGTTCTCCAACCGGGCCCAGGGCCTGCCCGGCCTCAAGGCCAGTTACGGACTGGACATCACACGGGACAACTTCGTCTCCATCAGCGACGGCGGCGGCCCGGCGACGGTGCGGGCCCTGGTGGACGGGACCGTGACGGCAGCCAACATCTTCAGCACCTCCCCGGCGATCCCGCAGAACAATCTGGTCGTACTCGCCGACCCGAAGAACAACTTTCTGCCCGGTAACGTCGTGCCCCTGGTGAACTCCCAGAAGAAGTCCGATCCGCTCAAGCGGGTCCTCGACGCGGTGTCGGCCCGGCTGACCACCTCGGACCTGACCGAACTCAACACCGCGGTGTCGGGCAACGCCGGGGTCGACCCGGACGAGGCCGCGCGCGACTGGTTGCAGGCCAACGGTTTCGACACACCGATCGGGGGATAGATGATCACCTTCGACGGGGTCACCAAGCGATACCCGGACGGAACCGTCGCCGTCGACAACCTGACGCTGGAGATCCCCGACGGCGCGTTCACCGTCTTCGTCGGTCCGTCCGGATGCGGGAAAACCACCTCCATGCGAATGATCAACCGGATGACCGATCCCACCTCGGGGACGGTCTCCGTCGACGGCCGCGATGTGGCCGGGCTCAACCCCGTGACGCTGCGCCTGGGAATCGGTTACGTCATCCAGAGCGGCGGTCTGATGCCGCACCAACGCGTCATCGACAATGTCGCGACGGTGCCGATCCTCAAGGGCGAGACCCGCCGATCAGCCCGTCGCGCGGCCTACGCGGTGCTGGAGCGGGTGGGCCTGGATCCCGCACTCGCCGACCGGTATCCGGCTCAGCTCTCCGGCGGCCAACAACAGCGGGTCGGTGTCGCCCGGGCACTGGCCGCCGACCCGCCGATCCTGCTGATGGACGAGCCCTTCTCCGCCGTCGACCCAGTGGTCCGGGAGGAACTGCAGACCGAGATGCTGCGACTGCAGAGCGAACTGCGCAAGACGATCGTCTTCGTCACCCATGACATCGACGAGGCCGTCAAACTCGGCGACGCCGTGGCGGTGTTCGGCCGGGGCGGCGCGCTGCAGCAGTACGACCGGCCGGCGCGACTGCTCGAACATCCGGCCAACGACTTCGTCGCGGAGTTCATCGGAGCTGACCGGGGCTACCGGGCCCTGCAGTTCTTCACCTCCGGCGGCCTTGTGCTGCAACCCCTGTCGACGGTCACCGAACAGCAGGTCGACGACCTCTACCTGGCCGAGCAGGAGTGGCGCCTGGTGGTGCGCGATGACGGTTCGCCATTCGGCTGGATCGACGCGGCCGGCGTGGAGATCCACCGACACGGGGGATCGCACTATGACAGCGTGACCGCGGGCGGCTCGTTGTTCTCTCCCAACGGAACCCTGCGGGCGGCATTGGACGCCGCGCTGTCCTCCCCGTCGGGAACCGGGGTCGCCGTCGACGGTTCCGGCGCCGTGATCGGCGGAGTGTCCGCGGAGGACGTCATCGACGCCCTCGAGGAGCAGCGCCGGGCGTCCGCAGAAGACCCCGTGGATTGAGCCGGTCATGCACTACCTGCTGAACCACCTGGATACCGCCTGGACCCTGACGCTGATCCACCTGCGGCTCTCGCTGATCCCGGTGGTGCTGGGCCTGCTGATCGCGGTGCCGGCCGGCGCGCTGATGTGGCGCCGGACCGCGCTGCGCCGGTTGACCACCGTCCTGGCCGGCATCATCTTCACGATCCCGTCGCTGGCGTTGTTCGTCGTCCTGCCCCTGATCATCCCGACCCGCATCCTCGACGAGGCCAACGTCATCGTCGCGCTGACGCTCTACACGACGGCCCTGCTGGTACGGGCGGTGCCCGAGGCACTCGATGCGGTGCCGGAACCGGTCCGCGACGCCGCCACCGCCGTCGGCTACACGCGGATCGGTCAGTTGCTGAAAGTGGAACTACCGCTGTCGGTGCCGATCCTGGTGGCGGGTCTGCGGGTGGTGACCGTGACCAACATCTCGATGGTGGCCGTGGGTTCGGTGATCGGGATCGGCGGACTCGGCACCTGGTTCACCGAGGGCTACCAGGCCGACAAGAGCGACCAGATCATCGCCGGGATCATCGCCACCTTCGTCCTGGCGCTGATCATCGACATGCTGATCCTGCTGGGCGGCCGACTCATCACGCCGTGGAGCAGGGCGGGGGCGGCCGGATGAACTTCCTGCAGCAGGCACTGACCTACCTGTTCACCGCCGAGAACTGGCAGGGGCCGGCGGGGCTGGGCGCCCGGATCGCCGAACACCTGCAGTACACCGCGGTGGCGGTGGGGGTGTCGGCCCTGATCGCCATTCCGATCGGGTTGGCCATCGGCCACACCGGGCGCGGATCGTTTCTCGTGGTCACCGCCGTCAACGGTCTGCGGGCGTTGCCCACCCTCGGAGTGCTGCTCCTCGGCGTTCTGCTGTGGGGACTGGGTCTGTTACCTCCGACCGTCGCGCTGACCCTGCTCGCGGTTCCCCCACTGCTGGCCGGCACCTACGCCGGGATCGCCAACGTCGACCCGCGAATCACCGACGCCGCCCGGTCGATGGGGATGACCGAGCGTCGAGTGCTCACCCGGGTGGAGATTCCCCTGGCGTTGCCGCTGATCCTGGGCGGACTGCGAACGGCCACCCTGCAGGTCGTGGCGACCGCCACGATCGCCGCGTATGCCAGTCTCGGCGGGCTGGGCCGCTACCTGATCGACGGGATCAAAGTCCGTCAGTTCGCCCTGGCACTGGTGGGCGCACTGCTGGTCACCGTGCTGGCTCTGGTGCTCGACGGACTGCTGGCGGTGGCGGTGTGGGCTTCGGTGCCGGGTACCGGCCGATTGGGCCGAGTGCCGGGGACCGGCAGATTGGACCGGATGCCGGGTATCGGCCGACTTCGGCGCCGACCGCCCCAGCCGTTTCTCGATGACGAGGTACGACTCGACGTTATGGATCGGCCGGACTCGAACCCACCGGGGCCGTCGCATAACGTAGGGGCGTGGTAATTAACGGCGACGGTGCGACGAAGGCATGGCCGGCGGTGCTGACCTGGCGCTCCCCGGCATGCACCCAGATGGAGTCCACGCGGGTTCAACTGGTCCGCAACAGGATCAAGGCCCACGGCCGGATCGTCGCCGCCGCCACACCGGAGCGCCCGGCCTTCAGCGTTTCCTACGACCTGGTGACCGACGACAGCGGCGCCACCAAACGGCTCTCGATCAACGTCAGCCTCCCGGAGCGGGAACGGCAGTTGTCCATCGCCCGCGACGAGGAGAACATGTGGCTGATCACCGGCCACGAGGGCAACTCCCGGAACGCCTACGGCGGCGCCGTGGACGTCGATATGGTCCTCAGCCCGTTCTTCAATGCGCTACCGATCCGGCGGCTGGGTCTGCACCAGAGCTCGGACTCGGTGACCGTGCCGGTGGTGTACGTCTACCTGCCGGAATTGACCGTCGCCGCCGCCACGATCAGCTACACCGGTTCCGGCCCGGGCAACCCGGAGGGCATCACAGTGAACTCACCGGTGGCGGACACGACCGTCGTCGTCGACGATGACGGCTTCATTCTGAACTATCCGGGCCTGGCAGAGCGGATCTGATCACCGCACCGGCCCGGCCGGCAGCGGCCAGTTCCTCGCGCCATCTCGGCGCACCCAGAGCGATGGCGACCACCTCCGAACGCGGAAAGTTGTCGTAACGCTTCCGCGCCGAATGACCCGCCTCAACCAACTCGGCCACCGACCCGTGCGCGGCTAGGGAATCGCGACTTCGGTGTAGCAATTCCAGCGCCCGATCGAGCGCGGGGAGCAACTCATCGGCATTGGCCTCGCACATCGCCCGCACCAGGTCGGGATCGGTACCGGCGACCCGGGTGCCGTCCCGGAACGATCCGGCCGCCAGCGCGAAGCCCAGCGGCACCTCCGCCGCCGTCACCGCGAGCGCCTCCGCAAGCAGATGCGGAAGATGGGAGATGCTGGCCGCGGCCGCATCGTGGTCGGTGGAATTCGCCGCGATGACGAAGCTTCCGCAGTCCAATGCCAGATGCATGACCTCGGCCCACACCGCCGGATCGACGTGGTCGTCGACGGCGACCACCCAGGGCGCCCCCTGGAACAGGGTGGCGTTGCCGGCCGGCCAGCCGGAGTGGGCGGTGCCGGCCATCGGATGGCCTCCGACGTAGCGGTCCAGCAAACCGGCCTCGCGGACCTCGGCCAGCACCGGCCCCTTGACGCTGATCACATCGGTCAGCGGGCACTCGCGGGCAAGCCGGACGATCCCCTCCAGCATCGCACCGAGGGCGGGCATCGGCACCGCCAGCACGATCAGGGCATCTCGATCGGCCGCCCACGTCAGGGCCTCGGTGAGGTCGGTGGACGCGTCGAATCCCTCGGCCCGGGCGGCTGCAGCGCCCTGAAAAGAGCGGTTGTAACCGAATCCCTCCCGGCCCGCTGCCACTGCGGCACGCAAGACCGACCCGCCGATCAGACCCAACCCCAGCACGCACACCGGTCGATTCGTCACGGTTCCAGGTTGGCACACGGCGGACCCGGCGGGGCAGGCGCCGCGCTGGTCAACCCGGCTGCTCACCGACTAGCGTTACCGCCCATGGCACCTCAGCGGGCGGAGCGCGTGCAGAATCGGGAAGACGACGACGCCCCGTTCGGATTCGCCGTGGCGGTGGTGCGCGAGGACGCGACCTGGCGGTGTTCGCCGATGAGTTCGGCCACCCTGACCAGCCTGGCGACGGCCGAGACCGAACTGCGGGAACTGCGCAGCGCGGGGGCGGTGTTCGGGCTGCTCGACATCGACGACGAGTTCTTCCTGATCATCCGCCCAGCACCGGCGGGCACCCGGCTGCTGCTGTCGGACGCGACCGCCGCCCTGGAGTACGACATCGCCGCGGAGGCGCTGGAGAAGCTCGACGCCGACATCGCCGACGAGGACCTCGAGGACCGCGACCCGTTCGAGGAGGGCGATCTCGGGGTGCTCTCCGACCTGGGTCTGCCCGAGGCGGTGCTCGGCGTCATCCTCGGCGAGATCGATCTGTACGCCGATGAGCAACTGGGCCGGATTGCCCGGGAGATGGGTTTCGCCGAGGAACTGGCCAAGGTCCTCGAACATCTCGACCGGTGAGTCATCCCGGCGACGAGGAACTGATCCGCGCGGCACTGGCGGCCGCCGAATTGGCCGGCGCCGACGATGTGCCCATCGGCGCGGTGATCGTCGACTCCGACGGTGTGGAACTGGCCCGGGCGGCCAACGCCCGGGAGTCCTTGGGCGATCCCACCGCACACGCCGAGATCCTCGCCCTGCGGGCCGCGGCCCGGGTGCACGGCGACGGCTGGCGCTTGGAGGGCGCGACGCTGGCGGTGACCGTGGAACCGTGCACGATGTGCGCCGGCGCGCTGGTCATGGCCCGGGTGTCGGACCTGGTGTTCGGGGCATGGGAGCCCAAGACCGGCGCAGTCGGTTCGCTGTGGGACGTCGTGCGGGACCGCCGGCTCACCCACCGACCGCGGGTCCGCGGCGGGGTGTTGGAGAAGGACTGCGCGGCGCTATTGGAGGACTTCTTCCGGCGGCGGCGTGATGCCGGGCAGCGTGACTTGGGTGGGCGTGATTTGGGTGAGGCCGACTCCCACCCGTAAGATCGCTCGCGGTGGCGTGTCCGAGCGGCCTAAGGAGCACGCCTCGAAAGCGTGTGACGGGTAACCCCCGTCCGAGGGTTCAAATCCCTCCGCCACCGCCATAGCCGTCCGCCTGTTAACACAGGTAGGCGGCTATTTTCTTGGATACCCACGCCGAGCACTCCCTTCGCCGGCTGCCGTTGCGCCGCAGCCGTTTTCGGCGACAGAGCCCGGAGAGCTGGGGTTGCCGGCGACTGATGTGGACCTGGGGTACGACGGTCATCGGCATGGTGACGGCTGAGCCTGCGTCCGGTAGCCGGGCTCAGCCCTGGTGTCCATGTCCGCTGTGCGGGGTGCCTGATTGCCCGTTGGCAGGCGGGGCCAGGATGGTAAGGGCGGTGCTATTAGCGCCCATGGTGGCAAGTGGTTTCGGGGAGGCACTGATGCCGTTGTGTTCGTTGCCCACCGGGATGGTTGCCACCACCGACAGGCCCGCCAGATCGACCATCAAGACGGTGCTGTCGAAGCTGTTGGTCACCCATGCCCACCTGCCCGCGGCGTCAACGACGACGCCGTGAGGCCCCTGGCCGGGTCAATCAGGTCTAGGGCGGTCTAGGGCGGTCTAGGGCCTCATCCATCATTTTGACGACGACGATGACCGAAGCGTAGGCCGCTGATCGAAGCCCATGCGGCATTCCCCCGACGGGGATCCGCCCAGCGGATGCCAGCCCGTTCTTCTGGTACACCGACACGGTGCCGTCGCCGGTGTTGGTGACGTAGATCCTGCCGTTGGGTGCCTCAATGACGTGGGCGGGGTGAGGCCCGGTAGGGGCACTTGGGGTGGCGCCGTAGCTGGCGGGGCCCCGCGAGGTGGTTCACCTCAGCCCCCGAACAACAGATACAACCCGGTCAGGGTGTAGGCGACCATGACGAGCATCATCGCCAGCTGTCCGGTGAGTTGGTGCCCCACTGGTATGACCCGGAGCGCTTGATCATGGGCGGCGATCACCGCCACCACATGTCCGATCACGACGCAGGCGACCTTGATGGTCCACAGCAGCGCCGGATTCATCGACAGGACGTAGACCACGTCACCGGAGTCCAACCCCAGGAGATTCCAGCCCCGGGCCAGCGGATCGGCAAGTCGCACAACCGTTTCCTGGCCGCGCTCGACGAGATAGGACAGGTAGTGGGCGAAGATGTATCCGACGACGATCGGGATGAGGCTGTGCGCCAGCCGGCCCGGCAACTCGCGGCGCTGCTCGCGGGTGACGCCTCCGGTCGCCCGGGCGGCGGCCCAGAAACTCACCCCGACGGCCACGACGAAGAACAGCAGGGCGGCGGTGCGGAGCACGGAAGCTCCACCGGAATCTCCGAGGAGGGGCACGGCGGCGCCGTTGCGGTCGACGAAGTTTCTGAATCCCTTGGATTGCGAGAAGCTGTCAAAGGCGGTGGAGCCCAGGAGCACCGCAGTCACCGCGACGGTCCCCGGTCGCACCGGCATGGTCGGCAGCTGGTCAAGCGGATTGCCGATCACGATGCGGCCGGTCTGGTGGTTGCGCCGAAACGGCGCCAGCCGTGACACCGTCACGCTGTACACCTCGAAGGGGTCGGCTCGGGCGAACCACCGCGTGCCGAACGCCGCCGCGCCGATGAACATTGCGACGGCGTAGACCAGCAGCCAGATTTTGATCGCCGTCAGAGACCCTGGATCAGGGCTGGCCAATTCCAGCCATACGAAGGCGAACAAGCCGACGGCCGCAGGCCAATACCCCAATCGGGGCGGGTAGCCCCGAGTCCCGTTCTCGGCACGTTCCCTCCTCAGCAGCCGCCATACTGTGCGGACCGGCGAGACCACCCGCCATATCGGACCGACCAGCACTGAGACGGCCACCAGGCCGACCCACAGCAGCACGTAGAACGCGCCCGGCAACGCGCTATCCGCGTTCTGCGGACCCCAGATCGCGGCGACACCAACCCATACCGTGCCAACCAGCGCGACCGTCGCCACGACTCCCCGCAGGATGGGGGAGTCGACGGCGACGGTCACCCACCCGGGCAGGGCGCGTCCCGGCTTGGCCGGGTCGAACTTGGGGGTCCGCCATGCCACCGCGACGACGGCGAAGGTCAGGATCAACGCCCACACGCCGCCGACGAGTGCGTAGTTCAGCGGGATGGGCAGATCGGTCGAGCCGCCGACGCCGTGCGCCAGGACAGTTTCGGTGGCTTGGGTCATCGGGGCCGAACCGTGAGAGTGACGATCGTCCTATTCAGGTCGTGCAGTTCCACGTCCACCTGTCCGGGAACGTCGACGGTGAACTCGAACCGTTGATCCGGCCGGGCTGCGACGTCGAAGGTGTGAGCCGGCACGGAGTGAACGTGAATGCTGTCCGGCGCATCGCTGTTCACCTCGAGCACGATCGGCTGACCGACAACGGCCTGCTCTTCTGCATTGGTGGGCGTCACGACTCCTCCGGAGATGGTGACCGTGATCACCGTTTCGGTGTTGGGCGCGCCAACCGGAAGCGTCGCCGACGGTGTTGCTGCCGAGGAGGTTTCAGTCGTTTCGGAGGGTCCTGCAGACGGTGTCGACGGAGAGCCGCAACCCGCTAGGGAGAGCCCGACGGCCGCGACCGCAATGGGGATGAGGGAGAGCCTTGTCATCGTTCAGTTCTCCTTTGTGGTGGTCAGCCCCAATGACCCGGATGCGTCCGCGGCGGATTGGCGGCGGGATGCCCGGTCGATGGCGTAGACGCCGAGCCCGAGCCCGACTACCGAAAGCCCCAGCGCGGTCCAGGAGATGACGGGTAGTAGACCGCCGGTGGCGGCTGGTTGGCCGATCGTCACGGTCGGCACCGGGAACTTCGGCTTGTCGGCGCCGTTGCTCTGCTCCGTCCAGACCTCGGTGCTGCCGTCGGAGAACGTCTGTGTGGTGGGCAGCGAGAGGGTATCGGCCTCCGGCAGCGGGCCGACATACAGAGCGAACTCCTGGAACTGGCCCTGCGGAATGCCGGTGCCGGGTGCTGCCGTCCAGGTCACGGTGCTGACCACCTCGTCGACCGGGGTGCCGTCGTCCTTGAGCAGTGGCGGGTCGATCTTTCGCTTCTGGATGTCCAGCATCCAGCCCGCCACTGGTTCGGCCCGCACGGTCCGCAACGGGGTCTCCTCGGGAATGCGGACCTCGACCTTGGTGGTGGCAGGCTTGCCCGCCTCGGTGGGAACGCCCAATGTGACGACCCCGAATCCACCGGGTCCGGCACCGTCGATCTTCGCGTCGACGTGGGCGGCGGCAGCCGGACTGGTGGCCAGGGCCGCCACCCCGCTGACGAGCAGTGCCCCGGCTAGGTGCCGTAGTGATGTGAACATGGAAACCTCCAATTGTGTTGTTGGGGAGAACTATTCATATGAGGGAAAGGGGATTGCGCTTCCGGAAAGAAAAGGTGGGCGTCGGCGGCCCGATCACCGAGCGTCGGCCCCGACCGGTTGCTCCGAACCTGGTTGCAGATGGCCGTTACGGGCCAACAACCGCAGTGCGGCGGCCGAGAGTAGTCCGATCCCGGCCAGCGCCACCCACACCGCCACACCCAGACCCCGTCGGTCGGCGGCCTGCATCAGCGCACCGGTACCGACGTTGCCGGCCAGTATTCCGACGCCGACGATAGTGCTGTAGAAGCCGTAGTGGGTGCCGACCAGACGGCCGCCGGACAGGGCCACCACGGTGTCCATCTCGAAGGGGAACACCGCCGCGGAGCCGATCGCCAACAGGGCGGTGCTGGCCAGTAGAGCGGTTATCGCCGCCGCAGATCCGAACCTGCCGTCCGGGACCGCGATCAGCGGCGCGAATGCGAGCCCCACCAGCACCATTCCGACGACCAGGGAACGGCTGCTGCCCCAGCGCTGCGAGAACCAGCGGGTGATCCGCAACTGTGCGGTCACCGCCACCACGCCGGAGACGGCGAACATGACGGCGATCAGCGCCGATTCGTACTGGGGTGCGAGGCGGGCCGCGTGCAGTGGCAGCGCCAGATAGACCTGGAAGGACAACACGTAGGAGCCGATCATCGCGACCGCGAAAAGCAGGAACGAGCCGTTGCCCGCCACGGTGCGCCAGTCCTGGAGTACTGACGTCTTGTCCACGGGGGCTTCTGCGTCGTGCTGTGGCAGGGCGAATAGCTGGGCTGCGGTCAACAGCGCGAACACCACCGCCGCGGCCGCAGCCGTGAGCCGAAAGTCCACCGCCATGAAGAGCAACCCGACCAACGGGCCCGCAAGGATCCCGGCCTGGTAAAAAATGTTGAACAGCGCGAACGCCTCGACCCGGCGCTGTCCGGCGTCGGCGGCCAGATAGGCCCGCACCGCCGGGTTGAACAGCGCCCCAGCGAAACCCGTCGCCGCTGAGGCGATCAGCACCATCGGTAGCGACTGGGCGACAACCAGCAGCCCGAAACCCGCCGTGCGCAACAGACAGCCCGCGACGATGAGCGCCTTGTATCCCAGCCGGTCGGCCAGCGTGCCGCCGACGATGAACATGCCCTGCTGCGAGAAGTTGCGGACCCCGAGGACCAAACCCACCGCCCAGGCCGCCAGACCCAGCGGACCGGCCAGGTAACCGGCGAGATACGGCATCAGCATGTAGAAACCCAGGTTGATACCGAACTGGTTGATCATCAGCAGCCTGCTCGGCCACCCGAAACGGCGGAACTGGACGATGGCCTCCATCAGCACTGCACCTCGGTGGGATTGGCCACCCGCGCACACCGGGTCCAGGATTGGACCACGGTCTGCGACGGGTCGCCGATAGTCCGTGGCTCGGCGGGATGTTCACCGTCAAGAAGTCCATGCAGGTGGCAGTAGTCGTCGTTGAACACGGTGTCGAAGTACCGCTGCGGGCCATCAGGGAAGATCGCCGCGATCGTGGTCGCCGCCGGGTAGGTCCGCGCCGCCCACCCGGCCACCAGAGCGACCGCCCCTACACTCCACCCGCCCGTCGCGTAGTGGGTGGCGGCCAGTGCCCGGGCCGCCCACACCGCTTCACCAGGGGCGACCCAGTGGACTTCGTTGAACGCCGGGTAGTCCACATTGCCGGGAAAGATGCTGGAGCCCAGCCCGCGCATCAGCCGCGGCCCGGCGGGCTGGCCGAAGATCGTGGAGCGGATCGCGTCGACCCCGATCAACTCCATGCCGGGATTCGACTCCCGCAGCACCCCGGCGATGCCGGCGGAGTGCCCACCGGTGCCCACCGAGCACACCAGCACGTCCACCCGCTCGAGTTGGGCCTGCAGCTCCAGCGCAAGATCGCGGTAGGCGGCGACGTTGTCGGGGTTGTTGTA
>Ga0208823_1001518_pt1 | contig 18309 bp, 15 predicted proteins | sample AD_UKC075_MetaG_FD_184440 | JGI IMG/M metagenome (GOLD analysis project Ga0208823, IMG submission 184440) | Active sludge microbial communities of municipal wastewater-treating anaerobic digesters from USA - AD_UKC075_MetaG (SPAdes) (version 2) | ecosystem: Engineered > Bioreactor > Anaerobic >... | reverse complement strand
GTTAGTTATATGTTTTGCGATCAATGTGCCGATAGGGTTTGCACTGGCTATTGCTGCCCTTTTTGCTATGATTTTTTCCGGCAACCTTCCGCTTACGTTGATTCCCATGCGCATGGTAGCAGGAGCAAATTCTTTTCCCCTTTTGGCCATACCCTTTTTCATGCTCGCCGGGGCAATCATGGAGCGTGGCGGCGTATCGAGGCGCATTGTAGAATTGGCGAGCACTCTGGTGGGACATGTGCGAGGCGGGTTGGCCGCGGTCTCCATAGTTGGATGCACTTTCTTTGCTGCTATATCGGGATCCACCCCCGCTACTGCTGCTGCTATCGGAAACCTCACCATCCCAGAAATGGAAAAACGCGGATACGAGCGCAGTTATGCAGCGGCTGTTGTTGCTGCAGCTGCATGTCTCGGCGTAATTATACCGCCAAGCATCACTATGGTCATTTTTGGCGTTACGGCCAATGTTTCGGTAGGAAAACTCCTCATAGGGGGGATCGTTCCAGGGTGCTTTCTCTCCGTGTTGCTCCTTTTTATGAATCGTTACATGTCGGGTAAACTTGGGTACCCTACGGAGGAGCGTCACAGCTGGAAAGAGCGCCTTAGAACACTTGCCGACGCCTCGTGGGGATTGATGATGCCCATTATAATATTAGGAGGCATAATGAGTGGAGTTTTTACACCCACAGAATCATCAGCTATAGCAGTTGTCTATGGACTGATTGTCAGTTTCTTCGTCTATCGCGAACTTACGCTCAAAGATTTGGTCCCGATATTTTACAAAGCCTCGCTTAATTCAGCCATGATAATGTTGCTTATAGCTGCTGCCAATCCCTTTGGCTGGCTCATGACGGTAGAACAAGTGCCTACAATCGTATCGCATAGCATTCTGTCATTCTCGACAAATAAATACGTTATCTACTTCTTGATGCTTGTTATATATTTAATATTGGGGACATTTATGGAAACAGCTGCAATAATACTTCTTATTGTCCCAGTGTTTGCGCCTATTGCGGAACAAGTCGGTATAGATTTAGTGCAATTTGGCGTTATAACTGTTATATCGCTTGCCATAGGCATGGCCACGCCTCCTGTTGGGATTTCTCTCTTTGCCTGTTGCAGCATAGCAAATGTAAGCATGGGTGAAATCACTAAAAAGATACTTCCCTTTCTCATAGTCATGATGTTGGGGCTCTTCTTCCTCGCTTATGTGCCGGTAATAACTACGTTTTTGCCAAATCTGCTCATGTAAGCTAAAATCATAGCATGAGGCGGCGAGGTGGATGCCGCGAATATGACCTTTCGGAGGGTGATAACAGAAATGGCAGAGCGCAGTGATGTTTACCAAAAGGCCCTTGAATTACACAAAGCTCATCGAGGAAAAATAGAGGTAGGGTATAAGGTCCCCTTGAAGTGCGCGGAGGACCTTTCCTTGGCATATACGCCTGGTGTGGCTGAACCGTGCAGGCAGATACATAGCGACCCCTCTAAAGTGTGGGAGGTCACCAGCCGTTGGAACTTGGTGGCCGTCGTGAGTGACGGCAGCGCTGTATTGGGCTTGGGCGATATCGGAGCGCTCGCATCGCTCCCTGTAATGGAGGGGAAGTGTAACCTTTTCAAAAAATTCGCAAACGTCGACGCCTTTCCCATATTAGTTGCAACGAAAGACGTGGAAAAGATTATAGAGACGGTGCGCCTCATATCTCCGACATTTGGCGGCATAAACCTTGAGGATATCGCCGCCCCTCGCTGCTTTGAAATCGAGAGGAAGCTTCAGGAGCAGGTCGACATTCCCATCTTTCACGATGATCAGCATGGCACGGCAGTTATAGTTTTGGGAGGCCTCCAAAACGCCTTGAAGGTGGTAGGCAAAACCATGGACGACGTCCGCATTGTGATAAATGGGGCTGGTGCCGCCGGCACAGCTATTGCGAAGATCTGCCTGAGCGCAGGGGCTAAAAACGTCGTTGTTTGCGACAGCAAAGGGATTATAAGCCGAAACAGGACGGACCTAAATTGGGCTAAGAAAGAATTGGCCGAAATTACTAACCCTGAGGGACTTTCTGGAGACCTAGCGGCTGCTCTTAAGGGAGCCGACGTCTTCCTCGGCGTGTCTGTGGCCGGAGCGGTAACTAAGGATATGGTGAGGTCTATGAAGAAAGGGGCCGTAATCTTTGCCATGGCTAACCCGGTGCCAGAAATCTTCCCAGATGAGGCCAAGGAGGCTGGGGCTGTTGTTGTGGCTACAGGAAGGAGCGACTTCCCCAATCAGATAAATAACTGCCTCGGTTTCCCTGGCATCTTTAGGGGTGCCCTCGACGCTGGGGCCATGAAAATAACCGAGGGTATGAAACTGGCCGCCGCTAATGCCTTAAGTGGCCTTGTTTCAGAACGAGAGCTAAAGGCAGATTATATCATTCCCTCGGCGTTTGACGAGCGCGTAGTTCCGGCTGTAGCGAAGGCTGTGGCCGAAGCAGCTCGAGCTGAGGGTGTGTGTAGGTGGTAGTGCGTGGCGACGCTAATTTTGATGCCAGAGCTGGCCGGCGGCAAAGAAAAGAAGATAGAACTTTCCATTGATCGGCCGCTGGCGTTGCGTGAAGTTTTAAAAATGGGCGGAGTGGACCCCGCCATCGTCGGCGTAGCCGTGTGTAACGGCAAGATGCTCAGTATGGACGAGGCGATTCAGCCCGGCGATAGCATAAAACTCCTCCCGTTTATCGGTGGAGGATAAAAAGCTATTCGAACTTTTTCGATAGCAATTTAGCAGCTGGAAATAGAAAGAGCAGAAAGAATGCCATTAGAACCATGGCTTGAAGGGCTATTGGGGCGCCTTGGTTGAGATCTGAGGCGTCCCTAAACCCTTTTACGGCGTAGGTGAGGGGCAAAAGATGAGCCACAAATTGCAAGGCTCTCGGCATTGCTTCAAGGGGATATATCACGCCGCTTAAAAATACCATGACGAAGCGGGGAAGATTGAGTAAAGTTTGAGCCTCAAAAACCTCCCTAACCATCAGACAGAGGAGCGACCCCATGGCGGAAAATGCCAATAGCGCTGGCAAGAGGATTGAGAAAAACGAAGCCCAATCCATGTGAATATTTAGGAGTATGGCGCATATCACTGCCACCGCCGAGCTCATAAAGAGGCCGAATACGGTTCCGCCCAGAATTTTGCCCAATAAAATTGCCATCATACTGATAGGAGCGAGGAGAAGTCTCTCCAATGATCCCAGGCGAAGCTCGAAGTTTATCACCACCGCTTCAGCCGCGGTAGTGCTGAATAGCGCAGTCATGGCTACGAGGCCAGGGACCAACCCCTTGAAATCCACCGGGTTTCTGAGATAGAAGGCCAAAACCCATGTGACAGGAAATACTATTCCCCAGCTGATGGCCGGAGGTTTGGAGTAATAAGTTTTCATGTCTTTCTCGATAATGCACCATATTCCCCTTAAGTCATCGCGCATCGTCACTTTCCTCCCTTTTCCGTAGCCATAACAGTTGGAGAAAGCCCGGTTATCCTTACAAAAGCCTCCTCGAGAGTGGGCCTTATGGTATTTACAGACACGATCTCTGCCCCCGCATCTTGTACCGCTCGGCAGATGTGAGGTAGAAGGCGATTTGTAGTGCCGCTGCAGCGCAAAGTGCTCGAGTTGACGATGATGGGCTTAGATCCTGTTAGCGCAGCCAGGGGCTCCACGAGCGTTGAAGCATCTCCAGATACCGTAAATTCGACGGCTTGTTCCTTAATTGCCATCTCCTTCAGTTTCTCAGGCCTTTCGATCGCGACGATTCGCCCCTTCACAATGATCGCGATGTGGTCGCACAAAATGTCCGCCTCTTCCAGGTAATGGGTAGTCAAAAATATCGTCATCCCTTGATCGTGCAACTCTTTAATAACCTTTCTCAAAGAACGCGCCGCCATCACATCCAATCCTACAGTGGGTTCATCCAGGAACAATATCTTTGGGTTGTGAATGAGGGCTGCGGCGATGGTAAGAGCTCGCTTCATTCCTCGAGAGAGCGTCCTGAATGGACGGTCTCTCTTTTCCTGCAGGCGAAACAGCTCGAGCAATGCCTCGGCCCGCATATGTCTCTCCGTGTTCGCTACGCCGTAGAGTTTGCCCATAAAGAGGAGATTTTCCAGGGCCGTGAGCTCGTCGTAGAGATTTGAGACCTCCGGCACTGCTCCCGTAAACCCTTTAGTTCTGGTGGCATTCGATCCAACATCAAGACCCAACAACTCGGCTTTTCCTGCTGTAGGTTTGGAAAGCCCGGTGAGCATGCGTATGGTGGTAGTTTTGCCGGCCCCGTTGGGGCCCAAAAAACCAAAGGACTCTCCTTTTTCTACGTCGAAGCTTATGCTGTCGACGGCGACTAAGTCGCCATACCGCTTGACTAGCCCTGAGGCTTTAATAGCTGTGGGCGTGGCCATTTCCTCCTCTCTTAGGTGTTGAGTCTCAGATCTCGCTTCAGTTTTGCTTAAGGTCCTTTTCCGCCGTCATGATGAAGCTATCCAAAGCGTCGCGCACCTCTCGCAGGCTTGCCACCCACGCCTTTAGGTAATCCTCGCCTTCCGGCGTTATCGAGTAAACCCTGCGAGCCGGCCCACCGCTCCCCGGTTCCAGGCGAGACTCGAGCATCCCCATATCCTCCAGGCGGCGTAAGTATCTGTAGATAACTCCGGGGTCGGGAAAGGCTTTGAGCAATTCGACCGTTTTGATCCTCTCCACGAGCTCGTAACCGTGGGCTGGCTCTTTTTTAAGCAAAAGCAAGAGGCATGGAGCCAAGAAGCCCTCCAGGCGAGGATCTGGGGCGTCATGGCAAGAGCAGGCGTGTCTTCCTCCGCACATAACACATCTCTCCTTTTGATGGTATAGAAAAATTGTCAGTAGTGATTATAAGCAATTACGACGTAATGTCAACAAATCCCAAGGTTTGATCTCGATATAAACTATTCAACTTATGTTGTATTGTCCAATGCGAGCGAAGGTCGATCAGTGGTATATGTGATGTGCCGCAAGAAAGCGGCCAGGTTCACGGTTAAGGGTCTCGCGTGGACCATATTCTCGCGGCGTGGATGACCGATGTGATAAAGGTTATAATTCTACTATGCGAGAATTTTCGAGGGGGCTCAAGCAATATGGATAAAACTCCGAACGGTCACGTCGGACTTGACAGACGCCGCAGCGGTTTGCTCCTGCACATATCGTCGCTTCCCTCAGCCTTCGGGGTGGGGGATTTTGGGCCTGAGGCTCACCGCTTCGTAAGCCTCTTAGCTGAAGCGGGACAGAGCCTGTGGCAGGTGTTGCCTTTAAACCCCACTGATGGCGGCAGCGATTATTCTCCGTACAGCAGCATATCGGCCTTTGCGGGGAATACATTCTTTATAAGCCCAAAACTTTTAGCAGAAGATGGGCTATTGAAGGGCGAAGAGCTAAAGTCCATAGAAGACAACTCCGACGTGGTGGATTACGACAAAGCAGCAGATTTAAAAGGGCCAATCTTAAAAAAAGCGTGCCAACGCTTTAGGGGCGATCACAACTTCGAGAGCTTTTGTCAGTCCGAGTCTCAGTGGCTCGATGATTATGCCCTTTTTGTGGTTCTGAAGGGAAGGTTCGATAGCAAGAGCTGGGTTGAATGGCCCGATGTATTTAAATATAGAGACGAAAAGGCTTTGGAAGATCTCCTTGAGAGGGAAGCGGAAGCTATACGGCAGGTTAAGGTAGCACAGTATTTGTTTAATCAGCAATGGCAGGCGCTGCATAAGCGGTGTCAGGACCATGACATAACGGTGATAGGCGATATGCCCATTTACGTCAGCCACGATAGCGCTGATGTGTGGTCTCATCAAGAGCTTTTCGACCTCGACGACAAGGGTTACCCGCGCTCGGTTGCCGGTGTACCGCCGGATTACTTCAGCAAGACGGGTCAGCGGTGGGGGAATCCCCTCTATAAATGGGATCTTATGAAGGAGCGTGGATTTGAGTGGTGGCTTTCGCGCTTCGAGCGCAACCTCAGGCTCTTCGATGCATTGAGGATCGATCATTTCCGCGGCTTTGTAGCCTACTGGGCGGTACCAGCTAAAGAAGAGACGGCGGTAAGAGGGGAATGGATAAAGGCTTGCCCTTACGACTTTTTTGACACCGTGAGAAAGCGTTTCCCCAACGCCGCAGTGATAGCTGAAGACCTCGGTCTGATCACGGATGACGTTAAGGCGGTTATGAGGCATTATGGATTTCCTGGAATGGCGGTGCTGTTATTCGCCTTCGGCGGAGATGTGGCTCATAACCCCTTTGCGCCGCACAACCATAGAGAAGGGCTATTGCTTTATGCCGGGACACACGATAACAATACAGTGCGCGGGTGGTTTGAGGAGGAAGCTACCAGCGAGGCGATACGCCAGTTGGAATCTTATATGGGCCATCGGGTTGTTGCGGAGCGCGTGCATTGGGATTTTGTTAGAATGGCCTTATCTTCTGTAGCCAAGTGGGCGATTCTTTCCCCTCAAGACCTGTTCGGACTTGGAGCTGAGGCGAGGATGAATTTCCCGGGCAGGCCGAGAGGGAACTGGAGATGGCGATTGAGGGAGGAACATTTGCAATCCAAGGCTTTTGGCATTTTAAGAGAACTGTCCCAGATCTTTGGGCGAACGGGATAACCCGCTTGTGGCGATGAGCGGATTGGACTATATTTGTCTTGAGGTGAAGAAAGGGGTGTTTCCATGGACGAGGAGCGTATTCTCACAGAAGTCGGGACTAATGAGTGGCAGGTTGTGGTGTTCTTGTTAGGCGATCAACCATATGCCATCAACGTGGACAAGACCAGGGAGATCCTGCGATGGACCGGCGTGCGTCCTGTGCCCCAGTCCCACCCTGCGATGCTGGGTATAACTACAGTGCGAGGCGAGGTCATACCTCTTGTAGATCTGCGGACATATCTCGGGATAAAGTCCAATGTTCCCCTCGAGCAGAGTAAGGTCATAGTGGCGGAGTTCAATCAAATGAAGCTGGGCTTCGTTGTGGATGGGGTAGAGCGCATTTACCGCATAAACTCAGAAGAGCTCGACGCCTCGCTCACGGGTGGTTTTTTGGGAGAGGATGCCCTTTACGTCATAAAGAGAGAAGGGCGCAATATCCTGCTTTTGGATTACGAGCGAATCGTCCAGATGGTGAATCCTTCGTTGGCCAAGGAGCTCACGCCCGATGCAGTTCGCCTCAAAGAATCTGGCCAAAGCGTAGTGGATCCTAACCGCTATAAGATCTTGGTGGCCGAAGACTCTCCTTTGATCCGCCGCCTTATTCAAGAGGCGTTGACTGAGGGTGGGTTCCACAATGTGGAAATGGTTGGTCACGGAAAGGCCGCGTGGGACCGCCTGGCCGACGAGGAAGATCACTTCGATTTGGTCATTACCGACATCGAGATGCCCAAAATTGACGGCCTTACGCTCACTAGGCGCATAAAAGAACACCAGCGCCTCAAAGACATACCAGTAGTCGTATTCTCCTCGATCATGGCAGATGATATAAAACGCAAAGCCGTAAGCGCCGGTGCCGATGGACAAATCACAAAGCCAGAGATTAATAGCCTCGTTGAGCTGGTATGTAAATTACTAAATGAAAAGAGGAGCGGACGATAGATGGGAGTGCTTCCTTATTGGGATAGAGCGCTCGAACTTGAAGTAGCTTCCTGGGTGCCCTATGGTTTGGACTATGGCCCAGTTTCGGCTCTGAGCTTGTATGGCAAAGACCTTCAGTCAATCGCCATTTCTGCGTTAGAGCTCAATAGCGAGCTGTTGTGCATCCACAGTCCTTCGTCAGGTGACGGTGGGCTCTTCTTCAGAGATCGGCTCGTGGACCCCGCCAAGAGCAGAAGCATAGTCTTCGGTTTTCTCATGATATTTTCTTTCTCTCAAGAGATGGAAAAGGCCCTTCAGCGCATAACGCAGGGCGTAGACGACGTGGAAGTCGGCCTCTTGCTATGCAGCATCTGGGATAGAGAAATGCTCGTAGACGAGTGCAAGACGATTGCCATAGTTAGCAGCAATCCGTTCTTTGATGAAGAGAGTTTTTTTGAGGTCTTGGAAGACGCACTCCTCGAGGCAAGGAAGGGGGATCGAGGAGTTTTGACTTATTATGCTGAAAAATTCGGCTACAGGCGCTTTTCCATACCATATGAGACGGAAAATGTGACGCAAATGTTCATCTCTCAAATCCTCTTCGACTTTGAATTTGAAGAAACGCGGCGCGTCGTAGGACCTTCGCCGGAACTTTCATTCCCGCCCCTGTTGCTCTTTTGAGTCTAATTAAGATTTCAGGTCAAACCTTTATAGGAGGTGCTGTTGTGGATCTTAGCAGAGAAAGGGCATGGCAGTTGCTTGTGTCTCACAATAAAGAAGATGCCCATTTAAAACACGCTCTCGCTGTCGAGGCGGCCATGAGGCATTTTGCTCGCCGTGCAGGCGAAGACGAGGAACTTTGGGGGATAGTGGGGCTGCTTCATGATTTAGATTATGAGAAGTTCCCGACGATAGAAGAACATACACGAAAGGCAGCCATCTGGCTCGAAGAAGAAGGTTACCCTCCTGAGGTGATAAGGGCCGTTCAGGCTCACGGCTGGGATATAAACGGCGTGGAACCTCGATCGCTCATGGAAAAGACTATTTACGCACTGGATGAGCTCACCGGTTTTGTCATCGCCGTCGCCTTGGTGCGCCCCAGCAAGTCGCTGAACGACCTTGAAGTCAAATCCGTCAAAAAGAAGTGGAAAGACAAGGCCTTCGCCCGAGGCGTGGATCGCACTGTAATCGAAAAGGGTGCGGAGTTGCTGGGCGAGCCCCTCGACGTGTTGATCCAGGAAGTGATATATGCCCTCAGGCCCATAGAGAAGGAACTCGGTTTGGGTTAAGGAGGAGAGGAAGCGGTTCGTCATGCGGATGCTGGTCACCGGGGACTGGCATGTAGGGGCTCGCACGTGGGGCATAGACAGGCTCAACGAAGCGCGCGAAGGCCTGAGGCAAATCTCCTGCTTAGCTGAGGCTTTTCGCGTAGAGTGCATTGTAGTGCTTGGCGATGTCTTCGACCATTTTCGCTATCCCGGTGAAGATGCGGTGACGTTGGTCGCTTCGTCCCTGAGGTGCCTTTTGGACCAGCCGCAGCGCCCAACGATTTTACTGCTAAAGGGCAACCATGACTGGAGCGGCATAAAGGTATGGGAGATCCTCGAGGGGGAAAGCCGCCTCAAAATCGTAAGCCAACCCACGAGCATCAATCTCGGTCCTTACAGGCTGCTGCTCATGCCTTATCTCAGGTTGCACCAGCTGCCACCTGAAGGCATTATAAAGTTGTTGGAAGATGCGTGGGCACAATCTTCGCCGCAGGGGATCCCCATAGCTATGGCACATCTTGCCATCGAAGGGAGTGCGCCGGCTGACTTTGAGGTTACGCTCCCCATCGATAGCCTTGCAGAGCTTGGCATAGAGACGGCCATTTGTGGTCACATTCACAGGCATGGTGATATACCTTTAAAAGCCAAGGCATTTAAGGCATTCTATTGCGGTCCGCTCTTTCGCTTGGACTTTGCAGAAGAAGGCCAACCGTTGGGCTGTTTTTTGATCGAGGAAGGATCCCTGCGGGCTGTAAGGCTGGAAGGAAGACCGTTAAAGACGCTCAAATATGCCGATGAGAATGAAGCTATGGCCAAGCTCGAATCGGACCTGAACTGTCTTTCCTCCGATGCCTTCGTGCGCGTCGCTATTGAGAGTGCGAGCCTCAACGATTCACAACTCTTTGAGCGCTTCAGAGCATTGAAGAGGGGGGAACAAATCGTCACCATCTCCGCCTTTCGACCTCGGAGGGAAGGGGAAGACAGCTCTCTGTACGAATTGAATGTAAACGAGCTGTGGAAGCGGTATGTAGGTGAAATGGAGCAAGACGATGTGCTGAAGGATATGCTTTGCGAGGCTGGCATTTCTCTTTTGCATGGCGACGACCCTTCAACGATCTGGGAGAGATTGCGTAACGTCGGGGGAATGCGACAATGAGGCTGATCGATCTCCGCGTGCGCGACATACTGGGCCTGAAATCTGCTTCCTTATCATTTGAACCGGGAGCCGTGGCGATAGTTGGCCCCAATGGTGCCGGCAAGAGTTCCATCCTCGATGCCTTATTATTGGCGCTGTTCGGCGAGCCAACCCCAGTGAGGCCGGTAAAACACGGTGAGCTCGTGAGGGTTGGTTCAAGTCATGGCGAGGTGATGTGCCTCTTCGAAGCTAAAGGTCTCCGCTACAAGGTACGCCGGATTTTCGGCAAGGGGCGTCGTCAAGAGGCGTTCCTCGAACGCCACGAGGATGAAGAGTGGCTATCTATTGCGTCATCTGTCCGAGAGGTGAACCTTCAAATAGCTAAGGCGCTGAACCCATGGGATAGGGCGCTCTCGGAAAACGACGTAAAAAGGCTTAAGGAGGCTTTTTTATCCACGGCTTTTATACCTCAGGGACTTGTCACGCGCCTCGTGGATTCAACTCCTACAGAACGATGGCAAGTGCTTTCAGCCGTCCTCGGCCTGGAAGCCGAGGAGGCGCTTCAAGAAGGGGCAAAAGAATTGGGGCGCATCGCCTCCGCGAGCGAAGCCTCGATAAAGGGAAAAATAGAGGCGCTCGGGCGCGAGCTTGAAGCCTTGCCTGAGGAAAAAGAAATACTTTCGAGGCTCCTAAATTTGGAGAAGACGATAGATGAGCGAAAAAAGCGCCTCCAGGGCTTGAGGGTCGCCTTAGAGGCCAGAAGGAAGCTCGACGACCTCGTCTTTCGCGAAAGGAGCGCGCAGTTAAGCCTTAAAGAGGCCGAGATGCGGCAAGCCAAGCTGCAGAAGCGGCTTCGCATGGCCCAAGCTTCTTTTGCTCTCTCCCGGCTCAGAGAGACAGCTTCAAAATACGGATCCTCCAAGTCTGAACTTCGTCGCCGCGAGGTCGAACTCAAAGAAATCGAGAGCCAGCTCTCTCGCCTCGAAGATCAGCGTGACGGATTGCGCAAGGCTTACGCAGAAGCTCAGGCTGCAAGGAAAGAGGTAGAACCTTTAGCGTCGCGTGTCGATCTCGCCGTGGAAGCTCGCAAGATCTTGGATAGAACAAAGGAGATGAGCGCTCGCGCTGCAGAGCTATCTCGAAAGATCGACCGGGTGGTCTGCGAACGAGAAAAAACCGAGTCCAAGCTTTCATCGGCCAAGCGCCAGGAGCTTGAGAGGATGTTAGGCCAGGTACTGGAGGAACATCGTAAATACAGCAGAGAGCTGGCCGAGGCCGTTTCGAGCGTGCGCCGCTCTCTTCTATCGTGGCTTTCCTTTCTCGCCCCCGATGGCGTTCTATACGTCGAAGAGATAAAGAAGAGGTTAAACGTCGCCGAATTGGCGCGCACACTTGAAGCCTCTGGATTGCAACATGCCTTGTCCAGGTGGGCTTCGCTCAAGCAGCGCTGTTACGAGTCGCTTTTTCGAGGGCAGAGATTGCGCCAGGAGCTCATGTCGCTTCCTCCGTCCGACAGCGAAGAGCAAGTAGAAGAGCAGCCTGAGGCCTTAGAGAAGCGAATAAACGAGTTGCGCTCGATAGAACAAAAAATAGCAGGGCAGCTTACCCTATGCGTTGAGGAAAGCGATAGAGCTGAAAGGAGCCTGAGGGTGCTCCCTGAAGATCTGGCGGTTGAAGAAAAAATCGGTTCGATCATCGAGGCGGCACGCGAGAGAGAGAAGCTCCTGGTGCAGATCGATAAAATAAGGGACCGCGGAGAGAGAGTCAACGAAGAGATGCGCCCGCTTGAAAAAAAGGTAGAGCGAGAGCGCATGGAGGTCAGCGCTCTAAAAGAGGCGATAGTCCAGGAGCTCGATGACCTACGCCGTTCTGTCCTGGAATGGAGGAAGTTGCAAAACCTCAACAGATGGACGGTGGAAGAGCTAAGGAGCGCCGTAGCCGAATCCTTTCCGCCGGTCGAAGAGAGCGAAGTCTTGCAAGTTAGGGCAGAATATGAGGGGGCTCTTCGCACTCTCAAAGCCGCGCAGGAAGAGTTGGAGCTATTTTTAAACGGCTTGCCGAGCGAGCCACCGCCTCGCAAGGCTTTGGAAGCGGCAATGGCTGACGAAGATAAAGCCATCGAATCTGTTGTGGGTCAGCTTTCAGCTGAGCGCTCGGCGTTAGAACATCGAAGATGCCTCGAAAAGAGTCTTAAAGCAGCGCGGGATGAACGCCGTGCCCTTGAGTTGCCGCTAAAAGCAGCAACTAAGCTGGTCAAACTCACCCAGGGCAGGGGTTTCATCCAGTATGTGAGCAATCGAATCACGGCGGAGATATTGGGTTGGGTCAACGAGCAGCTCTCGGACAAGCCATGGCGTTTGGTTTCGAGAGACGGTGCCATCAGGGTGATTCAGGGCGATGAAGAACGCCCCGCATCAGGCCTTTCCGGCGGCGAGCGCTCATTGGTGGCACTGCTTATGCTGCGTTGTCTTGCAATGAGGCTCGGTTTTCAGGGAGTCCTCTTTATAGACGAGGGATTAGCCATGCTCGACGACGCACACCTTGAGCAGATGGTGGACGTTTTAAATACGATGGGGCAGAGGGCTTTTGTGGGAGTGATAACCCATGAGCCCGATGTGGCTGCGGCTTTCCCGCGCCGCTGGGAGGTCGACGATGGGAGGGTGTCCGTAAGATGAACGAAAATGCCTTTGATCCCACTGCATGGGCCCGCCTTGAAGGACCTTCGCCCATGCCGGGAGTGGAAGATAGAACGGAAGATAGGTTCTCTGCTTGGTGGGACGATGCGGCATCGGCTCAGATAGGGGTTGTAGGTTCTCCCAACTCGACGGAGCGGATGAGCGCAGACATCTTGATGGATAAGACAAAAGAGTCTCTCGTCGGAGAATGGGTTGCGATCCCCTTTATGCAAGACGGCGTCGATACGCTGACCGTAGGGCAGATTATGTCGGTGGAGATGCGAAACGACCTGCTCGAGGGGACCACGGCACGCTCAGTCGTGTCGCGCCTCGGTAAGGTCCCGGCCTCGGCCTCAGAGGATCTCTACAGGGCAGAAATCCAAGTTACAGCTACGTTCGCCAGGTCTTCTAAGGAACATAGCGGAGCGGTGCTCCCATCGATGATGGGCACAGTTCCTCCTTCGGGAACGCCTGTCTGTTTGGTCGATAATGCCTTTATAGAGCGGCTCTTCGCCAAGCAGACCGACGACCTCTTCTTTCTCGGTACAGCCTACAGCGGGGCGAAGGGAAGGCGAATACTCCTTCCCACGTGGGTGCGCCACTTTCGCTCTGGCGGGGGTGGGGCCGGAGATACGTATCACATGGGCATATTCGGAAAGACCGGCTCAGGCAAGTCGGTCCTGGCTAAGTTGCTCCTGCTCGGATTTGCCCGCCATCCTGAGACATCCGTCTTCGTATTGGATCCTCAGGGTGAATTCTCTCGCGATGCCTGGAATTTGCCTTCCAGCGATGAAGGCTTTCGTCTGAAATGGGGCGAGGTGGCAGAGAAGCACTTCGGAAAGAGATTGATCTTAGTTCCCCTGCGGAACTTGGTCTTGGACAGTTGGGACCTCTTCAAAGACGTGATCGGTCAAGCTGTCCTATTTCAATGGCTCGGGTATCCGCGCGGGGAGAAACGAGCCTTGGCCGCTGAGCTGCTGAGCGTCCATCTGCAAAAGGGAGGTTTCGCACTGCGAGAACTGGCAAATCGCGAGGCCTTCGATGAGGTCGGGAAAGCCGTGTGCGACGAGAATTTTGTGAGGCGGATCTACGCTACATCCGAGTCAGCGACCGCTAAGTTGCAACAGGCTGTGGGGTATTGGGAAGTGCCATCTATGAAGGAAGATTTGTGGAGGGCGTGGAGTTCTATGGCCTCTCTCTTCGACGACAAGAGACCTGGCACCGTGAGCGTATCGGCGTTGGTCGAAGAGGTTGTAACCGGCGGTAAGGTGGTGGTTGTAAACCTGTCGAGAGAAGGACTCGAGGCCGGCACGTCCATCGCCGCCGGAAGCCGCAATATATTGTGGAACGAAGAGATCCAAGGCATGCTCATATTGCGTCTGTTGTCATCGCTCAGAGAGCGCGGAGAAATCGCCTACTTGAAAGGAAAACGGCTGAATACAATGGTGATCCTCGACGAGGCTCATCGTTTCATACCGAGAGGGACGCTCGACGGACAGAAGGAAGCGATACGCGATCTTTTGGTGGAGGCGAGTCGCGAAACGCGCAAATATGGGATAGGGTGGCTTTTGGTGAGCCAGACGCTCGCGAGTCTTCATCAAGAGGTCGTTTCTCAGCTCAGGGTGCTCTTGGTCGGCTACGGCCTGAACACTGGCAGCGAGCTTCAAGCTCTGAGAGAGCTATCTGGAGGCGACCAGCGTGCCGTATCCATCTACCAGCGCTTTCCGGATCCGCACGCTGCGCTTGAACCTTCCTACAGGGAATACAACTTCATGCTTTTGGGCCCAATCTCGCCCTTGGCCTTCTCGGGTCAGCCCCTTTTCCTGTCTGCCTTTACAGATCCGCACTCCTTCCTCTTCGCAAACGGCCTTGAGGGGGGATCGAGTGAACCTGCTTAGAGGCTACCAAGAGGCCGTTCAAGCTGTCTTGGCTTCTCAAAAAGAGTTGGACGATCGTTCAAGGGCGTTGGCCGGCTCGCTCGGTGCTCGTTTGAGAGAGACATCGCAGAGGCTGAAGGATATGGGTTGCTTTCTCCCTCTGCCTCCGCCGTCGAATGATGGGCCTTGGGCCGTAGACGGGGCATATGCCGCGACCAGAAGGCTTGGCGATGCCGTGGCCATAGTTGCAGTGGCAGCTGCGCCTGAGAAGGGCGCTCCATTGGCCGCTGGCGAAGTTCACCTCATCCCCCATACGCCCGAGTCGGAATTTCTCTTGCGCGCGCGGATGATTATGCTCGAGCTTTTGGCGGCCGTCGAGCTCGCGAAGACGAAAAGTTGCCCCGTTTTGTTAGATGGTTCCTTCGGGAGCAGCCTCGTGATGGTAAATCAAGCCCTTCGCATGGGCTCCAGGGTAGACCAGTCGCTTTGGCAGATGATAGAGAGCTTGGTCGAACCGTGGGCTGAGGCCTTAGAACTCGTAGCGTTTGAGGGATTGCCGATAGTGGCGCTGCCCAAGCTCACAAGCGGTTACCGTATAGCTCCGCGCATGGGGCTCGATTTGCCGATGAGCGACAGGGCCTTGCTTTCGCTGTTACTGTCGCCAGGCACGTGGACCTCAGAGGCACGCTTGTACGCCGCTTTGGGCGTAGAGATAGAGGAAAAAGGGCGGTTTCGCTTTGAGGGGCCCTTGGATGGGACGCTCAAAAAGAGATTAGAGCGAGTCGCGTCGGCCCTGCAAAGCAGGGTTGAAAATGCCTACGTGCGCCTGCCTGAGCCAGCGTCTGTAGCGCTGGCCATAGAGTATTGTTACAGCGCCAAGGATGCCGTGGCCCTACTTCACGGGGCCCTCCCGTCCCCAAGGCTGCAAGAGCCGCTTTTGCTTGTAGCTGCGGACGAGGCGGCCAAAAGTCTGTGCAGTCTGCTTCAGCACTTGCCTCAAGGCCAGGAGTTGTGGCAGGCTCCTTACCGGTCCTCTCGATGAGGGCTATCTCAAACTTAGGAGGATGCGATATGCGAAATTATAAGGATATTCCCTTATGGAAAGACGTGAAAGAAGAAGATTGGGACGATTGGAGGTGGCAGCTCGCCAACAGAATAACTACGGTAAAAGAACTGCGCCAGGTAGTCCCTTTGAGCGAGGAAGAAGCTTCCGCTATAAAGCAGAGTCTCACTCGCCTCAGGATGGCCATCACTCCGTATTACGCCTCTCTCATGGATGCTTCCGACTCGACATGCCCCATACGCCTGCAGGCCATTCCTACGCTGCAGGAGACCCACATTTCAACCGCCGATCTGCATGATCCTCTGCACGAGGATGTCGACTCGCCCACGCCCGGCCTCACGCATCGCTATCCAGACAGGGTCCTTTTGTTGGTCACGGATCAGTGTTCGATGTATTGCCGCCACTGCACGCGCCGCCGCCACGCCGGTGAAACCGATAGGGCATTCCCCAAGGACAAGATAGAGCGCTGCATAGAGTACGTCAGGGAGACGCCTTCGGTGAGGGATGTGTTGGTCTCGGGCGGCGACCCGTTGACCTTGGATGACGAACTTCTTGAGTGGATCCTGTCTGAGCTGAGGGGCATCCCTCATGTGGAGATCATAAGGATAGGTTCACGCATGCCGGTTGTCTGTCCTCAAAGGGTCACGGAAAAGCTGTGTGCAATGCTGAAAAAATATCATCCTCTATGGCTCAACACGCACTTTAACCATCCCAAAGAGATCACCGAAGAGTCGAAGAGAGCCTGTGCGATGCTCGCCGATGCGGGAATCCCCTTGGGAAATCAATCGGTGCTTTTAAGAGGCGTAAACGATTCCCCATATATTTTTAGGGAGCTCAACCAGCAGCTTTTGAGGCTCAGGGTGCGGCCCTATTACATCTACCAGTGCGACCTTTCAGAGGGGATTGAACACTTCAGGACATCGGTCGGCAAAGGGGTGGAGATCATAGAATACCTCCGCGGTCACACTTCTGGCATGGCCGTGCCCACGTTCATCGTCGATGCTCCGGGTGGAGGGGGTAAGATCCCAATCATGCCGAATTACGTGATATCTCGTTCGGACAGGAAGGTCATATTGAGGAATTACGAGGGCGTCATCGTCGTATATTCCGAACCGGAAGACGCGGTAAGTTATCCAGAGAGGCTATATCACCACGAGGAATATGAAAAGCGCCAGAAAGCCTTTTCAAGGGAGGGATTGGCCCAACTCTTCGATGGGGAGAAGCTTTCTATAGAGCCGGCAGATCTCTCCAGGAGGAATCGTCCCAAGCTGCGGAAGGGTGAGCAATGAGGGAGGATCGTTCGATGGAGCCTTTTGTCTCTCGAGACGAAATGATAGCGCTTCTCTCCGACTTGGTGCGCATTTATTCTCCTTACTTTCGCGAAAAAGATGCGGTAGAATATACCTATGCTTGGCTTAAGGAAAACGATCTTCCAGCCGAATTGCATCATTTCAGTGAAGATAAAATTACGCGCTTTCACGGCGCTAACGTCGTAGGAAGGCTCTCTGGCGACGGAAATGGCCCTACCGTGCTTCTCAACGGACACCTCGACACCGTAGAGATTTGTGAAGGTTGGACAAAAGATCCTTTGGGAGCTGAACTGATAGGGGATAGAATGTACGGTGTCGGTGCTTTGGACATGAAGGCAGGGTGCGCCGCCATGCTTTTGGCCCTTCGGGCCTTTGCAAAAAGCGCGAAGAGGTTTTGTGGTTCCGTCGTATATGCCTTGGTATCGGATGAAGAAGGTCCGTATGGCTTGGGCACAGATGCACTGATTCGCGATGGACTAACTGACGGTGTAGATGTAGCTATAGTGCTTGAACCGAGCAGCGCCTTCACCGATAACGCCTTCCCCACCCTCTGTTTGGGCGCCAGAGGTGGGTGGAAATACACTGTCACCGTGAGGGGTAAGGCCTCCCACGGTGCCACCCCTGAAAAGGGCATAAATGCCGTCAGCGAAGCGGCAAAGATAGTCCTGGAGATAGAAAAAAGCGAACTTCGTGGGCACGAAAGACTGGGACCGGGGAGCATCTGCGTGCTCGAATTTCACGGTGGCGGCTATCCGTTGTCAGTTCCAGATGTGGCGTCTTTTTCCGTGTTCAGACATACCACCTTAGGAGAGACGAAGGACGATATTAGAAGAGAAGTGGAGGAGGCGATATCAAGAGCTGGAATAAGAGGAGAGGCCCTTATGGCCTTTAGAGAAGCCCCCAACGAGGGCTGCGACGGATTTGAGGCCTACGTTGTGCCGCCTGACGATCCATATGCTGTGTCATTTAAAGAAAGCGCATCCTCGGTTACGGGCAAGCCCGTCTCTCTTTCCTATTTCAACAGCTTGGGCGATTTCAACTACTTGGCTACCCGCGCTAAATTGCCTACGCTAATCTTTGGTCCATCAGGCGGCAATTATCATTCGCCGGACGAATATGTGGAGGTCGAGAGCGCCCTTCAAACTGCCAACACTTTGTATCATTTTCTGGAGCGCATTCTCTGTGAACAAAAAGAGAGAGGAGAGGAAAAAAGATGGGAACATTACACGCTATAGATCTAGTAATAATAGCTATCTATTTTTTTTCTCTTATAGCTATAGGTTATTACGTCATGATATCCAAGAAAACAACTGGAGAAACGGAGTCATTCTTGGCAGCTGACAGAAACATGGGCATCATCAGAACGACT
>Ga0208823_1001511_pt1 | contig 18362 bp, 16 predicted proteins | sample AD_UKC075_MetaG_FD_184440 | JGI IMG/M metagenome (GOLD analysis project Ga0208823, IMG submission 184440) | Active sludge microbial communities of municipal wastewater-treating anaerobic digesters from USA - AD_UKC075_MetaG (SPAdes) (version 2) | ecosystem: Engineered > Bioreactor > Anaerobic >... | reverse complement strand
ATGCACATTGGTTGTGCCTACACGATCTCTGGTTTTGAGTTATCCACAATCTCGGAAATGCCGATAAACAAAGCATCTAGGTTTTCGGGTTGTGTCCATTCGGGGCGTTTACTGTACAATCCAAGTCCAACTCTGGGCGCATTTTCAGGCCAAGAGACACAAAAAGGAGCGTTGCTCCTACTCAATCGAGTAGTTCTGCAACGCCCCCTTCTCATCTCGTTTCCTTCCACCTTACTTCTTAAGGAAGATGGAAATGGTCAGGTCCTTCCTTCCTACATCGGGGATGTGGAGAAAGATGCCGAACATGACTCCATCTTCTTCATAGGGATTGGCAACAGACTCGACGATCTTGTTGGCGCTGTCCCTGACCACTACGGTGAAATCGTCCAGGTCATAGACCCCGCAGAACACCTCCCGCAGGTAGATGATCTCCAAGTAGCGGCCATCTCGACGTACCTCGTGGTCTTTGTAGGTCCGGAAGACATCCTTCTCCAGATCGTACTTCACGGTGATGGTGTTGAAATCAAAGTAGGGGAGATCACAACCGGCCAGCAGGGCCGCGATGAGCACTGCCGCCGCCAGCATCAAAAGTTTCCTCTTCACCCTCATGCACACCTCCAAACTGATGGCAGTAGTCCAGGGCCGGGGCCCGGAAAAGTGTCCTTTAATTCTTCTTCGCAGCGCTGTGTTTTCCTACTTACCAGACCCAAGAGGGGGCTCACCGCCCCCTCCTTTATGCGGAAGCATCCTCCTCCAGGCGTGCTTTGGCGGCAGACCTGGTCTGCCAGGCGTGGAGTGCCAGGCTGATGGCGATGATACCGTAGGCCACAAACACCCGGAAGTACTCACCCACCTGGGCGCTGCCGAAGATGGTCTGGCCAGCCCGGGGCGATACTGCAAACAGCAGATGGAAGAGGAGTGTGCCCGTGAGGGCCTGGGCGATAGTGGCCTTGGTCACGGAAGCTCCCCCGATGAGCAGGGCGGCAATGGCAAAGGTCCCCACCTGCTCATGGCTGTTGTAGGTGTTCAGCGTCCCGATGTTCTGCAGGAAGATCAGCTGCCCCCAGGCCGCGAGCACCGTGGAGAAGATGATGGCCAAAATCCTGTTGCGGTCCACGTTGATCCCGGCAACGCCTGCGATATGGCGGTCCTGACCGATGGCCCTGAACTCCTGGCCCAGTTTGGTCCGGAAGAAGGCCCAGATGGCCACGGCCAAAGCGGCAATCACCAGGAAAGTGACCACCGGGATCCGCACGAAAAGGCCCGCCTGGATCTGCCAGAGCCCATCCAGGGCACCCTTCAACCTGAACAGGTCGATGGTGTTGCGCAGACCCGGCCCGGTGGAAATCCTCAGCCGCGGGTTGTCAAAGGGAATCAGGGTGCCCACCAAAAACAGGAACACGAACTGGTAAAGGCCGTTGGCGAAAAAGCCCATGACCATACCGGTGATCATCTCCCGGCCTTTGGCTTTGTTCAGGAGCGTACCTGCCAAAAAGCCAAACAGAACCGCCAGGGGCGTTGCCATCAGAGCGGTGAGCAAAAAGCCACCGGTTCCCGCCCATTCCCAGTGGGTGGCCAGGATCAGGGCGATCTGTCCCGCCAAGGCACCCAGGACAATCCCGAAGTTCAGGCCCATGCCCGCTGCCACGGGGATAATCAAAGACAGCACCAGGAAGGAGTTGCGGGCCACCCTGTTCACGATTTCCATGAGCAGGAACTGGCCTGGCATCTTCGCGAAGTAGACGCCCAGTAAACAGACGACGGCAAAGAGCAGTGGCACAGCGTTCCTTGCGACAAGCCTTTTTACTTGATTCACGCCTGTTCACCTCCGGTTGCCCTGGTTAAGGCATACAAGATCATGCCGTTGCTCACAACCACCCGGGCGATTTCCGAGATGTTGCCCTCGATGAGCTGATTGGTCACCGGCATGGCCACGGTGAGCAGCGTCTGGAAAAGCACAACGCCCAACACTGCGTGGCGCACCTTCGCTTCCCTGGTGGAAGCGCCGCCGATGAGCACGCCGGCAACGGCGGGGAAGGCGGTCATCAAAGGCCCGTTATACAGCTGGACAAAGCCGAAGCTCTGTGCATAGGTCACATAGCCGATGGCCGCCAGCACCGTGGACATGATGATGCCCAAAGTACGGTATTTGTTCAAGCTCAGACCGCTGGCCGCGGCGAAGCGGGGATTGCGCCCCACCACTTCCATGGCGACCCCGGCCTTCGTCTTAAAGAACAGCCAGACCAAAAAGAGCATCAAGCCGTAAAAGAGAAGCAGCCCCGTGGGCACGGTCAAGCCAAAAATCTCGAAGGCCAGGAAGTTGTTGAGCACCCCGCCGAAGGTATCCGCCAAGGTCAGCGTGGTGCGCAGGCCCTGGCCGCCCACGGGCCAGATCATGGCAGGGTTCCTAAAGGGAGCCAGCAGCCAGAAGATGCACATCCCGGCCACCACCGAAAAGCCCACGTAGGTTCCCACCATCATTTCCTGCCCGGTGACCCGGTTGAGGAGGAGCGCATAGAGGAAACCTGCTCCGACCGCCAGCGGGATGGCGATGAGCACCGCCACCAAGAACCCGCCGAAACCCAGCATACTGAACTCCATGGCCACCAGCGCACCCACAATACCGCAGATGACGCCCACCGGCAGACCGAAGTTCAGACCAACTCCAGCTTGAATGGAGGGCACCATGGCCAAAACGTAGATGCCGTTCTGACCGATGCGCACTAAAGCATCGCTGAGCAGACCGGGCACACTGAGATCCGTACCGGCGGCGATAATGATCAAAAGGAGCAGGAAGCCAGCAATAATCAGGCGCGGCAGTCCAAAACCGTGGTAGATCTTGAGCAGCTGCTCTTTCATCGCGCCCCCACCTCCTCCAAGGATTTTCCAGCCATCAGGAGGCCGTACTGCACATCGGGAGCATCGGGCGGCAGGATGCCAGCCAACCTACCTTCATAGACGATGGCGATGCGATCTGCGATGCTGCGCAGCTCCGCGAGTTCACTGGAGGTAAACACCACCGTTACTCCCATCTCATTGAGCTGCACAATGAGTTCCAGCACCCTGCTCTTGGCACCCACGTCAATGCCCCTGGTCGGTTCAGATACGAAGAGCAGCTTGGGCTCCTGGGTGAAAGCCCTGGCCAGGCAGACCTTCTGCTGATTGCCGCCGCTGAGCCTGCGCACGATCTGTTCAGGCCCAGTGCAGCGGATATCGAATTTCTCGATAGATTCCAGGGCATGCTCCCGGATCTTCCTCTCATCTTTGAGCTTGAGCAGGCCCGGCTTGAGGAACTTATCCTGGCTCTGCATGCTGGTGAGCACGATGTTGTTGGCTATGGTATCCTCCAGGACCAAGCCCACACCCCGCCTGTCTTCGGAAACGAAGGCCAGGCCCATCCGCAGTGCGGCCTTGGTGTCGTTTAGGGGTACTTCCTGCCCCTCATAGAGCACCCTGCCCTGGCTGGGGTACAGGCCCATGATGCCGTTGGCCAGACCCACCTTGCCGTGCCCCGCCAGGCCGCCGATGCCCAAAATCTCGCCGCGGTAGACATCCAAATCGATGCCCCGCAGCCGCTCCCCGGGCATATCCACCCGCAGATCGCGGATCTCCAGCACCACTTCCTGCTTGGCCGGGCTGGAGCTTCTCTGCTTGCGGGCCTGCGTATCGATCTTGCGGCCCACCATGAGCTCGGCGATCTGGCTGATGGTGTAATCTTCCCTGGGCCCGGAGCTGACCAGTTCACCGTCTTTTAGGATCGTAATCCGATCTGCCACCGCCATAACCTCATCCAAGCGGTGGGTAATAAACAGAATACTAATGCCGCTGCGCGCCAAGCGCTGAATAACCCCGAGAAACTGCTCGGCTTCACTTTCGGTGAGCACGGCGGTGGGTTCGTCGAGAACCAGGAGCTGCAGGTTCTCTTTATCGATCTCCCTGGCGATTTCCACAAACTGCAGATAGCCAACGGGCAGCCCAGCCACGGGAACCCATTCGTCGATACTCATACCCAGCCGGTCCAGGGCAGACCTGGTGTCCTGGGCCATCTGCCGGCGGTTGAGGGTTTCCATCTTCTTGCCAAAGACCGCGCTGAACAGATTGCGTTTGGTAACTTCCCTGTTCAGCTTGACGTTTTCTGTCACAGAAAACCCCGGCAGCAGCATGAACTCCTGGTGCACCATGCCGATGCCTGCATCAATGGCCGCCCGGGGCGAGTCAAAGGCCATCTGCTCGCCGTTGATGAAGATGCTCCCCTCAAAGCCCCCCGTGTTGATGATCACAGGCATGCCGAAGAGGATGTTCATCAAGGTGGACTTGCCGGCCCCGTTTTCCCCCACCAGGCAGTGAATCTCCCCTTTTCCAACGGTAAGACTAACGTTTTTCAACACCTGAGTGCCGTAAAAGGACTTGGAGATCTCCTTCATCTCCAGTACAGGAACACTCACTGGCAACACCTCCACTAGTTACACCAACAAAAGTGCGGAGTTCGCCCTCGGGGAGGGCGAGAGCTCCGCCTTTTCTCTCACTTGCTGTGCTGACCCTTAGAAGATGATCGATTCGGCCAGTACCAGGTAGAAGTTGGAATCATCGAGATAGCGGTTCAGAGACATCCGCACGCCCGTGGCCTCGTAGATCGCTTCTTCCACGGCGGCCATGTCGGAGAAGTCCAGACCTTCCTGGATGTGCCTGATGGCCAGATCCACACCTGCTTCCACAAAGACCATGTTCACAGGTGCAACCCAGGTGGCCATGCGGCCGGAACGTCCCATCTCGGCGACCTTAGCCTTGATCTGCTCGAGGATATAGGGTACATCGCCCTTGTATTCCTCGGGTACCTCAATGCCCAAGGCACCGGGATAGCCGTGGAAGGGGCTGGGGCAGCACTGCTCTGGGAAGATGATGCCCGCCTCCAGCGAAGCCCGGATGGCCGGCTCCATCATGCCGCAGTTGGTCCCGAAGAAAGCGATGTCCGTCCCGTGGATCGCGGCTTGACGGGGAATATCCTCCAGAATGAACTGCTGGGTACCGGGCAGACCGGCGTCACCCATGGGGTCGGGAGCGGTCACTTCGATCACTTCCAGACCGAGCCGTTCAGCTTCTTCCTTCATGTTCTGGAAGCGCACAGCCAAAAGCTCCATGGACATGTGGCGCGGGAAGGAGTAGTGCAGAATCTTCTTGGCACCCATCTCCGCTGCCAGCTGGGCAATGGCGGGGCCGCGCCGGAGCTGGTCTGTCTCCATGGCTATGTCCGCGACCGGGCCGATTACCGCCGGGTCTTCATGGGGAACGCCCGCGATGAGCACGATGTCAGGGCGGATGTCCCGCACGGTCTTAAAGGCTGCGGTGGTGCCGGGAACGGCCTGGCAGACCACGATGGCCTTGACCTCGGGATCCATGGCAAACTGGACGATCTGTCCGATTACCGTTTCCTGCTCGTTCATGAAGTTGTCGGGATAGGTCACGTGGGTAATGGAGCCCGGATAGCGAGCCACCATCTTTAACGCGGCCTGGTACTCTTCTTCGCCCTGGGAGACCGTACCCGTGATCAGGCCGATCTTAAAGGGCAGAGCCTGGGCTTGTGCCACACCGATAAGACCGAAAACCAATAACAACGCTAAAGCTACGGATAGCCTTCTTTTCACTCCGACCTCTCCTCCTGTGATAAAAAGATAGCTGTATTATTCTACGAATTGCGCAAGTTCTCCTCCTGTCCCGGAAGGAAAATGTTCGTTTGGCCTCCAGGCATTGAGAGTACCGTTCAGAGCCCACATGCGAAAACCGCCGCACACCTGGCGGCGGTTCTGGCAGACATTACATGTTCCCCAGGCTGTCTAGACAGCCTGGTCCATCTGGGCGGCATAGAGCTTGGCGTACAGGCCGTTTCGGGCCACAAGCTCCTTGTGGGTCCCCCGCTCCCGGATCTTCCCGTCGGTGAGCACCACAATCTCATCGGCCTGGCGGATGGTGCTGAGGCGGTGGGCGATGATCAAGGTGGTACGGTCCTTGGCCAGCTCGTCCAGGGCCTCCTGGATCTCCAGCTCCGTGGCGGCATCCAGAGACGAAGTGGCTTCATCCAGGATCAAGACGGGCGGGTTTTTCAAAAACACCCGGGCGATGGAAATCCGCTGTTTCTGGCCGCCGGAGAGCTTCACGCCCCGCTCGCCCACGTAGGTGTCGTAACCATCCTTGAGGCCCATGATGAAATCGTGGATCTGGGCCTTTTTGGCCGCGGCGATCATCTCTTCCTCAGTGGCGGAGGGGTTGCCGTAGAGGATGTTCTCCCGGATAGTTCCGGTGAAGAGGAACACATCCTGCTGCACGAAGCCGATCTGCTGCCGCAGGGAGCGCAGGGTCACATCCCGCACATCATAGCCGTCGATGAGTACCGCCCCCTCCACCACATCGTAGAACCTGGGGATGAGGTGGCAGAGGGTGGTTTTGCCTCCCCCCGATGGCCCCACAAAGGCCACGGTGCTCCCCGCGGGGATGGTCAAGCTCACGTTGTGGAGCACTTCGCTGTCCTCGTCATAGTGGAAAGAGACATTGCGCAGCTCGATCTCACCCTTGACAGGGGGAAGATCCACGGCATCCGGCCGGTCCGTTACCGAGGGCTGAACCTCCATGATCTCCACAAAACGCCTGAAGCCCGCCATACCCTGCTGATACTGCTGGGTAAAGGAGATCAGCCGGCGGATGGGCTGGAGGAAGTAGCCGATGAACAGGAGGTAGGCGGTGAGATCCGCCAGATCGATGTAGCCTCGGAACATGAACAAGGCACCGCAGGTCAGAACGGCCAGGTTCAGCAGGTCGGTCAAAAACCCGAGACCCGAGGAGTACACAGCCATGGCCCTAAAGGCCCTGTAGCGGGATGTCTTAAAGGCGCTGTTAGCCGTATCGAAGCGCCTCATCTCGTAGTCTTCGTTGACGAAGCTTTGGGCCACCCGAATCCCGGAGAGGCTGTTTTCCAGATCGGCATTGACATCCGCGATCCGGCGGCGCTCTTCATGGAACGCTTTGTTCATGTTCGTGCGGGTCCTGTAGGCGTAGGCCCCGATCAGGGGAATGAACAGGAAGGTAATGAGCGTCAGGGGCACGTTGATGCTCAGCAGGTAGATAAAGGAACCGATGAGCATCAGCGTGGCGATGAAAATGTCCTCAGGCCCGTGGTGGGCCAGCTCGGTGATATCCCTCAGGTCATTGACGATCCTGCTCATCAAGTGCCCCACCTTGGTATCGTCGAAGAAGCGGAAGTCCAGGGTCTGCAGATGGGAGAACAGATCCTTGCGCATGCGGTATTCGATGTTCACACCCACCACATGGCCGTAGTAATCCACAAAGTACTGGCAGGTCAGGCGCAGCACGTACAAAACGACCATCGCACCTGCCCAGATGAGCACTGCCTGCAGGTTGCGGTTAGGAATGAAATCTTTCATAAAGGTTCTGGTGATGATGGGAAACAGGAGGTCCAGTACTGCAATGATGCTGGCCGCGAGCAGATCCGCGAAAAACAGGCGGCGCTCCGGCTTGTAGTAAGAGATAAACCTCTTGAGATCTTTCAATTCCTACCAAACCTCGCAATCTATCCTTTGATATAGGGCTGTCCGGCGGCCTTGGGCCCCACTGCTCTGCCGATGAAGCCGGCCAGGGCCACCATGGTGAGAACATAGGGCAGCATGTTCATGAACTGCGTGGGGATACCGATATCCTGCAGGCGCATCTGCAGGGCATCGCCGTACCCAAAGAACAGGCAGGCGCCCAGGGCCCCCAGGGGAGTCCACTTGCCGAAGATGACTGCCGCCAGGGCGATAAAGCCCCGCCCTGCGGTCATGCCCTCGCTGAAGCGGCTCAGATGGGCAATGGAAAGATAGGTTCCGCCCAGGCCAGCCAGGGCTCCGCTGAGCATCACGGCGACGTAGCGCATTTTAAACACGTTGATGCCCACGGTATCTGCGGCCTGGGGATGCTCACCCACCGCCCTCAGCCTGAGCCCCCACGGCGTCTTGTAGATCACCACATGCACCAGGAACACGGCAACTAGGGCCAGATACACCAAGGGGTTCTGCCGGCCCAAGATACGGTCGACCCAGGGGATCTGGGACAAAACCGGCAGGGTGATATCGCGAATCACAGGTACCTGGGGCGAGGTTCCCGCTGCACCGAAAAAGTGCCGCAGGAGAAACACGGTGAGCCCTCCGGCGAAGATGTTGATGGCGGTGCCGGTGACCACCTGGTTCGCCCGGTAGCGGATGCAGAACACAGCCAAGAGCAGCCCCACCAAAGCGCCGGCGGCCATGGCTCCCAAGGCCCCCACCCAGGGCAGGCCCGTATGGTAGGTGACGAACATGGCGGCGAACGAGCCGGTGAGCATCATGCCTTCCAGGGCAATATTCACTACCCCGCTGCGCTCGGAAAGAATGCCTCCCAAGGCCGCAAAGATCAGAGGCGTGGCCATGCGCAGAGCGGCGGCAAAAACGGTGGTGTTGAACATCATGGCAAGAATATCGCCCATTATGCTTCCTCCTTAAGGCGCAGGATGCGCCGGATTAAGAACTCAGCGGCCACAAAGAAGATGATCAGGCCCTGGATGACGGTGATCAGCTCCCGGGGCACTGCGGTCAGGCGGTCCATGGCCGCGGAGCCCGTCTGCAGCGCGCCGAACAGCACTGCAGCCAGGATCACACCCGCAGGGTGGTTCTTACCCAAGAGGCCCACGGCAATCCCCATGAATCCCAGATCCGAAGAAAAGCGCACGATAAACCGGTTGTTCAGCCCCAAGATCTGCTCCGCTCCTGCCAGACCCGCGAGGGCCCCGCTGATGGCCATGGCAATGATGGTATTGCGGGGGACATTGATTCCGCCGTATTCAGCCGCGGACGGGTTCAGGCCCACTGCCCGCAGCTCATAACCCCGCTTGGTCTTCCAGAGGATGATATAAACCACCAAGGCGGCGACCAGGGCCAGATAGACCGCGGTGGTCAGGCGCGTCGGCGGATAGATCCTGGAGAGGGCCGCCGTGGGGCTGATGCGCACCGTTTCCGGCACCCAGGAGCCGCCGTGGAACGGGCCCGTTACCAGCCAGTCTGTGAGAAAGAGGGCGATAAAGTTGAGCATGATGGTGTTGATCACCTCATGGACACCCAGCTTGGCCTTGAGGAAGCCGGCGATGGAAGCCCACAGGGCACCCCCCACCATGGAGGCAATGATGGCCAGCGGCAGGTGGATAATCCGGGGCAGGTTAAAGGAAATGCCCACCCACACCGCGGCAAAGGCGCCCAAGTACAGCTGCCCTTCGGCACCGATGTTAAACAAGCCGGCCCGGAAGGCAAAGGCCACCGCCAGCCCAGTAAACATCAGGGGCGTGGCCCGCTGCAGCGTAGTGGCAATATTCCTCACGCTGCCCAGGGACTCTCTAAACAAAATCCCGTAGGCAGTTAAAGGGTTTTCACCTACATAGAGAATCAACACGGAGCCGATCAGCAAAGCCAGTACCACCGCCGCCAAGGGCAGCAGCAGCTCCTGCCAGGGAAACGCCTTAATTCTGCTCTGCATTGCCGCTCACCTCACCCGCACCATATTCTTCTGGGTGTCCGCCGAGCATCAAAAAGCCCAGCTTGTGTTCTGTTGCTTCTTCAATGGGCATGACGCTGACGATTTCCCCGTTGTACATGACAGCAACGCGATCGCTTAGGGAGAGCACTTCATCCAGCTCCGCGGAAACCAGGAGCACCGCAGCGCCCTGATCCCGCTGGGCGATCACCTGCTGGTGGATAAACTCGATGGCCCCAACATCCACCCCGCGGGTAGGCTGTGAGCAGATGAGCAGGTCGGGATTCTGGGCAAACTCCCTGGCCACCACCACCTTCTGCTGGTTGCCCCCGGACAGGTTGCGCACGGCCTGGGCGGCCACGGGCGGGCGCACATCGTATTTCTCAATCAGTTCCTCGGCGTGCTCCATGATCTTCCCCTGGTTGCGGATGCCCGCCGTGCCCGCAAAGGGTCTGCTGCCGTGGATGCCCAGGATCAAGTTATCAGCCACTGAATAGTCCAAAATGAGGCCCCGCCTATGCCTGTCTTCCGGCACAAACCCGAAGCCCGCCTTCCTGATGCGCAGCGGCGACCAGCCGGTGATATCCTGGTCCCCAAGGTAGATGCGGCCCCCGGCCACCTTGCGCAGGCCGGCAATGGCTTCCACCAGCTCAGACTGGCCGTTGCCCTCCACTCCGGCAATGCCCAGCACTTCGCCCCTTCTCACGGAAAGGCTCACGTTGTTCACTTTCACCTGTCCAAACTGGTCCTTCACGGTGACTCCGTCCAGCCGCAGAACCTCCGGCCCTGGGTTGGCCGGCCCCTTCTCCACCCGGAGGAGCACTACCCGGCCCACCATCATCTCCGCCAGTTCCTGCTCGTTGGTGTCCTTGGTGAGTTTGGTTCCCACCTTCTTGCCCCGCCGCAGCACGCTGACCCGGTCAGAGACGGCCAAAACCTCTTTGATTTTATGGGTAATGAAGATGATGCTGGTCCCCTTGGACTTCAAAGTGCGCAGCACCTGAAACAGATCTTCCACTTCCTGCGGAGTGAGCACCGCAGTGGGTTCGTCCAGCACCAGGATCTCGGCTCCCCGGTAGAGGGCCTTGAGGATCTCCACCCTCTGCTGCAGGCCCACGGAAAGATCAGCGATCCTGGCCTCGGGATCGATCTGCAGTCCGTACTCCTGGGAGAGGCGCTCCACTTCCGCCACCATCTTCTTATGATTCAAAAAAGGGCCCTTGCGGATTTCCGAACCGAGCACGATGTTCTCGGCCACCGTCAAAGGCTCGATGAGCATAAAATGCTGGAAGACCATGCCGATTTTCAAATCGATAGCCTGGCGCGGCTCGGTGATTTCCACGGGCTGCCCCCGGACGATGATCTCACCGCCATCCTTCTGGTAAAGCCCGTAGAGGATGCTCATGAGCGTGGACTTGCCGGAACCGTTCTCACCCACTAGAGCATGGATCTCCCCTTGTTCCAGGTCAAAGTCAACTTTGTCGTTGGCCAAAACCCTGGGGAACTGCTTGGTAATGGCCCGCATTTCCAACACTTTCGCCATGGGACAACCTCCCTGAAAGAAAAGGGAGGCGCCGCCCACCCGACGGCGGCCAGCAGCCTCCCCTTGAGTTTACTGGGATTACTGGAGAGGATTAGTTACGACAATCTCTCCGGAGATGATCTTCTGCTTAGCCTCTTCCACCTTGTCAAATACTTCCTGAGGGATGATGTCCCTGGTGTACGTGAACTCGGATGTACCTACACCTCCGTCGGCAACGCCAAAGGTCCAGGTGCCGCCCTCCAGGGTGCCCTCCACAGCAGCCTTAATCACTTCGTACACGGCCATGTCAACCCGCTTAATCATCGAGGTGAGCACTTTGCCCGGTGCCATGTAGTCCTGATCCGAGTCCACACCGATGGCATAGAAGTCATGGCTGGCTGCCGCATCGATGACGCCGCTGCCGGTTCCACCAGCTGCGTGGTAGATGATGTCGGCGCCGCGCTCATACTGGCTGATGGCCAGCTCACGGCCGCGGCCGGGGTCGTCGAAAGCACCGGCGTAGTTCACCAGCACCTGAGCATCGGGGTTGGCCCATTTGACGCCTTCTTCAAAACCAACTTGGAACTTGCGGATCAGGGGAACTTCCATACCGCCCACGAAGCCCACGATGTTGGATTTGGTCATCATACCTGCCACAACGCCTACCAGGAAGGAACCTTCATGCTCTTCGAAGAGCAGGGAGGTTACGTTGGGATTGTCCACAACGTCGTCCACAATGGCGAAGTGGATGTCGGGATAATCCGCGGAGACCTCTGTTAGGGCGCTTTGATGGATGAAGCCGATCACGATGACCAGGTCCAAGCCCAGTTCAGCGTAGGACCGCTGATGTTCTTCCATCTCGGCAATGTCTGCGGGCTCAACGTAGATCACTTCCACGGGCAGCTCCTCTTTGGCCTGCATGAGACCGCGGTAAGCTGCATCGTTGAAGGACTGGTCGCCCAATCCGCCTTCAGCGAAGATCAGGCCGACCCTGGTCTTCTGGGCGTAAGCGGGAGCAGCAAGCAAACCAAGTAAGAGAACCATGACCACGACAAAACTGATTTTGTTTCGCACGGTAAAAAACCCCCCTGTGTAATTTCGAATTCAGCTATTTTCTTCTGCACGCCAAGGCTAATTCCTTCCTACGGGTAGATGGAATCATCTGCGCGCATGCGCCAGTTTATCCCTTGACCACCGCCACCGTTTTCAGCTTGAGGACGGGCCTGACCAAATCCCGCTGATCCGCCATGACATCTTCGATGTTTTTATAGGCCTTGTAGTATTCTTCAGCGGTGTCTCCCCGGCGCCTTTTACCCAGGACCATATCTTTGGCCCTGAAGTCGGCCAGCACTTCCTCCACGCTGAACTGGCGCACCGCCTCTTTGCGCCCCATCACCCGGCCCGCTCCGTGGCTGGCTGAGTGGAACGACTCCGGATTGCCCAGCCCTTCCACGATGAAGGAATAGGAACCCATGGCCCCGGGGATGATCCCCGGCTCTCCCTGCTTGGCGCTGATCGCTCCCTTGCGGTGCACCCAAACCATGCGGCCGAAGTGGGTTTCCAAAGCGGCATAGTTGTGGTGGGCGTTCACTTCCCCTGCGAACTGGATGTCCTTAACACCGGCATAGCGCCGGAAGCCCTCCACCACCAGCTCCTTGACCCGCTCCATGATGCGGTGGCGGTTCTGGCGGGCAAACTCCAGGGCAAAGGTCATCCAGCCGATGTAACCCTTCCCCTCGGGGCTGTCCACGGGCAGGTAAGCCAGATCGAAATGGCTGGGCACTTTGGAGCCCTGGCGCTTGTTCAGATCCTTGGCCACCTGGTTGAAGTAGTTGGCCACCTTGTAGCCGAAGTTGCGGGAGCCGGTGTGCACCATGAGCCCCAGGCGGCCCTCCTCGTCCTCCTGTAGCTCAATAAAGTGGTTGCCGCCCCCTAAGGTACCGAGCTGCATGTAGGCTTCTGCTTTCTTAGGCAGCTTGGCATCTCCATAGCGGTACAGCTTCTCCACGGGATACTGGTCCAGAAATTTGGACTTCTGCGGCTCTTTGTGGTGTTCAAAACCCTGGGGAACGTCACGCATGATCTGGCCCACGAGATAGTGGGCCAGCGTCCCGCCGGGAGTGGTCACCTCCCGCAGCAGTTTCGCCGGGACATTGGTGCGGGCAAAAACCATCCCGCAGCCGATATCTACACCCACGGCGTTGGGGATGATCACATCCTCCGCGGCCAAAACCCCGCCGATGGGCATCCCGTAACCGGCATGGGTATCGGGCATCAAGGCCACGTGTTTATAGGCAAAGGGCAGGTTGGCCAGGTTCAAAGCCTGCCTCAGACATTCCTCTTCCAGATGGTCTTTGCCGGGCAGCCAGACCTTAATGGGTACGCGCTGTTCCGCTTTGTTGAAGATGACAAACATTCTCAACCCCCTTCCAAATGTTCCATATTCGCCAGGGTCAACCCCAGGCTCCTTACCAGGTCGAAGCCCTCAGCCAGACCTTCGTCCACTAAAGCCGGCTTGTGGGCGTCGGAGTTCACCACCACCTGGATCCCGTAGTCCCGGGCCAGTTCCCAAAAGGGCAGCCAGGGATAGGCGGGCCTGGGTCCCTGGTCGCTTTCCACCCAGCGGCTCACCAGTCCGTGGCCGTTGATCTCCAGGGGAAGGTCCAGTTCCTTCGCTGCCCCGAGGATATCTTTGGCCGCGGCTTCGGTGTTTTTGTCCCAGTTGAGATAGCTCAGCCCGAAGACATCGGGATGGGCCACGAAAGCAAAAAGGCCGCTTCGCATAGACTCAATTAGATGCCGAGTGTAGGAAACAAGATGCTCGGCGCTGTGTACTTCATAGTGGCTGCTCAGCCAATCCCCGTTGTGGGGAAAGAAATGGCAGCCCAGGATCAGATAGTCCAGGCCGTACTGCCCCAAAAGAACATCTTCAAAGAAAGAATGATATTCAGAAGCCCACTCGCATTCCATGCCCTTGAGGATGGTCAGCCCGGGCCAGGTGCCCTGGGCCTGCTCGATGGCCCTGACGTAACCGGGAAGCTCCGCCCGACCCATGCGCATGTACAGCCAGCGGTTATCTGGGAGGGCCGTGTGGTCGGCAAAACCAAGCACGGTAAACCCCTTGGCCGCTGCTGCCTGTACGTAGTCGTCCACCTCACCTACGGCGTGCTTGCAGCGAAATGTATGTGTATGGTAGTTCTTCAAAGCAAATTTACCTCCATGCTTTCACCCTAGACGGAAGAGGCGGGCCGAGGCCGCACCCTTCAGTTCCTACTTTACTATTATGGAAGACAGTTCGCAACCGTTAAGGCTTGTACGCCCCTTGGGCTTGATGTAGAATTGGTTGCAGATTGACTCTCGACACGGGAGGAGCAGACATGGCTCACGCTGAATTTGCCCTGAGAGTTCTAGCATTTATCCTGATCACAGTGCTCATTGCCCGCGCCTACTGGCGTTTAGCGGTGCGCATCTTGCGCTGGTGCAGAGTGAGGATCCCCAAATCGGTGCTGGCTGTAATATCTGGGCTGCTGGGCATCATCACTTTGTTCGTCCTGCTCTGGGTCTACGTCTACCACGGTTTTGGCTATCAGCCGGATATCTACCGCGTAGGCAACCGCAGCTCCAACAAGGTGGCCATCACCTTCGATGATGGCCCCAGCCGGGAGTTCACACCGGCCATCCTGGATATTCTGAAGGAGTATGAAGTGCCCGCCACCTTTTTCATGGTGGGCAGCCATGTGGAGAAATACCCTGAGATCGCCCGCCGGGTGGTGGAAGAGGGTCATGCCGTGGGCAGCCACACCCAGAACCACAGAAACCTGCCTACCCTTTCCACCATTGAGCTGCAGAAAGAGCTGATGGAAGCAACCGCCGTAATTACGGAAGTGACCGGCGTCTATCCCAGCTTTGTGCGGCCGCCCCGGGGCATGTACGATGACCGCTTCCGGCGCATGGCCAACCTTTTGGGCCAAGAGATCGTGCTCTGGTCTATTTCCACACGGGACTGGCGCTATGGCGTAACCGCTTCCTATATAGAACGCCTGGTGGAAAGCAGGGTGCGGGGCGGGGATATCATCCTCTTCCACGACAGCGGCGCCCTGCTGAGAAACGAGGGGGGAGACCGCAGGGCCACAGTTATGGCCCTGCCCCGGGTGATTGAGATCATCCGGGCTAAGGGGCTGGAAATCGTGCCCCTGGCGGAACTGCTCCACGATGCCCCAGGGGAAGCCTTCCCCCAGATCGACCGGCCAGAGTAAGGAGGGAAACCATGCGTTTGGTTCCGGCCGCGGCAGAGCACAGCCGATCCATTGCGGAAATCTATCGGCAGGCCTTTCCCGAGAGCATTGCCCTCTTTTTCCCCCGCAAAGGCCGGGAAAGACTGCTCCGCCTTTTGGAGCTCGCCTTTGCCCTGCTCTTCAGCGTGGGTGCCCAAGGCGTACTGGTCCAGACAGAAGATGGCGAGGATGCAGGCTACCTGCTCTACACAACTTCCCAGCCGGGGAGGGCCCGCCGCCGCCTTTTCCAGGCCGCGGGTCTGCTGGGGCGGATGGCGTTTCGCCTGAGCCCGCTGGAAATAGGCAGACTCTTGGTGAACCAGCTCTTAATGATCCTCACAGTACACAGAAGCAAAAAAGTACCCAGACCCCAGGCCACCATACTCTCCGTGGCTGTGCTCCCTGCTTACCAGGGGCAGGGTCTGGGTACTCTGCTTTTAGACCACGCCCTGGACCAGCTGCGGGGCCAGTCCGTGGGCCTTAATGTGCGGGCGAACAATCCCGCGGGGCGGCGCCTTTACGCGGCAGCGGGCTTTGAAGAATGGGGTAGCCGCAGGGATCTGGGGGGCCGCTGGCTGATGCTCTACCGCAGGCCGTAAAGCCCCATCCGCTTTACTTCTCCGCCACCACCAGCATCTCAAAATCTTCCGCAGTGAGCTGGTCCTGCCGGGAAAAGGCCCCCAACTTGGCCCCGAAAAACTCGATCTTGGTAAAACCCAAAGACTTCAGGAGCCAGGTGATCTCGCTGGGCAGGTAGTACCTTTCACTGGCCTCCACCTGCTGTACTTGGCCATCATCATCGGTAAAGGTCAGTAGATCCCGGCTGCGCATGGTGAGCATGTCGAAGCTCTCACCCTCGGAGGCGGGGTGGAACAGGCGGTAAAGCCCATTGAGGGTGGTAAAGATGAACTTGCCGGGGCTTTTGAGAGCCCTTGCCGCGCCGCCCAGGATGGCGAAGTTCATCTCGTCGGTTTCCATGAGGGGAAAGGCCCCCTCGCACAGCATGATGGCGGCATCGAACTCCTGCACAAAGGGCAGATCTCGGGCATCGCATCTCAAGAACTCGACCTGGAGCCCCTCTGCTGCCGCCTTTTCCCTGGCTCTGCGGAGCTGAGCTTCAGATAGGTCGATCCCGGTGACCGCATAGCCCCGCTTGGTCAGCTCGATGGCGTGCCTGCCGGTTCCGCAGCCGATGTCCAAAATCCGGAGGGAGCGGTCGAAGTTGAGCTCCGCCTCGATAAAGTCGCACTCTCCCACCGTTCCCTGGGTGAAGGGTTCCTGGTCGTAGTTCTCGGCGTAGTTGGCAAATAGCTTCTCATACCACTTCATCTGCGTTCTCCCTTCGTTACAGATCGCGCCGGCGCATGCGCTGAAGCAGCCTGGCGCGCTTTTGCTTGATCCTCTCTTTGACTTCCTCTGTCTTCGCCAGATCCAGCTCCGCGGCCACCAGTTCCCCCGCTTCCAGATGCACCAGGAGCCAAACTCCCTCTCTGCTCCCGGGGGGAAGCTTGACCGCGGGGACCGTGAGCTGTCCCCCATCCTCTTCGAACAGCAGGACCGCGAACTCTCCATCAACGATGCGGTCGATGACCGCCGACTTCGTGCACTTAATCCTCTGTCACCCCTTTGACGCAGGCCAACCCCTGGGCTTTGATGTCCGCCAGTCTTTTGTCTCCAATACCGTCAATGCGCCAGCGCAGCTCATCTACGCTCCTAAACGGCCTTCTCGCCCGCTCCTCAATAATCTGTCGAGCCCGCCCTTCGCCGATGTGGATAATCCGCTGCAGTTCCTGGAAGGACGCCGTGTTTAGATCCACGCAGTCCTTAACGGCCCTCTCCCCGCCAACGGGCGGCTCCCTGCCGGCCGCCAGCTCGTAGGTGAACCCGTCCGTGCACACCACGATGGTTCCCAGTTCATCCGTGCCGTAGACGGGAATCTCCAGGATTTTCAAGCGGTTCAGCACCTCCCCGTGGGGATGGCCGTACTCGTTATCCCGACCGGCCGCATAGATGGCCGCTTCGGGATCGACAGCCAGGAGGAAATCCAGGGAGGAAGAGGTCCGGGAGCCATGGTGGCCCAGCTGTAGAATCTGCGCCTGAAGGGGCAGGCCCCGGCGCACCAGATCCTCCTCGATGCGGCGCTCCGCATCTCCGGTAAAAAGGAACGCCACCTGCCCGTAGACGGCCCGGAGCACAAGGCACGATTCGTGGATGCTGCCCGTAGGCTCCATGGGGTTGAGCACCTGCAGGGTTAGACCTCCCAGCTGGCGCTGATCACCCCTTCGGGGTTCGAAGTAATCTGCGTCCGATTCCAGCACCGCATCCAGCAGCTCCTCGAAGATGCGGGTGTAGTGTTCATACCCGGACATCCACACCTCCCGCACCGTGAAGCTGCGCATCACCTGGGCGGCCTGGCCGATGTGATCGGCATGGGGGTGGGTAACCACAAAAAGGTCGATGGTTTCCACACCCAGCGCCTTGAGGTAATCCAGCACCTCTGTTCCATCCAGATCCCCGGCATCGATCAAGACGGCAAAGTCCGGCCCTGCCAGAAAGGCCGCTTCCCCCTGGCCCACATCGATGTAGTGGACGCAGAGCCGCTCCAAGGCCAGGACGCTCCCTGCCGCACCCAGCAGGAGGAGCAGAGCTAAAGCCGCCCCTATCCATCTTCTGTACATGGTCAACCCTCCGCGTTCGCCTGGTATTTCCTATTCTTCCGAACCCTACCCTTTCCCTCCAGAAGTGGGCAACCAGAAAAGGTAACTCAGGAGGTAACTCCGGGGGGCAGGTACGCGGTGCAGCTTCCCATAATTGAGGAGTTGATGAAGGGACTTGAGGGCGGGATGCCCTCCAGAACCGAACAGAAAAGCTGAGCGGGAAAGGGGGAGTGCAGTGCGAGCGCGGCGTTTGGCCTTTTTGGTGGTGCTGTTCGCGGCAGCGGCGGCCCTCAGCGGATGCCTGCCGAAGGACACGATCAAGATCGAGAACGAATTGAGCAAACTCACAGACCGCTTCATCGA
>Ga0208823_1001506_pt1 | contig 18408 bp, 14 predicted proteins | sample AD_UKC075_MetaG_FD_184440 | JGI IMG/M metagenome (GOLD analysis project Ga0208823, IMG submission 184440) | Active sludge microbial communities of municipal wastewater-treating anaerobic digesters from USA - AD_UKC075_MetaG (SPAdes) (version 2) | ecosystem: Engineered > Bioreactor > Anaerobic >... | reverse complement strand
GGCTGCCGACTTTCGCCGTATCGACGAAACCGCTGAAAATCAATTCCTTCACGGTCTTCCCTCTTTGTTTCAGCGACCAACCGAAATCAAACCGAAGCAAATCCTTAAGATAAGTAAAATATTGGACGTGCAAAGGTTTATCGAGACCGTATTTGCGTTCCAAGGCTTCCTGCACTTCCTTCGTTACCGCCTTTTCGCTTAAAAAGGGGCCGCCGGGAATAATATGCATAAGAAAAAAAGTCACCGTAATAACAAACAAAATCGTGACCAATGCTAGCAATATCCTTTTAATCAAATAACCCGCGAATTTTGAATCCATTACACTGCGTCAACCTCCAGTAATCCACTAAAAATTTTTTCTTACGATTATATCACAAAAAATGTAAAAATACATGTAAATGTTTTCAATGACGGTTATTGCTAATATAAAGCGATTTCATTAGTTGACTAGTTTATGCAAAAACTTGTAACCGGGATAATAAATATTTAAATGAGAAACGGGGAAAAATAATATTGGGTGCTAAAAGGAGGTTTTATCTTGGCAAAAAACAAGAATGGCGTGATGTCGGAAAACTTGAAGTACGAGATCGCGCGCGAACTCGGAGTCTCGGACACCGTCGCCAAAGAGGGATGGGGCGCGGTCTCATCCCGCGATTGCGGGCGAATGGTAAGACTAGCGATTGAAATTGCCAACCGAACGTCGCAAAAATAGCATTCCGATAAGAAGCGTTTATGTAAACGCTTCTTCTTTTTTTCGCTTATATTGTTCCCGCTAAACGCGCAAATGATAAACAATATTTCCAAAAATAAAAAAAACCCCGGCGCCGGGGTTATTACTGGTAAAACTCTTCCAAAAACTCGATAAATATGTCCCGCATCAAGTCATGCGTTTCCTCCGGTTCAAAACCGGTAAAATAATCGCGGTAATAGCTCTGATTATAAACATAGTCGATTATCGCGACTCGGTATGTTTCATATTCGTCGATGTCGTCGAAATCAAATTCCGACAAATACAAAAACTGCTTTTGTTCGTCATATAATTCTTTCAATTGCCAGCCGCCGATATCGGTCAGGATGACGGCGTTATCGAAGGGGAAAACTTCATACACGTCCTTAACCCTGATCGGGCCGCGCGCCAAAATCTCGCGGACGCCGCCGGTGTTAATAATCGCGACGTCGGCTTGGTATTTGCTTGCCATCGCGAAAACCATCTCTTCCCCGATTCGGGGTTTGTAGAGAATTTCTGGGGTGTAACCGACGACGCGTTCGCCCGCGGCGATGTCGGACGCGTATTCTTCGACTAAGGCGGCGACGGCGGCGCCGGCCTGATAACGGGACGGCTCATAATGCCGGGCGGTAGCCGAATACAGTTTGCCTTCCTTGTTGAACTTAAAGGCAATCTCGCCCGCCGTTTCGTTCTTATCGTCGCTTTGGATCACCGGCATGAAAAATTCGTCTTCGCGCATTTCCTTTTTGTTTACTAATTGATGAGTGTGCCCGCAAATTACCGCGTCAACATAACTCTCCTCGGGAAAAGCGGCGACGTTCAGGTAGAAATTCAGGGAATAATCGTGATTCGCCGCGATTACGATATCGCAGGAATGCTCGGACCTGAGTTCCGCGGCCAAATCCCTGACGATCGGGACCGGATCCAAAAACGCGTAACCCTCTACCTTATCCGCAGCAATCGAACTTTCCAGACCGTAACCGATAACGCCGATAATCCCGATTTTAAAACCTTCCCTTTCCACAATCACGTAATCTTCCGTCCAGTCAAGTTTTTTTCCCTCGCAGACGATATTCGCGGCTAAAAACGGGAAATCGGCCTCGCCGTTTTCGGGGTCTCCGTCGGCGTAACGGGCGATTTTATCGAGGCCCCAGTCAAACTCGTGATTGCCGATAACAAAAGCGTCGAATTCCATGGCGTTTAAAGCTCTAAGGAGCGGGAGACCGTAATGAATATTGGAAATGTAGGATCCCTGAAAAATATCGCCGACGGCGATTTTCACATACTTCCCGTTTTTCTCTTCCAATTCCTCGAGCAGTCCGGCGACGCGGTCCAAGCCCGGGTAATTCCCCTCGCTGTAAAAAGCGCCGTGAGTGTCGTTAATTGCTAAAAGATATACCGACCCGGACATATCCGTGTCGCCGTTTCCGACGGGCGCCGGATTGGGATCGGTAACGCAGGCGGTCAATAAAAACAGCAGAAACAGAAAAAGGATTATTAGATTATTCTTTCTCATCTCGACCTCTAACATGCTTTCGATATTCTATCATATAACATTATATCTTATTTTCCTTCCCCTTGCAACAAAAAAAGCGTTTCGCCATTCGGGAAACGCCTTATTCCTTGCGCGCGATAACGTCCGCGATCGCGCAGCCAAGGCCGGCGATCGGGAAGACAACCCAGCCGGGATGCCACTTTTCTAATAAAAAACCCAAAAGCAAAAAAACGATAACGGCCGAAAGCATGATCACCGACGATATTTTCCGCCCTTTCGCGTTTCTTCTTTTTACCCTCCCGCGGTGTTTCATCTTATATTTGTCGTCAAGCAAACCCGCGTAGACGAGCAGAAAAATCCCGACGGCGAAAAACGCAAGCATAATCGCGACTGAGTATAAATCGTCAAGAAACTGCAGCCCAACAAAAAGCGCCGCGATGCCCAAAAACATAATCCCGAGGCCGGCGGTGACCCAGAAAGCGTACCTTTTCGAAAAAGCCCTTCGTTCTTCCGGCGAGTAAAAATCAATATTTTCCGGGATCGTCTTCCGGAAATAATCCGACTGGATGCCGAAATAAACAAGCAAACCGTTCCCGGCCAAAAAAATAACGAAATAGATCGCGAACGGGATAAAATATCTGCTTTCGCCGAAATACGCGAGCGCCGCCAAAAGCGCGGCCGCGGCTAAAACTACGAGAAACACCCCGAGAGCGATAAAAAGGCTGTAGCGGTTATAAAAGCGCTCGTATTTTGCCTTCGCTTCGGCGTCGCCGCCGAATTCCAATTCTTTATTGACCAAATCGTCAATCGAGCGGCCAAACAGCTTGGCGATTAACATCAGGCGATCGAGTTCGGGATAGCTTTGGCCAGTCTCCCATTTATAAACCGTCTGGCGCGACACGTTAAGTTTTTCCGCCAATTCCTCCTGGGACAAGTCCTTGCTTTTTCTCAGTTTGACTAAATTTTCTTCGAATTTCATATTTCCCTCCAATATATCCGCGTATATTATATCACACGAGCCGGCAATTGCCATAAACTTCAAAGATTTTATTCAACTTTTTATGTAAACAATTGTTTACATCGCGCTTTGAACCCCGGGATTATCTTGGTTATTGATTTATTACGTTATTATAGTATAATTATATATCGTAAGAAGCGAGACAACGAGGTATGATATTATGTTCAGCATGTTCAAGAAAATTTGGTGGTATATTAAAGCTAATTGGCTCCGCTATGTCCTGGCGATCACCTTTTTAAACCTGGCCAGCCTGGCGAGCGTTATCGCCCCCAAACTGTTGGAGGCGGGAATCGATAAGATCGTAAACAAAACCATCACAAAATCGTCGCTCCTCGCGCTTTTTGGCATGATGATCGCGGTTACCGTCGGCGGGTATTTGATCTCCTGGCTCTGGAACTATTTATTGTTCGGGGCGAGCATCAAACTTGAATACACGATCCGCAGGAATTATTTCCGGCATTTATTGAAAATGGACAGTCATTTCTTCGATAAAAACAGCAGCGGCGACTTGATGACCCGGGCGACTGTCGATCTTAACGCCATCGCGATGACGGCCGGGTACGGAATCCTCACGCTTGTTGATTCCGTCGTCTACCTGATCATGATTTTGTTTATGATGATGTATACGATTAGTTTTAAACTCACGATAATCGTTTTGATCCCAATCGTATTTATCGGCTTGGGGGTAAAAATATTGGGCGAGAAAATCCACGCCGCGTACGCCCAAAGCCAAATCGCCTTCGGCGAAATGAACAACCTCGTTCTCGAATCAATCATCGGCATTCGCGTGACGAAGGCTTATGTCCAGGAACACGCGGAAATCGAAAAATTGAAAGCGAGCGGAGCCAACGCCTACCGGAAAAACAACCGTCTCGTGCGTATCAACGCCCTTTTTGACCCCCTGTTCCGCGCCGCTTTCACGGCCGCTTCGGCTATCGCCTTCGGCGTCGGCGCGTATCTCGTCTTCCGCCGGGAACTCACCCCGGGACAATTGGTATCGTTCGTGGTTTATCTCGGGATGCTCGGCTGGCCGATGTTCGCTTTGGGAGACCTGGTCAATATCATGAGCCGAGGCAACGCCTCCTACGACCGGATCGATAATATCATGAGTCAGACGCCGGAAGTCAAAGAGCCGGCCGCGCCCGTCGCCGTCGGACCGACGTTTAAAAAGCTCGAATTCCGGGACGTTACGTTCGCCTACCCGGGCAGCGAGTTTCCGGCCGTCGAAAATATTAGTTTTACCCTGGAAAAAGGCAAGACCCTGGGGATCGTCGGAAAAACCGGAAGCGGGAAAACGACGATCATCAGGTTGTTGTTAAAACAGTATTGTTTGCGTAAGGGCGAGGTGGCGATTAACGGCGTGAACATCAAGGACATCGCCGCCGGCGAGGTAAGGGGATTTTTCGGCTACGTCCCCCAGGAACATATATTGTTTTCCGGCGCGATATATAAAAACATCGCTTTCGGGAAAGAAAACGCCGGAGCCGAGGAAATCGGCGCCGCCGCGGCGGCGGCCGCTTTCCAAAAAGACCTTGAAACTTTCGACGATGGTCTGGATACCGTTGTCGGCGAGCACGGGGTCACGCTTTCCGGCGGGCAAAAACAACGCTTGGCGATCGCCAGGGCGTTGATTTTGGACCCGGAAATTTTGATCCTTGATGATTCCCTTTCCGCCGTCGACGGGACGACGGAAGCGGAAATCCTGCAAAATCTTAAGAAGGCGCGGAAAGGGAAATCGGCGATTATCGTCGCCCACCGCCTGACCGCGGTCGAGCGCGCCGACGAGATTATCGTCATGGATAACGGACGAATCGCGGAGAGGGGCAGTCACGAAGAATTGATGAAATTAGGCAAATGGTATTACCGGCAATACACGCGCCAGCAATTAACATATAAAACGGGAGTAGAGAAAGATGACCCTTCGGCGGATTTGGAAATACGCGAGTAAATATAAAGCTTTAGTTTTTGTTTCCTTGTTTTCCCTCTTCCTCGCGATCGGCATCGAACTGCTCCTGCCGATCTGTTTTAAAACGATTATCGACGACCATCTCATCGGGATCGAAAAACCTTGGTATGAAGTCGACGAGTCGGCAGGGAAGACGGTCCGGTACGGCGGCCGTCATTACGCGCAGGAAAGAAACCTCCGCGACAAAGAACTCTGGGTAACCGAAGAAAACGAGGTAAGGATTTTCCTTATTAATAACGTATTCTATTTCGTCGATGAGGCTGTCGCGGGAGGAGCGAAAGAAATAGCGGACGGAAAACTTGTCGTGACCGACGATGACGGCAATATCTATGCCTATGATTACGCCGTTCTCGCCGGGGAAGACGTGCTCGCTTTCTACCGGCCGGCGATCAGACCAATCGCAGAGCTCGTCGCTTTCTACGTCATCCTTAACGTCTTGCTCATAATAATCACCTACGCTTACCGCTATAATTTCTTTAAACTTGGAAACAAGGTGACCTATGATATTAGGTGCGAAGCCTTTCGAAAGATTCAAAAGTTGCCCGTTTCCTACTTCGATAAAACTCCCGCCGGGAAAATAGTCGCCCGCGTCACTAACGACACGCAAACGATCATTGATTTGTTCGCGCGGACCCTGATTGTATTTATCAGCGCCGTCGTTTTATTCGTCGGCATTTATATCAGCATGTTCGCCTTAAACGCTAAACTCGCGGCCTATACGCTCGCGCTCATTCCCTTGCTTTTGCTTTGGGGGACGATCTACCGGAGGAAAGCAAAAAAATATAACGAGGTGATCCGCGGGGAAAACGCGGAAATCAACGCTTACCTTAACCAGTCAATTAAAGGCATGGAAATAATCCAGGCTTTTAACCGCGAGGATCTTTGTTTTGAGGAATTCGAGCATCATAACCGCCGCTATTATTCTTATCGGAAAAAAATGCAAATGTTAAACGCGGCGGGTTCATTTAATCTTATCCAAACTTTCCGCCGCCTAATCTACGCGATTATTATCCTTTATTTCGGTTGGGGAGCTTTGGGAGTTCAGAATATTGTCGAGGTCGGGGTGATTTACGCGTTCGTCGAGTACATGAATAAACTCATCAACCCCATCCAGCAAGTGTTTTCCAATCTCGACGTGTTTGAGCAGTCGATGGTTTCCGGCAGCCGCGTCTTCTATCTTTTGGACCAAGAAGAAATTCCGTTGCATAACGACGAGATTCCGCGTTTCAAAGGCGACATCGAGTTCAAAAACTTCAGCTTCGCCTACGAAAACGACCATTACGTCCTCAAGAACATTAATCTCAAGGTTGAGGCCGGGAGAACCGTCGCCATTGTCGGCCATACCGGCAGCGGGAAAAGCTCGCTTATGAACGTTTTGCTCAGGTTTTACGATTTCTCGGAAGGAGAGATTCTTATCGACGGCCGCGACATCCGCTCTTTCTCCCGTCAGGCCTTCCGGCGCCATATCGGCATCGTCCTCCAAGACCCGACGCTTTTCTCCGGGACGGTGGCGGAAAATATCCGCCTCAACAACCCGGCGATAAGCGACGGAATGATCGAGGAGGCGTTAAGAAAAATCGGCGCCGATAGGATTATCGAAAAATACGCCAAGGGCATCCACGAGCGGGTCGCCGAAATGGGAGCCAATTATTCCGTCGGCGAGAGGCAGTTAATATCTTTCGCCCGGGCGCTCGTCTACGACCCCGCCGTCCTGGTTCTTGACGAGGCGACGGCGAACATCGATACGGAAACCGAACAGTTGATCCAAAAAGCGCTTAAAGTGGTAAAAGAAAACCGGACGACGTTTATCATCGCCCACCGCCTCTCGACCGTGAAGGACGCCAGCCAAATCGTCGTCCTTGACGCGGGAAGGATCGTCGAGCGCGGTAACCACGAGGAGCTTATGGCCAGACGCGGACAATACTACGAGATGTATCGGGCGCAGATGCAGCAGCCCTGATTCACGCGCGAAAAAAAGACGCGGAAAACGCGCCTTTTCTTTATTCCAGAGCGACCGGCAGAACGCCCGTCGCCGTAAACTCGCCGTCAAAATAACGGATTAGCGTCGCCGCGGAAAGCGGCGTGTATTCATAAACGCAAATATAATTTTCGATTTCCGGAAAAAGATTTATATCGTATGGCTTATCAAGCGAGACAACGACGACACCGGGATTAATCTGATAAATCTCCCTGATCAGATTGACCTCGTTTCCGGAAGGATTTTCAAATGCTATGATAATTTGGTCATATCCGGGCGCGGCCGTAATGATGCTTTCGTATTTTTCCGTCGAGAAAACATGATAATCAACGTCGTAACCGCGCGCGGAAAGACGCTTCCGCGCCACGTAAGCGAGAGAATTCGCGTCGCCGCTTAAACCCGGCTCGAGGGCGTAACGCGTCGCGCGCGAGGAAATCACGAGCGTCCGGCGCGACTTATCGAGACCGGAAAAATCCCCCTTTGCAAGCGTCAGGCTCTTCTCGCCCAACCTTTCGTTTAACTCGCGGTGGGATGTGAGGTCGGCCCAAAGAGCGTCTGCGCGGGGATAACAATCGGCGAACAGGCCGTATTCATATTTCTTAAGCAATATCCTTCTGACCGATTCGTCAATCCGCTCCTCGCCAATCCGGCCGCTTCTTACGGCGTCGAGCACAGCGTTATAAGCGGTGACCGAATTGGAGGTTGATTCGGTAAAAGTTAGGATATCGGCTCCGGCCAAAACGGCGAGGATGGCGGCCTCGGCCATTCCGAAATGATTGACGATCGCCTTCATTTCCATGGCGTCGGTAACTATCAGGCCCTCAAACCTCAGTTCTTCCCGTAAAAGCCCCGTAAGCACGGCGCGCGACAAAGTCGCCGGGTAATCGGGATCAAGCTTTTCGAAAACGATATGCGTCGTCATAATCGCGTCGAGCCCGGCTTCAATCGCCTCGATATAGGGATAAAGCTCGACCTGATAAAGGCGGTCCATATCGTGCGGTATCCGCGGCAACCCGTAATGAGTGTCAACGTCGGTGTCGCCGTGGCCGGGAAAGTGCTTTGCGGTCGCCATGACCCGCGATTCCTTTAGCCCGCGGATCATGTTGCATCCGAACGCGGCGACGACCTCGGGACTGTCGGAATAACTCCTGACGCCGATGATCGGGTTTTTCGGGTTGTTGTTCACGTCAAGAACGGGGGCGAAATCAACGTTAATCCCAAAATTACGCAGTTCCTCGCCCACGGCTTTTCCGACCGAAAGCGCGTTTTCCGCCTCGCCCGTCGCCGCGAGCGCCATGTTTCCGATAAAGTGCGTCGCTCCCGACACAAATTTCACGATCTTACCGCCTTCCTGGTCGATGGAAATAAAGGCGGGAACGCCGACAAGATTAAGGATATTATCCTGCAAGGCGGTCGTAAGCGCGAAAAGGTCCTCTTTTGACTCGGTATTGTATTGCATGAAAATATAATTCCCGAATTTATATTGGGAAATGTTATTAAGGGTGTTTTGGGGAATCGTCGAACCGACAAATCCAACGATAAACATTTGGCCGATTTTTTCTTCGAGCGTCATGCTTTCGATAACATTGTTAACAAAGGCCAAGGCTTCGTCATCATCGTCTTCTTCATCCTCTTCTTCCTCTTCATCCTCTTCATCCTCGTCGTCAGGTTCGTTTTCCTCAACCGTGACCCGGTACTTCACCGAATAGTCGCCGACGGTAAAGATGATCCCCGCGGTACCCGCCGCGACGCCGGTAACGATACAAGTATTCCGATCAAGCATCTCGGCCAAGAGCACGGAATCGTCCTCGCTCTCGCAAGCAACCTCTTTCTTGCTTCCGGTCACCTCGACGTCCAAAACGATTGTTTCGCCTTCCTTAACCGTGTCCGCGCCGCTGACGATTATCTCGGGGTCTTCAACGCAGCCGACGGCAAGCAGGCAAAAAATAGCCAATAATAAAAGATACGCTTTCCTCACTATAACTCTCTCTCCTCATGATTTTATAACGCGAATCTAATTAAACAATAATTCCAATTCTTCAAACCGCGCGCCGGTGAAAGGATTGACAACGGGGACGGTTTCCCGTTTGACATTGGTATAACGGATAGTTTGTTTTTCGGCAGTAAAATCGACGGCGACCGCGAGCCCCGAAAGTTTTTTCCCGAAGAGATTCTCGGCGACGCCGATATCCTGAACGTCGCTTCTTCTCGAGACAACAAACGCATCAAAATTGGCGTCGGTCCGGTATCCGCGGACGGTCGTCGTGTCCGCATGATAATCGGCGTGAAACCGCAAGGGTGTTGCGGGGGCGATATCGGTCGTCAGCGGCATTAACTGGTGATGATGCCCGCTTAAAGCGATATCCAAGTTAAACTGGTTAAGAAGGTCCGTCCATTCTTCCTTGAATTCTTTCAGGAAATCCCCCTGAACATAAGTCACGGGGATGTGCGAAACGAGCATCCGGTACTTTATCCCGGGATCGGCATGCTCGCCCGTCGCCAGCAGTTCCTCCAAAAACGCCGTCTGCTCGGCCCGGTATGAATCGAAATGAGCGAGATCATAAAACTCCCACCAATCGTCGTCATGGTCCTCGCCCAAATCGAGAACGATTCCGTAAACGCCGCCTAATTTAAAGGTGTAATAGAATTTTTCGTTTTTACTGCCGACATAGCGGTAAAGCTCGTCGGCGCGTTCCGCCTTGACCTCGTGATTGCCGCGGGCGAAAACCACCGGTTTTTCTCCTTTGGTAATCTTGTGAGCGATCTCGTTAATCAAGTTAAGATTCGCGCCCGACTCCAAGTGCGACGAGATGTCGCCGATCAAGAGCAGGAAATCAAGCTTCTCTTCCCAATATCCGCCGGCGGCGACGGCGGCCCCGGCATAATCGTGGGCGTCGCTTAAGGCGTAATAATGCAGGCCGTCACTTAAATCGACCGGTTTAAAGGCATAAGTCTTCTCAACCTTTCTTCCCTTGATTCCGGAATAAGGCCCCCGGTATATGACGGCGGTTGACGATATGGTATATGATTTTTCCGCGTCAAGCGCGGTCATTGGCACCGACACTTTATGAACGCGCGTTTCCGAGCGTTCGGAACCGGCGTAAAGGTCGTAGTACTTTTTGTTTCCGACGGTTACGACGCCGCTCGCGCGGGCGTTGGTCGTCCACACGATTTGGTACTCGTCCTCGACGGCATAGACGACGGGGGCGGAGGTAATATAATTAAAGCGCAAGTCAAAAAACTGAATTAACAGCAAAATAAAAATTAACAAGAAAAGCGGCGTTTTTACTAATTTCCTTTTCGCAAGCGTTGTTTTCGGGTAAGCGAAAATAAGGAACCAAATAAAATAGATAACCGCGACAAGAATCAGCGCGTCAGCAAAAGTCTCCAGCACGAAGGGAAGCGACCCAATCCCGAGATAAAACATATAGCCGAGGCCGCCGGTTATCGCGATCGAGAGCCCGAACGTTACCCAAAACAGAACGGCGTTCGCGCGTTTCGTCAATCTCAGGATTATTGAGGAAACGGCGAGCGCGACGATTACGATAAACAGTAGATAAGCGAGCCACCAAACGCCGAACATTCCCTCGATTCCCGACCAAAAGCTGCGCATCGAATAGTAAAAGAGCAAATTAAAAACGGTCAATACCGCCAATAAAGATGTTTTCTTCATACCTTTTCTCCCATATTTTCTACATAATTATTATATAACATTTCTCGCGTCATTTAAACCGGAAAAATATGTTTCCATAAATAACCTTTTAAGAGCGATGTGACAGACGCGCCCGTTTTATCACACGACAACGGAGCGCGAATGGAAATAGCCGCCTTGATGACAAGTCAAAATTTGGTTGACGCGTTCGACGGCGTCGGGACGATTTGTCAAACGGAAGCGATTTTTCTTGCGAAAAATCTTGAAATTGCCGAGAAAATAGTGTATAATATTAAGGCATGCCACTGTGTTGGAACTGGTAGACAAACTTGACTCAAAATCAAGCGCCTTCGCGGGCGTGCCGGTTCGAATCCGGCCAGTGGCACCATTTTATGCGGCTATGGCGGAATTGGTAGACGCGCTACTTTGAGGGGGTAGTATCCGCAAGGATGTGTGAATTCGAGTTTCACTAGCCGCACCATTTGAAAAAACCCGGGCCATAAGCCCGGTTATTATAAAAAAACGACAGAAAACTCTGTCGTTTTTTTTACGCCTCGTGGATTTCGTAAACATAATCCAGTTTCGACACCTGATCCATCATGTCGGAGAAGTTTCTCGTCTTCGGCAAACTAAAATAAATAATCGATTCCTTCACCTGTCGGGATTGCTGAACGGTTTTATTGACGAAAAAACTTTTTCGGACGATTACGCCCTGCTGGGCGAGAAAATCAAACAGTTCTTTTTCAAACTGTTCCTCGAAAACAATCGTGATTTTCTGCACTTTCTTTGTCTTAGACAACTTGTCTCCCAAACGGCGGCTATACATCGTGAGCGGCAGAACGATTATCGTCGTAACCCCGGCGATAACATAATTGTTTAAACCGCCGGTGCCGATTAATAGCCCGACTCCGGAAACCAACCAAAGCATGGCGGCGGTCGTCACCCCTTTAACCTGGAATCGGTTATGAATGATCGCGCCGGCGCCGAGGAAACCGATCCCGCTAACGACCGCGGCGATGATCCGGCCCTGGTCGGCGGTAACGGCGCTGATTACCAGGGGATCCGTTTGCGCGTAACGCTCGGCCATCGCCAACGCCTCGTTAACGACGTTTTGTTGGAGAATGGCGATCAGGCAGCTTCCGACGGAGACCAGGGTGAAGGTGAAAAACCCCGCCGGTTTATTTTTGATTTCTCTTTCGTAGCCGATGGCCGCGCCGACGATGGCGGCGGCGACCACGCGCAATACTTGTTCGATTAATAAGGTCATGGAATTCCTCCTAATTTAAAGCTTCGTACATCGACCGGTATACACCGTCTTCTTTCAAATACAATTCGTTATGCGTTCCGCTTTCTACTATCCTTCCGCCGTCCATTACGTAAATAGTATCGGCGTTTTTAATCGTCGAGAGCCGGTGGGCGATAACGATCGTCGTCCGGCTTTCGGATAAAACGGTCAAAGCGTTTTGGATTAAAGTTTCCGTTTCGCTGTCGATATTGGCGGTCGCCTCATCGAGAATGATTATCGCCGGGTTGCGAAGCAATATCCGCGCGAAAGCGATCAGTTGTTTCTCGCCGGTCGAGAGGTTCTCGCCCATGTAGGCGACTTTAGTATGAATACCATCCCGGTAATCGCTCGCAAACTTGCCGGCGCCGATTTTCCGGAGCGTCTCAATAACGACCTCGTCGGGAACGTCGGCTCCCATGGTGATGTTGCTTTTAATCGTCCCTTCGAAAATGGCGGGGTCCTGGAGGATAATGCCGATATTGTTTCGGACGTCCTGTTTCGAATATTTCGTGTAATCCTCGCCGTCGATGTAAATGTTGCCTTCTTCCAAATCGTAAAAACGCTCGAGCAAGTTCATCAACGTGCTTTTTCCCGACCCGGTGGCGCCGACGAGGCCAACGAACTGTCCCGCCTTGATATTAAACGAGACATTTTTCAGGACGTACTGCTCGTCATAGCGGAAGCTAATGTTTCGAAACTCGATATCGCCTTTGAACTTGACGCCCGTCACCTCGCCCAGACCCGTGTCTTCCTCCTTGTCCAGAAATTCAAAGACCCGCGAAGCGGAAACGAGCGAGTCCTCGAGCGAATTGAGATTGCTGAAGATATCGGCGATCGGGTTCATTAATTTTCCCAAATACTCGACGAAAACGAATATCGTCGTCCCGACAACGATTATCTCGGCAGAGAAATACCGCATCCCGAAATAAACGAGCACAAGCACGACTACCATCCGGTAAATAAAGTTTAAAAGCCGGTAACCAAATAACGTGTTAATCCGCAGATGCTTAAGTTTCGTATCGTAGTTTTCCAACAATAGCGCATCATACTCGTCGGTCATTTCCCGCTCCTTATTGAAGGCCTGGATAATGCCAACGCCGTTAACGAATTCCGCCATTTTCCCGTTGATCCGCGAGTTCATTTCCCTAATGCTGTGATTATAGGCGTTAACGATCCGCCGGTACACGCTCATCCATAAATAAATCAAGGGAAAAGCCGCGATTGTAAAGAGCGCGAGTCTCCAGTCAAGGTAAAAGAACCCGGCATAGATCATAACTAATGAAACGCAAGAGCTCGTGATAGAGAAAATCACTTCGTAAAGACCGCGGACGCCTTCGGTGTCGTAGACCATTTTGGAAACGATCTTTCCCGACGGCTCGGTCGAAAAATACGCGACCGGCAGCCGGTTGGCTTTTTCAAACATGTTCTCGCGCATATCAAGCGAAAGCCTGAGCGACGACGTCGTGAAAGCGATTCGCTGGAAATATCGCGAAAGCAGGATAATAATCGAGACAACGGCGTAAAGCGCGATCATCAGGGTGATCGGTTTAACCGAGGGTTCGAAAAACTGTCGCGTCTCCGCTTTCGTGAGAATCCGGTATTCAACCTCGTAGGTCGTTTCATCGCTTCTTTCGATTATCGCCTTCTCCCCGATCGCGACGACATTGTCTTTTTCGGGGATTTCTCCGGCAATCCAAAGATAGCCGTCCCGGTAATAGCGGATCGTATATTTTTCGCCGGCGGCGGAACCTTTCATATATAATTTGCCGTCAAAGCGGACAGTTTTCTCGCTTTCGTCCTCGACCTCGGTCCAAACGGTCGCGACGCCCGCGAGCTCGTTGTCAATAACGCGCTTGATAATCAGCGGCTGCGCGATTTCCAAAGCGGAAAAAACGAGCAGGAAGAACAAGGCCGTCAATAACAAATACTTGCTTTTGAGGGCGTAACCGAAAACGCGGATTAAAATCCGTCCCGTGGACAGGTATGCCGGCTTCTTACGTTTCATCGCCGGCCTCCATCTGCTGGGTCAGGTATTGCTCGTAATACCAACCGCGTTTTGCCATTAATTCTTCGTGCGTTCCCCGTTCGGCAATCCGCCCCTCGTCCAATACGATAATCTGGTCGGCTTCCTCGACGACCGAAAGGCGGTGGGTGCAGATAATATTGATCCGCCCTCGACGGTTTTCCTTAAGGCTTTTCACAATGTTTTTCTCGGTAACGCCGTCGACTGCGGAGAGCGAATCGTCCATAATCAGGACGTCGGCGTTTTTCAGGAAAGCGCGGGCGATCGATAGCCGCTGCTTCTGGCCGCCCGACAGGGTGACGCCGGCCTCGCCGACTATCGTTTCAAGCCCGTTATCGAGAAAAGCCAAGTCCTTTTCGAAATCAGCAAGTCGGATGGCGTCCTCGATCGATAAATCGGTGTTATCGCTTTTCCCGAGTTTAAGGTTTTCAAGAACGGTCCGAGAAAACAAGGCGTGTTCCTGCGGCACGTAAGCAATCTGACGGCGGATGCTTTCCTTTTTGTAATCGCAGATAATCCTGTTGTTGATATAAATGCTTCCCGAAGTAATCGGGAACGCGCGCAGAAGTTGCCGGACAAGCGTCGTTTTACCGCTCCCGGTTTTTCCGACGACTCCCAACGTTTCCCCGCGGCTAAGATATAGGCTAATATTCTCGATCGTGTATTTATTATCCCCGGGATAACGGAAAGAAAGATCCCGGAATTCGATGGAATCGACTTTCTCGAGTTCGGCGGCGTCCGGCTTATCGATTATCGCCGGCGTCGCCTCCATTACCTCGTTCAGGCGGTCGAAAGACACCCCGCTTTGCGCGAAACGGGTGATCTGATTGCCTAAACGAAAGAACGGGCTCGCAAACATATTAAGATAAAGGTTAAAGGTAATCAGTTTTCCGACGGTAAAATCCAACTGGTTAATAATCAGGTAGGCGCCGAAACCGAGAGCGATGCCCTGGCTGATCAAAGTGATCATCCGAAACGACGGCATAAACAACGCCTGCATCAGGACGGCCCGGCGCTCGGTCGCGAAAACATCGGCGGCGTTCGCGTTCAAAATTTTCTCGTCTTCTTTTTCCCGCACGAACCCGCGCACCAGTTTCACGTGGTTAACCCTTTCCATCGCCAGGTTGTTAAGCCGCGACACCTTGATCCGGACTTGTTTCCAGTTATCGATGATTTTCGGCCGCAAATACATTACCAGGGCGGTAATCAACGGCAAGGGGATAATCGAGTAAAAGGTCAGCGGGATATTGAGCCTAATCATTAAAACAAACGAGATCACGAGCATCACGACCGCGTCAACAAAATGGAAAAACAAATGCGTCGATACGTGCGAGATCATGTGAATATCGCCGGTCGCCCGGTTCATTAAGTCGCCGGGATGATAGGTCTCGAAAAAATCCCCGTCCTGTTTGAAAATTTTAACGAGAAATTGCTTTTTCAGGCGGTAATACAACTCGTGAAACAACTTCCCCGCTATCCTGTCCTTAATGACCGCGGCGCCGTAAATAACGACGCCGGCGACCGCCATCGAGACGCATAACACGATCGCGTCGCGTTTAGTCAGGCTTTTTTGCACGATGCGGTCGATAATGTCGCCGATATATTTCGGCGGCAGCGTCAGAGCGTAGGTCAGGGCGAAGGTAAACGCCATTACCAGCAAAAACTTAAACCACTCTTTTTTAAAGAACCAACCGAGTTCTCTGAAGACCCGGATCATATCTCTCACTCCGTTTGCTTAATATACTGTGTCCAATATAAGCTGCTTTTCTTTCGTTTTAACTTTCGTTATGACAAAAGCGTTTTGCGTCGCTTCCGCGACTTCCCTAAAATCGTCGTCGTTGGCATATATGACGGCGAGGGGCGTTCCCTTCTCGACCTTTCGCCCGGTCTTGGCCTTAACGGTAATCCCGACCGAAAGGTCAATTTTATCGTCTTTGGTCTTCCGCCCGGCGCCGAGGCGCATTGCCGCGCGGCCGATTTCGAGGGCGTTGACAAGCGCGACGTAGCCGCTTTCGGGACTGGTCACGACGTGACGATACCGGGGTTGCGGGAGAAGCGAGTAATCGTCGGTTACGGCCGGGTTCCCGCCCTGATAGATGATCATTTCCCGGAATTTCTTTAACGCGGCGCCGCTCGCGACGACTTTGTCGATCGTCTCAAGCGCGCCGGCGCGGTCGGCTTCCTTCCCGGTCATAACGAGAAGCTCCGCCGCGAGATGCCGACAGAGATTACGGAAATCTTCCGGCCCCCTGCCTTTGAGCGTCTCCACGGCCTCGATTACCTCAAGGGCGTTGCCGACGGCCTCGCCCAGGGGCTCGCTCATATCCGTTATGACGGCGGCTGTCTTTTTCCCGAAACGGCGGCCGATATCGACCATCGCGGCCGCGAGATCGCGCGCCGAAGCCAAATCTTTCATAAATGCCCCGGCGCCGACCTTGACGTCAAGCAAAATATAATCGGCGCCGCTCGCGATTTTCTTCGACATAATCGAAGACGAGATAAGGCCGATCGAGTCGATCGTCCCGGTGACGTCGCGCAAGGCGTATAACTTTTTATCGGCGACGGCGACCTCCGCCGTCTGACCGGCGACCGCCAGGGAAATATCCCGCACCTGCCGTAAAAACTCTTCCTGGGAAAGATCGATTCTGAAGCCGGGGATCGATTCCAATTTGTCGAGCGTCCCGCCGGTGTGACCGAGCCCGCGCCCGCTCATTTTCGCAACTTTCAATCCGCAGGCGGCAAGAATCGGCGCCAGCGTCAGCGTCGTTTTATCGCCGACGCCGCCCGTCGAGTGCTTGTCGACAAGAAAACCGCCGAGACCGGACAAATCTATCCGCGCGCCGCTCTCAAGCATCGCTTCCGTTAGGTAAAAACGTTCCGCGGGACTTAAATCGCGGAAACATATCGCCATTAAAAGACTGCTCATTTGATAATCCGGAATATCCCCTTTGACGTAACCGTCGATCAAATAACGAATCTCGGCGGCCGTCAGTTCTTCTCCGTTTTTTTTCTTAACAATTAAATCAACCGTACGCAAGCGTTATCACCTCATTGTCGTGAAGTTTATTATAGCACAAAACGGTGAATTATGCTATAATAATTTTGCGCGTTCGGCTAATTTCCGGTGTTTGCATGGATATAATCATTCGTCGCGAGCCTTTTTAGCGTCTTCTTGCCCGCCCCGAGAGCGATGATGACGGATGACGCGGCAAGGGCGAAAAACGCCAAGCCGGATATCAAAAGCGCCGCGTTCCCGCCGGCAAAATAATACCTTAAAAAGACGACACCGGCAAGCGCGTAAGCCGGAAACCCGATGATGAGAACTAATAAACTCAAAACCAAACGTTTGATTAACGCGCGTTTGGTATCGGACCCTTCCGCTCTCCTCAGCAACAAAACTCTCATGTTTCACCTCCAAATCATTTGTTGAAAAACAAAAAACGCATAACAAAAAGTTATACGCTTGGTGAACTCCTATGAGGTTAGCTGACGGGTTAGGGTACCCAAGTTACCCCTTTTGACAATCAAAATTCACCCCGGTTGCCGGGCCCCCCACTCTGTTACGATTCGGAGATTTCTATTAATATTGTACCAAAACACATGAATAAAGTCAATTAGTTTAAACATAAATAAAACGCCGGTTAAAGGAGGAAATATGAGCATCGGAGCGTTTTCGGTAAGTTTGGCAGCAAAAGACATTTACAAAACAAAGAATTTTTACGAAAAACTGGGTTTTAAGGGATTCGCCGGGAAGATCGCGGGAAAATGGTCAATTATCCTCTTCGGCCAGCATCGATGATCGTCTGCCTCGTAAGACACGGCGAAACCTCCTGGAACAAAGCCCGCCTCGTCCAGGGATTGACCGATAACCCGCTAAACGACGCCGGACGCCGCCAAGCCGAGAGCGTCGGCGCCTACCTTAAAACGCATGACCGCGAATGGGACCTGATCGTCACAAGTCCGCTTAAACGGGCCCGGGAAACCGCGGAAATCATCGCCCGGGCGATCGGGTACGATAAGCCGTTGCTCGTCGACGGGAACTTCCGCGAGCGCAGTTTCGGCGCGCTCGAGGGCAGGATTTTGGACGACGAGACTTACCGGGTAATCTTCGCGGAGGAAGCGGCCGGTTTGGAAAAACTTTGCGACCTGCGGGAAAGGGCGATTAGCGCGCTACTTGCTTTGGAAGGCAAAGCCGATAAGGTTTTGATTTGCGCTCACGCCCAGGTGATAAAGGGAATTATCACGGCGATTGACCCCGAATTTG
>Ga0208823_1001505_pt1 | contig 18417 bp, 12 predicted proteins | sample AD_UKC075_MetaG_FD_184440 | JGI IMG/M metagenome (GOLD analysis project Ga0208823, IMG submission 184440) | Active sludge microbial communities of municipal wastewater-treating anaerobic digesters from USA - AD_UKC075_MetaG (SPAdes) (version 2) | ecosystem: Engineered > Bioreactor > Anaerobic >... | reverse complement strand
TCAATACGGACGCTAGCCTGACTTCCCTTGAGATAAGCGCAGGAGAGTTTGACTTTGATCCTGGTACGACATACTACGAAGTAACGGTGCCCCATGATACAACTTCCGTAACGGTTACCTTTACGGCTGCTCCGCAGGCGACAACCAATTTCAATTCGCCAAAAGTTGTTACGATTAGTGGTGGTGAAGGAACCTTTGCGGTAATCGTAACGGCCGGCGACAGCGTGACCAAGAAGATCTACACAATCTTCTTTACGGAAGCGCCCGATGATGATGCCACCTTGAGTGACCTTAGAGTGGATGGAGAAACCATCTCCGGCTTTGCGCCGGGCATTACCTCCTATCCGATAGAACTGCCTTATGGCACCACCGTAGTGCCGACGGTGACCGCAACGACAAATGATCCGAACGCTCATGCCGAAACAACTCAAGCCACGTCGTTTGCGGCTCCGAATAATGTGGCCACGGTACTGGTAACAGCGGAAGACAGCATGACCACGAAGACCTATACGGTAACCTTTACGGTGGCGGAACCGAGCACGGATGCGACCTTAAGCGATTTGCGTGTCAATAACGTGACTGTACCGAGCTTTGCCGCGGATAAATTTGAATACACGGTCGATGTGCCCTTTGGAACAGAGGTAGGTAGTGCGGCAGTAGAAGTAAGCGCCACGAAAAATGATCCCAAGGCGACGATGAGTATTAATCATGCGACGGCCTTACCGGGGGCGGCCACGGTAGTAGTGACGGCCGAAGACGGCATCACCACTAATACCTATACCGTGAACTTTAACGTGCTGCCCAATACGGATGCCAGCCTGACATCCCTTGAAATAAGCGCGGGAGAGTTCGACTTTGATCCCGGTACGACATACTACGAAGTAACAGTACCCCATGATACGCCTTCCGTAACAGTAACCTTTACGGCTGCTCCGCAGGCGACAACCAGTGTGCCATCGCCCCAAACTGTCTCAATCAGTGGTGGCACAGGATACTTTGCGGTAGAAGTAACGGCAGGCGACGGTGTGAATAAGCAGACTTATACGATCAGCTTTACGGAAGCGCCGGATGATGATGCCACCTTGAGCGATCTTCGGGTGGATGGTGCGACCATTTCCGGTTTTGCGCCGAATGTCACTTCCTACAGCTTAGAATTGCCTTATGGCACCACCGTAGTGCCGACGGTGAGTGCGACCACAAATGATCCTAATGCTAATGCTCAAACTACTCAGGCCACGGCATTTACCGGACCGAATAATGTGGCTACGGTGCTGGTTACGGCGGAAGACGGCATGACAAACAAGACCTACACGGTAACCTTTACGATGGCACCGCCGAGCACGGATGCGACCTTAAGTGACCTGTGCGTCAATAACCTTACTGTTCCAGGCTTTGCCGCAGATAAGTATGAATACACGATAAACGTTCCCTATGGGACAACGCTAGGCAGTGACTTAGTACAAGTAACGGCTGAAAAAAATGATCCCAAGGCGACGATGAATATTAATCATGTGACGGCCTTGCCGGGGGCGGCCACGGTAGTAGTGACGGCCGAAGACGGCATCACTACCAACACCTATACCGTGAATTTCAACGTGCTGCCCAATACGGATGCCAGCCTGACAACCCTTGAAATAAGCGCGGGAGAGTTCGACTTTGATCCTGGTACGACATACTACGAAGTAACAGTACCCCATGATACGCCTTCCGTAACAGTAACCTTTACGGCTGCTCCGCAGGCGACAACCAATTACAGCTCACCAAGAATAGTTACGATTAGCGGTGGCACAGGAGCCTTTGCGGTACAAGTGACGGCGGGCGATGGAGTAACCAAAAAAACCTATGTAATCATGTTTACGGAATTACCGGATACTGACGCTAGCTTGAGCGATTTGTCCGTGAATGGAGAAACTGTCTCTGGCTTTGCGCCGGAGGTCACCTCTTACAGCATCGAGTTGCCTTATGGCACTAAGGTAGTGCCGACGGTAACGGTAACCACCAATGATCCGAATGCTAGCTACGATATCACTCAAGCCACGTCGTTTGCGGCTCCGAATAATGTGGCTACGGTGCTGGTCACAGCGGAAGACGGCACGACCACCAAGACCTATACCGTAACCTTTACGGTGGCGGCTCCGAGCACAGATGCGACCTTAAGCGACCTGCGGGTCAACAACGTCACTGTACCTGGCTTTAATCCTTACATTACCGTATACACGATCGACGTACCGTACGGTACAACGCCCAGCAGTGATTTAGTGAAGGTTACGGCAGAGGCGAATCATCCTAATGCGACGGTAAATATTAATGAGGCCACCGTTTTACCTGGTTCGACGTCGGTGGTTGTCACGGCGGAAGACGGCACTACTACGAAGACCTATACCGTGTACTTTAACGTGCTGCTGAATACAGCCGCCGAAATTACGAGCTTCAGCTTTGTGCAGCAGACAAGTCCGGCTGTGATCGATAGCGCAGTGGGAACCATTGATATTGAAGTGGCCTATGGCACTAACCTCACTTATTTGATCGCCACATTTGAATTATCGGATTATGCGACCGCTACGGTGAACAGTAAGACGCAAATCAGTGGTTCCACTCCTAATAACTTTACTAGTCCGGTTACTTATGTGGTAAGAGCGGCAGCCGGAAATACGAAAGACTGGCTGGTCACGGCCACGGTGGCACGGAGTAGCAATGCAACTATTAGCTCGGAAGAATACACTGTAACGCTCGATGGAGATAGCGGAACGATTAATAACGTACCATATAACACAAGCAAGAATGTCTTCCTGGAAAACATTCGTTCTGCTGACGGATCAAGTCAACATTGGGATACTACCGGTTTATCCGATCCGATTACTGATGGAGATATTTTAATCGTAACTTCGGAGGATGGACAAACGACTGTTACTTATACGATTGATGTTATTCCTCCTAGTACCGATGCTGCCCTAAGTGACCTAAGGTATGACGGATCACTGGTTTCCGGATTTGATCCGGATACCACAGCTTACCAGATCGAATTGCCATATGGCACCACGCAAGTACCTACGGTGACGGCAACGGTGCGTGATACGGGAAGGGCGACGAGGGCAATAACCCAGGCCACCGGGCTAACCGCGCCCAATAATGTGGCCAGAGTGGTCGTGACGGCCGAAGATGGCATAACCGAGAGAACCTACACCGTAACCTTCACGGTGGCCAAGAATGATAAGGCGGAGATCACCGCTTTCAACCTCCCGTATGCCGTCGGGCCTGCTACCATTAACAGCGCGGCTGGAACAATCGCCATCGAGTTGGGAGGTTCGGATAGTATTGATATCACGAATCTGGTTGCTACCTTTAGTTTATCTGAAGGGGCGACGGCCAGGGTGAATGGCGTGTTGCAAATAAGTGAGGTTACGGCCAATGACTTCACCAACCCGGTTACTTATGTGGTCACTGCCGAAAACGGGATCGTAGTCAAGGAGTGGACAATAACCGTAACCGTAAGGGTAAACAGCATTACCCTTGAAGGAATCGACGGTCGATTAGATGTAGGATTAAACTGCATCTTACCGTTGGTTGCGAATATTAAGCCGGAATGCGCAAGCAATAAGACGCTTGCCTGGAGTGTCCAAAATGGCACCGGAGAGGCTACGATTGATCAGAACGGTGTATTGACCGGTACGAAGGTCGGAACGGTAACCGTGCAGGCAACGGCAACCGATGGTTCCGGAGTGCTCAGCAGCGTCCCGGTGACCATCAGGGATTACTATATCGCAGGTGTGGCCTGGACACCTCAGTCTGGCACTTTTGAGCTGCAGAGACTGGGCGACGGACGCGGTAAAGCCGGTGGAACTGATTTTGATAATCTGGGGCCCTGGAAGGATATGAAACTGTGTATGCTTTCCGAGCACAATGGGTACATTTATGGAGAGATTGGGGATGAAGATTTTGTCACGGACGATCCATACTGGCCGGTGATGGTTAAAATCCCGCAATTCCACTATAAACGGGTCTATGATCCGGAAACAGGGACAAATCAGTTCTGGATTTCCAATGATAGTAAGTCCGGATTCACCCTGCATCCTGCTTTCACGCATCGATGCGGGAAGGGACATGATCATACAACCGAGATATATGTAGGGGCCTATGAAGCCGGCTTAATGGAATGTGAACATGAGGAATGTCAAGATTATGATGAAGAGCTTCACTTAACTTCCTGTTCCGGTCAAACACCGCTTGTCTCCAAAGATATGACCAACTTTAGAGACTATGCTGAAAATCGAACTCCTGGGCTTTGGACCTTAACCGATGTGATGGCGAGAGATGCGATCGCCCTGCTCTACATGGTGGAATATGCCAATTTAGACAGCCAGGCTGTGCTGGGCAAAGGAATCACCGAGTTGCGATATTCCACCGATGACAAAGTAACCGTTAGCACAAGTTATCAAAACTACCTTGTAGTATCGTCAGCAACAGCTGCGCATTACAGGATAGGTGACTATGTTGGTTTAGGCTCAACTCTGGGTCAAGGGAACAGATTTGCGAGCAAGAGGATTACCAATATTACTGACCATATAGGAGGCCATAAGCGGATTCATGTGGCAGATTCTAGTTTTAGTGCATCCGTGAACGATGTTTTGTATCACGTAGCTCAACTGACCGGCGGTTGTGACGACTTAAACGGAGCTTCCGGAAGTGCAGGCGGGGATAAGACCAGCGGTAAATCGGCTGTTTCGTACCGCGGCCTAGAGAACCTGTGGGGCAATGTGAATGAATTTGTTGATGGAATTAATATAGACAATTATTACCACAAACAGGAGGCACGAAAACCATATGTTTCAAACAGTATGTTCTGGTATTGGTGTAATACGTTTATCGTTTCTGAACCATGTGATGAGCATGGAGAAGATTATTACGGCTATATACCAGTGGGAATGACTCTTCCGGCAAACTCCGGCTGGATAACCAACTTCGCTTATGCAGCGGGTGATGATTGGTTGCTGATGCCGTCGACAACTCATAGCACCGATAGTTCTTACATCCCTGATTATTACGTGGAAGATTGGGTGAACGGTGAACCCAGGATTCTTGCCGCCGGTGGAGATTGGTTCAGTGGCGCCGGAGCCGGGATGTTCCATCGCAATGTTTCTCCTTTCTATTCCTATTACTATAATGACGACCAGTATGTTAATATCGGTGCTCGCTTAATGTTCTTACCATTCCGGGACTGCACTGTATATGATTAAGAATTGGCGACAACAATTGAGAAGCAAATAACCGTGGCCAATAACCAAATAACCTGCCGCCACATATGATATAGGGAAGATTTATAAAAGGAGATGAGCCCTATGCAATATGTGGTTCAGGCAGGTGATACTTTGGCTTCGATTGCCCAGCGATTCGGAACGACGGTGGAGGCAATTGCCCGTGCCAATAATATTACAAATCCCAACTTGATTTTTGTGGGGCAGGTTTTGACCATCCCGACCGGGGCAGCGCCGGGACCGACTCCTCCAACTCCTCCGACGCCGACCCCACCGACTCCCGCTCCGGGCTTATGTCCCCGTCTGCAACGGGGGTCGCGCGGAGCTGCCGTAAGGAGATTGCAAAATTTACTGCGTAACGCCGGCTTTGATCCGGGAGCGATTGACGGGATTTTTGGCGCACGGACCGAAAGTGCGGTCAGGGAGTTGCAGAGGAGGCGGGGACTTCCGGTCACCGGGATTGTCGATGTGCGTACCTGGCAAGCCTTAGGGGTGAATTGTGGAGTAATTCCTCCGACTCCGACGCCTCCGGAACCGACGCCGCCGCAGAAGTTTTTCTGCCCGGTGCTGCGGCCCGGGGATCGGGGGCCGGCGGTACGGTTTTTACAAACCCTATTAAGAGACAGGGGCTTTTACCGGGGCGCGATTGACGGCGTGTTTGGGGTAAGAACGGAAAGAGCGGTGAGACAGTTCCAACAGCGGCAGGGGCTTCAGGTTACCGGCGTTGTATCCGGTCCTACCTGGCGGGCTTTAGGTGTGACCTGTGTCCAGGTGCCTACTCCTCCGGCGGGGACACCCATTGCGACGGAAGTGGGAAGAGGGATCAGGCATATTCTCTTTACGGATAAGCGGGTTTACAACAGAGGCGAACGAATCAAGATTACACTCATTAAGACCAACATCACCGACGACGAGATTAATTTACGTTATCGAACCAGTCAGATTGTCGAAATTACCGCTACATCCGCTGCCGGGAATGTGGTATGGCGTTATTCAACGGGTCGTACCTTCACGCAGGCAACGCGTTTAATCACCATTTTCCCTGGGGGGACACAAGTGATCGAGAACTTCTGGAATCAAATTGGTGATAATGGCAGGCAAGTGCCTTCGGGAACGTACACCATTACGATTACTAATCTGGGCACCAATGTTAGCCTGTCCGTGCAAATTCAAATCCGATAATTCAAAGCAGCGCAGTTGGCTCGAAAAACCAAGCAGGATAGAGCAGTTGATTCGAAAGAACAAGCAAAAGGAGCGCCCTGAAGTTTTTGTTCAGAACGCTCCTTTTCTTTTGAAGCAGGTGAATCAATAAAAACGTTTTCTTGCATCAGCCTTGAATTGAGTTATATTAATAAAGATGAATATAGTTTTTGCCGCGTGCTTTCGCCACATATAAAGCCTCATCAACTTTTTGTTGGATTTCTTCAATTGTTTGGCCGTCGTCCGGATAGGCGGCGATGCCCATGGAGAGGCTTACTTTGGCATTATAGGGAAGGAATTTGGGATTAACGAGGACATTATTGCGGATTCTTTCGGCGATCTTTTTACTGGATTCTTTGCTGGTTTGGGGTGAAATAATTGCGAACTCGTCCCCGCCATAACGGGCAATAATATCAGTTGCTCTGGTGCATTCTTTCATGATGCCGGCAATTATTTTTAAGACGAAGTCACCGTGGTCATGCCCTTCCGTATCATTAAGGTGTTTAAAGTTGTCCAAATCTAAGAGAATTAAGGAAAACGGGATTTGCTTTTCTACCAGTGAATTCAGACTATGGTTATAATAGCGCCGGTTGTGAATTTTCGTGAGGGCATCGAGATTGGCTAAAACAAAGTAGGATTCGTGGAACATCTTGGCTAAGGAAGTTAAATAAAAAGATAAGATGAAAAAGATGATGATTTGCAGGATGACCACAGGCAGGTACAAATCAATGAGAAGGGCGACCAGGATAAAGGCAATGCTGCTGAACGTTGTTGTCAGGTAAGTAGATAAGGTTTTGTTATAAAGGGCCAGCGAAAAAAGAGGAACCATATAGAAAAGGGAGCAGGCCAGGGCGTATTTCCTTTCAAAATAAATCAGCAGACTAATTCCCACTATATCCGGAAGAAAGGTAAAGGGGGAGAGTCTGCCGAAAATCGCTTGAAACTTAGGAAAGAAGAGGATCGCCAGTGCGTACAGGCACATTCCGCCGGCAATCACATAAATGGCCGGGGAAATATTTTTGTCCATTAAAAAGAAACAGGGGAAAAAGAGGATCCACATGACCAAACGGAGGGAGGGAACACTATCCAACTTATCCGCTTTTGTCCTAATGGAGGTCATCGCCCAACGCCCCATTCATTTTTTTATTTCTCCATAGTATAATTCGGCATGATGCCTGGCATTTTCCTCTTTTTTAGGTTAAAATTTATATAATAATTTTATTATTTTAAAACACCATTAAGGAAGGTTACCAATTCATGAACACGAGAGTATTAACACGGACCAGTGGGATCGCTATTTTGTATGTCGCGCTTACGCTTATCTTTGCTCCGATTAGCTACGGGCCGATTCAGGTACGGATTTCGGAAGCCCTTACGGTATTGCCGTTTGTTTTTCCGGAAGCCGTTTTAGGACTTTTTATAGGTTGCTTAATATCCAATATCTTTAGCTTTTTGGGCATCCTGGACATTTTTTTCGGCAGTTTGGCCACCTTGCTGGCCGCTTACTTGACAAGGAAAATGCCGCATTTTGTATTAGCGCCCTTGCCACCGGTGGTGGTCAATGCCCTGGTCGTTGGTTGGATTTTATATTTCACCATTCAGGTGCCGTTTCTGTGGAGCATGCTTTATGTGGGATTAGGGCAACTTTTGGCTTGTTATGGTTTAGGTCTGCCTTTACTCTATTTTCTGCAGAAAAGAAGGCTGCGCGACCAGATCGCTGAAATTCCTGATTCAAGAGAGCAGGATTGAAGGATATGTTGTAAATTAAGGTGGGGATAAGCATGGCAGGTAGGGCAGGACGACTGGAAGAGGTGGATTATTTCCGAGCGTTTGCTTGTCTGGCGGTGGTATTGATTCACACCACGGCGGGATATGTGACTTGGGATTCGGCAGGGCCCCTTACGCAAAGCATCTTTATCTTTGTGAACCGGGCTTTGACCTATGCTGTTCCGGCCTTCCTTTTTATTAGCGGCTTTGTGCTGTTTCAGCGTTACCGGGAGGGGGATTTTGCTTATTTTCCTTTTCTTAAGAAAAGATTGAGACAGATCGTCTTACCGTATTTTTTATGGACGCTGTTTTATTATGGCCTTTTTGTGGTCCGCAACATATACCCCTTATCCTTCCGGTTTTTCTTGCAGAAGCTTTTGCTGGGCGATTTGGTCTATCATCTTTATTTTGTGGTGCTGATTGTGCAGTTTTATCTTTTGTTCGGAATTTTTCGCTGGCTGTTTCAAAAATATTCTTCCCATTTCTTGCTGTTAGGTTTTTTTCTCATTAACGTTCTTTTTATGAAGTATGTTTATTTTTCCTATGCCGATCGGTTCTTTATCCAGTACAGCACCTTTTTTGCCCTTGGGCTATATTTTGCAGTGAATTACCAAAACATTAAAGAAGTACTGGGCCGCTTCCAGGCGGTGCTGTTGTTGGCCGTTGCTTATCTTGCCGTGAGTGTGCTGCTGGCCCAGCAATATGAGAAGATGTATGTTTTACAGCAAGGGGTGAACAGTTTCCTTTATAACCTGCTTTGGCTGTTTTTTTCCGTGCTGGCCATCGTTTTTTATTATAGTATCGCCTTATTGCTGCAAAACAGCCCTTGGACTGCTCTGAAAAGCTTTCTGGCCCGGTTGAGCGACGGGTCGTATTTGATTTATTTAAGTCATCCGCTGGTGTTAATGCTCGCGCCGCGGGTCATTAAAGCTGAGCATGTTCCCTCAACGGCCTTGCATTTTCTCTGCACTTTAGTTTTGGTTTTGGGAACGGTTTTACCGGCCGTTCTTTTCTACCGTTCTTTGAAATCAAAGCTCTTGTCCAAAGCCTAAAGGGAAAAGGGTTCCAAGCCCCACCCAAAGGGGGAAGGGCCCAAGGAGTAAAACAGCAAAGAAAGCAAACAAAAAAGCTACCGGTAGGTTATGAACCGGTAGCTTTTTAAGTCCAACGCTTCTTTATGAAAAGGTGATTCATCTACTTATCCCTCAGGGCAACCTCGGCATAGCTGATATTTCTGGTATGCAAGGTGTGCGACCAGGAGACCCGTGTTTTCCCGAAGAAGTTCAGGAAGACAATCGGAATCCAACTGTAGAGGAAGATCAGGTAATGGATAATACTCCATTTGATGACCTGCCGTGGCAAATTGTCCATCCAGATTACCAGGAAAGGATAAATAATTTGCAGGGTAAAGACTAATTCCCACAAAAGAGGCGGCCAAATATACCTGAAAATAGAGGTGTAGATATTTAAGATAAAGGCATCGACCAACCCCAGGATGGTAAAGATCCCCATCGAGATTACAAGCAAGGGTTGTAAAACGAGCACACTCGCATCCAGCAGGACCAGGTCCCTTTTCCGGAGGGCTTCCTTAATGAATTCCCAACTATATGTACGGAAAAGCTCAACATGACCAAGCGCCCAACGTTTTCTTTGCTTCCACGCTTGTTTAAAAGTAAGCGGTTTTTCATCGTAGACCACGGCTTCATGAGCCCAGGTGGTTTTATGTCCTTGCAGCAAAGCTTTCAGGCTGAACTCCAGGTCTTCGGTAAGCGAGGTTGCCCCCCAGCCCATTTTGCGTAATATGTTTACCGTAACCACGAAACCAGTGCCGGCAAGATAATTGGAAAAGCCAAGGTTGTATCTGGCCAGTTGCAACATCCGGTTGGCTACCCAGAAAGACAAGGCAAAACAGGCGGTAACCCAGGTATCCAACGGATTTTTCGCGTCCACATAACCTTGAACAATCTCGGCGCCGTCACAGAGTCGGTTGTTCATATGGCGTAAGAATTGGGGATTCACCAGGTTATCGGCATCAAACACAGCTACCGCATCGTATTTTTTGGGCATTTGGAAGAGGATGCGGAAGAACCATTCCAGCGCATAGCCTTTTCCTTTTTTCTCATTGAAGCGTTCATAAACAATCGCCCCATGACTGCGCGCTACCTGGGCCGTCCGGTCGCTGGAATTATCGGCAATGACAAACACATCATAAAGCTCTTGCGGATAGTCTAAGGCTTTAAGGTTATCCACCAGCGCGCCGATTACGATCTCTTCATTATGGGCTGGTACTACCAATGCAAACTTCTTTCGTGGTTCATAGGTGTTGGGAGTACGCAATTGTAATAATCCGCACATTCCTAAAAAAAAGAAGTATAGCGCCACAATCGATAGGATGATTTGGGCGGGAATCATGATCAGGTCTAAGGGTAAATAGGATAGATCCTGAAAATTCATCATCATTATCCTCCAGAATTATTTTACCAAGTATCAATTCATAATTATAGCATAGTGAACACTATTTAGCAAAGTATTGGTATCAATATTGTTATATTACTATATTGTCGAAAACTATTTCAGGCCCTCCGTGGAGAGTTTTTTCATCAACTCATTGGCTGCGTAGTAGCCCATTTTTTTGAGGCGGAAATCCCGGGCGGCGGCTTCCACAATAATCGCCAGATTACGCCCTGGTTTGACGGGAATCGTTATTTTCGGAACGTTCACCCCGAGAATGTTCATATAGTGTTCATCTAAACCCAACCTTTCACAATTGCTGTTTTTTTCCCACGGAACCATTTCGACTACATAGTCAATCGAGCTGGCATTCATGATCGCTCCCACGCCGTACATTTCGTGGACATTAATAATGCCGATGCCCCGTATTTCCATGAAGTGGCGGGTTCTTTCGGGTGCTTCGCCAATGAGACGATTGCGGGCTACCTTTTTGATACTGACCACATCATCACTTATTAGACGATGTCCCCGCTTAATAAGTTCCAGGGCCGTTTCACTTTTTCCGATCCCCGATTCGCCGCTTAAAAGAACGCCTAAGCCGTATACATTGACTAAAACGCCGTGCCGTTCGATCCGGGGAGCCAGCTTGTCGTCAAGATAGTTTACCGCCACACTGATGAATTCGGTCGTAATCAGGTCTGTGCGCAGAAGTGCCCGCTGGTATTTCTGGGCAGCTTCAACCATTTCCGGCGTGGGGGTTAAGTTGCGGCAAAGGATTACACAGGGTAAGGGATAACTAAAAAATTTGTTTAATCGCGTTATTAAGGTCTTCAACTTTAAGTCATGGAGGTAAGCCATTTCCAGGGCGCCGATGACCTGGAGCCGGCTTGCTGTTTCCTCGGCAAAGCCGATAAAGTAGTTGGCGAATTGTAAGCCAGGCCGGTTAATATTGCTGGTTTTAATCTGAATCTTTTCGTACTTTTCCTGTGCTACCTGATTTACCATTTCCAGGTTCATGTCCCGGATTAATTGCGCTAGTGTAACAAATGTCATAAAAATTCCAGCCTTTCTCTAGCAAGATTTTACTTGTTTCATGATAATTGTGTTTCCTTTTTGAAGTGGTAATTATATAATATTTATGACAAGTATATTATAGCCCAAATTAGACATGAATTAGTACAATAAATAAGGTATGATTATAAAAAAGAGTAGTCAAAAAGCGGGAGGGAGATCAGTTGAAGTTTCAATTAAATCGGGGAAACTGGAATATGGTATTGCTGGCAATTATTGCCGTTGCTGCCCTCTCTTCTTTAGGCTACAAAATAATGGCTCAACAGCCCAGTGAAAACAATAAAAAGCACGAAGTCCCGGCGCAGGTGGTACAAGTAGCCCCTGTGAAGACAGAGGATCTGTATGCCGTGCTTTGCACCACCGGTGTTTTAGAGACCAGAAAGAGCATGGAAGTTCTCGCGGAATCGACCTTGATGGTGAAGGAAATTCGCAAAAAAGCAGGTTCCCAGGTAGCGGTGGGGGAAGTGGTTCTACTTTTGGACAACAGTGAAGCGCTGGCTCAATTAGGAAAAGCGGAAAATAATTTAGCCGTTTTGGAGAATAACTATTTACAAGCGGTGAAGGATAAAGTGTTCCTAATGGAAAAAAGAGATAATGCGCGTAAAGAGCTGCAACAGTTGGAAGCGCTTTATCAAAGCGGGGAAGGGTCGTTTTACGAACTGGAAAACGCCCGGGCGGAAGTAGAGTTAATTGAAAAACAAATTGTCGCGATTAATCTTAATGTTTTAGATAATGAGGTAAAAAAAGCGCGTTCGGCGGTGGAAGCGGCTCGTGAGCAATTATCAGCCACGGTGGTTACCAGCCCGATGGAAGGAATTATTCTCCACATGGGGGTCAAGGAAGGGCAAACGGTGAAGGAAGGGCGTCCTTTCTTTAAGGTAGGGGAAAACAAACCGCCGCAGGTTCTGGTTGCTCTTTCGGAAGAAGATGCCCGGCAGGTCCAAAACGGGCAGGAAGTAAAGGTTTATCGAGCAGAAGAGCCGGAAAAAGTAGTTAAAGGACAGGTCAGTTTTATTGCGGCGCCGGAAGAAAGTGCGGCTGCTAGCGGGCAGAACGCTGATGGGAAAGAACAAAAAGACGTTTCCCAGGGTACAGGGGCCACGACAAATGTTGGTGGACTCGATGCCAGGGCGGTAAATATCAAACAGTCTGTTATAGAGCCGGTCCGGACAGTGCAGGTGAAGATTGAGACGGAAGAAGAAGCAGCCGAATTCGGTTCAGAAGCCCAGGTCCAGGTGGAGATCATCTTGGAGAACAAGGCGCAGGTTTTAACGGTTCCCTTGACGGCGGTAACGGAAATGGACGGCCGGAGCGTGGTCTTTGTTTATGATGACGGCGTGGCCAAGCTGAGGGAAGTGGAATGTGGCTTGGTGGGGACGGACTCTGTGGAGATTATCGCCGGGCTGAACCAGGAGGAGCAGGTGATAATCAGTTCCCTGGCCGCAATAGAAGACGGCACCAAGGTGGATATTATTTCTGAACTGGAAGCCCAGGGCTAGCGGAAAAGGTTCGATTGGAGCGAAAAATTGGTAGGGGATTGAATGAAATGATTGAGCTACAAAAGATGCGCCGGATGGTGGTAAAGGTGGGCACGAGCACCTTAACCCACAGTACGGGCAAACTAAATTTAGGCCAACTGGAACGCCTGGTCAGAGAATTCGCCGATATCAGGAACCGGGGAATCGAAGTAATTCTGGTCAGTTCGGGAGCGGTCGGAGCCGGGATGGGCCGGCTGGGTCTCAAGAAAAAGCCGCAAAATATTCCGGAAAAACAAGCCTTGGCCGCTGTCGGGCAAGGCATTCTCATGCAAATGTACGAAAAGCTGTTTGCAGAATACGGGGAAGTAGTAGCGCAGATTCTGTTGACCCGGGAGGATATTAACCAGCGCGACCGGTATTTGAATGCCCGGAATACGCTTTTAACCCTTTTAAAACTTGGGGTTATCCCGATCATTAATGAAAACGACACGGTAGCGTTTGAAGAGATAAAATTTGGTGATAACGATACCCTGGCGGCTTTGGTCGCCGGCCTGGTGGATGCTGATTTACTGGTGCTTTTAACGGATATTGACGGCTTGTATACCGCTGATCCGCGCAAAGACCAGACGGCGCAGCTACTTAAAGAAGTACATGAATTAGCCCCGGAAATTATGAATTTAGCCGGTGAAGCCGGTTCTGCCCTGGGCAGCGGGGGAATGCTGACGAAAATTCAGGCGGCGGAGATTGTTGGGAACTCAGGCATCCCGATGATTGTGGCCAACGGCATGCGCCAAGGCGTGTTAAAGGAGATTGTGATGGGCGAAAACCCAGGCACCCTTTTTCTGCCTTCGGAACACCGGCTTAATTCCCGCAAAGCATGGATCGGCTATGCTTCCAAGGCTTGTGGGGCGGTATATGTGGATGAAGGGGCGGAAAAGGCCCTGCTGGAAATGGGCAAAAGCCTGCTCCCTAGTGGTATTATTGATGTGGAGGATGATTTTGAACGGGGCAGTGTAGTCAGTGTGCGGGGCAAGTCGGGAGAGATTGCGCGGGGCATTGTGAATTACGGCGCGGCGGAAATAAGGAAGATTATGGGGCGCCAATCCAAGGAAATTAGCAAGATTTTAGGCTACAAGGATTTTGACGAGGTCATCCATCGTGACAACCTGACTTTAAGGAAATAGGAAAGATGGGGGAGGTAAGAAAATAATAGGAGGTATTGAGCATTGATGCTGAATGAGGAATTACGCAAGAAAGGGGAACGGGCCAAAGAAGCAGCTTTTCTTTTAAGCACCCTATCCACCGAAAAGAAAAACCAAGCCTTAAGCAAGATGGCCTCCGCTTTGGAAGAACAGCAGCCCAAAATCCTGGCGGCCAATGAAATTGATATGGCGGCGGCTGAAGCGAAAGGGGTGGGGAAAGCCCTACTAGACCGTTTAGCCTTATCGGCGGCGCGCATCAAGGATATGGCGGATGGTTTGCGGGCGCTTGTTGCCTTGCCTGATCCGGTGGGCCAGGTTGAGGCACTCTGGAAAGGCGCGCAGGATATTGAAATAGGGCGGATGCGGGTTCCCCTTGGGGTGGTTGGTATTATTTACGAGGCCCGGCCTAATGTGACGGCGGATGCGGCCGGCTTGTGCTTAAAAGCGGGGAATGCCGTTATTTTAAGAGGCGGTTCGGATGCCTTACATTCCAATATCGCGATTACGGAAGTGCTGGCCGAAGCGGTGCTAGCCAGTGGCTTACCCGACGGCAGCATCCAGTTGATTGAGGATACCAGCAGGGAAACGGCGACGCAGATGATGAAGATGAATGGTTACCTGGATGTGCTCATTCCCCGGGGTGGTGCGGGCTTGATCCGGTCGGTAGTGGAAAATGCTACGGTTCCGGTGATTGAAACGGGTATTGGCAATTGTCATATTTATGTGGACAGCGCCGCGGATTTACAGATGGCTGAGGAGATTGTCATTAATGCGAAAACCCAGCGTCCCGGTGTCTGTAATGCGGCCGAGACTTTGCTGGTCCACGAAAAAGTAGCGGGCGAGTTTCTGCCGGTCATTGCCGAAAAACTGCTTCAGTGTGGGGTCGAGCTACGGGGTGACGACTTGACAAGAAAGTATATTTCGGTGGTCAAAGCCGCTACGGAAGAGGATTATCAGACGGAGTATTTGGATTTGATTTTGGCAGTTAAGGTGGTCGGCAGTGCCGAAGAAGCCATGGAGCATATCCGTCGTTACGGGACGAAGCATTCCGAGGCGATTGTAACGGAAAACTATTCCACGGCCCGGCAGTTTTTACAAAAGGTGGACGCCGCCGCGGTTTACGTTAATGCTTCCACTCGCTTTACCGACGGTTTCCAGTTTGGATTCGGAGCGGAAATCGGGATTAGCACGCAAAAGTTGCACGCCCGCGGGCCGATGGGTTTAAAAGAACTTACCACGGTTAAACACATTGTGTATGGGCAAGGACAGGCCAGAAAGTAAGGGTAGATGTGATGTAAAAAGCCCCCTCTTGTTCCTTTCTGAAGATTAATGGTATACTGGAACATAATTAAAAAAGATTATTAATAAATGATGTGGGGTAATTATGGATTATCATGATCTTTTTGATCTGAAAAAAAATAAACGCATTGGGATCATGGGCGGAACCTTCGACCCGATCCATTATGGCCATTTAGTGACTGCGGAAACAGCCCGGTCGGAATTCGCGCTGGAGAAGGTGATTTTTGTCCCTTCCGGAAACCCTCCCCATAAATCAGAAGCGATGGTGACCAGGAAGGAACAGCGGTATTTGATGACGGTTTTGGCCACCGCCGCTAATCCCTATTTTGAGGTTTCCCGGGTGGAAATTGAACGGCCGGGGCAGTCTTATGCCATTGATACGGTCCGGGAATTTAAAAGCAAGATGGATGAAGACAGTGAGCTCTATTTTATTACTGGGGCCGACGCGATTTTTGAGATTGTGACCTGGAAGGATGTGGACGGGCTCTTTGATCGCTGCACTTTCATTGCGGCTACGCGCCCGGGTTTTAATCTGGATGCGTTAAGGGAAAAGCTCTTAAAACGCTTACCGATTGAGTACCTCAAAAAGATTATTCCGCTGGAAGTGCCGGCAATGGCCATTTCTTCAACCGATATCCGGCAAAGAATTAGAAATAACCGCACGGTAAAATATCTCTTGCCTGAGGAAGTCGAAAATTTTATTTACAAAAACAAGTTATACCGGGTTGATCACTAGGAACACTTAGTAAAAATAATTAGTATAATAAGCAAGGTTTAAAGCATAATAAAAATAGGTTTTAGTCCCTGCTTATTTGTTCAGGCGAGAGAGGTGAAGAAATTGGCAAAGACCCTGTACGTTGGTAACCTGCCCTGGTCGACCACTCCTGAAGAGTTGACCGCCATTTTTAGCGATTTCGGCGAGGTTATCAGCAGTCGGATTATCCGAGAAAAAGACACGAATCGTTCCAGAGGTTTTGGTTTTGTAGAGGTTCCCGATGAAGCAGCCGAAATAATGATTTCGGAATTGGACGGGAAAGAGTTTAACGGAAGACCGCTTACCGTGAACGAAGCTAAACCTAGGCAGTGAAATAATCAAGTCCCCCCTGTACATCAAGGGGGTTTTTGTTTAACTACAGAAAAAACCGGTTTTGGTTTAAATAATTAGGGCTTGCTAATAAACGAGAATATCTTAGTAATAGCAAGGGTTTGACGGTACTTTTTGCGAATATAGGTGTAAGGGAATAGAGATAAAACCCCTTAAAATCTTGCAGTTGGAGGAGAAAATGTACCGCAAACCTGATCCACAATTAACCATAGATGATTTTATTCTGCCGTTTTCCGGCAAGCTGAGCGCTGAAAACCGCTGGGTTAAACTGGCCAAGCTCATACCTTGGGATGAATTTGAAAAGGACTATGCTTTTATGTTCCCAAGTGATCGTGGTAATGTTGCAAAGCCTGTCCGTATGGCCTTAGGCTCTCTGATTATTCAAACTCGGTGTGGGTACACCGATCGGGAATTAGTGCAGCAGATTACGGAAAATCCGTATCTGCAATACTTCATTGGACTGAAAGAATATCAACTAACCCCGGTGTTTACGCCGGTAGCATTGGTCAAGTTCCGCAAACGGTTCAAAAAAGACCGGCTGGCCAAGATAAATGAACGCATTATCGAAGCATTCGCATCAGCTCAAGCGGCTGACGCAACTGAAGACGCTGAATCCAAGAAAGATGACGATGATCACGACGATCATACTGACCATCAAGGTTATTCTGGCAATACCGAAGCCGCGAAAGAAACGGCAGACGAACAGCCGAAAGAGACACAACCCAATCAGGGGATTTTGATTCTGGATGCAACATGCGTACCGGCAGATATCAAATATCCGACGGATCTGGGCTTGCTCAATGAAGCCAGAGAAAAGCTTGAAGAGATCATCGATACCCTTCACAGAGCCAACGGCAAACAAGGGAAAAAAACCGAGAACGTATCGTCAAACCGCCAGGAAAGTTTATTTGAGTGTTGCTAAACAACGAAATCCCAGAAGGATTCAGCTTCGCCAAGGGATTAAGCGCCAACTGCAGTATTGTAAACGTAACCTGCGCCATGTAGACCAGATGTTAACCAATGTTCCTGCAGGTATGGATGCTCTGAGTCAAAGACAGAAAAGATTGTTGAACACCATACGAATACTGATAGAACAACAAGACAAGATGTACAAAGCGCAAAACCATAGGATCGAAGATCGGATCGTCAGTCTTTATCAACCGCATGTCCGGCCTATCGTAAGAGGCAAAGTGAGCGCAGCCGTTGAGTTTGGAGCCAAGGTTGCTATTAGCATAGAAAAGGGAATGACCCGAATAGAAAAGTTGTCGTGGGATGCTTTTAACGAAGCTGGAACGCTCATTGAGAGTGTAAATCGCTACAAGGACCGGCATGGATACTACCCCGAAGCCTTGTTGGCCGACCAAATCTACCGAAACCGAGAAAACTTAGCCTTCTGCAAAGCGAACAATATCCGGCTCAGCGGCCCTAGGCTGGGAAGACCAGCAGCGAACGTTCAATTGCAGAAAACCGAGAAAGCATTGGAACGATTGGATGCGCGAATGAGAAACGCAGTTGAGGGTAAGTTCGGCGAAGGAAAGAGGAAATATCATTTGAACAGGAGCTTAGCAAAATTGAAAGATACAGCTGAGAGC
>Ga0208823_1001502_pt1 | contig 18458 bp, 9 predicted proteins | sample AD_UKC075_MetaG_FD_184440 | JGI IMG/M metagenome (GOLD analysis project Ga0208823, IMG submission 184440) | Active sludge microbial communities of municipal wastewater-treating anaerobic digesters from USA - AD_UKC075_MetaG (SPAdes) (version 2) | ecosystem: Engineered > Bioreactor > Anaerobic >... | reverse complement strand
TTACGTCTTTGAGGACCCAGTCTTCGCCTTTGTAAGCAAACCAGACGTTGCGAAACTCGATTCTGCCCTGCACGTCTGAGATCGGGCTGCCCAAGTCGAGGTCTTCTATTCCTTCATTGGTGTCCAGGATCTCGAAGATCCTGTCTGCAGACACCATGCCGGACAACATCACATTGACTTTGTCAGCCAAGTCGTTGATAGGCCAGAAAAACTTCTTGATGTATGTTATGAAGGCGTAAAGCATTCCGACTTCGAGCGTTGACTGAAGCACGCTGGGAGCGCAGTACCAGATTAGTATCGAAATGCCGAGGTTATTGATTAGCTCGGCTGACGGCCGGAAGAAACCCATCAATTTGACGTCAATCAGACTCGCTTCGTTGTACTTGTCATTTAGCTCGCGGAACTCTCTGTATTTCTCCTTTTGCCTGTTAAAAATCTGTACTATCCGCATACCTGAGAGGTTCTCAGCAAGAAAACCGTTGATCTGGGCTATCAGCGCTCGCACTCTCCTGTAGTTGGCCACTGCTATGGGTTTGAAGAAAAATGTGACCAGTACAATCACAGGCACAACTGAAAAGCTGACTATGGCGAGCTTGACACTTAGACTGAACATAGCGACAGTGATTCCGATCAGCAATAGGATGTCTCTAAAAAGAGCTACCAGCACACCGGCGTACATCTCGTTTAGGGCTTCTACGTCATTAGTAACCCTTGTTAAGATCCTTCCTGACGAGTGCCGATCGAAGAAGGACATAGGCATGCGCTGAATGTGTGAAAACAGCTCCATTCTGATGGCATGAATGATCTTCTGCACGATCGTATTGAGCAGGATCGTATGCGCGTAGTTGCTGACCGATCCAACGGCTACGCTCGCGAAGTACAGCACGGCTATTGTGCCTATGCCCATATCCGCATTGTCTCCCATGATGTAGTCGTCGATCGCGATTTTCATGATGTACGGACTTACGAGTTCGGCAACATTTACGATAACAGCCATCAACCCGGCCAACGCGACAAGGCCGACAAAGGGCCGGAAGTACGAGAGCATCCGGATAAGGCGGTTTTTCCTTGAACCCATATCTATTGCTTGTATGCTTCTGATAGCACCGTCTGTCATACCGCGTCCACCCTCTTGTGGAAGTCGCTTTCTGCAAGCTGCAGGTTGTACAACCTGGTGTAGTAACCCTTCTTGGCGAGAAGCTCCGAATGAGACCCTTGTTCAATGATTTGTCCCTTGTCCAGCACAATGATCTGATCAGCGTGTTTGATAGTCGAGATCCTGTGAGCGATGATGATTCCGGTCCTGTTCTGAAGGACAGCTTGAACATTGCCAAGGATCTCCTCTTCAGTCTTGGTGTCCACAGCTGATAGACTGTCGTCCAGGATCAATATCGACGGGTCTTTGATTATGGCTCTGGCGATTGAGACCCGTTGTTTCTGGCCTCCCGAGAGCGTGATGCCTCTCTCACCGACCACGGTGTCAAAACCGTCAGGGAACTCTATGACATCGTTGTAGACACTGGCCATCTTTGCTGCTTTCTCGACTTCTGCCTGCGTGTGGCTGCTGTTGTAGAAGCGGATGTTTTCCCCAATGCTCGTGCTGAACAAGAAACCGTCCTGTGGAACACAACCGATGTTTTCTCTTACCACTTCGATTGGGATATCATTGATATCCCTGCCATCGAGGAAAATGCGGCCGCGCTCCACCGGGTAAAGCCTCAGCAGCAGGTTGATGAGCGTAGTCTTGCCACTGCCTGTAGGGCCGATGATCGCCAGCGTCTGTCCAGCTTTGAGATCGAAGCTTATGTCTTTGAGTGCTTGTGTCTTGGAGCCGGGGTAGGAAAAACTCAGGTTTCTTACGGTAATGTCTCCTCTTAGGCGCTTGTCTTGCACAGTATTTCCCCATTCGATTGCTTCCGGAGTATCCACTATGTCAGTCTTGCTCACAAACACCTCGTCCAGCCTATCCATAGATGCGAACGCGCTTTGCCAGACTTCCACAATCCGGCCTATGGTTGCAATAGGCCTCCTTAGCATCGTCAGATAGGTATTGAACGCCACGAAATCACCGAGGGTGATCAGGCCCTGAGATACATAAGATGATCCAATGAGCAAAACGAGGGTAAAACTGACTCCAAAGCATACCTCCACAACCGGTCCGAAGGACGCGGAAAGCTTCACGTAGTCTAGCATGGTATCGTATCTGTTGAGGCTGGTGTCCTCAAAACGCTTGATCTCGGCGTCCTCTTGGACGTACGCTTTGACTATGCGAATACCGGAGAGGTTTTCATGCGTGCGTTCAGAGACTTTGGCGTAGGCTTCTTGCACTGCCCTGAAGCGCTTTCTCAGTTGCTTTCTGAGTGCTGTGATCGCTACTAGCGCGATCAGCAATGGGCCTATACTTACTGCAGTCAGCCTCAGACTTATCATCCTAGCCATTACGACCAGCGAAAACGAGTTCATGATCACGCCATCGATCATGAAGACCAGCCCAAACGCGAAAGCTCGCCTGATCGCTCCAAGGTCGTTGGTCGCGTATGCCATGAGGTCACCGGTCTTGTGTGTGTTGTAGAACTTCACGGGTAGCGATTGCAGGTGCGAGAATAGTCTGTCTCTGAGGAAGCACTCTAGGTCTCTCGATCTGCCAACGATCAGGTAACGCCAACAGAACTTGAGCCCGAAGACAGCAACGGCCAGCCCGAGCATGCCAGCTGTCAGCCAGGATATCCTGGCCAAAGCAGCGGACCTAAGCGTTAGCAAGTCGATGATGTGCCCTAGCAGCTTAGGTATGGTCAATTGGAGAACCCCTGATGCTACAAGAGCGATGATGCCGAGGATGTAGTACCAGAGGTGTTGTTTGATGAAACCTTTGATAAGCTTCTTGACCATTTTCTAACTCCCCGTTGATCATTGAGCCTAGCTAGATTCCCGTGGCACGTATGACCACTCCAGTACAACAGGAGTCGTCGGAGCATGCCCTTCGATAATGTCAAACAACATCTTGCATCCGGCAGCCCCCATCTCATACAGCGGCCCTTCTATGGTAGATAAGGCAGGGACGGACAGGGGAGCAAACCTGGACGACCCAATCGCTACAACAGAGAGGTCCTGAGGAACTCGAATTCCGTTTCTTGCGGCATACCTCAGCAATCGAAACCCCATAGAGACTGTCTCGCACAGGACCGCCTGCGGCAGGCCAGAGTTCTTGCGAACGTACTCGTTGAGAGCTGACTCGATTTGTGCCTCTGAGTCGTCTGCGAGAGTAGAGAGGGGTGACTCAGGGGGCATTGTCACTCCGAGATGCGAAAGCGCATTGAGATAGCCTGCATACTTCCTGCTTCTGACGCTGCGGCGGGCACGGCCGAGAAAGGCGACCGTATCAGCGCCTTTGCTCTTGAGATCGGCAACGGCAGCTAGGATGGCGGAGTCAAGGTGGCTCCTCACAATATTTGGACGATCAAATCCTGGACTTGAGTGAATGACAACAAAGGGTATCTCATTCTCGATCAAGTAAGCCAGGTGGCTCTCAGACACAGCCGCCCAGACGAATATGGCTCCGTCGATTCTGCTGGCACGGAAATACTGGGCATGTTCTGCCTCATGATCGTCCTGCCATCTGCTAAAGCAAAAGGTCAGCGAGTAATTGCGATCAGCGAGCACGTCTTTTATTCCCTCAAGAACGCTCATAAACCTCGTGTTTGAGACGTCTTTGTCGGACACGACAGCAACTGACATAGCTTTCTTGAGACGCATTCCACGCGCACATTGGTTTGGAATGTAATTGAGCTTCTTGGCAGCAGCTAAAACAGCCTGGCGTGTATGGTCGCTGATCTTTACGCCCTGCGTGTTGTTGAAGACATATGAAACAGTAGCTTGCGAGACTCCGGCAAGACGAGCTACGTCTTTACTTGATACCTTTCTTATCCTGCCCACTACCTGGGCCTCCAGCCATTTATACGTATAAGTGACAGCGTTAGTTTACCCCAACCAACGGTCAAAGTCAATAGAAGCCTGTTTGTCTGCTATCGGTCTGGGATAATGTCACCTCGTAATCGGCCTGTGGTGACAACCGCGGGCAACGTGGACGTGCCCCCAGGATCCGAGATGCGTTGGCATTGATGATATGCCAGACCCGTATGGGGGATCCAACACAAGAAGAGGTTTTTTCTCATCGTATGCATTTCAACACATACGCAAACCAGACCTTATATATGGAGCTGTCCAGAACCAATCCCGGCTACTTGCTGCAGTTTGGACAGGCTTCCCCAGGAATGATAGAATTAATGCGCGAGCAGCCGCAGCTCATTGCGATGGATGGTGAAGCAGGCGATGAGGTTTATACATACTGCAGATTGGCAGATAGGCATGAAGGCGGCCAACGTTCCGCAGGTAGCGGACAAGGTGAGGATGGCACGCCTTGAAGTGATAGATAGGATTGGCCGTCTGGTTGAGGAGCGAGAGGCTGACTTCGTCGTTGTTGCAGGTGATGTGTTTGAGCACAACCAGGTCGGCCGGCAGTGTGCTCGAGATGTGCTGCGCAGACTGGGCTCATACCCGGTTGATGTGTACATAGTGCCTGGAAACCATGACTGCGCAGGAGCCGGCTCGATCTATACGACCAGTGCGTTTCTTGACACCCCGTCAAATGTCCACGTTCTAATAGAACGCGAGCCTGTTGTGATTGAGAGGCCGGGTGTGACTCTATATCCGTGTCCTGTTACACAGAAGAGAACGATGCTGGATCCGACTGACTGGATACTCTCGGAATCTTCCATGAACACGATAAGAATAGCAGTGGCGCACGGCTCTGTCCGCGAGCTCGGCATCGGCGATCCGGATGACAACCCGATTTCTCTTGCAGCTGTTGCCAGCAAGCGCATCGACTATCTCGCACTCGGGCATTGGCACAGCACGATGATGCTCAGCTCACGTGCCTACTACAGCGGCACACCGGAGCAGACAAGCTTCTCTGAGCGGGATAGCGGCAACGTGCTTGTCGTCTCAATCGATAGGCCGGGATCGGAACCTGTGATTGAGCCTGTCCGTGTCGGCAAGCTTGCATGGGTGGAAATCGAGCACGAATTGACAGGGCCATGGCAGGACAGTCTAGGCAGACTGCGCGATACTCTTGACTGCCTATCGAGTGATCCGTCCAATACGCTACTCAGGCTCAGGCTTACCGGCATCTCTGATGGCGAAACGCTGGCGAAGGTGGATGACCTTCTCGATGATTTCAGACCTGCATTCCTACACATAGACGTCAACAAGTCAGGGCTGCTGCTTGACATCGACGAGGACAAGCTATCCGAGTGGGCAAGCACCCGGCCACTGGCGTGGGCGGTGGTTTCTGATCTTAGGCGGCTTATGCGCCAAAGTGCCGCAGACGAGGCGGCAGCGGCTTTTGACATCGAAGATGCAGGTCTTGGCGATTCGCAGGTGGACCTGGCAGAAGTGCTTGAAAATGCAAAGCTGCCCGAAGATGAGGATTGGAAGATTACCCGGGAGGAAGTGCAGGCTGCGTTGGCTGAGATGCTCAAGGCACTGGGAGGGATCTCACGGTGAGGCTGTTGTCCCTACAAGTGAAGGGCGTTTCGTGTTTTCGCAATCCAATAAAGATAGAGGACTTCGACCCGCATATCAACATCATATACGGGCCTAACGAGATAGGTAAGAGCACGCTTGTAACGAGTTTGGCCAGGGCGTTCTTTGACAAGTCGAGCAGTCGAGGACAGGAGATCGAGAACCTGCGCCCATGGGGGACCTCGCTGTCACCTGAGATCGCAGTCGAGTTTGTCGCAGGCCACGACAAGAGATTTATGTTAGAAAAGGGGTTCCTCGACAATCCCTACACTCGACTCTCCGAATGGACAGGCCTTGGGTACGAACTCTTGGCAGATGGCGACCGAGCGGAAGAGATAGTCCGCAAGATGTGGAAGAGCTCGATACCGGGTAGAGGAGCGACGAAGATAGACCACTGGGGGCTTGCCAGGCTGCTGTGGTTTAGGCAAGAAAAAGAGAGATTTGACCCGCCAAGACTCAATGACGAGGTCTTGCTCAATGAGTTGCGACAGACTCTGGATATTATGACCATCAGCAAGGAAGAAGAGAAGCTGTTCGGCACGCTCGCTGCCGAGCTGGGAAGGATAGTCACAAGCAAGAGGCGCGATTTTGTAGCGGGTTCGAGGATAGCTGAGCTGATGAAGCAGAGAGACGAATTTAGGGAGAAGATCGTCTCTCTTGAAGGCAAACTGGATTTGGTTGAGACGCTTTCAGGAAGGATTTCGCAGCTAACGTCTGACATAGATGAGCGGGAGCGTGCCCGCGGAGCCAAGAACGCCAAGCTACAGAGTTTGAAGGGCGAGGTTGAAAGGGTTCGACAGTTGCGTGAAAACCTCAAGATAGCTGAGAGCGAACTTCAAGTGTTGCAGTCAAGGCAGGATGGGCTGCGCCGCGATCGAGAGACAATCAAGCAGGCGAGAGCACTGATCGAGGAGCTTGACTCCAGCATACACAAGACGCAGGAGCAGCTCGCAGGCACCCTCAAGGAACTCCAGGAGCTTGAAAATGATGCCGACGAAAAGGAGAAGGCGCTAAAGCAACTCAGTGAGAGAGTGAGACAGGCCAAGTCGGACCTTGAGCGCTGCAGACGAATTAGGCAGCTTCGCAGCTTGGCGAAGGAGCTCGAAGCCAAGCGCAGCCTTCTGAGCAAGCTGGAAAGGCTGTCAAGCGAACTCGACGCCACCAGAGCAGAGCTCCTTAGCATGAGCATTCCAACAGAAGCGGATGTGCGCAAGGCTGAGAGGCTCAAGGAAACAATTGCAGCATTAGAGGCCAAACTCGAGGCTGTCGGACTTAGCTTTGAGGTAGATGCGCATGCCGATATCGAGATAGCGTTTGAGTCCGAAACCGGAGAGGCCGAGACACGCAGTATTAGCAAAGGCGGATCAGAGAGCTTCTCTGCGTCGCGAGAGGCTGTTTTGAGTGTTCCTAACCTCTTAACAGTGACTGTCAAGTCCGGATCAGGCGAGGCTGTCTTGGTTCAGGAGGAGCTGCAGGATGCCAAAGACGAGCTCAGGGCGCTGCTAAACAAATACTCGGTAGACAGCACGACAGATATGCACAGAGCTATTGCAGCAGGTGACAGGCTCAAGGACAAGGAGAAGCGCCTCAAAGAAGAAATTGACAGCTTCGGAGTGACCGGAGTGGTCGATCTATTGGCAGAGATCAAGCAGCTCCAAAGCAGGCTCGAATTCGGGCTCAGCGACGAGGGGCTGGACATCACCGGATTACAGACAGCCGACCTCGACGATGAGGCTCAGCTATCTGCTAGGCTTGATGAGCTTGAGCGAGACCAGGGTTGTCTACAGGGCGAGCTTGCAAGACTCAGAGATGCTGCCTTTAGTCTCAAGGAGCACAGAAGCCTGTTGAGCTCTCAGATAGAAAACCTCAAAGACCAGATCGCTCGCGAGCGGGCAAGGATACATGACGTGCTGGAGAGTTATGACCGAGACGACAGTGTGCTCGATCAGCAATACGCGCGTCTCTGTCTTGATGTCGAGCAAAAGCAGAAGGCAATCGAAGCCCTTGGAAAGATGCTCCCCTCAGACAGTGATGATCCGGAGAAGCTGTCGAAAGCACTTGAGATCGAGATTCAGAACATAGACAAGGATCTCAGGCAGAAACAGGACGAGCTGAGTTGGACCCAGGGACAACTCGAGAATCTGGCTTCAGATGATTTGTACCTTGAGATGAGCCGTGCCGAAGAGCAACTGAAGATCACAGAACAGGAGCTTCACAGAGAGCTCGTAAAGGCCAGGGCTCTCAGTCTCATAATGACACTGCATGAGGCGCATAGGCAGGCAATGACAGTGGGCCTCGCCGCACCAATCGAGGACAGGGTGAGCAGCTATTGGAGGTTCGTGAGGGACAAAGACGGAGTCAGAGCAAAGTTGGGCCATGACATGGAGTTGTCGCTGCTCGACGCAGGAGGGGTTGATGTCGACCGAGACCTCTTCTCAGCCGGTGCCCGTGAGCAGCTCTATGTCGTGGTGCGGTTGGCAATCGCCGAACTCCTGAGCCAAAACGAGCCTCAAATAGTCGTCCTCGATGATGCACTCGTGTTTACAGACCGCTATAGGCATGCGCGCATGCTCGAGTTGATCGAGCGCTTGTCTGAGAGGTTGCAGGTGATCATACTGACCTCGCACTATGACCGCTTTGACAGCCTGCCCGGCCGCAGGTATGATTTGGCTGAGTTGCGGTACAGAGCATTGACCGGTTAACAGTTCTTTTGCTTGCCCCAATTCCTGTTTTGGAGTTCCTTCGCATGCCTAATCCCAATCTTGTAAGAGGAATCTAGACGAGGAAATAGAAGACCACATAGTGTCCGTAACAGTTACGGGAGAGAATCACTAAGACAACAGGTGTCAAGCGCTGCACAGAACGCTGATTCACGACGATTGGGCGGCTTTGGCTCAAAGAGGCGAGACAAGGCGCTTTGTTGACTTTAGCTGGGGATTTGTTGGCTTTGCAGCTCAAAGATGGAGAGATGGATGTTCAATCGCTAGGAGGATTTTGAGCAGCAAGACAGAATACCCAAATAGAGTTGGCTGTAACAGTTACGGTAAGGATTCCAGAAGCGCCAGCTTGGCGCACTTTGGTTGTAGGCCACGGGGTACCTGACATCGGTGAGAAGGGGGCTAGTGCTACGTGAAAAGGAGACTGTTCGGACTCGTAATACTAGTTGCAGTACTTGCAGTCGTTCAGGTGAGCGCTGTTGCAGTTGACGCACTTGATGCGGAGTTTGATCCTGCACAGGGAACTATCGAGGTGTGGATCAAGCCAAGCTGGAGCTATGACGAAGCAGCGTCGAATCACCAGATGGTCTTCTATTGGGGACCCCAGGGGTGGGTCAACGAGTTGCGGTTTTTTGTGTATAACCAGCAAGTCCTAGCTGCCCGCTGGATGGCCGATGGAAAGGTCATGAGTGCAGAGACACTTATCGGAGATTGGGTAGAGGGCGAGTGGCACTATGTAGTTACTACCTGGGACGGTGCTGCCGCTACAGCCAAACTCTACATAGACGGAGAGCTTGTGGCAGAAGTTAGTGACTGGGAAGTGCCAAGAGGAACGGCAGACTATTCCGTCGGGCATACTCCGGAAGGCGGGTCTGTGTTCATTGGCAAGTTGGAGGACATGAAGATCTCCACCGCTGTAAAGACAGCAGAGGAGATAAAGGCAACCTATGAGGCTGACCGCGGTAAGTACACGTCAGATCAGGCCGGCCAAGGACCGACTGATCAGGCTTTGGAGACTGCCGTTGAGAAGAAGTCCACAGCCGCCGACCTCGTATGGTGGGACCACTTCCCTTTGATCATAGAAACAACCAACATAACCTTGGCCAGTAAGTTCCCCACGGATGCGGTCATGGACGGTTTTGCCGTTGACCCTACCTGGGGAATATTTGCCCAGGCGCAGCGCACAATTGGTAGTTATACGGATGGTTCCAAGAGAACGGAGGCTCTTGGCCTGAAGTCCATCGGGTATTACGAAACGTTTGGCCAAGCAGCGACTTACTTGGCTGAGGTGGAGAAAACGGATGACGGAGAATGGGTGAGACATCCGTCTGGTGTGACTAGGATACTGCACAACCACTGGAACTGGCAGAATTACAGCGGGAAAGAAATCGTCTGGGTCGGTGTTCACAACTACTTCGATGACGAAGACTTCGCCCGTCCGTATACTCGGGTCCATGAGCGATACGGCGCACCTCCAATGAGATACCCGGACGGCACTGTTGCTACTGGGTATCTGGATGGAGAGAATCAAAACCCGCTTACCAGCCGCATTTTTGACGCGGGGGCTGCCAAAACCATCTTTGGCGATCTGGTATTTGAACCGTTCTATAACGAAGCTGTAAACGAGGTCGTTATGGAGCGGGGCAAGGCGCCCTACCTCAGAGGGCCGATAGACGGGACCGTGCAGCTCAGCAGTACAGATTATCACAGATACAGTAGTTTTAATATCTCAAAGGATGTCGCGTGCCCCAGCTGGATCGATTATGCATATGCGTCGGCGCTGTTTGCTGCTGACAACGGACAGAAGGGCATGTGGTCCGACAACTATTCCGCTTGGGACAGCTTTGGCTATCCGCCTGTCAATGTGGCTTTTGGCGACTGGTCCGAAGCTACCTTCCGTGAGTTCCTGAAGGACAACTTCACTCCTTCTGAGCTGGCTGAGATGGGTGTTGAAGATGTCGAGTCCTTCAGCATCAGCAAGGCTCTCATAGAGATCGCAGAAAACTGGGCGGGAAGGGAAGTCAACTCCACCAGGGACGCGATCTGGAAGGATGCTCGCTGGTTGGACGAGCCCTTGTGGCTTGCCTATATGATTCACAAGAGACAGATAGGCGAAAAAGGCTTGCGCAACTACTACAATGCCGTAAAGACGGCGGCGGCAGAAGCCGGTCAACCGGATTATTTGGTCATGGGCAATGACATCCCGTTCTTTAGCCTCGGTTGGCTCAGGGGTGACATGGACCTGGTCAGCACAGAGTTGAGCGTAGGGTACCATCCGGGGAGCGGATCGCGGGGCATCATGTATCCGCCTGTCGGCAGGTTTGCTCCGGTCTACAAGCTTGCTGTTGAGCATGCTAAAAGTAGATTTGTAAACGTGTGGATGTATTCTGCGGAAAAACCGGAGATGTCCAAAGTGCTCTACTACGAAGGACTGGCTACACATGCCTTGCCAAGGGCAGGGGTGCCGCAGGAGCCGCAGGCTGTTACTCGGGAGTTCTTTCAATTCGTCAAAGATACCAGAGACACGTTTGGAGCAAGAGTTCCTTTGGAGGATGTAGGCCTGTACTACTCCTCGTCGTCGCAACTGTCGTTCATGACTCCCGGCGGATATTTCGATATGGACAGACAGCCTCACATGTTTGCCTTCTGGGGATGGGGCACGGCTTTGACTGAGCTTCATTATCAGTACAGGGCGATACCCGAGTGGAAGCTTGATGCAGACACGTTGAGCACGCTCAAGGTGCTGATAATACCTAACGCGACCGTGCTTGATCCTCAAGACGTCGAACAGGTCTTGGAGCCTTGGGTCAAGGCTGGGGGCGCTCTGATCGTCACTGGAGAGAGCGGCCTGAGGAGAGGTGAGGCTTACAACTTCAGTATAAACCAGGCAGGGCTGTCACTCGCGACATTGACCGGCGTCTCCAGTGTTGAGGACGCACCTGTGCAGAAGCTCGCGAAGTATGGCGACGGAGTAGTGCTATACCTGAGAGACCCCGTTGGACTGGACTACTACGTCGATGAGAGAGCCAGAAGCGAGAAACTGGGTGCGTTTAGAGAGGCGATGGAGACAGTATCTCAGGGCAGGCAGCTGCTTGTCGACGCCAAGACAGTGCCCACTACAGTAGGGCTGACCCTATACGTTGACGAGGCTGCTGAGCGGCTGTTCATAGACTTGAACAACGTCGATATTGATGTCGCAACGGACACGGTGAAGGAGGCCTCATCGTTCCTGTTCGGTGTCGCTCTGCCGGAGTGGCTCAAGGACAAGCCACTGAAGGCTACAGTTCTTTCTCCGGAAGAGAGAAAACCCGTAGCCTCGATAGCCAAGACAGACGACGGAACATTAAGGGTTCTCGTCTCGCGCATCAAGTACTACGCGAGCATCATGATAGAGGCGAGATAGTGTTCAAGGGTGACATGCCAGACTCACACCAAGAACGGCATCTAGATTAGACCAGCAAGATTGACAACAGTGCACGGACATCAAGATGTGGCATCGCATGTCACCCTGATCACACTACAAAGCCATATCACATCAACAAACGCTAGAAGGTGAGCGGTTGGACGTGAAACGCAGGATTCTCAAGAAATACGAGGGCAATCCCGTGATGAGTCCTGACAGGATGCCTAAAGACGTTCTATATACCTTCAATCCTGGGGCGGTTAAGCATAACGGCGAGTACATCCTGCTGATGGATGTCACGACTCTGGATGACATTCACCGCCTTTGGATTGCTAGGAGCCGTGACGGGTATCACTTCGAGCCGGATCCGGAACCAGTGAACTGGCCTGAACCTGATCCGATTCATCCCGAGACTTGTGTGTACGATCCACGCATAACTAAGATCGGGGACGAGTACATCATCCTCTATGCGAGCGATCTATTTCAAAACCAAGTTAGGGTGGGCATAGTCAAGACCAAAGATTTCGTCACTTTTGAACGAGTTGCCATTGCCAGTGAGTTTGGCAACAGGAACGGCGCGCTTTTCCCGGAGAAGGTCGATGGACTCTATGTCAGGCTGGACCGCCCATTTGGCAATGAGCTTGACCCTTGCTACATGTGGGTGAGTTACTCCCCGGACTTGGTATTCTGGGGCAAGAGTCGGCCTGTTACCTACAAAGGAAAGCCGTTTCAGGATGGTCACAAGCTAGGTGCTGGTGCAGTCCCTATCAAGACCGAGCACGGATGGCTTGAGATTTATCATACTGTTTCGAGTACATGCAACGGGTTTATCTACAGGCTGAAAGCGTGTCTGCTTGACCTAGAGGATCCGTCCAAGATCATTGGTTACACCAGGGACTTCATCCTGTGGCCTGAGCATGACTACGAGATGAAGGGCAGAGTTATGAACGTGGTGTTTACCTGCAATGCGATCGCTGAAGACGACGGGTCGCTGAAGATTTATTACGGAGCAGCCGACACGAATATCGGCTTGGCCGAAGGGCGCATTGACGAACTGGTCGATGCGTGCTTGCGGGGTTAGCTATCGTGATTGGAGGAGGAGCGTAAGTGAGCGTTGCCAGACATTGTAGCACTGGTATAAGCCGTCTGTTGGTTATGCTCGTGTTGCTCGTCAATGTATTGCTGGTGCTTACCACGGCAAGCGTTCAGGCGGTTGTCCCTTATTCCAGTTACGTGTACGATGAGTGGGCCGACGATGTGCCGGCACCTCAGGCGTACGTGCCTAAGGCAGAAATAAGCGGCCGTGACCTTGGTGTTGGAGACTTCAAGGCACCCATGGATATCTGCGTAGGTCCGGACGGTGCCATATACATCTTGGACACCGGAAACAACCGAATTGTTCACTTGACCAGTGACTGGCAAGTTGTACGAGTGATTCAAAGCTTTGATCGCGGAGATGCCGAGGACAGGTTTAGAAACCCTGAAGGACTTGCTATATCCGCCGATGGTGATATATACGTGGCGGACACAGGCAATGGCAGGGTCCTTCATCTGGACAGCTCCGCAGTGCTCGTCAAGGAAATCAATGATCCCAAAGATGACGGCTCCGGGGTTATTCCACAAGGTTTTGTCTTTAGGCCAGCAAAGGTCGGTGTCGACGGCGTTGGCAGGGTTTTTGTAATATCCAAGGGTATGTATGAAGGCTTGATGGAGTTCGACTCCAACGGCAACTTCAGGGGATTCATGGGTGCCCCGCGTGTCACTCCGACTGCCGCCGACATCTTTTGGAGCAAGGTGGCTACGCGTGAGCAGCGTGAGCGACAGTCGTTGTTCTTGCCCACGGAGTTTAGTGCTATAGACGTTGATTCCAGGGGCTTCATATTCGTGACAAAGCAGGGTACTGCAGCATCACCTACCACTCCGCATGTCGTGAGTGCTCTAAAAGGCCAAGGCAAGGACGCAATAATGAAGCTCAATCCTGGCGGATCGGATGTGTTGATACGCAAAGGTTTCTTTCCGCCGTTTGGCGATGTAGCGTTTTCTCGCTATCCTGGCGTTACTGCAGTAGGCCCCTCCTATTTTAGAGACATAGTATCTCGTGAGAACGACATCTTTAGCGTATTGGATAGCAACAGAGGCCGTGTGTTTACGTATGACGGCAACGGCAAGCTTCTGTATGTCTTCGGCACAATAGGGTCGCAGACTGGCGCACTGCTAGGCCCGGTGGCGCTTGACTGTGTCGGGGATGACATCGTCATAGTAGATAGCCTCAAGAACGTCATCTCAGTGTACGCCCCGACGATTTACGCCAAGCGGATTCATGCAGCTATACTCCTATTTGAGAAGGGGTTCTACGACGCTGCAGAAGCCATGTGGAAGAGTGTTCTGAGTTTGAACGCCAACTATGAGCTAGCTTATGCAGGCGTCGGGAGCGCGAGGCTACTCAAAGAAGACTATGTCAACGCTATGAGATATTTCAAACTTGGAGCAGACAGAGACGGTTACTCCAAGGCATATCGGAAGTATCGCGAGGAGCTTGTTGACCGCTACTTCGGCATCGGAGCCAGTGTCATCGTTATTGCAGTGCTCTTGATCTATCTAGTCGTGCGCAGCGGAGTTGTTGCCAGGGCGGTTGACAGGATCAAGACTTGGGCGAGCGGTAGCGGATCCGGAAAGGCGCTGCTGCGAGAGCTAGCCTTTGCGTTTTTCGTCCTGTTCCACCCGTTTGACGGGTTCTGGCAGATCAAGCACGAAAAGAAGGCGAGCGTCAGATCAGCCTGTATTGTGCTTGCATTGGTGATAGCCACATATGTAGGCGTTCAGCAGTATACTGCCTTTATCTTCAACCCGCACGATGTGCAGCAAGTGAACTTCTTGTCCGAGGCGTTCACAGTACTGGTTCCGTTTGGCCTGTGGTGCTGCGTTAGCTGGGCGGTGACAACGCTTATGGACGGAGAAGGCACTATCAAAGACATTTTCATATCTTCTGCATATGCCTTGACACCCATCATTGTTGTCTATATCCCTCTGACAGCGTTGAGCCACGTGCTCGTCCAGGAGGAGGCTGCGTTTTATCAGCTATTCCAGGTGCTCGGGGCTGGATGGGCGCTAGTGTGGTTGTTCTTGGCAACGATGATTGTTCACGACTACAGCTTTGGCAAGACCGCAGGGGGTATAGCGATTACGGTTGTTGGGATGGCGTTTGCCCTGTTTTGCGCCTTGGTGTTCTACGACATCATCGGAGCGTTTACAGGGTTTGTGTCGGGCATATACAGAGAGATTGTATTCAGGATGTAGAGGGGGTTAGGGAGACATGGGCCGAAGGAGCATTTTCCGGATAGCGATAGTAGTTTTGGCCATCGTTGGATTCTCGGCTGTTCCTGTATCCCCATTCCTGTCGGCGCAGGCGGCTGACGAGCTTGAGGGCATGACGCTGGTCACCGAGAACGAGTATTTGGAGCTCTACTTGAACGAAGCGACTACTGAGGCTGCGGTGAGGGACAAGGCCTCCGGCGTCGTGTGGCGTACAAATCCCCTGAACGACAGGCGAGACGCTGCAAAGGCTCAGGTGGCCATCAAGTTTTATGCACCCGGTTCAGTAGAGTCCACAATGAACAGCTACACTGATAGTGCTGCTATAGGGCAGTTTGAGATCGTACCGATCGACAACGGAGTTCGTGTTGACTACACCATTGGAAGGCTGTATGACGAGTATGTCTTGTTGCCGGGCTTGATATCGGCCAGTCGAGTTGAAGAAATTCTCGCACGAATCGAGGACGATAAAGCTCGAAAGAACCTCGAGTCAATGATTGACAGGTACTTTCACTTGATAACCCTTGTTCCTGTTGAGAACGAGGAGGAGAAGATCACCTATTCCGCCAGCCTAAAGGTGTTTGACGGCCTCAGGCTGGAGGCAGAAGGGAAAAAGCTCACTACTAGCCAGACCAATGATATCCTTAGAAACCTGCTTGGCAGAATCGCAGGAGGCAGGCTTGAGTACAAGGAGATTATTGAGGTACAGCGCAGTGACTTCGAGCAGGTCATAGGTGGCAAGGTCTATATCTTGGACGGCAAGACCCCTTCGTTTATGCTAAAGAACATCCTGACTGCCTTTGAGGAGGCAGGGTACACGCTCGAAGACAGGGCAATCGACAATATCGAGAACAACCTTGATCCTCCGCGTCAGCGGTTGGAGGTCTTCAACGTATCTTTGGAGTACATCCTGGACGGCCACGAACTCGTCGTCAGGGTGCCTATGGATAGTGTCAAATTTCCTGAGAACGTTGTTGACTTGGATGGCAAGTACAGCCCGCGGAATACGGTCATCAGTTTGCCGATAAGCGCAATAAAGGTCCTACCATATTTCGGGGCAGCAGACACGCAGGCAAGCGGATATATCTTTGTGCCTGACGGCTCTGGAGCCATCATCAACCTTAACAGCGGAAAAACCCAAGTCAGCTCGTTTACCTCACAGGTCTACGGGTTGAACCCAGCATTGCACCAGCGTGCTGAAAAGGTGACAGATACGAGGCAAGTTCATCTTCCGGTATACGGGATGAAGCAGGGCGACGCTGCGTTCTTGGCAATCATCACCGAAGGTGACTCGTTGGCGACGATTGAGGCGAGCATCGCCTCGGGGAGCGGAGCGTTTAACACAGTAGGAGCCAACTTCGTCGTCCGGCCAGCCACTACCCTCAGCTTGACTTCTGACTGGCAGTATTCGCCGCAGATAGGTTGGGGAATGCTCGGCAAAATGAGCGTCCTTCAGAGTAGGATGGCCCGCGAAGACATTGAGATCAGGTATAGGTTCTTGCACGGCGAGGACGCAGACTACGTAGGCATGGCACACGCCTACCGCGACCATCTGATCGGGAGTGGAGTAGGCTCGGTTTCCCGGGATCAGCTCGATGAAGGCGTTCCGTTTATCGTGGGCTTTTTGGGAGCTACCTTGAAGAGGACCAATATCCTGGGCATTCCGAGGTATGTGTCCATTCCGCTTACTACCTACGATCAGGTAGCGACAGTAGCCGGGGCATTGCAGGAAGCAGGAGTTAACAACCTGGCTATTAGATACGCCGGATGGTTTAACGGCAGCGGAAATCACGACTACCCGGACCGTATCCGTCTGATCGGCGTCCTAGGCGGCGAAGAGGCTTTTGGCGAGCTCTGCGCTCGTTCGGAGGCCAATAGATGGGAGCTATATCCCGACGTAGCTTTTGTAAACGTCTATAGAGACCGCTTGTTCGACGGGTTTAGAGCAAGGAGCGATTCCGCCAGGACTATTGACCGCAAGGTCACTCGGTCGCTCGTGTATGATGTGCCCACATTTGTAGCGGTTGAGAAAGAGTCGGGCTACATCCTGAGCCCGGGCAAGCTGCCGGGCCTCATCAGCAAGTTCATGTCGAGCTTCAGCCGCTATGGCATTGGCGGGCTGTCGCTGAGAGACCTCGGCCGTGATTTGAGCTCCGACTACAGAGATGATCCTGAGAGGCTCATCGACCGGGCACAGGCTCAAGAGATCGTTACTGGGCAGTTGGCAAGGATGGCGGATGAGTTGAGTTTGGGACTGATGATTAGCGGTGCCAACTCCTATGCGCTGCCGTTCGCCAAGTATGTTGTTGATGTGCCCAACGACAGCAGCAACTACGACATCATTGACGAAAGCGTGCCGTTTTACCAGATTGCCCTTCATGGGCTAGTCGACTTCGCCGGAGAGGCGATCAACTTGGCGCCCGATCCGGTTGAGGCGATACTCAAGACAGTCGAGTATGGAGCAAGCCTCTATTTTGAGTGGATGTATGCAGATTCGAGCGAGATCAAAGACACAGACCACGAAGATCTTTACTCTCTGCAGTATCGCGACTGGTTTGATATAGCAGTGGACCTGTACAAGGAACTTCGACCGATTGCCGAGGCTACGAGAACTCAGGCGATTGTCGACCACTGCAGGGTAGAAGAGGGTGTGTACCGCACTCAATACGAGGACGGAAGTGCCGTTATAGTCAACTACAACGGCTACCCGGTGGAGGTCGATGGTGTGACAGTAGATGGCTTGTCCTATCGGCTGGTAGAGAGGGGTGCTGCTCAGTGAGAAAGATGTCCATGGATACGAGACGCGCCTTAACCGGAATCGTGTTCGTACTGCCGTTTGTGATAGGGTTTATTGCGTTCTTCTTATATCCGTTTATCCTGTCACTGATGTTCAGCTTCTCTGATGTATCGGTAGGAGCGTCCGGGTACGAACTTACCTCCGTCGGTCTGGAGAACTACGAGTCTGCCCTGCTGGTCCACGAAAGCTACGTGCGGACTCTGACTGAGACTGTTCAAAGCATGTTGGCAAACGTTCCTGCCATACTGATCTTTAGCTTGTTTGTTGCGGTGCTGCTAAATCAACCGTTTAGGGGCAGGGGCGTAGCTAGAGTAGTGTTCTTTCTGCCTGTGATATTCAACTGCGGAGCGGTGTTGTTGATCGAGAATTACGACTTCTTGACCAACACCTTGACCGGTGGTAGCGCTGCCAGCCCTGGGAGTGAGATCGTGACGTCACTGTTTTACGGTCTTAAGCTGCCGCAAGGGGTGCTTGGGTACATCATGAACGCGGTGAGGGCAGTCCCGGATATCATCAAAGCATCCGGTATTCAGATACTGGTTTTCTTGGCGGGATTGCAATCAGTTCCGGAATCTCTGTATGAGGCGTCTGCGATCGAAGGGGCGACCGGGTGGGAGACATTTTGGAAGGTGACTTTCCCGATCATTAG
>Ga0208823_1001497_pt1 | contig 18488 bp, 17 predicted proteins | sample AD_UKC075_MetaG_FD_184440 | JGI IMG/M metagenome (GOLD analysis project Ga0208823, IMG submission 184440) | Active sludge microbial communities of municipal wastewater-treating anaerobic digesters from USA - AD_UKC075_MetaG (SPAdes) (version 2) | ecosystem: Engineered > Bioreactor > Anaerobic >... | reverse complement strand
GAAATATATCAGGGTTATTATACCACAGGAAATCATGCAATGCAGGCGGTGGTTTTGGCTTGTCCTGGGCGTCGGCGGTAGCTAAACTGCCTGGGAAAAGAAGGTTTTTTCCCGAAAGCCTAGAAAGTATATACATTGAACTGGAGGTGTTAGTATGGCCATTCCCTGGCGCAAATTGCGTGTCCCCGGTATTACCTTGCTCTTGGCAATAATAGCTTTCTTTCTGATTAAACCCATTGATAATGCAGATGCCCTCAACAGATGCCATGACCTGTACCAGCGCGGGGAATATGCTGCCCGCAGCCGGATACTGACCAGAAGGCTGTCGGGAAATTCAGTATTTGGAATCCTTTTGCCTTCGACTTTCTGGGGCTTGCCTCGCCGCTGGTAAAAACCAATCTCATAACGGGCGAACAGCATTTTCCGGGGTCATCCTCCCCTTCTGTGCCTTCAGCCGAATCTGCAGTGCAGGCAATATAGTTGCCGTCACCTGCGAAGGCGAATACGGACTTAAAGTCTACCGCATACCATAAAAAATCAGCCACTGGGGACGGTTCCCAGTGGCTGATTATGCTGGCAAAAGGAGAATTTTTTCAGATATATTCCAGTATTATTTATGGTGGTGATAGCATGGCTATTCCCTGGCGCAAATTAGATCGAACCTAGTAATGAAGCCATTTCCTCCGCAGACGTTTCATCCTTTGGTAAATCTTGTACTTCCCGAATTTTTTTTCAGTTTTATAACGTCGCAGGGCTTTTTTTGGCAATCTATAAGCAAGCCCATCCTCAATTGTAAACTTGCAGGGAAAGCAGCTTCCGCAAGGTAAGCCTTTATAGGGAAAATGGCAAAACCACGTTTTCTCCATTATTTCCATAACCCCGAGTTTCTCAGCTTCTTCTTTCATATCCAACTTAGACATTGTATAGATAGGAAAACGGAAGCCACCAAAAACTGTTATTAAATCCTCAGAAGAAGCAGATCTATCAAGCTCCCAGTAACTAAGGCCATCTTTGTCAACATAGTTTATCTTCCCGAACTTGTTAATCATATCCTCAGCAAGGCCGCCTTTTTCAATTCCAATCTCAAGGTTGCCCACAGTGTGGGCATACCGTGAAAGGTATTCATACTGAGGCCCTATCAATACTTGTTGTCGAATACGGTTGAAAGCATTGGTTATTTCTTCATTCGGAGGGATGTCCGCTTCCTTGATAATTATGGTGGGGAGAAAATCACATTTTGTTCTGCTGTCATTAACAATATCTTCAGTAATTTTTTCAATAGCATTGAGTTCATTGTTAACAGAACGTCTTCTGTCGCAGATAATATAATGTGGCTGCAATATGATTTTTTTCTGAGTTAGAATCAAGAGGCGGTACGTTGAATCCCACCCTCCTGTCCAGAGAAGGTTAATTACCGGGGTAGCATTGTTCATCATTTACTCTCCTGTGAGTACTTGGAAGTTCTTATTTCTTATAGACTAGCAATTCGCCTGTAAATCATGCCATAAGCGCAAAAGAAAATACACAACAAATAGTGCAATATGCGTAAAATACATCCTTTTAATATTATTACTAGTTCGACGTCAGGAGGAATTTTCCTCCTTTTGTTTTTCCACTTATTTGCTAATGTATAAAAGCCATTGGCACCAAAATTGTTCTATTATTGCTTGGAAAGGAGGCCCCAGGAAGTTGACAATCCCCTTAGGTGCGAAGATGTTGGGCTGGATGGACAACAGTCAACTGGCCCTGGTATCCACTAAAACCGATGGGGAAGGATTGACCCGGGCCGGCAAGTTAGACATCATTACCAGAAAGATGCACTGGCTTAGCGAATACAGAAAATGCATATTGTCGCCGTTGCCTGCTACGGCGACCACGGCGTCCAGGTATACCAGATACCATAAAAGATCAGCCACTGGGGACGGTTCCCAGTGGCTGAACGGGCAAAAAAGGATTTTTTTGGAAATGTCGAATATATTACAGTATTATTTATGGAGGTGATAGCATGGCTATTCCTTGGCGCAAATTGCGCATACCAGGAATTGCGCTGCTCCTGATAATAGTTGCTGTTGCAGCGGTTTTGCTTATTCCCCGGAAATCTGGAGATACCTTGGCCAGATGCCAGGAACTATATGACAAAAGGGACTATGCGGCCTGCAGCCGCATCCTCACTAAAGAACTCGCAAAAAGCCCCGACTGGCATGAGGGAAGAAAGTTATTAGTCAAGGCACAGTTTGCCGACAATGACCTGCTGGGGGCCCTGTCCAATTATCTGTACTTGTCAGAGGCAGGGGACAGGTCGATGAAAAGAACCATCCTCGACAAACTCGCTGCGGCCGAGAAAGATATTCAACGACAGGCTCGCGAGCTTATTGGAAAAAAACTGAGCGAAAACGCTGACCTTGACACCACCAGGGAGTTTGCTGCCGAATTTGAACTGGCAGTTGAAAATCTGCCTGGGGCACTGTCCCACCTTCAAATACTGTCCTCCAGAGGGAAGCCCTCCCGAGAACTGGAGAGCAGGGCTGCCCGTCTCTGCAGCAGCTACGCCCAATGGGAGAAATTACTCAATGAGCTGAAAGATCCCCCGCTATCCTGGGTCCAGGGGATGAAACTCCTCTTTGCTCTGGAACATGAGGATATTGAACTGGCAGGCAAAGCCCTGGCTGAAATCGAGGACATAAGCATAATCCCTGAAGATATCACTGCAAAGACATATGATCTTGGCTTAAACCGCGGTTTAGCGGTAGCCCTGGACCTTGCCCTAAAGGCACATAATTCTTCCTGGGTCGAAGAGGTTTTGGCCAAGCTAGAGTTGATGGAAGCAGATGAGATTAAGAGCCAGTTGCCGGCACTATTGACTCTCCTCCCCGAGGAGCCAAGGCTTCTGGTGCTTTCCGCCTTTTATCTGCTGCCGCCGTCCCAAGGGTTGGACCTGTTGGTTGAATTGGAGAACAATGGGTATGAACCCGAGGGAGATTATTATGTATATGTTTCAGGAAAACTTGACTTGCTCAGTCAGGTTAAGGATTTTGACCCCAAGTATATGCGTTTCGTCTTTGACGCACCCGTGGAAACAGCCTGGGACAACCTCGTTATGACCTACATGAAAAGCAACCCCAAGGGACTTCTGGCGCTGGCTGACTTCGTGGAAGAACACGGCCGGAAAGCTGATGCTGAAATGATGCGAACGGTGGCCAACTATTCAAGCCCGCTTCCAAAAGTTATCTGGCAGCGCCCAGGCGTTGACCCCAGTAATCTACGTTTATCTCCCGACGGAAAGTGGCTTATTTGCACCTTCATCTCCGAATCAAGTTCGGAAATCCTTGTCGTCAATCTCAGGACCGGCGAGGAAACCTCTTTTGATACCTCTTACGATTTCGTTTCCCATTATTGGCACTGGAGCCGGGACAGCAAACAGACAGCTGCCTCTGTTCTTCAGGGACAGGATTCTGTTGCCCTGATTATTTCCACTGCAGGAGGTAAGGTTCAACGGCCCCGGGAACTGCCAGTTCCTGCAGACTCAGAGATACTTGGCTGGATGGATAACACCAACCTGGCCCTGAAAGTTTATGGCCGCGGTGAAGAATTGTACACACAATTTAAAGTCGCTAAGGTGAACTCTGAAACCGGCAAAGAGCAGTGGTTGAGCGAATTCAGAGATGACTTGCCTACTATAAACCATGCCGGCGAGCTGGTCTGGATGACCAATGAAGAGAACGGCATTGGCTTCAACTGGGGGAATAAAAAGAAAGCTTTCGCGACAGATTTCCATGATCCGGAGTTGTGGGACTGGTTCCCTGACAATAAGAAGGTCATTATCTCTGACAACGGAGCTGTCAACATTCTTGACCTGGACACAGGCAAATACAGCTATCGACTGATGTTGGATATTGAGCCCCCGGGGGGCTGGGCAGATAATAGCAGCATATGGCATCCCTATTACTTCACCTTTATGGGCCGCTCTTCCCCCTTGGTGAAAAGCAATCTCCTTACGGGTAAATCGGTTTATTCAGGAATTATCCTTCCCTTCGGTACACCCTATGTCTGTTGTGCAGGAAATATCGTAGCCGCTGCCTGTGCAGGCGACTTCGGCTTCAGGTGTACAGAATGCCATAAAAAAATCCGCCACTGGGAACCGTCCCCAGTGGCGGATTTTGCTTTAGGCTTCGGGCGGGTAGACGATGTCGCCGTCGATTATTGTGTACATCACTGTGGAGAGGTAGTCGAAGGGATGGCCCCTGAAGATGACCAGGTCGGCATCTTTGCCCACTTCAATGCTGCCTACCCTGTTATCCACACCCAATATCCTGGCGGCGTTAATTGTTATTAACCGCAGTACCTGGTATTCATCCATGCCTGTCTCCCGCACCACTGCTGCTGCAGCATGGAGCAACTGGTAGATGTCCAGCACGGGATGGTCGGTGGTCAGGGCAACAGTCACCCCTGCCTCTGACAGTATCTTGACTGCTTCCAGGGTCTTGTTCTGGGTCTCGATTTTGCCGGGAGTGCCCATGGAGGGGCCAACGATGGCCGAGAATCCGGACTCCACTACTCTGTCCAGGATGAGATGGGCTTCGCTGGCATGTTCCAGGGTCATATCGATGTCAAACTCCCGGGCAATCCTGATGGCAGTGGCGATGTCATCGGCCCTGTGGGCATGCATGCGCAGGGGGACTTCCTTTTTCAGCACTGGAATCAGGGCTTCATTTTTCAAGTCCCGGGGAGGCATTTTTTCCGGATCATCGCCAGCTCTTTTTATTTTGTGCATATAGTTTTGGGCGTTGACCAGGGCTTCCCGAAGAAGGGCGGCACTGCCCATGCGGGTGCTGGGGATGCGCTTTTGGCCCGAGTAAACCCGCTTGGGATTTTCGCCCAAGGCGGCTTTCATGCCGGCATTTTCCTTAATTACCCGCTGGTGCAGCTGGCCACCGCCAGTTTTCAATACTGCGGTGCTGCCCCCGAGGATATTGGCACTGCCGGGAGCGACCATGACGGTGGTGATGCCAGCCTCGCGAGCCTCCCGGAAGCCGTCTTCCATGGGGTTGATGGCATCCAGTGCCCTGAGCTGCGAAGTTACGGGATCGGTAATTTCGTTGTAATCCCGGCCTTCCCAGCCCATACCCTGTTCGCTGACCCCAAGATGGGTATGGGGATCGATAAAGCCTGGATAGACTGAGGCCCCGGCGGCATCGATGATGTCGGCCTCTGCAGGGATTTCCACCTGGCCGACAGCGGCGATCTTTCCATCTTCCACTAAAATGCTGCCCTGGATGGGCTCCTTTTGGGCAATGGTGTGAATTTCAGCATTTATAATTGCCAGCATTTTCTTAGCGCTCATAGACGATCTCCCCATCTATCAGAGTTTTTTCTACTTTGGTCCGCCAATCAAAGGGGTGGCCATTGAGGATGATGATGTCAGCGTCTTTGCCGGGCTCAATGCTGCCCACGCGGTGGTGGATTCCCATAATTTCCGCGGGGTTAATTGTTATCGCTTTGAGGGTCTCCTCTTCCGGGAGTCCGGCTTTGTGAACCAAGGCCGCCTGGATAGGCAACTGCTCTACAGGGAAGACAGGGTGATCGCTGACCAATGCTACCTTGACCCCTGCCCGGAACAAAATCCCCGGAGTGGAAAAGCTGGTATTAACCAGTTCGATTTTTGGCCTGGTGCCAAGAGTGGGGCCAACCATGGCCGCAACCTTCTTCTCTCCCAGAAAATCGGCAATTAAATGCCCTTCAGTGCAGTGTTCGATACAGATGTCAACATCGAACTCCTCGGCAATCCTTATGGCGGTTGTAATGTCATCGGCCCTGTGGGCATGGGCCCGCAGGGGAATTTCCTTCTTCAGTACCCTGACCAGAACCTCCAGCTTGAGATCCCGGTCTGGAGCCTTTTCCTCATCTTCCTTGGCCCGCTCCATCTTTTCCATATAGTTCCTGGCGGCCACCAGGTTCTCCCGCAGAATCGAGGCTACAGCCATTCTGGTGCTGGGGGTCTTTTTTTGACTGCTATAAACCCGCTTTGGGTTTTCGCCAAAGGCAATCTTTAAGCCTATCGGATCCCTCACCACCATATCGTCAACTAGTTTGCCCCAGGTTTTAATAGCTACTGCCGTGCCGCCAATGACATTGGCGCTGCCTGGAGCAACAGTGAGGCAGGTGATGCCCCCTGCAACTGCCCCCTTGAAGGCAGGGTCCATTGGATTTATCCCGTCCAGGGCCCGTAAATGTGGCGTAGCAGGATTTGTCATTTCATTGCCATCGGCACCTTCAAAGCCGATGCCCTGTTCAAATATGCCAATGTGAGTGTGGGCATCTACAATCCCGGGCATTACATGCTTGTGGTTGGCATCGATAATCTCTGTGCCATGGGGCAGAGGCAGATTTGCGCCAACTGCCTTAATTTTGCCGGCCTCAATCAGTATGGTGCCGCCTTCAATAACCTTGCCGGCCATGGTATATACTTTGCCATTAATTATAGCCCGCATATAAAAGCTCCTTCCCTTGGTAGTATAGAATATATATTCTTGACCAGGGACAGTAATTCCTTTCGAGTTGCTAAATACTTTTTGGCAAAAAAAACAACCCTGCCGGGTTGTCTTGCCAACATCATTCCTCGCTGGGCACTTCTTCGGGATGAACGAGCCTTTCCACTACAATATCAACCCGGTCTACGTTGTAACCGGTTAAGGTGGTGACGTCCTTAATGACGGCATCCCTTACTTTTTGGGCAACGTCGGGGATAATTACACCATAAGTAACCACCAGGCGCAAATCAAATGACACAGTTCCTGGTGCATCTTCCCCTTCACTTTTCTCCACATTAATCTTTGAAGCAAATTTCCCCGTCAGAAGACGGCTGAGGCCGGAGAACGCCCCTTTGCGTTCCTGGCGAATGACATCGTCAACTTTTTGCAAGGCAGCCAGAGCAATATCTGCAAAAACTTCGTCATTGACAATTAACTTACCTGACATCTATACATACCTCCTGTTCTATTATGCTTCGACATTTGGCTGTTGATTCCTGCGTGTATCCGGCGATATGGGAGGATGAATATGCTCTGGACTTCCTGATGGATCATTATATGCTGCTGGTGGAATTTTATCGGGATGCAGCAAATAAAGGCAACGCCATTGCTTGTATTTTAGCTTTAACTCAATACATAGCATTAAAAAGCAGGTCTTTTGAGACCTGCTTTTAGTCTTAGAGATCGTAATACAGTTCGAACTCCAGGGGATGGGGCACGATGCTGACCTTTTCGGCATCTTCGCGAATGCGGCGAATTTGGTCCAGAATCAGCCCCTTAGGGAACACATTGCCTGCCAGCAAGTACTCGTAATCCTGCTCTAAGGCATCGGCTGCCTCGTCGAGGGATTTGGGCAGGGACTTGATCTTCTTTTGCTCTTCGGGAGTAAGGGTATAGAGGTTGAAGTCGAAGGGGCCAAAGCCTTCCTTGACGGGATCAATCTTGTTGTTTATTCCGTCCATAGCAGCCATAAGCACTGCAGAGTAGGCCAGGTAAGGATTGCAGGTGGCATCCATGGAGCGGATTTCAAAGCGCTTGGAATCTGGTGTGTCTGCATAGCCGGGGATGCGAATTACCGAGCTGCGATTGGCGGTTGCAAAGCCAATGCTTACCGGTGCTTCGTAGCCGGGAACCAGGCGCTTGTAGGAGTTGGTGCTGGGGTTGGTGAAAGCGCAAAGGGAACGCGCGTGTTTGAGTATGCCGCCGATGGCGTACAGGGCAATATCACTCAGTCCGGAATAGCCCTCTCCGAAAAATACCGGTTTGCCCTCATTGAAGAACTGGATATGGGCATGCATGCCGCTTCCCAGTTCGCCGTAGAAAGGTTTGGGCATGAAGGTAACCGTCCTGCCCCGCTTCAAAGCGAGATTTTTGACGATGTACTTCAGGAGCATGGAACGGTCCGCCATGGTCGTCAGGGTGCCAAATTCCACTTCTATTTCCACCTGACCGGGGCCGCCGTTCTCGGAATGGTGGTACTTGACGGGAACGCCGTGTTTATCGAGCATGAGGATCATCTCATTGCGCAGGTCGAAGCTGGAGTCCTTGGGGAGATCCACATGGTAGCCGCCGTGAAGCCCCACATGATAGCCCAAGTTGGGTTCATCTCTCTTGCCTGTGTTCCAGGCAGCCTGCCGTGAGTCTACATTGACTTCCAGGTGATTGACGTCGTTGCGGAAGGAGATGTGGTCAAGGATGTAAAACTCAAACTCCGGACCCAGGAGACAAGTGTCGGCAATGCCCAGTTTTGCTATGTATTCTTCGGTTTTTTGAGCTACATAGCGGGGGTCGCCCTCAAAACGTCCTGCCCCCTCGCCCAGGGTATAGATGTCGGCCATGATGGAAATCATGGGAATCTCGGAAAAAGGATCGACAAAAGCCGTGGTGATATCCGGTTTAAAGGCCATGTCAGATTTTTCTACAGTGAGGAATCCATAGCTGGAACCGTCCATTCCGATTCCCTTGGAGATGGTCTTTTCCGTCAACTGCTCAACAGGAATGGTCAGGTGGTGCCAACGTCCAGCCATATCGACCACTTTAAAGTCGATTAACTGAATGCCTTCCTTCCCACAGAAATCCTTGAGTTCTGCAAAGGTAGTAAACATCTTCTCATCCCCTTGTTCAATATTTTTGGACACGGCTGAAAACCAGTGGCATAATATGGGGGCAGTAATTATCTTGCTGCCCCCTCTATATTTTACGGTATTTTTCCCGGGTTTACAAGCTTGCGGGGATTTTCCCGCCGGCGGAAATACGCTCAGGAGTCAGGCAGCTTACCTGGGGTCAATGACACCGCTCATGCGGATTACTTCCATTCCCCTTTCCTCCAGGGCGGCAATAATCATGTTGATGCCGATAGAGTCGCTGGCCATGTGGCCTGCAACGATAACGTTGCCGATATTTTGTTCCTTGACGGCCTTTATGACATCCTCCGGCATGTGCATGCAGACCAGGGTGCCGATTCCCGCCTCAAAGTAAGCCTTTGCCACATTGACGCCGCCGTTGGTGCCGCCGGCCATGGTTACAAAGACTTTCCCGGCGTAGTCTTTTTCGCTGCCGACACGAATCTCCGGTTTGGTGAGCGCGTTTTTATACTCCGGTAGCTGGAGCAGAGCATCAATGACATCTCCAAGAGTAGAGTCTTCCTTGAGGGCGCCGTCGAGATGTTCCTGGACTTTGCGTTCTGTCAGCAGGTCTGCAGGGGTGTGGATGCCCATAAAAGGTATGTTCAGCAGTCTGGCTGCAGAAGCTGCCCGGTCATAGTTGGAGACATGCAAACTGCGCTCCACTCTCCCTTTTTGTTCCTGCAAAACCTTTTGCGCCTTGTTAATGGGAATGCCTGCGGCTACCATGCGGGCTACCTGATTGTCCATAACCTTGTACAGGTTTAGGCGGGGGAACCCGCCTGCAGGGTGGTGGGTAATAACGAGATCGGCACCTAATTCCCGGGCAATCAGCAGTTCAGCGGCTTCCATATCTACGCCAAAGGCGGCTTTGTTGAGGTTTTCACCTTCCACAATGATTCCCGAGTCTTCAGGAATCTCTGTGAGCCCGGCCATCTCCAGGGCCAGCTCCATAATCTCTTTGGTATTCATGTTCTTCCTCCTCCTTTAATTGACAGACTTGCAGGACAGGGCAATGCGCTGGCGCCGCTTGTCGACACCGATGACCCTGACGCTGATGGTTTCACCAACCTTGACTACATCCAGGGGATGCTTGACATACTTATCTGCCAGCTCGGAAACGTGGACCAGGCCAGCTTCCTTGAGGCCAATATCGACAAAGGCACCGAAGTCGGTGACATTGCGGACAGTTCCCCTGAGGATCATTCCCTCGTTGAGGTCATCCAGGGTAAGAATACCTTCTCTGAACAGGGGAGGAGGCAATTCGTCCCGGGGGTCGAGGGCAGGTTTTTCCAAAGCTTTAATGATGTCCCGCAGGGTGGGTTCGCCAATCCCCAACTTTTGGGCCAGAACCTTAACGGGTTCGGGCAGCTTGCTGCTCAGCTCGGGAATCCCGCCGCGACTGGCCAGGTCCTCAGGGGTGTAGCCGCACAGGCCGAGGAGTTTCTCCGCCGCTGGGTAGGATTCCGGGTGCACCGTGGTATTGTCTAGGGGATTGTCCCCATCCCGGACCCGCAAAAAGCCTGCGCATTGCTGGAAAGTTGCTTCTCCCAGGCGGGGAACCTGTAGCAGCTGTTGGCGTTGAGTAAAGGCACCCTTCTCTTGCCTCCACTGAACAATGGATTTGGCCACAGCTGGTTTTATACCCGCTATATAGGACAAGAGAGGTGCTGAAGCAGTATTGAGGTCCGCCCCCACCCTGTTGACGCTGGTTTCCACCACCTCGCCCAACAAACGCGCCAATTCCTTTTGGTCTACATCGTGCTGATACTGCCCCACGCCTATTGCCTGGGGAGGGATTTTCACCAGCTCCGACAGAGGGTCCTGGAGCCTGCGGGCGATGGAAACAGCACTGCGCTGGGAAACGTCCAAATCCGGGAACTCTTCCTTGGCCAGGGGATCGGCAGAATAGACTGACGCCCCAGACTCATCGACGACAGTGTAAGCAACCCCCTTGATTGCTGCCGTCAGTTCAGCCACCAGCTCAGTTGTCTCCCGGCTGGCGGTGCCGTTGCCGATGGCGATGACATCGACCTTATACTGCTCTATGAGTTCGCGAAGGCGCTGTTTTGACTTTTCCACCTGGTTATGGGGAGGGGTGGGATAGATGACATCGATCTTCAGCAGCTTGCCGGTAGGGTCCACCACCGCCAGCTTGCAGCCGGTGCGGTAAGCCGGGTCTATGCCCAGCACCGTCTTCCCCCGGGTAGGGGGCTGCAAGAGCAGAGATGACAAATTGGCGGTAAACAACTTATACGCGGACTGATGGGCCATGTCCGTCAGTTCCCGGCGGATGTCGCGTTCCACAGCCGGGGCCAGCAGACGCTGATACCCGTCCGCCATTGCCTTTCTTACATATTCTTCGGCAGCGGGAGTTCTGGGCTTGAAATTCCGCCGCCACAATTCCTGCAGCAAGTACTGGGGGTCGAAATCCAGGGAGACTTTGAGGAACTCTTCCTTCTCCCCGCGGTTGATGGCCAGCACGCGGTGAGGCGGCAGTTTGGCAACGGGCTCACGATAGTCATAGTACATTTCATAGACACTTTGCGCCTTGGGGTCCCGGGCCGTTACCACCAGGATGGCTTTATCCCAGGTGCGCCGCCGGGAAATAATGCGGTTTTCTGCTGCATCGGCAAAGTCTTCCGCGATTATGTCCATTGCCCCCTGCAGGGCAGCCTCGACAGCAGGGACTTTTTCATTAATGTACTTCTCTGCCTCCAGTACAGGATCTGCCTCACTGGTCAACAGAATTTCTGCCAGGGGTTCCAGGCCGGCATCCCTGGCCTTGCTGCCCCTGGTATTGCGCTTGGGCTTGTAGGGCCTGTATATATCCTCAACCTGCTGCAACTTTGTGCATTCCCGAATTTGCTTTTCCAGTTCCGGGGTAAGCTTGCCCTGTTCGGAAATGCTGCGCACAACTTCTTCTTTGCGCTGGTGAAGGTTCCGCTGATAAGCAACCTGTTGCTGCAGGGCAAAAATCTGCTCTTCGTCAAGCCCGCCGGTGACTTCCTTGCGGTACCTGGCGATAAAAGGCACCGTGTTGCCGTCATCAAGGAGCTTAATGGTTTCAATAACCTGCCTAAGAGGTATCTTGAGTTCAGCGGCGATGAATTCCATTATCTTCGCTTCAGTTTGAGACATTTACTTCTCCTCCTTTTCTCCAACCGAGGCCCGCGTATTGCAGTCTCGGCGCAGATCCTGACACATTCACCAACAGGGGTTATCCCCATTATCCCTCCCGCTTCAATTTGACAACGGGACGCACCTCGCCGCACTTTTCCTGGCGATGGTTTATATTTTGGGGATGGTGGAACCTTTCCAGGGACTTAACCTCCTGGGGCGACAAATAACCCAGTTCCTTGAGGATTTCCACCACAACGGGATCGCGTCCCCGGCTGGAACCATCTTCACATTTCACAGTTATGCCAATGCCGGCATCGATTATGCCGACGCAGTATACTCCGGCAGCGCCGCCCTTGGCAACAAGTTTCCCGGGAGCCGCCTGCATTAACTTAGTGCAAAATCCATCAGTGCCGCTGACCATCTCGGGATGAGCCATCATCGCCTTGGTGACTCGAGAACAAGCTTCTTCCCGTGCTTTTCCCAGGCCTTGGGGACGGGCCAGGCGGGCATAAGCCAGGGACATATTGTATATGGGCAGGCCATGGACAGGGACGCCGCAGCCGTCGGTACCAATGGCTATCTGCTCCCGGGGATAACCCGTCATTTCGGCAATGTAATCGAGGATGATTTGCTGCAGGGGGTGGTCCAGGTCCAAATAAGTTGCCGGGTCATAATTTAAATGCGTGACCAGAGTAAGCATGCCGGAATGCTTCCCCGAGCAATTGGAATGCAGTACTGAGGGCTCCTCCCCGGCAAGGAGCAGGGCTTTGGCGGTGGCCTTATGGTAAGGGGCATGTACTCCACATTGGAGCAGGTGATAGTCCTGACCTATCTTGGCAAAGATAGCTTGCACCGTGCGGGTATGGAAGGGCTCGCCATTGTGGGAAGCGCAGAAAAGGGCAAGTTCTGCCGGGGTAATGCCGTAATGATCCGCTGCCCCCAGCTCCACCACCGGCAAAGCCTGAACCGGCTTGGCTGAACTGCGCCAATAGGTAATGTGGTGCGAGTCCCCGGCACTCCACAGCAGTTTTCCCTGCCAGTCGACTACTGCCACATGTCCCCGATGCCTGTTTTCCACCAGCGGGCCCCGGGTCACTTCAACTAAGACTTCAGCCTGCAAAAATCATTCCTCCTTCTCATTGCTGCATACTTTTATTGTTGCACTGGGAACAGAAGAGTTCGAAAAGCCCTAAGAATTCCGGATACCGGGCAATCATCCTTTCGGGATGCCATTGTACGCCTAATATCCAAGGTTCTCTGCTCTCAAAGGCTTCCACCAGCCCGTCCGGGGAGGCGGCGCTGATTGTCAGGCCGGGAGCAACTTGGTCCACCACTTGATGATGAAAACTGTTGACGCCAATTGCGCCTGGACCCAGGGCAGCTGCCAGCATAGTCCCCGGCACAATTTCCACCTGGTGGTGGCGATGCCAGCCGGGGGCCTCCTGCCTGTGCTGAATTGCGCCGACTCTGTCCTCATCGATATGTTGAAGAATAGTTCCCCCCAAAGCGGCGTTTATCACTTGCATCCCCCGACAAATTCCGAAAATGGGGAGCCCCAGCCCCAGGGCTGCCTTAACCAGGGCAATTTCCTGCTCATCCCGGAGAGCTTCCACCTCTCCCAGGCGGGGATGGGGGGGCTTGCCAAAAAAGGAGGGCGAAAGATCACTTCCGCCGCTGAGAAACAGCCCGTCCATGCGGGACAGGATATCGACGCTGGCAGCAGGCGACAGCGACGGAGGCAGAATCACGGGAAGCCCCCCGGCCTTCTCCACAGCCTGAACATAGGCGTCCTGAATATGGCTGACCCCTTGCTGATGGCTGTGCCTGCATGTTACTGCAATCAATGGCATTACAATTCCTCCCCCGGCCTGTCAAACAGGGATATGCTCTTTCCTGACAATAATATATTCAATAACTGCTGGCGTTTTCCTGCACAAAAAAAACAGACAGCCGTAAAGCTGCCCTGTTTTAGAATTCTATTAGGCCGAGGCTAATTTGCAGCGCGTCATCGACACGTTTCATCAGTTCAGGGGCCAAGTGGGTAATCCGATCCCGCAAGCGCTGTTTATCGATAGTGCGAATCTGCTCCAAAAGCACTACAGAATCCCTGTCCAGCCCATGTTCCTCGGCAGTAATTTCAACATGAGTAGGGAGTTTAGCCTTTTCGATCTGGGAAGTAATGGCGGCGACAATTACCGTTGGGCTATACTTGTTGCCCACATCATTTTGAATAATTAAAACCGGCCGCACTCCCCCCTGCTCGGAGCCAACCACCGGGCTGAGGTCAGCAAAAAATACGTCACCCCGCTTACAATTCATCTCTTCACGCTCCGCTAACCATCGATTCTATGGTTTCGACCGCTTCATTTTCTGCCTGTACCGCCTCATTCGCCAGAAGCAAATTTATTTTGGACATTTCAATATAACCCGCCTGAAGCTTTTCCCGAATTTGGCGTTTTTTCATTTCCGAAATGTACATGCACATTGCTTCGCGAATAAGGTAACTGCGGTTGACCTTTTGTTTGCTGACAATACCGTCCACCTCTTGTAAAAGGGAGTTGGGGAGGGAAATCATAATACGCTTAGTTTGAGCCACATTGGCACCCCCTGGAATTGGTTGTATACTGCTGGTATATCACACTGGTACATACGTATAGCAGTATTATATTTTATTCCCCGGCCAAGGTCAAGCCTGGTACTTGTAGTAGCGGGGAACCCTTGCCGAAACCGCGCAGAGAATTTCGTAGCTGATAGTCCCTGTCAGTTGCGCCAGCTCATCAACGGAGATATGCTCCTGACCCTGGCTGCCGAATATCACCACTGGTTCGCCTACATCTGCCTCAGGCAGGTCAGTGATATCGGCCATGGTGTAATCCATGCAGATCCGGCCAATTTGAGGAACCCGCCTTCCCTGGATGAGAAAATCAGCCTTCCCGGACAAGGTCCGGAAAAGACCGTCAGCATAGCCAATCGGCAGAGTGGCAATACGGCTGGGGCGGCTAGTGACAAATGTACGCCCATAGCTAATGGCTGTCCCTGCAGGCACTTCCTTTACAAAGGCGATGCTGGTATGCAATGACATAACCGGCTTAAGGGGAACAAGTTTCTTAACCTGGTCAGAAGGATAGAGCCCGTATAAGCTAATGCCAATTCTCACCATGTCAAAATAAGCCTCGGGAATTTCGATGGCTGCAGCGCTATTGGCACAATGAGCGATAACCTGTGGTTTTTCTTTCTTTATTGTTTCCACTATCCTTTTATATTTATCCAACTGAGCTCTTGCATAGCCCTTGTCTTCCTCATCAGCAGTGGCCAAATGAGTGAACACTCCCTCTAACTCCAGATGAGAAGAGAGTAGAATACGCCTGGCCAATTCCAGGCTGTCTGTATCCCTGGGGCCAAGTCTGCCCATGCCGGTATCAACCTTGAGGTGAACGCCCACCTTTCGCCGTTGGCGCCTCGCCTCATCCTCCATGAGCACAAGGGATGCAATATTAGTTATCGCCGGAGTCAAGTGGTACTGAATTACCGCAGACAGGGACTCGGGAGGAAGATAGCCCAGTATCAAAATCGGGGCCGCCAGGCCTGCCTGCCGCAAGCGAACGCCCTCCTCAACCAAAGCAACAGCAAGCCAATCAGCCCCCGCCGCCAATGCTGCCCGAGCCACTTCCGCATCCCCATGGCCATATCCATCTGCTTTTACAACTGCCATTAATCTGGTGGGCTGGGGAATATGGCGGCGAAATGCCTTGACGTTGTGAGCGATATGAGCCAGGTTGATTTCTGCCCAGGTAGGCCTGTATCCTTGCATATATACCATCTCCTTAGCAAGGGATATTTCTATATCGCCACAGAGAAGTCCTGCATCAGTATCACTCTTGGATAACAAAAAACAGAAGCCCCCAGGCTTCTGCATAAAATCTTTTTAACCTACTTCGTCATCAATGGCCTCCTGAGTCGACGGCGGGTACCATACTTTCACCATGCCAAAGCCGCAATTATTCCTGTTGCCAAAGCCCATGAGATAACCCACCCGAATGAGTTCCGGATTCCCGGATACTTTAAAGGGAATCATATAGCCCAGGATTTTTATGCCGTTGAAGTTTATCAGGCGGGTTACCCGGCGTTTATTTGCCATATAGCGCTGGTTAAACTCAAAGTTCAGGTTGTCGTTGGTAGGCAGAGAATCGTATACTCTATAATGCTTATTTATAAGATCCTGACGCAATTTTTCCGTAAAGTCATGATCCTCTATGCGGCCATAACGCATATGCCCCTGAGTGGCTTCGGGATTGCAACATACTGTAATCGGCGACATACAGGAAAATTCCATGGAGTCGCTGATTTCCGGAGTCGCAAGGACCTCCACACTGTTGACAGGCATCTTTATGGTGCCCAGGGAAATCGCCCCGGCTTCAGTAAATCCCTTTAACACCGCTTCCAAGAAGTATCCTTTAATAGAAGAAATGTACCACTGCACATTATGGCCGAGATTGCAGATTCCATGGGGAGATATGCTGTATTGCTCAAAATAAAGCTGGGAAAAGGTAAAAAGCCCAAGATCCCGCTTATGACCTATTGTCCTGAGGTTGTGGACGGTTCGAACAATGGCTTTATACAGACAATGATTATAATTATATGGCAAGACCGTACCCGGGTTGCATTGTAGAGTAACTTTTAGTCGCATTTGTGCCAACTCCCTTAACAAGCAAAAATATGATTGCTTTAGATATAGATATCTTCGGCACAAATACCTTTTTTCCTTTTTATTGCCAAAAAAACTGTGGTACCAATTTCGACTTTTTTCGACAATGAGAAGTCAGGATTACGGTAATACATGGCTTTTCAGGCTTAGCAAACCAGCAGAAAGCCAAACCCTACATTCGCTTTTTTACAAAATCCATCAGCGGCGGTGCCAGGAAAAAGAGGACTATTGCACTAAGAATAATCTCCGGCACCAAATAACTTGCCTGGTACCCCAGGGAATATTTCCAGACCGGTACCCCCTCGGGAGCAAACTCGCCAAAAAACCAAATCCCCGCATAGAAATGACTGATAAACCGGCCCCCAAGGCCAACAACGGCAGCAGCAACAGCCAGTAAAGACTGCCCCCAGCGGCTGTTAACCAGCCCCTTTCTGGCGGGATTCCAGACAACCCCCGCCAGTCCCAGTGCGCCAAAGGCTATAGGATAGTCCAACAGCCACTGCACTACAGATACCATCCAGCCGCCAAAAGAATAATCAATTATCCCGTAGAGAATACCTACAGCGATTCCCACTGACGGTCCCCGCATCATCCCAATGAGCAACAGGGGTATCATGCTGCCGGCGGTGACAGAGCCGCCATAGGGCAGTGTGATTATTCTAATAAACTGCCCCAGGACTGTGGCCAATGCCAACATCATTCCAGCCTCTACAATGGTGCGGACTGCAATCCCGTTTTTCACAATACTTCCTCCCTTTTGGTCCAGGAAAAAAATCAGGCGCGCCCCCTGGGCACGCCTATTGGCAAGTATACAACACAGCGTTCCCTACGCAGGCATTACCCTGATCAGGTTACGGGTCAGGAGCTACACAGCCCTATCTCAGCCCCTTTTAGGAGCCCCCCAGACCGATGTATTTTTTTTAATAATACCAGATTACAGCAGAAAGGTAAACCGGAATTTATCCTTCCTGCTCCTGAGCTTGCCTGAACTCGGCCAGCAGCAGGTCGACCATACGCCCATAGCTTCTGACACCATCCTGCTGGCGATTGGCCTTGAGGTAAGAATCATTGATGTCGGTGGACAGTTGCTGTACCGGTCCTTCGAACCGCGCCCAATAGGCTTGCCAGTCTTTCAGGTCTCTGTTAATGCCGTCGCAGTATTGCTTTCTGACGTTTTTATAGGCCTCTCTGTCTGCCCGGTAAAGGGCATTCATGGTATTCATCAGCGCCAACATCGTCCCGGAATATTGAAATTCCACATGCGGATGCAAAGAACATGCAAGATAACTGAGAAAGTTGGCCTCATCCTCCCGGGCAAAGCCCCGCTGATGGGCCATCTCGTGGGCCGCAGTTGCAGGAAGCATAAAATGGGGGATGTCAATGTTGACATTGGCTTCAGCGGTGAAGGGAAAATACATGCCGCTGATACCGGTATAGGACCAGTAGCGGGACAGAAAAACCCCTTTGGGAGGGCCATACTTTCCCCCCAGTTCGGGGTAAAATTCTGCCGCCCTTTGGTAGCCTGTTTCTGCCTGGGCAAACATCTGGCGAATGCCGGAGCTTAAAGTCATTACGCCCCGATCGTTCTCAGCAACCTGAGCCCGCAGAGAATTAGCCTTTTCCGTCAGAGCCAGGGCCAGCTCAGTGAGCTCCTCCACCGCTGCAGGCTCTACCGGCAGCCCTGAAATCTCGGCAAAGGAAAGGCGGCTGTAGTTTAAGCCCCACAACATGTAAAAGCCAACATAAATCAGAACTAATATCAGGGCGATTTTCCCGATTCCCCGAGGGCAGGCACCCAGGAATTCCCGGGGCTTTTTTACAAGAGCAATGACCCCCCGGATGATTTGGACCAAAGAGAAGATCACAAGGCCCACCACCGTGACTTCAGCGACAGAAAAGGGAAATATACCGGTAAGGCGGCTGAGGCAGCTGCTAATCCACCTGTAAATCGCCCTCGAGTAACCCGACTCAATCAGCAGGGGAAACCTGGGGGCAGTCAAGGACAAAATC
>Ga0208823_1001492_pt1 | contig 18514 bp, 16 predicted proteins | sample AD_UKC075_MetaG_FD_184440 | JGI IMG/M metagenome (GOLD analysis project Ga0208823, IMG submission 184440) | Active sludge microbial communities of municipal wastewater-treating anaerobic digesters from USA - AD_UKC075_MetaG (SPAdes) (version 2) | ecosystem: Engineered > Bioreactor > Anaerobic >... | reverse complement strand
ACCTCTTGGCATTCCCTTAATATCTGTTCTTTGAATTCTTGCGTATAATCTCTTTTTGTCATGAAACTTCCCCCTGATCTGAATGATAGCAGATAAAAGGATTTTCTCCAAATCTATTAGGGGGCTTAATAGATGTTACTCTCTACGCTTGAGAGTATCAATACAGAACTTGGCTCAACTATACTGATGGTTACACATGATGCCTTTTCTGCCAGCTACGCAAACCGTATTCTCTTTTTACGGGATGGTAAGATTTATAAGGAGATTTATAAGGGCAAAGATTCTCGTCGTATTTTCTTTGAAAAGATATTGGGTGTCCTTGCAATGATGGGAGGGGACCTGAGCGTTGGTTGTTAAAATATCCAGAGGAATAAGGGAATACTTTATTTATTGGAGATTAACATGGACAAATATTAATAGAACTTTACGGGACTATATCATCTACTTTATTACGGTAGCTCTGACTGCCACATTGATGTACTCCTTTTTGGCCCTCGGGTTTTCGGAGGATATCATCAACATGTCGGAAAACATGACCATGCTTACTTCCGGAATAGTACTGATGTCGGTGTTGATAGCATTTATAGCCTCTTTTGTCACTGGATATGCTATTCGCTTTATCTTGGGGCAGCGAAAAAAGGAATTTGCCCTTTATGAACTGATGGGAATGGAAACTAAAGCAGTTTGCTATTTGTTTCTTGTCGAACATATAATTATCGGTGGATTTGCCTTTTTTCTCGGTTCCCTGGCAGGAGTTGGCTTATCCAGTGTATTAAATCAGCTAGTAAAAAATATTTTTGATGTTCCCCATTCTTATCGCATTTCTTTTTCCCTAAAAGCCTGGGCAGCAGCTTTAATGTATTTTCTTCTGATGTATATATTTGGAATGTTTAGGGCGGTAAAAATAATCCGTAAGCAGAAAGTAGTTGATCTTCTTTATGATAATCGTAAAAATGAAGAACTACGAATAAAGTCAGTTTCCTTGAGTATCTTTATTGTTCTTGTTTCGATTGCTACAATCCTAGCTGGTTTAGTGTTGATTGGAAAAGGATTACATATTCAAACCAATAAAGCATTGCTATATTTCAGCGGAGCATGTCTACTGCTTTTTACCGGCGTATATGGAGTCCACAGGCACTTTCCCTTCCTTTTATATCACTTTACTAAGCAAAATCCCAGGAGGAAATATAAGGGCGAAAATCTCTTTTATTTGGGACAAATTGGGCGGCGTATTCAATCTTCTGGAAAGACAATGGCAGTCGTTGCAATTTTGCTGATCTGGGAATAAAATACGGTTAGCAATAAAATTAAAAAGTGGTGGTTATCCGGAGTTAAGAAGTGAAATCAGAGATTTTATAAACAGCAATAGGTGGAATCCAGAATTACAGGCTGGATACGAGATGCCTGAAAGAAGGGCAATTGGGGTTCAAGTTAAGGCGTGGGGTGTAGAAAATTCATTGACTGGATTTACTGTCATTTCTTTCTGTTGTCTTTATCTAAGTATTATTTTTATCATTCTATCCTGTGCAGTACTGGCCTTTGAACAGCTTTCTGCCATAGATAAAAACAGGAAGAATTACACAGTGCTTGATCGCCTAGGTGTAGATAGGCAAAAGCAGATTCTATTGATTAGACGTGAGTTGTCAACAGTTTTCCTGATTCCACTTTTATTGCCTCTTTTATTCACTGTTGTACTTATTGTGGGTGCACAGGTTCTTTTTAGTACATATATTTTACAGGAAGGGCTTATATTATTGTACGGCTTGCTAACTATCTTAGGGTTCAGTGGGATTTATTTCACCTATTTTGGTGCAACTCTATTTATATTCAAGGCTGTAATACTAAATCCAATGTAACATAGGCATGGAGGCATAGTTATTAACTATGGAGAAAGATAAATAACAGATATTACTATATGTGTTTATATTTATGATATTATTAGAGTAAAGCCGGGAGGTAAGATCTTATGAGGACATCTGAATTATTTAAAAAGAAAAGGGTCTTTTCCTTTGAAATATTTCCTCCTAAAAGGACAGCTCCTGTCCAGACCATCTATGATACAGTTGAAGAATTAGTGGACCTGAAGCCGGATTTTATCAGTGTGACCTATGGTGCTGGAGGAAGTGAGACCAGCAGGCATACCCTGGAGATAGCATCTTTCATTAAAAATGAACACAGTATAGAAAGTGTTGCCCACCTTCCCTGTATCTATCTCAGCAAGGATGAAGTCCTTGAGATGATGGAGGAGTTCAGGAAAAATAATATTGAAAATATATTGGCTTTAAGGGGAGATATTAATCCTGACTTGCCACCAAAGAAAGATTTTAAGTATGCCAGTGACCTGGTTTCCTTTATAAAGGAAAATGGTGATTTTAATATTATAGCAGCCTGTTATCCTGAAGGCCACCGGGAATGTGGGTCTATTGTTGAGGATATCCGGAATCTCAAGACTAAGGTTGATGCCGGGGCAGACCAATTGATAACACAACTCTTTTTTGATAATGAATATTTCTATTCCTTCAGGGAAAGGGCAGCCATTGCGGGGATTAATGTTCCTATCCAGGCAGGCATTATGCCGGTTGTGAATAAAAAGCAGATCGAGCGGATGGTTACCCTTTGTGGGGTGGATCTCCCAAAAAAATTCCTGGCCATGATGCAAAGATATGAACATAATCCAGAAGCCATGAGAGATGCCGGAATAGCTTATGCCGTTGACCAGATAGTTGACTTAGTAGCCCAGGGAGTTGATGGTATACACTTATATACAATGAATAATCCATACATAGCTCATAGAATTTATGAAGCAACAAAGACCTTGCTTGCTACTTGATATAATGACTGATATAATCATTGATTTTATGCCTCTGCTTTAGCTAAAACAGAGGCATTTTTATATTATGGCACTTTATATCCATATCCACGGATTACCTTTTTTAATCTGGAGATATACTCCAGGGCCAGTGAACTGAGATTGGATTTTTCATTTGCAATCCAGCCAATACGCATCTTTTCGTCTGCGATAAGGGGTACGGCAATTATATTATCTCCGTTTAATTCACTGCATAAAATACCGGAACAGATGGTATATCCATTTAAGCCAATCAATAAATTGAAGAGAGTGGCCCGGTCACTGACATAGATTGTCTTTTTCCTGGGAACGGTGCTGAGGAGCTCCTCGGAAAAGTAAAAGGAATTATATTCACCCTGTTCGAAGGCCAGGAAGGGATAATCATCCAGATCATCAAGGGTGACAGAATTCTTACCTGCCAGGGGGTGTTTTGAACTGATGAAGACGTGTGGTTCGGCTTCAAAGAGGAGATTGAAGACCAGGTGGTTTTCCTTCAGTAACTTGGTGATTACTTTTTCATTGAAATCACTGAGATAAATGATCCCTATCTCACTGCGCAGGTTTTTGACGTCTTCAATGATTTCATAGGTCCTTGTCTCACGGAGTGTAAATTCATATTCATCCACATCCAGATCCATAAGTAATTCAACAAAGGCATTGACAGCAAAAGCATAATGTTGGGTGGATATTGAACAGAGCTTTTTGGAGGGTTTTTTCCCCATGTAACGTTGTTCCAGAAGTTCTGTTTGTTCTATAATCTGGCGGGCATAGGAAAGAAATTCGCTACCATCAGTAGTCAGGGAAACCCCTTTGTTTGTCCGGTAAAATATCTCTATTCCCAGTTCTTCTTCAAGTTCTTTAATGGCTGTTGACAGGCTGGGTTGTGTAATATAAAGTTGCCTGGCGGCTTCTGTTATTGAACCACATTCAACGATCTTAATAATATATTTAAGTTGTTGGAGTGTCATGATATCACCCTTGCCATAGTTTTTATCTAAAATTATACGTTAATACTGTATTAAAATCAATGACAGGTTTCCAGAAACAGGTTAAGCTGGTATCACTGGATGAAAATTAATGCATAAAAATTGAAGAATTATAGAAACAATGGTAAAATACAGATAATTGGAAGGTCTTGCTCTGATGTGGTCCGAATAGGGAAAATGGAGGGATCATATTTAAATTTTCAGGGTCAGTACATTCAGGAAAAATATAATGGAGGAAGTAAAATGTTTTCTTCAATACCCTGGGCTATAGCCGTTGGAAATTAAGTGAGCTTAAATATAAAGAGAGTTTTTAATTTAAGGTGTATGAATCATGGATACAAAGAATAAAATCTATATTTACCCCCTAATAATCTGGCTCTTTTTTGAAATAGTGGGGGTTTCGCTCTGGCTGGCAGTAGATAATCCGTTTTATCTATTAAACTTTTCCTATATTGGAACAACAATAGCTTTGGGACTCTTTTTATATGCTCAAAAATACAGGTATGCAAGACGTGTGGTACAGCTGCTTGTTGGAACTTATATGTTGGTATATTTAGGCTTGATCTGCAGGGAGAATATGCAAATTGAAGGTTTCTGGTATTATCTTTTTCTCGGAGTTTTTGAGGCTACGGTTATTCATTATGCAGTAGCCAAAATATTTGGCCCACTTATTTTTGGCAGGGGCTGGTGTGGTTATGCCTGCTGGACTGCTATGGTACTGGATTTATTACCCTATAAAACACCGGGAAAGCCGCGAAAGAGGCTTGGGTGGATAAGGTACATTATTTTTACACTATCACTTATATTTGTATTGTTATTATTCCAGTTTCAGACAGGAAACCTGGAAAAGATTATGTTCCAGGCCTTTATTATCGGTAATATCCTCTATTATACAATCGGGATAATACTGGCTTTTACATTAAAAGATAACCGGGCTTTCTGTAAATATCTATGTCCAATAACAGTATTATTAAAACCTATGAGCTATTTTGCCCTGATTAGAATAAGAGCTGATAAGAGTAAGTGTATTTCCTGTGGTATTTGTGAAAAAGTATGTCCGATGGAAGTTGATGTAACAGATAATTCCAGAAAAAGAACTAATGGGACAGATTGTATTCTCTGTCTGGAATGTGTGAAAGGTTGTCCTACAGGTGCTATTTCTTTATAGGCAGTAATTGTTAATAAGATTAAAGTGTTAATATTTGGTGGTCTTGTTCTAGAGTGATAATGCAGGCCAGGATACTGGTTTGCAATTTTTTTATTACAATATGCAAAATAAACTTTACATAAAGCAATAAATATGTTACAATACATAATGTAAGGGGGGTAAATTATGAAAAAAAACATGCGGATGAAGATAGCGCGAATGGAATGTGACATGAGCCAGGAAGAACTGGCAAAGAAAGTGGGTGTTACAAGGCAGACGATAGGTTTAATCGAAGCCGGAGATTATAATCCAACACTTAAGCTCTGTATTGCCATCTGCAAGGCACTGGGTAAAACATTAAATGATTTATTCTGGGAGGGAGAACAATGAAAAGAGAAAAGATTCAGGATGAAAGGATTATCTTTCAAAAACAAAAGATTGGTAGTGATGCCTTTGGAATAGTGTTTTTTGGCCTTCTGATTTCTGTCTTGCTTCAACAATTTGTATTCGAAGCAACATTTTCCCAATATGCTGCGGAATTCATCCTCTTTGTTGTGGCTGCAATTTATATTATAGTAAGAAATATTATGGTTGGTATCGATCTTTTTGGGGATAGTGCCATTGGACAAAAAACGGTTATCTTAAATTGTATTGTTACTGGTATTACCATTGCGGCTATTACAACAACATTAAATACTATAAATTTCGGCCTGGAGAAAATGGGAGGAGTAAGTGGTGTTGCCATGACTGCTATTATCACCTTTGTTTCTGGGGCCTTGATCACCTTCATTGGTTTTGAATTGCTTTATCTAATTAATAAGAAAAGGCAGAAACACTTAGATGATAAGTATGATGATAAAGAAGAATGAATTATGAGTTTATTTGCTAAAATCAATGTGATATACTTATTACAACTGAAATACTATGGAAACAATTTTTGCAGGGAAAAGACAAAATGTTTTGTCCCGATTAATAAAGGAGTCCTTTACTTATGGAATATGTAATAAGAGATATGGATAAGTTAGAGTATAGGCTTCTGGAAAAATTCCTGTATGAAGCCATATTTGTTCCGGAAGAAGCTGTACCCCCACCAGAAGATATAATTAAGAATCCAGACTTACAGGTTTATATAGATGGTTTTGGAGACAAAGAAGGGGATCTGGCTGTTGTTGCTGAGGTAGATAAAAAAATTGTGGGGGCAGCCTGGACACGTATAATGAATGATTATGGGCATATCGATGACGAAACACCGTCAATCGCCATTTCCCTGTATAAAGAGTACCGTGGTCATGGTATAGGTACAGCAATGATGAAAGAAATACTTGTAAGATTAAAGTCAAGGGGTTATAGGAAGGCTTCTCTTTCAGTCCAGAAAGCAAATTATGCAGTCAGGATGTATCTGAAGTTAGGTTTTGAGATTGCTGATGAAAATGAAGAAGAATATATCATGGTCTGTAGTCTAGCACAGTAGCACAGGGGGACTAGCACAGGGGGACGGTTCTCCTGTGTTGTTTTATAGGCCAGGATATATTTTAGGCGTTCAAGCTAAATAATAGTAAACTTTTTATAGAGATATTATCTTTATGGAGTAGATTATTGTGAGATAAGTGATTGGTCGTATAATAATAGAAAAAGGAAGTGTTAATATGTGGCAGGACCTTGAAAGACCATGGCAGATAGCCTTTGAGATGGCCTGGGAGGCATATAGAGGCGGTACCATACCGATAGGGGCGGTAATTACAGATGCTGAAGGTAATGTGGTTTCCAGATGGAGAAACAGGATATATGATAGGAAAGGGAGTACTCCCCTTGCCGGTACCAATATGGCCCATGCTGAGATGGATGCCCTTTTCGGACTAGCTGAAAGGGAGCATCCAGAAATCAGAACTTACATATTATATACTACTTTAGAGCCCTGCCCAATGTGCTTCGGGACAGCAGTGATGATGAACATAAGAAAGATATATTTTGCTGCCCGGGATGGCTTCGCAGGAGCCACTGCCCTGAATGAAAAACTGGATTATATCAGGAATAAGAATATAGTAATAAAACAGGGAAATAAAGAGATGGCGGCTTTTCAACTGATACTGCAGACTGCCTTTGAATACGGACGTCAGCATGCAAGGCTGGAAGAGATTATGGGTACATGGCGGGAAATCGATGAGGGTAGTGTAGCTTATGGACAAGTATTATATGGGAAGAAATACTTTGAAAAAGCTGCCGGTGAAAATAAACAAATTTCCCGTGTATATGATGAGGTAATAGAAGGATATATCCTTACAGGAGGGTTAGAATGAATAATGTAAAGCATTCTTACGGCTAAAGAATACGAAATTAACCAGCTGGAGGAAAGTGAATATAGAAAATGGCTGGAGATCTGCTATAGATCGGGACAAGTTCTTCTGAACAGTTGGTGCAATGGCTGACTGAGATGGGGGTTCCCCTGCCCCCTGTGAAGACGTTGTCCATTGAGGATGTTATTCACGATGCTGTAGTGGAAGGGCCTGTTCCTGAATTGGCGGAGGAAATCCGGCAGCTTCATAAGGAATATTATGAGAGAAAGCGTCCTACTCCTGGTTGAGTGGAACCTTTAGTGTCCGGCTAATTTTATTTCGTTTAAAGATTAAAGGGAATTGGAAGAGACAAATACTTTGTGATATATTTATTTTATGATAATGGGAACTTTAAAAAGATGTTAATTATAAAACACACAGGGATATTACAGTAACATTTCAGGTGAACCGTCCTCCTGTATCTCCCTGTGTCTTTTCGCTGCGTGGAAGGTGATAGGGATGAAAAAATATATCAGGAGAACTATCATAATTTATTTAGTGTATTTATTGCTAACAGGTGTCCTGATATTTTTGTGTTTTGAAAATGATCCCTTATTACAGGCAGATAATCCAGGTATTGAAAGTTATTGGAGTGAGACCACTGGCCCGGATCAAGTAGTCCTAATAGATGATAGAAGTGATGCCTGGCTTAGCCGTTTGTATTTAATTGAAAATGCGGAGGAAACTCTGGATATTGCTTATTATACTATCTATAAGGGTACTTCAGGAGAGCTCTTTTATGCCAGTTTACTGGAAGCTGCTGACCGGGGAGTTCAGGTACGTATCCTCCTGGATGGTCTTTTCCATAACTTGAATGGCCCCTATAGTGGTATAAAGTATGCCCTGATAAATCATCCCAACATAGAGTTTAAATTTTATGAACCTTTAAATTTATTTAAACCCTGGACCCTGCAAAACAGGCTTCATGATAAATATATTATCATGGATAAGGAATTAGTATTGATGGGTGGCAGGAATATTGGTGATGGTTATTATATAGATAACTATGATGGTGCCAGGGTTTATGACCGGGATATAATTATAATTAATGGGGATAAAGATAATTTTAATAATAGTGTTGTCAAAGATATTGTGGCTTATTATGATCTGCTCTGGGAATATGAGTTTTCCTCCTATCCCGTGAAAAAGTTAAATTCCCTGCAGAAAAAGCTGGCCAGTAAAAAAGAGGCTTATTTAAGGGGACAACTGGCAGAGTTCAGGGATAAAAATCCTGCCATGTTTACTCAGACCACTGATTGGAGAAGCAGAGCTGTCTCAACAAATAAAATAACATTAATAAGCAATTCTATTAGTCGTTTAAATAAGGATCCCAGGATTTTGAGAGAGGCAGGTAGGATTATAGAGGATGCAGAGAGTGTATTTATCCTGAGCCCATATATAATCCCAACAAAGCAGATGTTAAAATACATAGATTTTGAAGAACTTCGGGATACTGAAATTTGCATCTTGACCAACTCCCTTGCTTCCAGCCCCAATTATCCGGGTATTGCAGGCCAGATAAATAAAAGGAAGCAGGCTGTTGATTTTGCTACGTATTTTTATGAATATCAGGGTGATGGCTCAATTCATGCCAAGGCAATTACCATTGATGATAGAAGCAGCCTGATAGGTTCCTTTAATATTGATGCCAGAAGTTGTTTTTTAAGTACAGAAAGCATGGTTTTTATAGATAGCAAAGATTTCAATCAATTATTGAAGAATTCAATAGAGGATCTTAAAAAGGAGGCCTTGCTGGTAGGGGAGGATTATTCCTATGTAAAAAATCCATTAGTTGAAGAACGGGAAGTGCCTATATTTAAGGGTATAATAGTAGGTTTTTTAAGGTTCTTTGTTTATTTTATTGATTTTTTATTATAGATGCCGGACATAGGGATGGCAAGAGCCCCCCGTGTTCTTTAGAAGGGTGCTGAAAAATGGAGAAGATAAAAGATAAAGTAAGAGAGCTTACCGGGTTTACAGTAGAGAAAATTAGCCGGATGGAGGAGGATACCAATAATAATGTTTTCCGGGTGACTGCGGGAAATAAAGATTATATTTTTAAAATATACCGCAGTAAAGACTGGCCTGAAGATGGTAAACTATTGTTTATTAACAGTAAGTTACAGGAGTATCAGATAAAAAGTGTAAAAATAATTGCCTTTGATAGAAATGACCCTGATTTTTCTAATGGTTTTTTGCTGGAAGAAGTGGTACCAGGAAGAGCTGCCAGCCAGCTTACCTTTGATGAAGAAGATGAAAAAGAGTATTACAGGAAATTGGCTGTTCTTATATCCCAGGTACATAGTATACCTCTTTATAATTTCGGTTATATTGGCAAAGGAAAACCTGAATACAGTAGTATGTTTTCTTTTTTTCAGCATGAATTTGATAATAGATTCAGGGCTCTGCTAGAAAATAATATTTTTTCTCCAGAGCAGTGGAGAAAAATGAAAGATTTGTTATTGATGGGAATGAAGGAATATAAGGATCTTCCTGCTGTTTTATGCCATGGAGACCTGGCCAAAGATAATCTTATCATTGCTGAAGATGGTACATTGACTCTAATTGACTGGGATGATGCTATGGCCTATAATTGGATGGCAGATATAGCCATAATGACCTTTGGCATGAAGATGAGTTATAATGAAGATTATTATTGTATTATGATAAAGGCCTTTATGGATAGTTACCAAACAGCATACAGTAAAGAGGCTTTTGCTGGATTTGAACAGTATTTCCATATCTGGATTGGGTTAGAATGGCTTTCTTATTATATCGAAACCAGGGATGAAGGCATGAAGGAGAAGATCAGGGAGTATCTTGATAAGATTTGTATGCAAGACCAGGTGTAGTTAAGGAAGGTAAAAATAATCGGAAAAAATTGAAGAAAGCTTTAGTATATGATATATTTATTTTGATGGATTTCTAAACTGCTGTAAAAAGGGCTATATTATTATAAGGGGTATGCTATTATGCTTAAAAATAAGTTTTTTAGAATTGGAGCAGGAATATTACTTGTTTTTTTAATTATTTATGTTGGCTCACAAATTGAGTGGGTTTTTTACCCCTTAGTTGTGTTATTTCAGACCTTATTTATTCCGATTATTCTGGCTGGATTTTTTTATTATTTATTACGGCCAGTGGTGAAATTGTTTAATAAGAAATTACCGGCAACTCTTTCTGTATTAATTGTGTATATTATTTTAATCTGCCTGGTGATTGGTTTCCTGGTCCTGATAGGGCCGGTCTTGAAGAAGCAGTTATATAGCCTGTTGGATAGCATGCCTGCAATTTTTGCGGAGATTCAAAAGAGGTTAACAAATATTAAGGAAATGGATTTTTTACAGTTGGAGCAAGTGGCTGAGGTTTTAGACCTGGAGCATCTCTTTTTTGAATTAGGGGATTTGATTAACCGGTTGATAAGATATTTTACCGCCAATATTTCCAATATTGTAGGCCAGTTAGCAAATACTGTACTTAGTTTAGTAATTGTACCCTTTATCCTTTTTTATCTCTTGAGGGATGGAGACAGGTTAGGTGAATCTATTATAAATCTCTTTAGGGAGGATAAGCGTGAACTGGCCCGTTCTATCCTTAGTGATATAGACCAAACCCTTAGTGCCTATATACAGGGCCATGGGCTGGTCTGCCTCTGTGTAGGCTTGCTTTGCTATATAGCCTTTCTGGTAATAGGACTGGATTATGCCTTATTGCTGGCGGTCATAGCAGGAATAACGGAAATAATACCATATTTTGGCCCCTGGCTGGGGTCAATTCCTGCTGTTATAGTAGGCCTTTTTCAGTCTATGGGAAAAGGTATCATAGTCATTATCGTTATAATAATTGTGCAGCAGATTGAGAGTAATTTTATAACACCACAGGTTATTGGCAAGAAGATGAAGATGCACCCTATTGTAATTATGTTGTTGATATTACTTGCTGGCAGGCTGGTTGGCTTAATTGGAATGATTATGGTTGTTCCCCTTTATGCAGTCTCGCGGGTTGTTGTCTCCTATGTTTTGGGAGTCAAGAGGGGTGAAATTAAAATGTAAAAATAGTGGGCGGGAAACCGCCCTTTTTATAAGACCTGCTATGGAGAATTAATGAAAATCTTGTCAGTATAGATAGGATGATCCAATTTAAAAATATAAGAGTAGAGGAGGAGTTCAATCTTGAAGAAATTGCTGAAACATATGAGAAAGTATATATTTTTTGCGCTTTTATGTCCTGTCCTGATGGTCCTGGAAGTTTTGGCAGATATTTACATACCTTATCTTATGTCTCGCATTGTTGATATAGGGATAGTAAATCAGGATATAGAATATATTGTCCAGCTTGGTCTGATAATGGTGGTAGTAGCTTTATTGGCTATGGTATTTGGTATTTTAAGCTCTCATTTTGGTGCCAGGGCTGGTTATGGTTTTGCCTCGGGAATTAGAGATGAAGTCTTTGAAAAGGTCCAGGGTTTTTCTTTTGCTAATCTGGATCAGTTCAGTGTTTCTTCATTGATAACCAGGCTTACCAATGACTGTAATACTATTGGCCAGGTTACCATGATGAGCCTCCGGATGGCGGTCAGGGCACCTTTTATGATGCTTTTTGCCTTGATAATGGCTTTGCGTATAAATGCCTCCCTGGCCAGGGTTTTTATGGTGGCTATTCCTGTAACAGCTTTAGTTATAGTAGTTATAATGATAAAGGCCAGACCCTTGTTTAGGAAAATGCAGACCTGTGTAGACAGAGTAAATGCTGTTATACAGGAGAATTTGACTGGCATCAGGGTTGTGAAGTCTTTTAACCGTCAGGATTTTGAAGAGGGGAAGTTTAAGGTAAGAAATGATGATTTGAAGAATACTGCCTTAAAGGCTATATCCCTGGTTATCTTTATGATGCCTTTGTTAAATTTAATCATCTATTCCACAATTATTGCTGTTTTATGGTTTGGCGGTTTACAGGTTACTGCAGGTACCATGGGTGGTGGTGAACTGATCTCTTTTATCACCTATATTACCCAGATTTTAATGTCCTTGATGATGATGTCCTTTTTCTTCATGCAATTTATCCGGGGTTCTGCTTCTGTCAGCAGGGTATTGGAGGTTTTAAATACAGAATCAGAAATCAAGGAAGTTAAGGAACCCATTACTGAGCTAAAGGATGGTTCTCTTGCTTTCAAAAATGTTTATTTCCGTTATCCTGGCAGTAAAGAATGTATTTTAAAAGATATTAATTTTAGCATTGAAACAGGGGAAGTACTGGGGATTATTGGTTCAACGGGTTCTTCCAAGTCAACTCTGGTCCAGTTAATACCAAGGCTTTATGATGTAAGTGAGGGTAGTGTTATTGTAGGTGGCCATGATGTCAGGGAGTATGAATTAAAAGCCTTAAGGGATCAGGTGGCTTTTGTCCTGCAGAAAAACACCCTCTTTTCCGGTACTATAAGGGAGAATATGCAGTGGGGTAATGAGGAGGCTACAGATGAAGAGATTATCAGAGCCCTCAAGCAGGCTCAGGCCTGGGAGTTTGTTTCTAAATATGAAGATGGCCTGGACCACCGGGTTGAACAGGGTGGCAGTAATTTCTCCGGTGGCCAGAAACAGAGATTGACAATAGCCAGGGCCTTGCTCAAAAACCCTAAAATTATTATCCTGGATGATTCCACTAGTGCAGTGGATATGGCTACAGATGCCAGGATTCAGCAGGCCTTCAAAGAGGAATTGAAGGGTGTGACCACTATCATTATAGCCCAGAGGATTTCCTCTATCCAGCATGCTGACAGGATCCTGGTGATGAATGAGGGTAAAATTGAATCCTTTGGTAAGCATGAGGAATTACTGGAGATATCTCCTGTTTACAGGGAGATCTATGAGACACAGCAGAGAGGGGTGATGGTAGGATGAGAGGACCCAAACCTGGCCCTATGAAATTAAGACCTGATAATCCAGGAAAAACCCTGCTCAGGCTCTTTAGTTATTTTAAATTTAATAAATTTCTTTTCATTGCTGGTTTATTAGCTATAATTATCAGTAGTATAGCCCAGATAGCAGCTAATGCTATGTTAAGCCCGATTATTGATTCATTGATTCAGGGTCGTGGCAGAGCTATCTTTATCAGATATATTCTTATTATGGTGGTAATGGTAATTATAATATCACTGGCCCAGTATCTGGGAAGCCTTTTTATGGCCAAATTATCCCAGAAAACGGTGCATAAGATCAGGGAAGAGATGTTTTCCCATATGGAGAAATTGCCGGTTTCTTTCTTTGATCGTCATCCTCATGGTAAATTAATGTCTACATTTACCAATGATGTGGATATGCTTAACCAGGCCCTGGAACAGAGTGCTTCCCAGGTTACCATCTCTGTGGTAACAGTAGTGGGGACCTTTGCCATGATGCTCTATTTAAGCCCTATCCTGACCCTGGTAGTTGTCGGCATGCTGATATTTATGCTGCTTGCTGTAAAATATGTGGGCCAGAGGTCGGCCAAAAATTTCCGTTACCAACAGGCCGCCCTGGCTGATATGAATGGCTATATAGAAGAGATGATGTCAGGCCAGAAGGTAGTCAAGGTTTTTAATTATGAAGAACGGGCTATTGATAAATTCAGGAAGAAGAATGAAGAGCTCAGGAAGGCCAGTACCCTGGCCTCCACCTATGGTGTAATGCTGATGCCAATAATGGGGAGCCTTTCCTTTGTCCTTTATGCTCTGGTCTCCATGCTGGGGGCCCTGCTGGTAATCAAGAATAGAATGAGTGTTGGTAATATTGCTGCCTACCTGCAGTATACCAGGACCATTTCCCGGCCTATTACCCAGGTCTCCAACCAGTTTAATATCCTGTTTGCCGCCCTGGCAGGGGCAGAGAGGATTTTCAATTTAATGGATGAGGAGATAGAGGCTGATGAGGGTGATGTAAGCCTGGTTAAGGATAGTGAGGGGAATTTCTACTGGCGGGTTCCTGGAGAAGATGGCCAGGCAGAAATGGTTCCCGTCAAGGGCTATATAACCTTTGAGGATGTCAATTTTGGTTATACTCTGGAGAAACAGGTGTTGAAAAAGATAAATCTCTATGCCAAACCAGGCCAGAAAATAGCCTTTGCTCTACCGGTGCCGGAAAGACCACCATTACCAACCTGATTAACAGGTTTTATGAGATCAATGAGGGAGTTATCCTCTATGATGGGATTGATATAAGAAGGATAAAGAAGCATGACCTGCGGAGCACGATGAGTATAGTATTACAGGATGTCCACCTCTTTGAGGGGACAGTGGCTGATAATATAAGGTATGGAAGGCTGGATGCTACTGATGAAGAGGTGGTGGAAGCAGCAAAACTGGCCAATGCTCATTATTTTATCAAGAACCTGCCTCAGGGTTATGAGACCATGCTGACTATCGATGGCCAGAACCTTTCCCAGGGAGAACGGCAGCTCCTTTCCATCGCCAGGGCAGCTGTGGCTAATCCCGTTATACTGATCCTGGATGAAGCCACATCCTCAGTTGATACCAGGACAGAGAAACTGATAGCAGAGGGTATGGACAAATTGATGGAAGGCAGGACCACTTTTGTAATTGCCCACAGGCTGTCTACAGTCCGGGATGCCAATGCCATAATGGTCCTGGAGGGTGGAGAAATAATCGAGCGGGGAGACCATGATGATTTGATGGAACAGAAGGGACATTATTATGCCCTGAATACTGGTGCAATAGAGTTAGAATAAGGTCACAGGGTTGACACACAGGGGTGACAGAGGAGAGGAGAACCGTCCCCCCTGTGCTATTTTTTTGCTGTAAAAATAGGAGGTTAAAGTTGATGAAAAGCAGGACATTAACTAAATTTGCTAAATATGTTTCCCTCGGTATCCTGGGAATGCTTGGCCTGTCTTTTTATATACTTGCTGACACTTTCTTTATTGCCAACCGGCTGGGGCCAGACGGCCTGGCAGCCCTTAATCTGGCCATTCCCATCTATAGCTTTATCAGTGGGCTGGGCCTGATGCTTGGCATTGGGGGAGCTACCAAATATGCCATCTTAACAGCCCGGCAGGAAGGAGAAAAGGCAAATAATTACTTCAATAATACATTGTTCATGGGATTTCTAATATCTGTCGTACTTATTTTTATTGGTATATTTGGTTCGGCCAATCTAAGCCGCCTCCTTGGAGCAGATAAAAGTACCTTCCAGATGACCAATATCTATTTAAAGACGATTCTCCTTTTTACACCAGCCTATATTTTGAATAATATCATGCTGGCATTTGTTCGTAATGATGGGGCACCACGCTTGTCCATGCTGGCCATGCTTACCGGTAGTTTCTCCAATATTATTCTTGATTATATCTTTATGTATCCATTGAATATGGGCATGTTTGGGGCTGCCTTTGCTACCGGCCTGGCTCCCATTATTAGCTTAGTGGTCTTAGCAGGCCATTTTAGGAAAAAACGTAATAGGTTTTATATCAGTAAGTTCAGACCGGAAATAAATGTTTTTTCCGCTATCTGTAGCCTTGGTATGTCTTCCTTAATTACTGAGCTTTCATCAGGGATTGTCCTGATAATATTTAACCTGCTTATCCTGAATCTCACTGGAAACCTTGGGGTTGCTGCCTATGGTATTGTGGCAAACCTGGCCCTTGTTGCTACAGCGGTATTTGTCGGTATTGGCCAGGGAATCCAGCCTTTGGCCAGCCATGATTTTGGTAAAGGCAGGCTAAAGGAGTTGAAGAAAACCCTGCATTACGCCATAATGCTTTCTCTCCTGATTGCAGCCTTTTTCAATTTGATAAGTTTTATATTTACGGATAAGCTGGTTTCCTTTTTTAATAGTGAGGATAATATAACCCTGGCCAGGCTGGCCGGAAAGGGCCTGCGCCTTTACTTTATAGGTTTTATTTTTGCTGGTTTAAATATCGTAATCACTGCCTATCTGAGTGCCATACAGAGAGCCAGGAATGCCTTTTTTATTTCTATAAGCAGGGGGTTTATTGCCATCATCCCCCTTGCCTTAATCCTTTCATTCCTTTTTGCCATGGAGGGGGTCTGGCTGTCTTTCCCGGCAGCAGAGGTCACCACAGCAATGCTTTCTGCCTATTATCTGATTCAATTGGACAGGAGAGAGGTCCGGGTAACAGGAGAGGTTTTTAATTAAATCGCTGAGTTTGTACCAGGGAATAAAAAATGACACAGGGGAACCATCCCCCTGTGTCATTTTTCTTCCTCTGTCGTTTTCTTAAAAACTACTGGATGGTGCTGCCGGCGAAAAAGCCCATCCGGATAGCAGTTCCGATTTTTCCGATCTGTACACAGTCACCGGCAACCCTGGTCTTTTTCGGATATTTTTCCATGATCTTTTCGGCTATTTCCCTATTTTCTTTCATCCCTAATGAGGTTACCACTGTGTCAGCAGGAATGAGCCAGGTACTTCCGTCTTCTTTTTCTACCTCGACGCCTTTTTCATCTATTTTTATAACTTTGCTTCCGGTATAGATCTTGACACCGGCTTCCTCCAGTTTTCTAAGTAGGGAGAAGCGATTGATAAAGAGGTCGTCCCTGGCTACATCATCCATCATTTCTACTATAGTTACATTCTTGCCTTCTTCAGCAGCCAGTTCCAGGGCACTGTCGCAACCGGATAAACCTCCGCCGCAGACAACCACATCTTGGCCTTTAATTAATTCCTTATTTCTATGGGCTTCGATGACATTGATAACGTTCGGCCCGTCTATTCCCGGGATGGGAGGTTTTACTGGCACTGCTCCAGTGGCAACGATAATCTGGTCATAGTCTTCCAGCATTTTATCGTCAGCCTTAATTTCCACTCCTTTTTTGACTTTAACCTTTAATCTATCCATTTCATTTTCATACCACTCGACCAATTCCCGGAGAGGCCTTTTGAAATCAGGGGTTGCTGCTACGGCCAGCTGTCCGCCCACTTTTTCCTCTTTGTCATAGATATCCACTTTGTGACCAGCCAGGGCTGCTGTACGGGCAGCTTCCAGGCCGGCTGGACCGGCACCTATAACTAATACCTTTTTCGGTTTTTCTGCCTTTTCCAGGGTGAAGCGGTCCTCAAAACCTGCTGCTGGATTGACGGAACAGCTCAATTTGGTAAGCCTTCGCATTATCCGGCCGATACAATCCTGGTTACATCTGATACAGGGACGGATTTCTTTACGCCTGCCTTCCATCAACTTCAGGGGCAGGTCGGGATCAGCAATCAATGGCCTTCCTAACATCACAAAATCTGCGATGCCGGATTTAATCAGATTTACGGCTGTTTCTGGGGTGTGATTTCCGGCATTCATTATTGGAATACTGACATTTTTCCTGGCTGGTTCACAGACATATTCCATACAGGCATCGCCCAGATAGGTGGGAGGGAAGATGTAATCGATACTTTCATAGGCGCCAACGTCAATATCCAGGGCGTCTACCCCTTCTTCCTCCAGCAATTTGATTAAAGCCATACTTTCCTCTATGGTCCGGCCGCCTTCAAAGGCATGGTCCAGAGCAATCCTGAAGATGATGGGCATATCCGGCCCAACAGCCCGGCGTATGGCCCGGATTATTTCCCGGGGTAAACGGGCCCGGTTTTCCGGTGAGCCCCCGTATTCATCATCCCTCTTGTTCCAGACTTCAGACATGAACTGGTCGATGAGGTATCCGGCATGGCCATGGATTTCGATGGCATCAAAACCAGCATTCCTGGCAAGAGCGGCTGACCTTTCGAAACCATCTATCACTTCCTGTATATCTTCACGGGTCATAGGCCGGCATAAAACATTTGGATCAGGGAAAGAAGGAATGGCAGAGGCAGACATGGGAGGTGTTCCATCTGCACCAGGCATGGAATTTCTTCCTGTACCGGGACTGATTTGACAGACTGCTTTGGCTCCATAGCGCTGGATGGCCTCACATAGTTCAGTTAATTGGGGGATGACGTAATTTTCCTCCAGTATACCACTTAATCCCCCCTGGGCCAGTTCCCTATTGAGGAACTGGGCACCCACGATAATCATGCCAACACCGCCTTTGGCCCGTCTTTCATAATAGCTGATTGTATCTTTACTGGCAGTACCATCACTATTGGGAGTAAACGTACCCATGGGAGCCATTACCAAACGGTTCTTGACCACCATATTACCGATCTTAAACGGGGTAAATAAAAGATCGTAATCCATATCAACCTCCCTTTCTTTAGAT
>Ga0208823_1001482_pt1 | contig 18613 bp, 19 predicted proteins | sample AD_UKC075_MetaG_FD_184440 | JGI IMG/M metagenome (GOLD analysis project Ga0208823, IMG submission 184440) | Active sludge microbial communities of municipal wastewater-treating anaerobic digesters from USA - AD_UKC075_MetaG (SPAdes) (version 2) | ecosystem: Engineered > Bioreactor > Anaerobic >... | reverse complement strand
ATTTTTCCTTATGGAAAAACTAGGTTTAAGCGCACAGGAAGCCAATAATTATTTCAATAAGAAATCTGGTATGCTTGGGCTATCGGGTGTATCCAATGATTTAAGAGATATTCTGGAAGCTGCTAGTTCCGGTAATGAGAGGGCTCAAATTGCTCTGGAAGTTTACTACAACCGGGTTAAAGGGTATATCGGCAAATATGTCGCCAAGCTGAATGGATGCGATTGTTTAGTATTTACTGCTGGAGTTGGCGAAAACGGTTACGATGTACGGGAAAAGGTCTGCGAGGACTTGGATTATTTGGGCATAAAAATGGATGTGGAAAAGAACAAAGTCCGTGGCAAGGAAGTGGATGTGGCTGCTGAGGATTCTAAAGTACGCATCTTTGTTATTCCTACCAATGAAGAACTGGTCATTGCCCGGGATACCTACAACCTGGCGAAATAGCTTTAACAAGTATTTTTTTGAGGCGGGGTGACCCGCCTCATTTTTGTTAAAGCCCGGCTTTGTTGACAATACTAACTTCAGCAGACTATAATAAATCTGGTGTTTTTACGGGGTGTATGGTATGATTATCAACCTAAACAACCTAAAACTGCCTCCTAATCAGGCTCAGGATTTGCATTTTGAACAAAGAGGAAGTGCCGAATTGCTGGAAAGCTGGGGAGGTAAGTTTAAGCAGCCGTTTGTAGTTGATGGAATATTGCTATTTGATGGGAAAAACTATTTGGTACAGGGAAGTGTGCATACCCAGGTAGAGCTCGGTTGTTCTCGTTGTCTTAAGCCAGTTACCTATACTGTAAATGCTGATTTTTCGGCATTGTTGATTAAGGAATCTTTACAGGATGAAGCTGACCTAGTGGATGAAGATGTGGTAGTATATACTGGTGGCATGGCCGATCTGACTCCGCTAATAGAAGGAATCATTGTTTCAGAAATACCTATGAGCTTACTATGCAGCGAAGATTGTAAAGGTTTATGTGCTATCTGCGGCAGCAATCTCAATACTAGAGACTGTGGCTGCCGGGAAGATAATATCGATCCCCGCTGGGAGAAGTTAAAGCAGCTTACATAGGGAAGGAGGTTTTAAGGTGGGAGTACCTAAGAGAAGGCAATCCCATACCCGTACCAGCAAGAGGCGGTCCGAGTGGAGGAAAATAGATAAGCCCGGTCTGGTCGAGTGTCCTCAGTGTCGTGAATTGAAAATGCCTCATCGGGCATGTCTTGCCTGTGGATATTATAAAGGTAAAAACGTTCTGTAAACTCTATACTAGTTGATAGAAAAGTAAGGTATGTAGTCTGTATGGTAGACTAGTAGCTTACTTTTTTTTCAAAAGGAGGTTCTTATGCGTATTGCAGTTGATGCTATGGGTGGTGACCATGCACCTAGCGAAATCGTAGCTGGAGCTGTACAGTGGGTGCAGCACAATGAAGGCAGCCTAATTCTGGTTGGGCCAACCACTCAGCTGGAAAAAGAGTTATCACCTTATGATTACGACCACGCAAGGATCGAATTAGCCGAAGCCAGCCAAGTAATTGGTATGGAAGAATCCCCTGCCCAGGCCTTGAGGAGAAAAAAGGATGCCTCCATTGTGGTGGCAACTAAATTAGTTAAAGAAGGAAAAGCTGAGGCGGTAGTCTCATGCGGCAGTACCGGCGCGCAGATGGCGGCGGCGATTTTTATTCTCGGCCGATTGCCAGGTATAGAAAGACCACCTATTGCCACAGCATTACCAAACTCTAAAGGGAGCCAAACAGTATTGATTGATGTAGGCGCCAATGTTGACTGCCGTCCCCGCCAACTACTTCAGTTTGGCCTTCTGGGTAGCCTATATGCATCTTCTGTTTTAAACAAACCTCAGCCCCGTGTAGCGCTAATCAGCAATGGCCAGGAAGAAGGCAAAGGAAACCAACTGACTTTAGAAGCTTATGCTTTGTTGAAAAACCATAGTTCACTCAATTTTGTTGGTAATATTGAAGGACGAGAACTATTTGCGGATCAAGCTGATGTATTGGTCTGCGATGGATTTGTGGGCAATATTGTATTAAAAACTATTGAAGGTATGGCTATGTTTGTTGCTCAAGGAATTAGCCGGGAACTAGGAAAATTGCCTAATTTTTTTGCGGAGCTGGATTATACTCAGTATGGAGGTGCACCCTTACTAGGGATTGAAGGAATAAGCATAGTATGTCATGGTAGCTCACGCCGTGAAGCTGTTTACCACGGCATATGTGCTGCTGCAGACTGCGTGGAAAAAGGTATAATTGAATTACAGAAGGAGTCCCTTATAATGTTAGAGAAAGCCATATCCAACCAAAATAATCAGGAGGGATAAAATGCAGGAGTTTTTTGAACTTGCTTGCAAACTACTAGCCGAACAATTAGAAATAGATCCAGCTGATATTACAATGGAAACCACATTCGAGTCTATTGATGCAGATTCTATTGATGTTGTTGAAATGATTATGGCTCTGGAAGACATATATGATGTGGAATTTCCAGAGGAAGATCTGGAAGATTATCCTACCATGGGATTGTTGGTTAAGGCATTGTGGGACTATCTTGAACAGGTAAAGAATGAAAACAAGTGAGAAACACATAGCACAAACTTTCTTACAGGAACAGTTAGTTCCCTGTCAAAACTTAGATTTGATGACCACTGCCCTGACTCACCCATCTTATGCCCAAGAAAGCAATCTGATATCTAATAACCAGCGTTTAGAATTTTTGGGTGATGCCGTGCTTAGCTTTGTGGTGGCCGAATACCTGTATACCCATTATCCTCAACAAGCGGAAGGTGAACTTACTAAAATTAGGGCTAGGGTAGTGTGTGAACCAGCCCTCAGCAAGGTAGCGCGGCAGCTAAATTTGGGTAAATACCTGCTTTTGGGTAAAGGTGAAGAAAAATCTGGAGGAAGAAACCGCCAATCCATTCTGGCCGATGCTGTGGAAGCGGTTATCGGAGCGGTGTATCTTGACCAGGGTTATGAAGCTGCGCGTGACTTTATACTAGAATATCTAGAGGAAGACATCCAGAAAACAGAAGCAGGGGACCACTATGATTATAAATCCCGTTTGCAGGAATTAGTCCAGGGCAAATACCGTGACAATGTTTCTTATAGCATTTTAGAAGAGACCGGCCCTGCTCATGACCGCACCTTTGTGGCTGGGGTTTTCTATCAGGATCGCTTGCTGGCTACTGGCAAAGGACACAGCAAAAAAGAAGCTCAGCAAAACGCTGCTTCAAAAGTATTGAATGACAAGCAGTTGCTTAAGACCATTATTTCGGAGAAACTAAATGGATGAAACAAACCCGCAATATTGCCATCTTTATACCTCACCTGGGCTGCCCCTTCCGCTGTTGCTTTTGCCAGCAGCAAAAAATCAGCTCCGCTTGGCATCCGCCTTCCCTGGCACAGGTAAAACAGGATATTGAAACCGCTTTGCTGACCATACCACCAGAATGTGAAGTGGAGGTAGCCTTTTTTGGCGGTACTTTTACGTCCATACCGGAAAAGATGCAAAATGATTATTTGGAATGTGTCCAACCCTATCTGGACCAGGGCCAAATTAATGGCATAAGACTATCTACCCGACCGGATGCCATAGATATGAAAAGGTTAGAGGAGTTGAAACATCGCGGTGTAACCACTATAGAGCTAGGAGTACAGTCTCTTGATGAAGAGGTTCTAAAGCTTTCCCAAAGAGGTTATCAACCAGACCAAGTTATCCGATCCTGCCAAATGATTCATGCCGCCGGAATTAAACTGGGAATCCAGTTAATGATAGGCCTTCCAGGAGATAACTTGCAAAAAGACTTGGAGACTACCCGCCAGAGTATTGCACTGGCTCCTGCTATGGTACGCATATACCCCACACTGGTGATTGCCGGAACCCAATTGGAAGAAGCCTTTCGTGCCGGAAACTACGTGCCCTTAAGTCTAAAAGAGGCTGTAAATATAACTGCTGCCATATATCTTCTTTTTACTCAAGCGCATATACCCGTAATTCGCATGGGTCTACATCCCAGTGAAGAATTGCAGGATTCTGATACCGTAGTAGCTGGACCTTTTCATCCCGCCTTTGGGGAACTGGTGCTGCAAAAAGTGGCCTTGGACCGGGCTCGTTGCCTACTGGATATGTATTTGCTACAGAATATTTCCAGGCAGTCTATCACCCTTTATTGCCCACCTCGTGAGTACTCTCAGTTAGTAGGGGCAAAGCGCTCAAATATAATCACTCTGCAAAAGGATTATGGCCTAGGTAGCTTGGCGGTCAAGCCTGAAACAAGCCTCCCTCCTGGAAGTTTGGGCGTAGGATGTGGCCCTGGCCTGGAGAAGATACTCAGTCGAGAACAGTACCTGCAAACTTTATCTATATATGAATCAGCCGACATACTCTAATAAATAGTGGTCATGGTCCTGCACAAGGGTTTTAGCTACTGTCTGTCTAATTATTCCTTAGCAAGATAGAAAGGAAACCTTATGAAGGATAGAATATTAGAGCGACTCAGGATAGCATATCCGGACTTTGTTTCTGGTGCTGACTTAGCTCAGAGCCTGGGAATCAGCCGGGTAGCGGTGTGGAAACATATGGATGCTCTTAAACAAGCAGGTTATGATATTGCGGCCCAAAAGGGTAAGGGGTATCGCCTCAACGATGCTGAACAGGTCTTAATACCATCCTTGCTCAAAAAGCGATTCCACCATACCCAGTGGGGGACTCCCCTTTATTATGCAGAGCGAACTGAATCGACTAACCTGTGGGCTCGTCGTCTCCTGGCAACTGAGCCCATTCCGGAAGGGGCTGTGGTATTAGCAGGAATGCAGACCGGTGGTCGAGGACGACTAGGACGCACTTGGTCTTCTCCTCAAGGGGGATTGTATTTTAGTATTATTTTGCGACCCACTCTAGACTTGCAGCGAGCATCTCTTCTATCATTAGTGCTGGCCGTGGCTTGCGCCCAGTCCCTGGAAAGATTTATTAACTATCCCTGCAAAATCAAGTGGCCTAATGATGTAATGATCGATGGCCTGAAGGCAGGAGGTATCCTGTTGGAAGCCAGCGGGGAGATGGATCGACTGGACCATGTTGTGGCGGGTGTGGGCATTAATGTTAACTTATTCCGCCAGGATTTCCCAGAAGATATACTCGGTCTAGCTACTTCACTGGCTATGGCTACCGGACGGAACCATGATCTAAATACATTACTGGCTCATTTATTGGAAGATTTGGCCCGGGATTATTATCAATTTCTGGACAAGGGATTTGAGTACTATTTGGAGCTCTACAAAGAGTACTGTGTCCATCTCTTTCAGCCCATTATTGTTAATACAGGGAAAGGCAGAATCGAGGGTATTCACAAAGATGTAGATGTTAATGGCAGCTTGTTAATTGAGGTTAATGGCGAGAGTATTCCTATAAGCACTGGAGACGTTCAATTGATTCATTACCAGGAGGAATAATTGTGCACTTAAAACGCATGGAATTAAAAGGTTTTAAGTCTTTTGCTGACCATACGGAGATATTTTTTCAGCCTGGCATTAATATTATAGTAGGCCCTAACGGATGCGGTAAAAGCAATGTGGTGGATGCCATCCGTTGGGTCATGGGAGAGGCTAATATCCATACTATTAGAGGTCAACGCAATGAGGATATCATATTCAACGGTACTGACCAAAACCGGGCTTTGGGTATGGCTAGTGTAGAGATAACCCTGGATAATAGTGATCGCCTGTTAGGAATCGATATGGCAGAGATTTCCATATCGCGAAAACTATTTCGCTCGGGTGAAAGTGAGTATCATCTTAATCGTACCCGGGTGCGCCTGAAAGATATCCAGGCTCTCTTTATGGGAACGGGAGTGGGAAAACGGGGATACTCAATAGTCGGGCAGGGAGAGTTGGAACAGGTATTGAATGGACATCCTCTGGATCGCCGCTTGTATTTGGAAGAGGCATCGGGAATAAGCAAGCATCGCCAGCAACGGGAAGAAGTTCTACGCAGAATTGCTAATACCAAAGCAGACCTGGTAAGAGTACAGGATATCTTAAATGAACTGAGCAGCCATAAAGAGCAGGTATATGAAAAAGCTCAAAAGGCTACAGCTTATAAGAAATTGTTAGAGGAACACCGCAGTATTGAAAGGGCTTTATTACAATACGAACTCCTGCGAATCGATGCTGCCCTTAAGCAACGCAATGGTGAAAATGAGCTGCTGCAGGATAAAATTCATTCTATTTCCCAGCAGGTTGATGAAATGACCACCCAGTTGGAAAGGATGAACCAATCCATAGAAGCCAGACGGGCTTTAATAGAGCAGTTGAAAGAGCAACGTTATGGACAAGAAACCAGTATTCAATCCCTGCTCACGGAATTAAAACTGAGTGAAGAGCGTCTGAAAAATGCTCAAGAAAGAATACAGGTAGCAACCGAGGACCGGCTTAAATATGAGCAAATGGGAGAAAGTATCAGTACTGATCTGGCTAGAGTAAGGGAAGAGTTTAAGCAGGAATCCCATATGCATCAATTGAAAGTACAATCCTTGCGCGAGCTCCTTATTAAAGAGGAGCAACTGGTTGAACAGATCAAACATTATGAAAGCAATTTAGAACAGATCAAAACAGAATTATTCCAGGCCAGAAACGAAGAGAGTACAACTCGCAATCAGATTAGAGCTGGAGAAGAGAAGTTGACCCGGTTAAAGGAAAGGTATCATCGCTTTGAGATTCAAAAAGAAGAGCTGATAATGCAACAGCAACGAGTTGGTGAAGAGCTGCAGCGCTGTCACCAGCAAATTATGGAAATAAAATCCCGAACCGGTCAAATGGAGTTGGAGATGACCAACTATGGAGAAGAAAATTCTAGATTAACAACCCAACTAAAAAAAACAGAGACCCAACTAGCTGATTTACAACGCCAGCGCATGAGAATAGAAAATGAGCTTTTAGCCATCCAGGAGCGGCAGAAGGCGAGAGTGGGCTATGCCAGTGGAGTTAAAATGTTGATGCAGGAAGACCACAGAGCCATGTTCCCCGGCATAATCGGTGTAGTGGGAGAGATGATCGAGGTTCCTATTGGTTTGGAAGTAGCTATTGAAACTGCCGCAGGCAAGGGTTTGGAAAACATAGTAGTAAGCCAGGTAAGTGAAGCCCGCCAAGCTATTGAGTACTTGAAGGTAAAAAAAGCGGGCCGGGTGACATTTCTACCTTTGGATGTACTTAGACCAGTTCCTATGAACGACAAAGAGATTAAGGCTGTTCAAAACTACCCAGGTGTAATCGGGTTAGCAGCACGTCTGGTAAGCTGTGCAAGAGAAATTCAACCGGCAGTAGACTATCTGTTAGGAAGGGTCCTGATAGTTGAAGATATGGACAGCGGCATCAATTTATTGAAGCAAGAACGCATTTCCTGGCGCATGGTTACCCTGGAAGGGGAAAGCTTTGCCGTTGGGGGAGCCTTAACCGGCGGACTTAAAAGCCGCCAGCCCGAAGGTCTTTTACAGCGACGTCAGGCAGAAAGATCTTTGCTAACCTCCCGGCAAAACATCGATAAGGATATTATGTCCTGTCAAGGGCAGATTGATAGCTTTAGACAGCAGTTGGCAGAGGTTAATAAATATATAGAGCGACTGCATAGCAGTATTACTGAAGATAGAATTCATGTGCAGCTTTTGGAGCAGCAGAACAAAGAGTATGAGCAGCAGTTGGAACGACTAAAGGATGATAAAAGCATTTGCGAAGCTGAGATAGCTGATGCGGTCCAGCAGATTAAGGAGTTAGAAGAAGAGATACTCAGCCTTAAGCAGAAATTACAAGAGCGGGAAATACGCAGTAATGAGTTGACCCAGGCCTTAGAACAAAGTCGCCTAAGTGGGGAAGATTCTCGACGAGAAATAGAAATACATCGTGCCCGGGTGGCCTCCTATCGCGAACAGCTGGAGATCAAAGACCGGGAATTGGAGAACCTGCAGCGCAGTATGGAACAAATGGAGCAGATAGATCAATCTTACCGGCAGTCAGCTCAGGATGCCCAGATCCTTTATCAAAAGCTGACCCAGGAAATCAAACGGGAAGAGCAGCGTATTGCTGAATTAGAACAGGTTATTGCCCAAGGCCGAACTCAATTACAAAAGATAAATGGAAAACTTGAAAAGGAACAGCAAGCTGAGGCTGAAGAGCGTCAAAATGCGGAAACTATAAGCAGCCGTGTAGAACCAGTTAAGCAGGAGTTGGCACATGCACAGCAGCGCATTCATCAAAATGAACTGCTGGTAGCTCGTTTAGAAACAGAACAGCAAGGATTGATGAAGCGGTGGACAGAAAGGTTTGCCGGGGAAGATTATAAAAACGCTGTACCTAATGAAATAAAGGAAGGAGTACGTGAACGGCGCAAGCAACTGGCAGAAATAGAAGCACAAATGGCGCAGTTGGAACCGGTTGATCTCACAGCTATCCAAGAATATCAACAAATCTCTGAGCGCTATGAGTTTCTCTCTCAACAAGTTGAAGATCTAACCGAGGCAGAAAAATCATTAGGCAGCCTGCTAAGAGAGACGGAAAACCTGATGATGAAAGACTTCCTGCAATTTCTTGAGATAGCCAATCGAAGTTTTCAAGAAACTTTTACCGAAATGTTTAACGGCGGAGAAGCCTCTCTAGTTTTGCAAAACCAAGAAGAAACCCTGGATGCCGGTGTGGACTTTGCCATTAAACTACCCGGGAAAAAAGTACAATCCCTTAATTTACTATCGGGTGGTGAACGGGCTTTAACATGTATAGCGTTTATTTTTTCCCTATTAAAGCTAAAACCTACGCCTTTTTGCCTATTAGATGAAATTGATGCGTCTTTGGATGAAACAAATTTGATACGCTATACCCAGTTCTTGAAGAGCATGGCCGAACGAATGCAGTTTGTAATAGTAACTCACCGGCAAGCTACCATAGAGTGTGGTAATCATCTTTATGGTGTGACTATGCCCGAAAAGGGCATTTCTAAGATATTTACTCTAGACATGAGTCAGGCGGAAATCCTGGCGGGATAGATAAAAAAGAGGTGGACTACACGTGGCAATTTTTGATCGATTTAAAGGAAAAAAAACAGAAGAAGGGGCCCAGCAGGCTATCGGGAAGGGAGAGACCGGGGTAGGCAATAATAAAACCTTGCCGGCTGACCAGGAAGAGAAAACCCTTAATAATGAAAAGACGGGCTGGCTACAACGATTCAAAAGGGGTCTACAAAAAACCCGGCAGAACCTGAGTGGACGGCTGGAGTCATTAATCGTTCGTGCTAAACGCATTGATGATGATTTTTGGGAGGAGCTGGAAGAAATATTAATCCAGGCTGATGTAGGGGTAAATACCTCCCTAGCCTTGGTGGAAAAAGTACAGTATGCGGTTAAGAAACAAAAACTCCAGGAACCTGAGCAGGTGCTGGAACTGATTCGTCAGGAAGTTGTTAACTTCCTGACACTTGAAGAAAGCAGCGAGCTGTGTCTAAATTCTTCAGGTCCTTCCGTCATTTTGGTGGTAGGAGTTAACGGGGCCGGCAAGACTACATCTATAGCCAAACTGGCTCACCAGTTCAAACAAGAGCATAAGCGGGTGCTGCTGGCCGCGGGAGACACATTTCGGGCAGCTGCTATTGATCAGCTGCAGATATGGGCAGATCGTATAGGTGTGGATATCATAAAACATCAAGAGGGTGCGGATCCGGGAGCAGTAGTGTATGATGCTATGAACGCAGCCCAGGCACGCCGGGCAGACATACTGATCATTGATACAGCTGGGCGTCTACAGAATAAAACTAATCTAATGAAAGAGATTGGCAAAGTTCGTAAAATCATTGAACGGGAGATGCCGGGGGCTCCTCATGAGGTTCTGCTGGTTGTGGATGCCACTACCGGACAAAATGCCATAAGCCAGGCAAGGCTTTTTGCCGAGGCTACTGGAGTTTCAGGGATTATTCTGACCAAGCTGGATGGTACAGCTAAAGGAGGCATTGTGCTAGCCATTGCTCACGAACTAAAAATTCCCGTCAAATTCATTGGTATTGGCGAGGGAATGGAAGATTTGAGACCCTTTGCGGCGGATATGTTTGCCGCTGCTTTATTTGACCGCAGTTCAGAAGCCGAAGCATAACAATTTGAAACAAGGAGGAAATAGTACATGGTATTAACGGCTATTATTGGAGGAACTGGTGTATATGATCCCGGCCTTTTAGATAATATCAAAGAACACATTCAAGATACCAGTTACGGAACAGTGAAAATTTTACTGGGAGATTATCAAGGTCAGCGGGTTGCTTTTATACCCCGGCACGGCACGGAACACAAGGTACCTCCTCATCTGGTAAACTATAGGGCTAATATTAAAGCCCTTCAGGAGATTGGGGTTAAAAACATCATTGCTACTGCTGCAGTAGGATCACTGAGCTCTGATTATAAACCGGGTTCTTTTGTTCTGGCTGATCAGTTCCTCGATTTTACCCGTACCCGTAAAACCACATTTTATGAGGGTGGTGACCAAGGGGTGATCCACTGCGATATGACTGTTCCTTACTGCCCGGACTTGCGGCAGGCCTTGGTAAAAGGTGGAAACGAGATTAATATTTCCGTATTTAATGGAGGTACTTATGTATGTACGGAAGGACCTCGTTTCGAAACAGCTGCCGAAATAGCTATGTTTAAGCAGTTGGGGGGGCATTTGATTGGCATGACCAGTGTTCCGGAAGTATGTTTAGCTCGGGAATTGGGTATCTGCTACGCCAATATCTCCATCGTTACTAATTATGCAGCCGGTATATCCGCTGGCATCCTTACTCATAGTGAAGTAGTAGAGATGATGTCCAACCGCATTCAACAGGTTAGGGAATTGATAATGCGTAGTATCAAGCATATATCTGTTGCGCCCCAATGTGACTGCGCTCGTATTTTGGAAGAAACAGGAGTAAAGGCTAAATGATAAAAACTATTATCTGGGAAAATGAACAACTTGTGATTCTTAACCAAAACAAGCTGCCGGAAGAAGTAATCTATGAGCCATGTAATTCGGTTCATGAGGTAGCCGAGGCTATAAAAACCCTAAAGGTGCGAGGTGCTCCTTTGATAGGAGTAACAGCCGCTTTTGGATTGGCTTTGGGAGTAACCCAATATGAGGGTCCCTTTGAGAATTTTCACCAGTATTATACATCCATTCGTGAAGAACTGGCGGCTACCCGCCCAACTGCCGTGAATCTATTCTGGGCACTGCAGCGTATGGATGGTGTCTATCATAAAAACTCTCATAAAAGCCCAGCTGAATTAGGAAGACAGATGTTAGATGAAGCCCAAGCCATGTATGAAGAGGACATCAATACGAATAAAATGATCGGTGAACATGGAGCCCAGCTACTTGACAAACCCAGCCGGGTTTTGACAATATGCAATGCTGGTGCTTTGGCTACCTGCGGATATGGCACGGCCTTGGGGGTTATACGCACGGCCTATAAGCAGAATAAAATTATACAGGTTTGGGCCTGTGAGACTCGTCCCGTTCTCCAGGGAGCTCGCCTGACAGTTTGGGAGCTTATGCAGGACAAAATTCCAGTAAAACTAATAACTGATAATATGGCCGGTTACATTATGCAACTAGACCAGGTAGACGCAGTAATAGTGGGGGCAGATCGTATAGCTGCCAATGGTGATACCGCTAATAAAATCGGCACCTATACTCTGGCGGTTTTGGCCAAGTATCATCATATTCCTTTCTATGTTGCTGCTCCCCAGTCAACTATAGACCGATCTCTTGCTTCGGGCCAGGATATACCTATTGAGGAGCGAGCAGCGGAAGAAGTGCGTTCTATCCGCGGTGTGTCCGTGACCGTAAAAGACGTTGAGGTGTTTAATCCCGCTTTTGACGTTACTGATAACAGTCTTATTACCGGCATAATTACCGAAAAGAAAGTCTTGAGACCCCCTTTTGAACATAGCCTCAGACTTTAATTTCAAAGGAGTATAACCCCACCATGAAATATATGGAGAAACGAAAGCAAATCATCAGTATAGGCCAGGAAATCTATCGACAGCGATTAGTGGCTGGGACCTGGGGAAATGTCAGCTGTCGCTTGGCAGCCAGCAATTATATATTAATCACTCCCAGTGGTATGCCTTACGATTCTTTACAACCGCAGGATTTGGTAGTGTTGGATGCAGACGGTACCATAGTAGAAGGAAATCGTAAACCTTCGTCCGAATCTCCATTACATGTGCATATTTATCATGAGCGCCCAGAGGTGGGAGCCATTGTGCATGTCCACAGTCCCTGGGCCTCAGCTTATGCCGTAGCCCGTCAACCTATTCCTATGATACTGGAGGAAAGTGCTCAGGTTTTAGGTGCCAGTGTGCCAGTAGCTTCCTATGCTCATGCCGGTAGCAAAGAACTGGCTTATTCAGCCTGTGCAGCTTTAGGAAAGGAACATAAGGCCGTTTTATTGGCCAATCATGGTCTGGTCGGATTGGGCCAGGATCTAGAAGAAGCTTTGTTAGTGTGTGTGATAGCCGAGAAAACGGCTATGATTGGAGCAATAGCTCGAACCCTGGGAACCGTAAATAGCTTATCTGCTGAAGATATTAACTATCTGCAACAATCTTTCCAGCACTACGGGCAACCCCAGGAAGAACATTAATATAGACCGGAGGTAAAGGTATGAGGATTTTACTGCAAAATATTACTATTTTGCCTATGACCAGCCCGAAGGAGATTATTGAGAAAGGATATGTAATAATTCAAGACCAGGTGATTGTAGCGGTGGGACCAGGAGATCCTCCCCTAGGAGAGTATGACCGGGTGATTGATGGCACTAATCAGCTGGTAATGCCTGGACTTATCAATACTCATACACATGCCGCCATGACCTTGCTGCGCAGTTATGCCGATGACCTGCCTTTAATGGAGTGGCTGGAAACAAAGATTTGGCCGATGGAGGACCGTTTAACTGGGGATGACATATATTGGGGCACAATGTTAGCCATAACAGAGATGATCAAATCAGGTACTACAACTTTTACTGATATGTATTTTCATATGGACAGAGTAGCTGAGGCAGTTGAGGAATCCGGGATAAGAGCTGTTTTGTCAAGGGGAATGATAGGAATTGGTCCTGAGAATCAGCTGGCTTTAGAGCAGTCCCGCCAATTTATACAGGATTGGCAAGGGGGAGCACAGGGAAGGATTACTGTGATGCTGGGACCCCATGCACCCTATACCTGCCCGCCGGACTATCTCAAACAGGTATTAAGCTTGGCCCAAGAAACCGGCGTGGGAATCAATATTCATGTAGCCGAAACCCTCGACGAAATGGATACCATTAAGGGTGATTACGGTATGTCTCCGGTAGCTTTGCTGGAAAAAACGGGAGTGTTTGAAGTCCCGGTATTAGCCGCCCACTGCGTCCATGTTAACGACGAAGATATAGCTATATTAAAAGAATATGGTGTCGGTGTAGCTCATAACCCAGAAAGCAATATGAAACTGGCCAGTGGTATTGCCCCCGTACCGCGCATGTTAGAGGAGGGAATTGCCGTGGGCCTGGGTACTGACGGAGCATCCAGCAACAATGATTTGGACATGCTGCAGGAAACCCGCACTTGTGCCTTATTACATAAAGTGAACAGCATGAATCCCACCGTACTTCCAGCTGAACAGGTTTTGAGCATGGCTACTAGCCTGGGTGCTAAAGCACTGCACCTAGAGGACCAAATCGGCTGTTTGGAGCCTGGATATAAAGCGGACATGATATTAATAAACCTGGACCAGCCCCATATGACGCCCCGTTATGATTTGATAGCCAATCTGGTTTACGCGGGAAAAGCCAGTGATGTGGATACAGTGATTATCGATGGGAACATCGTGATGGAGAACCGTCAACTCGTAACCATAGACGAGAAGAAGGTTCTCCATCAGTGTAGGGAAATAGCCCGGCGTTTGGTGCAAAATTAGTTAGCAGATTAAGAATCTACTTTCCAGCCCTGGCGATAGTGGGTTCCGTCACAAAAAGGCCGTTTCCCACTAAGACCACAGCGGCATAGGGATGTTTTACCGGTCTGATGAGTGATACTACCGTCCACATTCTTTAATTCGTATTCACCTTCTATAACTAACGGGCCGTTGCGTATGACTTTTATACTCAAAGAAGGAGCAGCGGCAGTAGTTTTATAGTCTTTGGCACCAGGACCATTACCAAGGTCGGGGTTTACCAAGGACCCGGGAGGCAGGGAATACTTCAAAGCACCAGAAGGACAGTTATCGATAGTGCGTATAATATCTTCCGGGCTGGCAGCCGCAACATTGACCCAAGGCTTTTGTTGTAAATCGAATACCTGTGGGAGTTGGTTTAAGCACACTGCCGAGTGAGAACAGCGGTCTGGTTCCCAATATACCACAATATCTTTCGTGCGATATTCTTTCATCACTTGGACTCCTTTTGGTATTTATTTCTTTCTTAATACTACTCTTAATGTCAATCTGTGACAAGAAAGAGGTGGGCTATGGTACCGGTGATAGCCTTTGTAGGCAGGCATAATTCTGGAAAAACCACGATTCTTGCCAAAGTAATTAATATTTTACAGCTGCGGGGTATAAAAAGCGGGGTAATCAAGCACAGTCACCACTCTCCGACCCCGGATAACCATGATTCAGGAAAACTGTTTGCTGCCGGGGCTGAGCAAGTGTTTTTAAGTACCCCTTATGTGAGCTTGCTGTATAGAAGGGAAGAAGAGAAACGCCTGGATACAATAATCGAGCAGATTAATCTCCAGGTTGACATTATATTTTTGGAAGGATATAAAAAGTCCCAACATCCTAAGATCGAAATTATCAGACAGGAGGTTGATGCTCACCCTTTAGGGGTCAGCAATGTTATAGCCCGTGTTACCGATGGTGATGGTTTTGAAGACCAAATACCGCTGTTTCGATTTGGCCAGGAAGCTGAATTGGCGGATTTCCTTGTGCAGAAGTTTATTAAATTAGATGTTGACAGCTCAGGAGGTGGTGCGGATGCCTAGAAGACCAAAATGCCGTCGGGTTGGTCATGTACCTAGGGTTAATTATTTTAAGCCAGCCGGAGTTCCAGTTGTGGACCTAGAAGAAGTAATCCTAAAAGTTGAAGAAGCGGAAGCACTGCGGCTAAAAGATTTGCTAGGTCTTGAACAGGTTGAGTGCGCTGAATTAATGGGAATATCCCGCACTACGTTTCAGCGTATTCTGGTGGATGCCCACCGAAAGGTTGCTGATGCCATTATTTATGGAAAGGCATTGATGGTACAGGGGGGAAACTATCATTATGATCAAAATTTCGAGGGGGAAAAATAGAAACCAGGCAGGGACGTTTTTCCGGTTAGACCAAGATAGTGCAGTATAGATGTACCCAACTGGTGTAACAGAAAATACTTCCTGCCTGATATAAATTTTAGGTGACTTGGTTTTCGTCGTGGTTGGTATAACCTTGTTCCTGAGCCAGCATGTCCAGATAAATAGTACTTATATTTGCTATGTACATGTCTACAGGTTGCCCACTGGTGCGCTCATCATAAGTTTTCAGGTAGCCATGACACTGTTGGCAGACGTAAACCCGGTAAGCATCATGTCCTTCGATACTAAGATAGGTAATATCTTTGGGACGATCACAACCACAGTGCACACAGAATAGATAACGGGTTTTCCATTCTGAAAAACAACGATCACAGAACATTATACGTTGCCCATCTTCCTGACGTAAACGACTGAAGTGGGACTTGGCTCCACATATGGGACAAATAGTCGGAAAATCCCAATGAAAATCTGCTGCTGCCAGATCTTCCCGGTAGGATTCCGCTATGAGTCTTAAAACTGGACGCAAAGAATGATCCAGGACAAAAATCCAAAAGTCTTCCGGAATAGCCAGTTGCTTAGCGACAGCTATAAGCTCGCTTTCTTTGGGTGCCAAAAAGGATTTTACCAGATGATCGAAATTTAATTGATGAAAGTTTGAACGCAACTGCCCAATAGGATCCTTCACTGATGGTCGAGCCGTATCCAAAAAGTCCAAAAATGAATCCAGCAAGTCCTTGAGTAAATCACCATCTATATGGGGGTTAATCTGACTGAGCAGCGGTTTTCTATGCCTATTTAATCTCGCCGTTAGATTTTCCTTGGTATGTACATAAGTTTTGCGTAATTTAATAGTTTGTTCATTCTGCCAGCTTTCCAGAGATTGAAAAAAATCCAGGTATCCTTCCGGTAGAGGGGCCGGTGGGCGCATATCCATGTATTTTCACCTCACATTATGCTATTATATGCAGTTTAACAAATATTGATAGGAAAACAAAAGGGGGAGTCCAAGCTCCCCCAGTTGCTGGTTTAATCTGGCAGAGAATTAAACTTAAATATTTTCCCATTTATTCGGCATCTTCAGCCTTGGCTTTTTCGCCGTAGGTTTCATCATACCAAATGCCATGATGGTGCTGAGCCCAGTCGGCGCGAACCGTACCTTTCCACATTCCCCAGAAGGATTCACCAGAGCCAGGGTGGAAGGATCCCAGGTAAGCGTGCATACACACCATACAAGTGGCCAGGACCATAGCTATGTCGTGGATTGGATAAGCAACTCGAACCAGCCCGGCCGGGAAAATAGATGGAAACCACATGATATATCCACTCAGTACCAGCAGTATAACACAGGTAGGAGTTACTATGGAGTTTCCTTTTTCACCGCCGTTGAATCGAGTCTGTGGTGGTACCTTAACCGGAAATCCCAAGAATTCTAAAGGGAATACCATTACAAACTTGATGTCATTTAAGCCGAAGCGTAGTAAATCCTTGATCCAGTTAATTATTCCTTTGAAATCAAAAACCACAAAGAATACTATTACCAGGGTCATTAACACTGCGGAAATACGGTGAACCAGACCGGCTCCGGCATAACCGCCAAATATTGCTGCCAGCCAGTCGACACTGTCTAAGAAAAGCACTAATCCGGTAAACAGACAGAGTAAAAAGGTTACCGTGTGGCCCCAGTGTGTCAGGCGGGCTACTAAATTAAACCGTTCTACGCGTGGAATATCCTCTCGGTATTCAGGAAGTAACTGCATTATTCATGCCCCCCTTCATCATGCTCACCATGTTTGTTGGCCAAGATACGGGTGGTTACAAAGCTGACAGCAGATCCTGCCAGAGCTATAGGAATCAGCCAGCCAAGGTAAGGTTGAATCCAATCCTGCCAGAAAGGAATTTGGCCAGGAACTTTGGGATCCACTGGCAGGCCAAATTTGTCAGGAGTATCGGTCAACACATACAGTTTGTTGAGGCCACCTAGCTCTAGTTTCCCATAAATGGTGGCCCGGGGGAAGCCATTAGCCCGAAGGTGCTTAACTCTATCTTCTGCATACTGGAGCAATTCATCCCGATCACCAAACATGAGAGCACCTGGAGCACAGGTTGCAGCGCAAGCAGGCTGCAGGCCTTCTTCCACCCGATCAGCACACAAGGTGCATTTAGCAATTTTATCTTCTCGTTTCCTATATTTGGGTATTTCGAAAGGACAAGCATAGGTGCAGTACTGACAACCGATGCACTTATCGGGATCATGAATAGTTGCACCCCATGAAGTTTTAGAATACGCCCCCCGAGGACAGACTTTCATACAGGCTGGTTCTGAACAGTGCATGCATTGGTATTTCAAGAAGTTCCAAATTACGCCATCAACAGGGTCCTCTGTTTCAATCATTCGCACTATGGTATAAGTATCGCCATTGGTGTCGTCATGAGTTTGATAATTGCCTCGGAAGGGCTTGATTACAGCCGGCAGTTGATTCCAGTTTTTACAGGCTATCTGGCAACCGCGGCAGGCTGTACATCTGCTGGTATCATAGAGATTGGTTAAATATGCCATCTTTAAGCCCTCCTTATATCGCACAGAAATGCTTTATACTCGGGACACATAGTATTAGCATCGCCTATGTGCGGGGTCAGCCGGTTGGCAATATCACCAGTTGCATAACCTTTGAAGCCGTAATGCCAGAGCAGGCCAATCTGGTGAACAATCTTGCCACCCAGGTTAAAGGGCTTAAAACGTTTGGTAACACAGGCTATTGCCTTAATGTCACCGCGGGTAGTGGAAACAATAACCTCGCGGCCGTTTTTGATGCCTTTTTCCCTGGCCAGTTCTTCGCTAAGTTCCACTATCATATCTGGCATAAGCTCTGCCAACCAGGGCAGGTTGCGGGTTAAAGCACCACTCTGCCAGTGTTCGCAAACCCGATAAGTAGTAGCAATTATCGGATACTTGTCAGACGAACCTTGCTTATCAGGTTCCCATACTTTGGCAACAGGATTGAGAGGCTGACTATTTAATATAGGAGGCACAGGACTCTCCCATGGCTCATAGTGCTCGGGGAATGGACCATCTTTTAGAGAACCATTGGCGGCAAAGATACATCCTTTACCTTCCGGACGCATAATAAATGGATCCTTAAAGGCCGGGTTATCAGGGCCAACCGTCCCGATAAAATCAGGTACATCCCAACCGGTCCACCGTCCCGATGCTTCATCCCACCATACCAGACGACGATCCTCGTCTCCTGGCCAGGGGGTAATTCCATC